>Ga0209697_10009027_pt1 | contig 11151 bp, 8 predicted proteins | sample AliMusrvi5mmetaG_FD_184115 | JGI IMG/M metagenome (GOLD analysis project Ga0209697, IMG submission 184115) | Freshwater lake bacterial and archeal communities from Alinen Mustajarvi, Finland, to study Microbial Dark Matter (Phase II) - Alinen... | ecosystem: Environmental > Aquatic > Freshwater... | reverse complement strand
ATATAGTGGTAACTGGATTTTTAGGTACATTATTGCATTACGTTAATCTCCATCTCTTGTATTGAGCTTTAAATGCAGCTCCAAATACGCCATCAATTATTTTTAAATAACTTGTTATAAGATTGATAAGATCAGTCTTGCATTAAAAAAATTACAAATTTAGTATTATGAAAAACAATTTTCTTTTGATTGTGATGTTTTTTTTGGCTGGAAATTTATCGGCACAGGATAAGAGTGGTTCCAGTATACCGATGATCGGTGATGATGCTCCTTCATTCACCGCACAAACAACTTCAGGAGATCTTGATTTCCCTTCAGATTATGGAACTAAATGGAAAATAATTTTTAGTCATCCGAGGGATTTTACCCCTGTATGTTCTTCCGAGGTTTTGACCTTGTCGCACATGCAAAATGATTTTGATAAACTTAATACAAAATTGGTGATCATTTCGACAGATGACCTTGAAAAGCATAAAATGTGGAAGAAGTCGATGGAAGAGACAGCATTCAGGAAAATGGAGCCGGTAAAAATCAATTTCCCACTTGTAGACGATAGCAAGTTGTCTGTTTCAAAGAGATATGGGATGCTCCATCAATCGGCAAGTACGACCAAGGATGTGCGAGGTGTTTTTATTGTCAATCCGGAAAACAAGATTGCCGCAATCTATTTTTATCCCATGAATATCGGACGAAATATGGATGAAATAAAAAGGACACTTATTGCGCTTCAGACTGCATCCGGCAAAGGAAATGACCGTTACCTGATGCCTGCTAACTGGCAGGTAGGTGACGATGTTCTGGTACCACAATTCCCGTATACTGAAAAACAATTGAAGGAAAATCCCGATCTAAAATTGTCTTACTACAACGTTGGATCTTATATGTGGTTTAAGAAAATGTAAATTATTATGAAAATAAAATATGTTTTGTTTTCATTGCTCCTCTTCAGTTATGGAAGTATTGGGGCTCAGGGAATTAAACATTCTTATATTCCGTTAATTGGGGATGAGGCGCCGGTTTTTACTGCTGAAACTACGAGTGGATCAATTAATTTCCCTGGTGATTATGGGCGTAAATGGAAAATACTTTTTAGTCATCCGCGCGATTTTACTCCGGTCTGTTCTTCAGAACTATTGACTTTGGCACAGATGCAGGGAGAGTTTGAAAAGCTCAATGTTCAGATCGTAGTTGTATCGACAGATGAACTAAAAACTCACAATTTATGGAAAAAGGAGATGGAGGCTACTGTTTATAAAGGCAAACAACCTGTAATAATTAATTTCCCTTTGGTTGATGATCATAAATGGGATATTGCAAAACAATACGGTATGCTTCATCAGATAATCAGTGGAACCCGGGATGTACGTGGAGTCTTTATTATTAATCCTGATAATAAAGTTGAGGTAGTCTTATTTTATCCTATGAATCTAGGTCGAAATATGGATGAGATTAAAAGGGTTGTAGTTGCACTACAGACAGCGGGTAGTAGTAAAGATCGTTATTTAATGCCGGCAAACTGGAGGGTAGGTGACGATGTATTAGTTTCTAAATTTCCATACACAGAGAAAGAGCTTAAAGACAATCCGGATATTAAATCAGCCTATTATAATGTTGGTTCGTTTATGTATTTTAAGAAACTGTAAAATGTTTAATAGTCCAAAATAGCAGAAGCCAGTTCGTTTTTAAAGGCCGTCCCATGATATTCTGGTGACGGCCTTTATTTATGCTGATAATGATGATTTTAGAGATTTTCTGCATTTGAGAGCAGGTAGGCCTCAGCTTCAGTACTCCAAAGACCTTTGTACTTATCACAGATTTCTGACAGACGTTTATAAACAGGATTAGCATTACCTTTTTGTGCAAAATCGGTGATGGGTGTTAATACCATTTCGATATGATTATATATCAGTTTTTTGCCTCCCGGGATTTCGGGTAGGTGAAGGGTAGCATCAATTACCGCGTTGATCCCTCCGATGTGGGTAACCAGTCCTGCAGGATCGAGACCAGCTGACATCAGTTTAAGTGCTTCCTTCATGTCTTCGGTATTTCCACCGCTCGTTCCAACAATATGGGTATAGGCATAATGGACGTTATAGAAATTAAGGGTTGCCTTAAAGTTCGGATCAGATGGTCCGGCAAAGAAATTGAGGCAACCGTCGAATGCCAATAGGGCATCGGCTTGCTCAATAACAGGGGCAACCGGAGCAAAGACGAAAATGTCATTAAAACCTTCGCCACCACTGATGGTCTTCAGTTCTTCAATGGCATTAGTGAATTTTGAAGTGTTAACATAGCGCAGGTCAATTCCCCGGGATGCTGCGAAAACCACAGTATATAATCCTGCAGCACGATCCAGTCTGGTCTGATCAATATCGGTTACAATCAACAACGATGGTTTGCGATCTTCACGATGTAATACATAATTGATGGCTGCAAGTCCCATAGGGCCGACACCGGCAAGCAATGCCATTTTTCCCCCTTCCACAATCTCCATTTTATGGATATATGATCCGGGAGTAGTGTGGTAATTGGCGTGAATAGCCCCTATAACGCATGAAAGGGGCTCCGATAGAGAAGCAGGATAAAATCCTTCACCAGTGAAAGGGAGCAAACAGTCAGCTTCCATCACTTCGTTGGGAATAATAACATATGTGGCGTCTCCTCCAACATATTTATAGGAATAGCCGGGCGCTCCAAGGACACCTACCGGACTTCCAGGGAAATTAATTGCGGGCTGAATGGAGAATTTATCTCCAGCTTTAAACTTTCCCTCCCATTTTGATCCGATCTCAATCAGCTCACCGGCAAACTCATGGCCAATAATAATAGGATTGGTGTCGACGTCATTGGGAATCCGCTTGTGCTCAGCTCCCTGGCTGGCTGCCTTGTAGGAGGACATGCATAAACTGTCGCACACTACTTTCGCCAATATTTCGTTCTCTTTGATTTGTGGCAACTCGAACTCTTCGAGCCTCAAATCCTTCTTTCCATATAATCTTACAGCACGGGTTTTCATTGTATTTTAATTTTAGTAAATATTTTAGCTGATGACAAATTAAGGGAGCAACCGGCTGGTGGCAAAAACCTTATTTTACCTCTCTAAACCTTAGTAGTTTGAAAGTTAACGTTGAAATAAACCTTATTACCTTATTTCAGTTTGATTTTGCAGCAGAATTGAAATTCTTCCTTATTGCTTGAAAAATAAGGTTCAATAAGTATCATTCCAATTTTAGCAGGAACTGCCAGTCGCCAGTAAGCCAGTCGCCAGTCGCTAGTTCAGCATATTCTGCCCGCCCGTCACCGGTACCGCCTGACCTGTTTCGTATTCCTGTTCAATGACATAATATATTGCTCTTACAACATCGATAACCCGACAACCTCTTCCTGCGGGTACCTGAGCTTCGTAAAATGCCTTTACATCTTCAATTGACTTAGCACCAGGCACTTTACCTGCATTGAGGTATTGAACAAACAACCCCTTTTCAGGATCACTCCATAACGGTCCTTCAAAGAAATTTCCTGGGCAGATTGAGTTCACCTTAATGCGGTGTGGCATTAGCTCCATGGCAAAAGATTGAGTGAGGCCAATACCGCCAAACTTTCCCCCAGCGTAGGCAAAATTTCTGTTACTTCCTTTCAAACCAGATTTTGAATTTATCTGTATAATATCGGTAAAATAATCTTCCCTGAAACGGGACTGAATCTTCATTACCGCGGATGCATATTTTGCGCAAAGGAAATAGGCTTTGTAATTAACATCAGTCATTAAGGAGAAAACTTCGGGTGTCATCTCATCGAGGCCACCTGCACGAAGAATTCCTGCGTTACTGATGATGGCGTCCAATCCGCCAAATTGTTTAACTGTTGAAGTGATCATCTCCTCTACAGATTCGGGATTGGCAACATTCGCTTTTACAAAATAGGCCTGATTGGTCTGTTTTGCAGAATTTAGCGTTGCCGCCAACTTTTCCCCTACCTCTTCATTTAGGTCGGCAATCACTACATTTGCTCCCTGAGCATATAACTGTTCCGCGATTCCGCCGCCAAAGCCCTGGGCTCCACCGGTTACAATTATTATCTTATCCTGAACCCTTCCTGAAACAGTAATCATTTGTTCTTCAGGAGCTCCCAGCAAGACACTGAGTGATGCAGCATTGGGAGCAATAGCAATCAAGCCTATCCTTTTTATAAATATATAATCCGGATGGGTATTTTTTGCCTCGAACCAGGCACAGAGTTTTACCTCCAAATCTTCAAGAATTTCATTTGAATCTGTTGTTTCATCGACAGTTAAAATTCCAGAAGGGTTCCTGATAAAATTCAATGATCGAATATCTTCTTCGTTATCAGCAGCTAAGACTATTTCCCTGCAATCATATCTTACAGTCATAATCTTTTCGCGCGATGTAAGCATCCGGACAGCAGGAATAACACTATTGATGTTTAAACTTTCCATATTTAGTTCTTTGACATATATTCGATTAAAGCTTTCCCCAATTTTTCGAAATATTCTCTCCCTGAGAGATCTGGTTTTCCCTCTTCATCAAGATAACCGATTCCTTCTGTTGCATAGAGGTATTGATGCGCGGCAGTAATGCAGGCTCCTTCGTAGTTTATTCCAAGAAGCATTTCACTCAAAGGTGTGGTGTTTCTCGCAAAGAGTTCGATGGGTTCCATCGCTGGAGTATTGTGTTCTGTGCCAAAGGTTACAATAAATCCGTTTTCATTGAAATAATTCGCATATTCTTCAAGTACTGCGATACTGTTTCTTGTGGTAATAAACTCTACTGAACAGATGTTCCTGTTTCTAAGGACTTCAATTACCGTTTCTTTTGGAGCCTCAAAATCGGTGAAATTCCCGTTGTTGTCATCAGCAAGAAATGGGTAAGTAGGGATTCCCCCTGATTTGCGAATGATCTGACAAACCATAGCCATGTCCAGAAATGCCTCAGGACTTTCTGGGATAAATGCCGCACCGCCTGCTTTAAGCAGATTACCCCTGATCTCATTCTCAATGGCCGCAAAATTTCCGGGTTCAGATTTAAGTGCTTTGCCATTGAAAAGGGTCTTGTAAAATAGTTGCCGGTCACAAATAGTTACAAAGTGACCATTTATTGCTTTTCGCAATGCTTTTGCGAGATGACGTTCCCTGACCATCCCTTTTGTTATTTCAGCTTTAATTTTCTCATAATCAAGCTGAAAACCTGCATTACAATTTTCAAGTACCTGATTGAGTTTAGTACACATTTTCTGCACCTGAAGATTTGATTCATGACGTACCGATTCAAGCTGAGAAGCATATGGTTCATCAAGTCTGGACGGGAATGCAAGCCCTTTACCGCTAAGATAGGTCCTGCCTGGATTATTGGGATCATTTACCTTGATTCCTGCAGCCTGATCTTCACTGTTGAGGCTGATATATTCAATGTTGAATAGCGGAAAAATATTCCTTGCAACACAGGCTTCAGCCCATTCTTCGTAACCATCAGTTGTGTAAAAATCGTTAATACCTGTCACCTTTACATTTTCATTTACCGCCATATTCAAAGCCTGGGGAATATCGGTAAAAGCACTGAATGAATAAGGTGTGTGCATGTGAGCATTGACCATCCGGATCTTTCCGTCGCCATTCTTTTCGTACCATTCCAACAATTCCTCTTTTGGTGGAAATATTTTCCAGAATTCCATATTGTCTAAATTAGTTGTTCAAAATTGAATCAGTTTTATTCTTTTGCCATAACATAAAATGATAGCATCAAAATAAACTTTTTTATTGGTTTAATTGATGCTATCATCTTTTATTTTTATTCAGTAGATTACACTCCCAGTTTTGCCCTTCGGATCTGTTCCAGATCACTGAAGTTTTGCCCTGAAACATGTCCTTTTAAAGGAACTATCTTTTCGTGAATGGCATCAATGAACCATTCAGGCTGAGGGAAGAACGCATCTTCAAGTTCATATGCAGGTGTGATCCAGTTCCTTGATCCGACAACAACCGGAGGAGCATCGAGGTAATCGAAAGCAAGCTCAGTAATATTGCGGGCCAACTCATTCAGGAACGATCCGCGTGATGTTGCATCTCCCGAAACGATAATCCGTCCGGTCTTTTTGACCGAGGCAACCACTTTTTCGTAATTAAATGGTACCAGCGATCGTGCATCTATCACTTCAGCTGATATTCCATATTTCTCTTCAAGAATTTTTGCTGCATCCAATGCACGGTAAAGTGTGGCGCCAATTGTCAGAATCGTCACATCTTTTCCTTCGCGTTTAATATCCGGTTCACCGAATGGAATTTCATAATATCCTTCAGGAACTCCCCCTTTATGGAACTGTTCGCCAATGTCGTATACGCGCTGACTTTCAAAGAAGATTACCGGATCTGTTCCTTGTAGTGCACTGTTCATCAATCCTTTGGCGTCATAAGGAGTAACCGGAAACACTACTTTTAAACCGGGAATGTGGGCAACCAGTGAAGTCCAGTCCTGAGAGTGCTGTGCACCATATTTCGATCCAACCGAAACCCTTAAAACAACCGGCATTTTAAGTACATTTCCGCTCATTGCCTGCCATTTTGGAAGCTGGTTGAAGACCTCGTCCCCGCATCTTCCAAGGAAGTCGCAATACATAATTTCGGGGATTACCCGTCCGCCGCACATTGCATAACCAATTGCCGTTCCGACAATCGATGCTTCTGAAATGGGGGAATTGAAAAGACGATGGTAAGGAAGTGCCTCCGTTAATCCACGATAAACAGCAAATGCTCCACCCCAATCACGATTCTCTTCGCCGTAGGCGACCAAAGTTGGATCTTTATAAAACCGATCTACAATTGCATCGAAAATTCCATCGCGCAATTGATATTGCTTCATTTTTGAAAATGGTTTTCCATCGGCATCAAAAGCGAAACGCTCTTTTTTGGAGATCTGAATGACCCTGGCGTTTTCTGCCATCGGGTGATTGACCTCGGGAGTACGATCTTCCATTCTGTCGAGCGATTGATTAGAGAAAATCATCTCTCCAATTTGCTCGGGATGTTTGCGGGTATCCATTCGTGGTGAAATCTCGTCATTGATCGAAAGTTTAAGCATTTCGACCATAATTGACTTAATATCTGCCCATATTGCTTCGAGTGACTGTTTTGTTGTAACCTTGGCATCAATCAGCTGATTTCCGAATGATTCAATGCTATCCTGGGCCTGCCATGCTTCGATTTCCTCTTTTGAACGGTAAGATGAGGCATCGGATGGGGAGTGGCCGCTATAACGATAGGTCAGAACTTCCAACAGTACAGGTCCGTTTTTCTCTTCAATGACCTTTCTTTTGCGACGGTAAGCATCGATAACTGCCAGCGGATTGTACCCGTCAACCCTCTCAGCATGTAACTGTTCAGGATTGACACCTGCACCGATGCGGGCCACTTTCCCGTAACCCATTGTTTCGCCACAGGTCTGACCACCCATCCCGTACTGATTGTTCATCACGTTAAAGATTACGGGTAATCCGCCTTTCATATCACCTTCCCAAAGTTCCTTGAACTGGTCCATAGCGGCAAATGAAAGTCCTTCCCAAACAGGACCGCAGGCCATTGAAGCATCGCCAATGTTCGCGATAACCATCCCGGGTTTGCGATTAATTTTTTTATACAAGGCAGCTCCGACAGATATATCACCGCTTCCACCTACAATAGCGTTGTTTGGATAAACGCCAAATGGGGTGAAGAAGGCGTGCATACTGCCGCCAAGCCCTTTGTTGAACCCTGTTTCGCGGGCAAATATTTCTGCTAATGTGCCATAAATTAGGAATCTGCGTCCAAGTTCCTTGGTGGTTCCCTTAAAATCTTTTTTTACGACATTAAGAACCGTTCCGTTAAAAAACGATTCCATGATATGCATCAGTTCAACATCGTTCAGTTTCTGAATAGCGCTTAATCCCTTCGCCAGAATTTCTCCATGACTCCGGTGGGAGCCAAAAATAAAGTCTTCAACCGTAAGTGTGTAAGCCATTCCAACGGCGGCAGCTTCCTGGCCCGCCGATAAGTGAGCCGGTCCGGGGTGATCATAAGGGATACCGCTGTACTCTCCGGTGGTTTTAATCAGGTTTAACATTGTTTCGAACTCACGAATGACCACCATGTCGTGGTAAATACGTAGAAAATCGTCGTTCGAAAAATTTGATTTTTCTTCAGCAACTGTTTTGTTGTACTGATTTACCGGGATCGGATTGAAAGTAATCTCTCCGGCTTGTCTGGCCACTTTTGGGTCAATAAACTGAACTTTAGGCATAAAATTTATTTATGATATTGATCTGATTTGTATTTTTCTGATCAGAAAGCAAAGATGTTTTCTTTAAAAATCTCCGAAACTGTTGGATGAGGGAAAACCACCTCTTCCATTTCCTTAATTGTCATCTCCATTTCGATGGCCATAGCGGCGCCGTAAATGATTTCTCCTGAAGGATTTCCAAGGATATGTACCCCAAGAACTTCTCCATATTTTGCTCCCACGAGCACTTTGGAGAGGCCGCTGCCACCTTCATTTTCGGCAACAAACCTTCCGGCAAATGCAATAGGCAATTTGGTAACACGGTATTCAATGTTCTGAGCTTTGGCACTCTCTTCTGTCAGTCCGACACCTGAGAACTCAGGATTTGTATAGACAACACCCGGAATGGCATTGTAACGCATCCGGTCGGCACGTCCCGTGAGGTTATTCACCACCACTTCACCCTCACGACTGGCAGTATGGGCTAATAAAGAGAATCCGGTAACATCACCTGCAGCGAAAACATTGGGGACATTGGTCCGCATCTTTTCATCTACCTTAATGCCACCCCTGTACGTTTCAACTCCAATATTCTCAAGACCAAAACCGGTCGTATTGGCTTTACGACCAACACTTACGAGTATTTTATCCCCTTTTACTGACTCAGTTTTTCCATTTTTTTCGAAGAAAACTTCATTTCCCTTCACTTCGGTTACTTTAGCTGAGATATTGAAAACAATCCCTTTCTTGGTATACATCTGCCGGAGCATGGTGCTCATTTCCCGATCCATACCTGTAAGGATTTCATCGAGCATCTCGATGATTGTAACTTTAGTTCCGAGGCTGTTAAAGAAACTGGCAAATTCTAGTCCGATTACTCCACCGCCGATAATTACAAGGGAGTCCGGTCTCTCCTTTAAATCCAGAATTTCCCTGTTTGTCAGGATCAATTCACCCGGAGCACCGAGTCCGGGAATTGGTGGCATAAATGCCTCCGAACCAGTGCAGATCAGCAGATTGGTAGCCAAAACATCAGTGCTTCCGGCTTTGATTGCAATACCGGCTGCGGACTTTCCGGTGATATATGCTTCACTCTTGATTACCTCGACGTGATGCTCTTTCATCGCAGTGCCGACACCGCCAACCAGTTTTTTAACCACTTTTTGTTTACGAGCCATCATCTTCGAAAAATCGAAGGTAACCTCTTTGGTTTCGACACCATATTTGCTGCTTCCAAGAGCATTGTCGTATAGTTTTGCACTGTATAACAGTGTTTTTGTTGGAATACAGCCTTCGTTGAGGCATACGCCACCCAATTCACCTTTTTCAATTAAAACGACCTTAAGTCCTTTTTTACCAGCTCGTTCTGCTGCCACATACCCGGCAGGTCCCCCGCCAATAATTGCTAAATCGAATGTTGTACTCATTGTTGATTCTCCTATTTTTTAAAGTTCGAACTCGAGGTTTTCGATTTCTATGGCGATTTGTTTCAGGAACCGGGTGGCTTCACCTCCGTCGAGTGCCTGGTGATCATAGGTAAGACTAAGGCCGATGAACGGAACGAATCCGTAAACTCCATCACCTAAATCTTTCGGACGAGGAACGATGGTGTTGACTCCCAGTATACCCACCTGAGGAAGGTTAATTACGGGTGTAAACATCTCCACTCCATAGGCTCCCAGGTTTGAAACTGTAAATGAAGCGGCTTCAGATGAGAGCAACTCTGGATTGACAGCTCCTTTACGACACGATGCAGCAACTTCGCGCATCTGGTTTGAGAGTCCCTGTATTGAAAGATCATCAGCATTTCTGATTGCTGGAACCATCAATCCACGGTCGGTGTCAACTGCTACCCCAAGGTGTATTTTATTAAAATATTTCACACTATCGCCAAGAAAATGGGCATTGGCCTGCGGGAATTTCCGCAACGCTTTTACCACTGCGAAACAAACCATATCATTGAGGGTAATGTTCACAGGATAACCATTATCATTGGCTTTTTTTACTTTTCTCCGCAATTCGAGCATTCTGCGTGCGTCAGCACCAAGGTGGTGAGTCAGCTGTGCAGAGTTTTGCAATGAGTTATGCATCGCCTTGGCGATCATCTTGCGGATATTGGATAATTTTTTGATTTCAAAGTCGTTGCTATAAACAGGATTTGGTATGGTGAGGTCTTTGGCAGTGACCGAGCCTCCTAAACCGCTCCCGGTAGCGGCAGGTTGCAACTGTTCCTGGCCCGCTATTTTCTTTGCCAGTGGGGTTGTCTTCGGATTGGCCACTATAACGGCAAGGACATCCTGTTCTATAATGCGTCCTTTTGGACCTGAACCATTCAATCCTTCAGTAGAAATTCCCTCTTTTTCTGCCAGATTTTTTGCTCTGGGAGAGATCGCTCTGGAAGTTGGTGACAGATTGGTTGTTGAAGTTGGAACAGCAGCTATTTCAACAGCCTTTTCTTGTGTGACAACAGTTGCTGTGGTTTCTTTTGTCTCTTTTGTTTTACCTGCACCACCGGGTCGGTAGGCTTCGGCTGATTCTCCGGCAGCGCCAATAACACAAACATTTGTCAGGACAGGGACTTCGTCGCCTGCTTCATAAAAAAGCTCAAGAAGCGTACCATCCACATCAGCCTCTTCTTCAAACGAGGCTTTATCGGTCTCATAGGCAAAAAGAATTTCACCTTTCGATACATGATCTCCCTTTTTCTTATTCCATTCGGTTATAATACAACTTTCAACAGATTGGCCTTGTTTAGGCATAATAACGACAGTAGCCATAGAAAAAATATTTTCCGCAAAGATATTTCATTGAACTTGTATTTACAAGTATTTTTTATTTTTATTTTAATAAAAACAAAAATAGAATCTAACTTTCATTATACTAATAA
>Ga0209697_10009025_pt1 | contig 11152 bp, 10 predicted proteins | sample AliMusrvi5mmetaG_FD_184115 | JGI IMG/M metagenome (GOLD analysis project Ga0209697, IMG submission 184115) | Freshwater lake bacterial and archeal communities from Alinen Mustajarvi, Finland, to study Microbial Dark Matter (Phase II) - Alinen... | ecosystem: Environmental > Aquatic > Freshwater... | reverse complement strand
ATGACTATATTCGCTTCAAGGGGTTCCATCGATATCGGGCTTTGTTTATTGATCTTAACTACCAATAATATAAGCAATTGTGATATCTTTTGCGCCCCTTTTTTATTGCTTTGATGAATAATTCAGGTTAGTTAATCACTACCCCATTTTATATATTGGCTGAATTATTTTTTCCGAGCGTAACGCGATGTCTATCCATGAAAAATAAACGTTTAAACCTTCTTCTCATTGCAGTAGTCACTCTTGTTGCGGTCTGGTCACTGTGGCCAACCTGGCGGGACTACTCCCTTTCGAAACAGCTCAATAGTTTTGGGTCTTCCCAGGACAGTCTGAAATATGCGCTGAATCACCGTGAGGAAATTGAAGATGCCCGGAAAAAAAGTCTGAAACTTGGTCTGGATTTAAAAGGCGGGATGCATCTCGTTATGGAGGTTGACCAAGTGGATCTGTTTGAACAGAAAGCATGGAATAAAGATGCGAAGTTCGCTGCCATCATGCAGGCCGTCAGAGCAAAGTCCAGCCAAAGTGATGCACGAGTTATAGATATTCTGGTTGCTGAGTTCAAAAATGAAAATATTCGCCTGAGCCGCTATTTTTATGATATACGCAACAGCGACCAAGAAATTGTTGGAAAGCTGGAAAAGGAATCTGATGAGGCTTTAAGTCGCGCAAAAGAGATTATCCGCAATCGTATTGACCAGTATGGTGTCGCTGAACCGGTCATTACCACACAGGGCAGCAGAAAAATCATTATTGAGCTTCCAGGTGTTTCGGACGAAAACAGAGTGAGAAATCTGCTGAAAGGCACAGCCAAGCTTGAATTCAGGCTTCTGCGTGAGCCGGAAGTGATGGTCAGGACACTGGACAGGATCAACACATATCTTGTCGACAACGGTGTAGCCGCACATGGGGCGCTGGCTCTCGATTCATCAGGCGCTGCTCATGACCCTCTTCCTCAATCCGGGACACCGTCCACTCCGACCAATAAGTCTACCTCTGCAAAACCGCTTTATGATGTAATCGGCGTTTTTCAGAACGGAACAGCCTATACTTCCGAGCACACAAAGGAGTTTGTTACCTCTTTGTTGCATCGCTCTGATATACAGGCGCTTCTGCCGACGGATACGGAGCTGCTTCTTGCCGCCAAACCAGATGTTGGTAAAAACGGCGAAAAGCTCTATTCCATCTATCTTGTCAAAAAGGCTCCAGAGTTGACAGGTGGTGTTATTACAGAGGCAAAGGCAACTTTTGGATCACAGGGTGTTCAGCCTGAGGTCATGATGTCGATGAACTCCGAAGGAACCTCGAAATGGGCCCGTATTACCGGAGCCAATATCGGAAAACGTATTGCAATTGTGCTTGACGGTGCGGTTTACAGTGCTCCTGTTGTTCAGTCCAAGATTCCCAATGGTAATTCGGTGATCAACGGCATTGAAAGTCTTGAGGAGGCAAAGGATCTTGAAATTGTACTTAAAGCTGGCGCACTTCCCGCTCCTGTCAGGATTACTGAAGAACGAAGCGTTGGTCCATCACTTGGAGCTGATTACATCCGTGCAGGGATGCAGTCTCTTTCATGGGCCTTCTGTGCAGTGTCGATCTTTATGCTTGTCTACTACAAGAAAGCAGGCATAGCTGCAGATATAGCCCTGGTGCTTAACATTCTAATTGTGCTTTCAGTACTTGCGGGGTTCAACGCCTCTCTTTCATTGCCAGGCATTGCTGGCATTGTGTTGACCATTGGCATGGCGGTCGATGCCAACGTACTGATTTATGAAAGGATACGAGAAGAGCTTGCTGAAGGAAAGAGTGTGGTCTCAGCCGTCACGCAGGGCTATGACCGGGCGTTTTCATCGATTCTTGATTCACATGTGACAACCCTTTCGGCGGCCTTTCTCCTTTATACGTATGGTATCGGTCCAATTCAGGGGTTTGCTGTTACGCTGATGATTGGTACCTCGGCAAGCTTGTTTACGGCAATCGTGGTGACCAGAGAGATTTTCCATCTGCTGCTTGCCAAAAACCTTATGTCAAACAAAAGTTTCGGTTAATATTTCAAGACGTTTCAACTCATGAGGATCTTTCAGAAGACCAACTTTAACTTTATCCGGTATCGTAAAATTGCGTACGGTTTTTCTATCGTTCTGCTGCTTGCGGGCATGGGTTCGCTCGTCTTGAAAGGGCTGAACTACGGGATTGATTTCAGGGGAGGTTCGGAGGTAGTGATACGATTCGACAAAAACATTGATGTCGCTCAGATTCGTTCGGTTCTTGACGCTGCAGGAGTTTCAGGAACCCTGAAGCAGTATGGCATGGATCGCTCTTTCCTCTTCAGCACCGTTTTCGAGGGAGATAGCGGGCAATTGAAATCTCTGGTTTCCAACGCTCTCAACGATCGTATCAAGGGGAATCATCATGAAATTGTCCGTATTGATGCCGTAGGCCCGAGTATTGCTTCCGATTTGAAATGGTCGGCGGTAAAGGCGCTCTTTGCATCCCTTTTTGCCATCCTTCTTTATGTAGGGTTCCGGTTTGAAATAAAATTTGCAACTGCCGGCGTGATTGCGATTTTTCATGATATCCTGACTGTGCTGGGTCTCTTCAGTATTCTTGGCGGTATCTTTACCTTCATGCCGCTTGAAATGGATCAGAGCATTATAGCTGCTTTTCTTACAATAGCAGGTTATTCCATTACCGATACTGTGGTCGTTTACGATCGTATCCGGGAGAGAATACGGGGGCAGAAACCGTCTGAATATGAAAGGATTTTCAATGAAAGCATGAATCAGACGCTCAGCCGCACGATTATAACCTCAGGAACAGTGCTTCTCTCGGTTTTTGTGCTCTTTATTTTTGCAGGACCTGCCATCAGAGGTTTTGCCTTTGCCGTCTTTATCGGGATTATGATCGGCACCTATTCATCAATCTTTGTTGCGGCACCATTGGTGTATGACTGGCTCAGGCTTACCAAAAGTGCTGTTCATCTCAGAGGAAGCAAGATTTCCTGAGAGACTTTGTCATGATGTTGAGAGTTATGCAATCTGTACCATCGCGCCCTTTGTGGCCGGAAAACTTAAAAAATATTTATCAGTCAGGAGTCGGTGCATGAAAAAAGTAATGAGAAACGCTCTATTGCTGCTTATCGCAGGATTATCATTTTTTCAGGGATCAGCGCTTGCAGAAATCGCTGACCGGGTCGTTGCCGTTGTCGGAAATGAGGTCATATTTAAATCGGAAATCGATAACCGTGCACTCATGGCTCGCCTGCAGTATCCTGAACTGGCGAAAGATAAAGGATTGTCCCGCTCAATACTTGATGGGGTGATTGACCAGAAGATCATTCTTGCCAAAGCCAAAATCGATAGTGTCGCTATTGACCTTAATTCGCTTGACACCATGGTCAATGACCGCTACAAGCAAATCAGCTCAAGTTTCCCGTCGAAAGCGGAGATGGAGCGTCGTATTGGCAAGTCCTCTGTCGGTATTCGCGAGAGTATTCGTGAGGAGTTGCGCAATCAGCAGTTGATCGAGACCCTTCGAAAGAAAAAATCTGCGGGAATAACCGTCACTTATGATGAGGCGATGGAATTCTATAATACAAACCGTGGTCAGCTACAAGAGATTCCAGAAGAGGTCTCCGTATCGCAAATCATCAAATATCGGGGAGTTGCAGCGGAAAGCAGGGCGCAATCGCTCGCAACAATACAGAAGATTCGCAAAGAGCTGCTTGCGGGAGCAGATTTTGCTTCTCTGGCAATGCAGTATTCGCAGGATCCAGGTTCTGCCAAATTAGGAGGAGATCTTGGCTTTGTCAGGAAAGGCCAGCTTATCCAGAGCTTTGAGAGTGCGGCTTATGCACTCAAGGAAGGGGGAATATCTGACATTGTTGAAACGCGATATGGATTTCATCTCATTCAGTTGCTCAGCAAGGATGACAATGCTGTCCACGTCAGGCATATTCTTATAGGGCTTGATCGTTCGAAGGGAGATTTTTCAGAGGCAATTCAGCAGCTCAATGCACTGCATGCTGATCTTTTGAGCGGTAAGGGGAATTTTGCGGACATGGCAAAAAAATATTCTGATGATTCTGCCTCTGCACCTATCGGCGGTACGATTCTCATCTCAGGCTCGTCCAGGCAGACGATTTCGCCTGCCAAATTATTTCCCCAATTGCAGGAGATAATAGCTTCACTGAAAAAGAGCGGCGATATCAGTGAACCACAGGAAATCAATCCACCACAAAGAGAGCCATTTTATGGAATATTCAGGTTGAACGAGCGGATAGCAGCGCACCCTCTTGATCCTGAAAAGGACTATTCAGCTCTTGAGGAGATGACGCTGGACTACAAAAGCCGCCAGCTCTTCAATCAATGGGTGCAGCAGCTCCACAAGGAGGTTTATGTTCGCATCTCAGACATCTAAGCGGCGGACGTATCGCGCATTTTTCTCGATAAAGTCCCGCCGTGGCTCAACCTTGTCGCCCATAAGTGTGGAGAATACCTGATCAGCTTCCATGGCATTTTCCACGTTGACCAGCAAAAGTGAGCGGTGGGCAGGATCCATCGTGGTGCTCCAGAGCTGCTCAGGATTCATCTCTCCAAGACCCTTGTATCGCTGGATGTGGATGTTTGCCTTCCCTTTCTGCATCTTTTTCATCCCATCAGAAATACTGTTGCGCTCATCATCATCCCAGGCATACTGCTGATCCTTGCCTGACTTGACCAGATAAAGTGGCGGCTGTGCTATAAAGACCCTGCCAGCCTCAATCAGCGCACGCATGTGGCGGAAGAAAAAGGTCAACAGCAGCGTTCTGATATGTGCGCCGTCAACATCCGCATCAGTCATGATGATAATTTTGCCATATCGGAGTTTTTCCACGGAAAATTCATCCTCGCCAAAGCTTGTGCCAAGCGCGAGAATAATAGTTTTGATCTCCTCATTCTCAAGCATCTTGTGCAGGCGGGCCTTCTCGACATTGAGAATTTTACCCTTCAGAGGCAGAATTGCCTGAAAACTTCTGTCGCGTCCCTGCTTGGCGCTGCCGCCTGCCGAATCACCCTCAACGATATACAACTCACAATGTTCCGGGTCATTGATAGAGCAATCAGCAAGTTTTCCCGGCAGTCCCGAGCTCTCAAGTACCGACTTTCTGCGGGTAAGTTCCTTGGCTTTACGGGCAGCCTCTCTCGACATGGCCGCGCCCTTCACCTTTTCAATAATCATCTTGAGCACATTCGGATTGCTTTCGGCAAACTCCGAGAGCTGCTCATTGACCACCGTTTCGACAATGCTCTGAGTTTCCGAGTTGCCAAGCTTTGTTTTGGTCTGCCCCTCAAATTGCGGTTCAGCCACCTTGACCGAGATGACCGCTGTCAGTCCCTCTTTGAAATCATCACCGGTAAGAGCAAGTTTCAGGTTTTTCAATAAATCGTTTTTCTGTGCGTAGGCATTGAGCGTTCTGGTCAGCGCCTTGCGGAAGCCGGTAACGTGTGTGCCGCCTTCATGTGTATTGATATTGTTGACATAGCTGAAGACATTTTCCTGATAGGAGTCATTGTACTGAAGCGCTATTTCAACAATGGTTGTATCCCGTTCGCCGTAGAGATAAATTGGCTCCTTGAGCAGGTTGATGCGGTTCTGATCGGTAAAGAGGACAAATTCCTTGATTCCCCCTTCATAGTGAAAAACCTCCTGAAAGCCGTCAGTATCCTGAACAGTAATGCTGAGTTCCTTGTTGAGGAACGCCAGTTCCCGCATACGATCGACAATAATATCCTTGCGGAACTCGGTTGTCTTGAAAATAAGATGGTCGGGCATGAAGGTTGTCTTCGTGCCGCGCTGGTCTGAAGGGCCAATAGCCTTGACATCACCCTGGGGAATACCCCGTTCAAAGCGCTGAAAATAAACCTGGCCATCGCGGTACACCTCAACTTCGCACCATTCCGAAAGCGCATTGACCACCGAAGCACCCACACCGTGCAGACCACCGGAAACCTTGTAGGCACCCTTGTCGAACTTGCCGCCAGCGCCGATAACCGTCATGACCAGTTCAAGCGCCGATTTCTGCTTTTCGGGGTGAATATCAACAGGAATGCCGCGGCCGTGATCAATAACTGTCACCGAGCAGTCAGGATTCAGCGAGACAAAAATATAGTCGTTGAAGCCGCCGAGGGTTTCATCGATAGAGTTATCGACAATTTCGTAGACCAGATGGTGAAGGCCCCTGCTGTGAATATCGCCAATATACATAGCAGGACGCATGCGCACATGCTCAATGCCGTCAAGAACCTGGATATTGGTTGCGCCGTAACTTGTCTCTATTGAAGGGGTCAAGGAGGTAAGGATATCGTCTTCCTGCATAATGATCAGCTATAACTTGTGAGATGAAATTTGTTTCACAAGATAACAAAAATGCCGTTATTATGCTTGCCTTATAGTATTCAGGAGCTTGCCCAGAAGGCATCCTGAAAATGTTCGACACTGAAGGAGTCTATCCTGTTTCCTTCCATACCATGTATCAGAATTGCAACCACATCGAAACGGCAGTCAGTATCGATGACGCCGGACAACGCAAGGTAAGCACGAGCCGCCTTGATGATTTCCCGCTGTTTCTGTGGTGTTACAGCTTCGGCAGGATGCCCTTTCGCAGAAGAGAATCGGGTTTTCACCTCAACAAAGCAGAGGGTTTTCTGAGAGAGGGCAATGACATCTATTTCATTCCGATGAAACCGGTAATTGCGCTCAATGATCCGATACCCCTCCTTGACCAGATAGTCAGCGGCGATCTGCTCACCCTCCGGTCCGAGCAAGTGCGGATCGTAAGCAACCTTCATGGCTTTTCGCCCAGTTGGCGAAGCTTGAAGCTTAAACGGTGAATCGGGCATCGTCCATGCTGCCTGATCGCCTCAACGTGCGCTTTTGTAGCATAGCCAGCATGACGTTCAAAGCCGTAGTGCGGGTATTGTGCGCCGTATGCCACCATCAGTTCGTCCCTGTGCGTTTTGGCCAGCACCGATGCAGCCGCAATTGAAAAGACCTTTGAATCACCCTTCACAATGGTTTCATAGGGAATGGAAAGATCAGTTCTGAACCTGTTTCCATCCACAAGAAGCAGATCAGGTATTTTGGGTAATGACATCACGGCGGTATTCATGGCCAGCATGGTGGCCTGAAGAATGTTGATTCGGTCAATAGTGCCGTGTTCAACTGCTGTGATCGCCCAGAATGAAGCGGCTTTTTTGATGGCAGGTGCGAGCTTGTTCCTCTCGTCTGCTGAAAGCTGCTTGGAATCATTCAGAAGTTCCAGAACGGAATCATCAGGCCTGAACCAGCGCGGAAAAACAACTGCTGCGGCAACTACTGGCCCGGCAAGCGGACCCCGGCCTGCTTCGTCAATGCCGCAGATTCGCTTTGATTGTCTCCAGAGAGGCCATTCATAGTCGGTTATCATAAGTGAATCACACCGGTATTGTGAACAATTCAGGGTTGGAACTAAAGAATATCAGAAGGACTTCATTCGATACTTTTACCTCAAGACCACTGTTATTAGTGAGACATCAAAGAAATATACCACATTTCCGGTATGCAATATGCCGTTAATAAGGGATTTACAATGCGCATTCTTTTGTCGATTTTATTATAAGGTTATTCCTGACGTCGTGTTTTTCCCCTATTTTAAACGCTCTTGTGACTTATGGCAACCTCAATTTCAGCGTGGTTCTCGGCCACCTTCCAGTGGGTTCATTTCATGAAAGAGTTCACCCGTTTAAACGATCCATGCTTGAAAAAGCTTAAAACTGTACCCAGCAGCATCAATTCTCCTAAAAGCAGTTCTCGCGTTTTATCGCCTGAAGAGGAGATCATCATCCAGATGGCAAAAGAGAATCCCACACTGTTCATCACATAAGCAATAAAGCCCTGTTCAAAAAATGAACAAGCGGGTTAACAGCCCGGAAAACTTCAGCCACCTCAGTGATAAATCCAGGATCAGTGACTTCATGATCCGCAAAAAATCGCTGGGTGTAGTACCCTTTGAACTTGAGATACTCCACTGCAGGATTGGTGCTATCATACCCTTTCGGCGGTCTGACTAATTTCCCTGAAGGCAATATGCCCTCCGGAAAATGAAGAGCAAACGCTTTCTCCGCAATAATCGATTGCCACTTATCGAAATGAGCATCAATTTCCCGCCTTGTTTGCTCCAGAACGGCAGGTTCAGGCATGTAGATTCCCCCACCGGCAAATGATCCTCCCGGTTCAAGATGAAGATAATAGCCGCCCCAAGGGCTTTTTCTGCCTCCCTTGTTGATAAAGGCAAAGAAATTCGTCTTGTAGGGCGACTTCTCCTTTGAAAAACGGATATCGCGGTTTATTCGCATGATACAGCTTTTCGGATCAAGATGTGATCCGGCAATATCTCTGTCGAAAGCGGAAATTTCTGCAAGAAGCTGAACCACAGTCTCAAGCATATCGCTGTAAGCCTGCTGGTACTCTGCTTTATGCTCCCCGAACCAGAGCCGTTCATTATTGGCTTTCAGGTCATGGAGAAAGGTGAGAGTTGCATCGGTAATCATGGGGCGCATGGTCTGCGTTATGAAAAATATATCGACAAGAGAAGTTACGCTGTATTATGTATTCTCAAAAGAGGATTGTCGGGAACATGGAGGTTGTTTCTTGGCCGAAATCTGGCTGAAAAGCCATATTTCGGGATAGTTTTGTCTGTTTATGCGTTTTGGAACTTGGCGATTATTATGCCCAAAAAAGTGCTTGAGTGATGTCATTGCCAACTTGACAAAGCTCGGTAGCAAATTGAGTCCTGTCGGGACGACATGTTGGTAGCAATAAAGGCGTTCACCCCCTGCCCAGCACCCCCAGAATCTCCTGAAAACTTGCCAGCCCGGCTTCGAGGTTTTCGATGATCTCCCCGGCTAATAGATCAGGATCGGGCAGGTTATCAAGATCGGCGAGGCTTTTGTCTTTGAGCCAGAAGATGTCGAGGTTGGTTTTGTCGCGGGCGATAATCTCTTCGTAGGTGTACTTCCGCCAGCGCCCTTCGGGGGTTTCGGGCGTGAAGCTCTCCTTGCGTGTATGGCGGTTCTCGGGGTTGTAGCACTCGACAAACTCTTGCAGGTCTGATGCCTTCAGCGGGCTCTTTTTCAGGGTGTGATGCACGTTGGTGCGGTAGTCGTAGAACCACACTTCGCGTGTCCAGGGATCTTTGTGGGCCGGCAAGACGTCGAAAAAGAGGACGTTTGCCTTGACGCCCTGCGCGTAAAAGATGCCGGTTGGCAGCCTCAAAATGGTGTGCAGCTCGGTAGTTTCGAGCAGCTTTTTTCGGACAAGCTCTCCGGCGCCGCCTTCAAAGAGGACGTTGTCGGGAAGCACCACGGCAGCCTGGCCGTGAACCTTCAGGATGGTGTGGATATGCTGCAAAAAGTTGAGCTGCTTGTTGGATGTTATAGCCCAGAAATCCTGCCGGTTATAGACAAGGCTCTCTTTCTCCTGCTCCTCGTCGTCGTTGGTGAAGGTCATGCTGCTCTTTTTGCCGAAAGGGGGATTGGTGAGCACGTAATCGTACCGGACGCCACCATCCGAAAGCAGCGCATCAGCGGATGAGACTGCGGCTATGCCGTCGAGTTCGCCGATGTTGTGCAGGAACATGTTCATCAGGCAGAGCCTGCGCGTGCCGGGCACAATTTCATTGCCTCCGAAGGTGCGATGCTTCAGAAACTCCTTGTCGCTCCGGTCGAGGCTGTAGCAATTGGTGATAAAATCGTACGCTTTCAAAAAAAATCCACCGGTGCCACATGCCGGATCAACAATGGTTTTCATGGGTTCCGGGCGGATGCACTCCACCATTACCTCAATCAGGGCGCGGGGGGTGAAGTACTGACCGGCTCCGCTTTTGGTATCTTCGGCATTCTTTTCAAGCAGCCCTTCGTAAATTTCGCCCTTGACGTCAGCGCCCATCATCACCCAGCTCTCCTTGTCGATCATGTCAACCACCTTGTAGAGCATGGCCGGGTCGGCAATCTTGTTCTGCGCTTTCAGGAATATCTGTCCGAGCATCCCCGGCTTTTTGCCAAGATCGCGAAGCAAGCTGGCGTAGAGCACTTCAAGCTCTGCACCCCGCTTCTCCTTGAGCTTTGGCCAGGTATATTCCTGCGGGATGTCGATTTTACGGCTGTAGGGCGGCTTGCTGTACTCGTCGGCCATTTTCAAAAAGATGAGAAAGGTCAACTGTTCGAGATAATCGCCATAGCTCACGCCACTGTCGCGCAGCACATGGCAGAACGACCAGACTTTCGAGATGATGGCAGACGGGGTATTGGTCATAAATACAACGGTTAATGCTTGTTCCTTGCAGTTCGTTTTTCTGCCCTGATGCGCTCAAGCAGCTTTTCAGCAGGCTCCCAGTCAGGGGCATTGCGGGTTATCTGAAGCTCCTCTTCGCTGAGCAATTTGCCCTCAAAAGCTTTTTTCAGGATACTTTGCCGCAGTGCTTCCGCTTTTTCAAGTGATTCACGGATGGTGGATTCGATGTTGTCGCAAACCGAGAGGCGCGTTTCGATTTCCTGGATGATTTGGGATTGCTCTTGTGGGGAGATGAGCTGTATTGGCAATGCGTTAATAATCTGGGAATTCAGATTAGCCATTGTCGTTCCGCGACTCTTTTTTTCGAGATAATCCACAATACGTCTTTCACTCAATATCAGGCTATATAATTTAGCAATAAAGGATTGTCCTAATCGGATATACAGGCTGCCAGTTCCACAAAACCATCCGGTATGTATTTTTAAAACGGGCGCAGTTCTTCCCATTTCGCCTCTTCTGCCGACAATAATATCATTTTCTTCAAGGAAATATTGAGGCAAAGAATTGGCTTTGTCTATCGAGATCCTAACTCTTGGAGAGAGCTTTTGATCTTTGATATGCTTTGGATTTATCAGAGGGATACCATTTTCAATGTAATCCTCAGAATGTAATTGGCTCCCAAATGGGCCAATCTGAATTTTTTGAGCAATATCACCTGAAAGTAGGATAAAGCGTACACTATTTGCTGGGCACTCCCAGATATTCCAGGAACAAGCTGTCTCTGGCTACTGATTCGGTAGACCAACGGTAGTTGCCCATGGCTGTTCGCACGTGGGTTGTC
>Ga0209697_10009024_pt1 | contig 11154 bp, 14 predicted proteins | sample AliMusrvi5mmetaG_FD_184115 | JGI IMG/M metagenome (GOLD analysis project Ga0209697, IMG submission 184115) | Freshwater lake bacterial and archeal communities from Alinen Mustajarvi, Finland, to study Microbial Dark Matter (Phase II) - Alinen... | ecosystem: Environmental > Aquatic > Freshwater... | reverse complement strand
CGTCAGTACTGCCGGAGCAAATGAAGATGCTATTCGAAGGTATGTAGCCAATCAGGGTAAAGAGGATGCTGGGCAAGCGAAGCTTGTATTTTAAAGTACCACGCCTGGAAGGGCGTGGGTTTCTATAATCCATTGACTTTTGGGGTCATTATGCTATCCTTTTTGCGTGTAAGTTTCTCGTCCTTACCGTTAGCATAACGTACGAGAGTTCCGCTTAAGCGTAAGCTTTCGTAGGTTCTCGTAACAGAGACTGAAAAAGTGATCGTTGTGCGGGTAAAGAAGAAAATGTCAAAAAGACTTTTCATCGGTAGCGTTGCATGGGCAACCACATCTGACAGCTTGAAGAAGCACTTCGAGCAAGTTGGTGAAGTGGAAGAGGCCAACATCTTGACTGACAAGATGACTGGTCGCTCACGAGGCTTCGGCTTCGTGACCATGGTCAATGATGCTGATGCCGATTCAGCTGTTTCAAAGCTGAATGGCAGCGAGCTCGATGGTCGCAAGATCGTCGTATCAGAAGCTCGTCCTAAGACAGACCGCGTGTAAATTCCTCACGGAATTTCGCATGACTGTTTAAACAAAGATTCCGCAGTCGCAAGATTGCGGTATTTTTGTTTTTCTGCGTGATTTGCTACAATATCCGCATGATAAACGAACACGATAAATTCTTCACCAGAAAGCATATTCACGACAAGGACATAGAATCTCATCTTGTGCGTATCCAACACGAGTTCGAAGACGGTTTTCATTTTCTGCAAAAATACCCGAAGTCGGTGACTATATTTGGTTCTTCCATGCTCGCCGCTGACAGCGTGCCATGCAGGATGGCCGGAGAATTATCGGAAGCTATAGTCAAGGATTTGAAGTATGCAGTGATCACCGGTGGCGGTCCTGGGATAATGGAAGCCGCAAGTAAAGGCGCAAGAGAGGCTGGAGGCCAAGCGGTCGGGCTCAATATATGCCTTCCACACGAACATGGTGCAAACGGTTACACAACCGACCATATGAAGTTCGCGTATTTCTTCTCACGCAAGACTATGCTCACTTTCGCGGCTGAAGCATATGTATTTTTCCCGGGAGGTTTTGGAACATTCGATGAGCTTTTCAGCATCCTTACACTTATCCAAACAGGGAAGATTCCGCATGTGCCGATTATACTATTCGATTCAGATTTCTGGAGTCCGATCATCGCAAATCTTGTCGAGATGATGAACTCTAAATATCAGACTGTAGATCCTGACGATTTCGATCTGTGCAAGATAACCGATTCTGTGGATGAAGCTATCAGGATTATCCGCGAAGCGCCTGTGTCCGAATGGTGGAGGATTATTAACTAATGAAATTTTCCATACAAGCGAAAGTGCCTGGTAAATTGGCTCGTGCCGGGACCATAGAGACTGCGCACGGCATTATAGAGACGCCGGCATTTATACCTGTTGGTACAAAGGCGACATTGAAGGCGCTCACGCCGGAGCAAGTGCGCGACGCGGTTGGTGCACAGGCTGTTCTGGCAAATACATACCACCTATATCTGCAACCTGGCACTGAAGTTTTGAAAAAGTGTGGTGGTCTGCACAGATTTATGAATTGGTCAGGCCCGACATTTACCGACTCTGGTGGTTTTCAAGCTTTCTCGCTCGGCGCCGCTTGGGGTAAAGGGATAAGTAAGCTCGCGGATCGTGGTGAAGCGACCAGTCATATGCCGGCGGTCATGGAAGAAAATGACAACACAGCAAATCACGCCGCTCTCGCAAAAGTCGACGATGACGGCGTCACATTTAAATCCGTCATAGACGGTTCGACGCACCATTTCACTCCGGAGATTTCTATGAACATACAGCGCGATATTGGCGCGGATATTATTTTTGCTTTCGATGAATGTGCAGCACCGAACGCTGACCGCAAATACCAGAAGATCGCCATGGATCGTACTCATGAGTGGGCCAAGCGATGTCTGGCCAGTTATGACAAGTCGCAGGCACTTTTCGGCATAGTTCAAGGCGGCCGTCACGAAGATTTGCGTCGCGAGAGCGCACGCACGATCGGCGCGATGAAACTTGATGACGGAACGGCCTTCGATGGTTTTGGAATAGGCGGTTCATTTGATAAAGGTGACGTTGGTACCGCTGTAAGATGGGTCAATGAAGAGCTCCCAGAAAATAAACCGCGACATCTGCTCGGCATCGGTGAGCCGATGGATCTTATTCTGGCTATAGAAAATGGTGTCGATACTTTCGATTGTGTGGCACCGACGCGTATTGCGCGCAATGGAACCGCATACTCAAGTCAAGGTCGGCTGAATCTCGCCAACGCCGAGTTCACCAGCGACACCGGTCCGCTCGATCCAGAATGCGGTTGTTACACTTGTAAGAATTATACTAGGTGCTATCTTGCGCACTTGTGCCGCGCCAAGGAGATGTTGTCAGCAACATTGATCTCAATCCACAATCTTTATTTTTTGGTGAATATCGTGAAGCGTTTGCGCCAAGCCATAGTTGAAGGGAAGTTCGAAGAGGTGAAGGAGGAGATGATTAATAGATATTGTCGTGAGACCCAACACCGTAAAGAGTGATACTTTTTTCATCGAACGAAAATATTATCCTATGATCATAAGATATTCTACACGCATACAGTTCTTTTAGATTGCCGTGCAGTTTATGCGTTTTGAGTGCCGAGTGAAATACATCTTTTTCTAGTGTTCTAATCGTTTTTGCCCACTTCGCCTTCAAGATCGGATTCTTTTGCAGAAAATCCCGAGACATTTTGTTAAATGCAGGAGTGGTGAATATAGTCCTCATCGGTTTTTATACTCTAAAGGCCTTTACCAATCTCGCTAATAAGCATATTTGCCGAGGAATATTTCTTTACCTTTCCAGCTTGTGCTTCCATGACGGATTGGAGTACTTCAAGTTCAAAAAAGCGCTTTCGCAGGTCATGCATCATAGTGGACACCTTTTTTGAGCTTTTTGCTATTTGTGATTTGGTTATTTTCATACATATATAATAACGCAGGTATAGACTGGTGTATACTTGACATCTGGTTACAAAGTATCGCAAAATCATACCCGAACCGCTTGGGTGCTGAAGTGCGATATTCGAAAGTTTTTTGCTTCTATTAACCAGGACACACTTCTCGCAGTCTTGGACGAATATATTCCAGATAAAGACATTCTCACTTTGATCGCGAAGATTATTGGCAGCTTTCATTCGACTAGGGTTAGTGTCGGCTTGCCACTTGGAAACCTGACATCACAGTTATTTGTGAACATTTACATGAATGAGTTTGATCAGTTTATGAAGCACAGAGTCAAGGCTAAATACTATATCCGTTACGCAGATGATTTTGTCATCCTTTCACATGACAAAAAATGGCTTCTTGAGGTTATCCATCCGATTAGAGATTTCCTCTGGCATAGACTAAAGCTTCAACTTCATCCGAATAAAATATCAATTAGCACCATCGCTGCTGGTGTTGATTATCTTGGCTGGGTTAATTTTACAGATCATCGAGTCCTACGCACTGTGACTAAGAAAAGGATGTTTAGGAATCTGGCGCTTAAAAAATATGACGAAAATTATGAGGCAATTAGAAATTCCTATATAGGACTTATCAGTCATGGTAATAGCAACAAATTAAGAAATAAGGTTTCTCACTAGGGTTTCTTATATCTCCCTCGGCTTATATTCACTAGGCGCTCTCTCTAACCACCAAGTGAGTTGTTCTAGCGTAAGCAATCCTTCTTGCGCACCTATGAATTGGACGACGGACATTGAGTTGACTGGTGCCCAGACCAGAGCTTCAAGTGGAGATTTTCCCATTACCAGAGCGGATACAAAAGTGGATGTCCAAGCATCACCACAACCGGTTCTTTCTAGAGGCGTCTTTGGGTCTGGATACATTGGCATGAAATAATAATGATCTCCATCGTAGAGATATGATCCATTTGCACCATCGGTTATGGCTACTAGTTTAGGTCCATAAGACGCTAACTTTTTCATGAGGACTTTTATGTCTCGATTGTCGGTCTGAAGTATAGTTTGAGCTTCTTCTAGATTTACTATAAATACTTCAGTGCGTGCATATATTCGTTTGAGTTCATCAACTCCAAGTCCGATCTGAAAAGTTCCTGGTTGAAAAGCTAGTTTAACATCTGGGTGTGCTTCCAAATAGTCGGCTATTTCGCCATGATACATCCTGGCATTTGGAGCTAGCGAAGTGAGATATATCCACTTCGGATCTTGGAATTTTGGTAGTTTGTAATCATACTCGACATGATTTACGAGAATCGTACGATCTATGTTGTACCAGAGCACGAAATGATAATTACTGGGTTTATTTTTGTGCACTTTTACATTTGATATATCGACTTTATTTCTATTTAATTCAACCAAACAATCCCTGCCATTTTGATCATCACCAAGATTTGATAATAAAGCACTGTGAAGACCGAGTCTGGCAGCAGACACGGCAGCATTGGCAGCATTACCAACGGCTTTTATTACAGTCACAGATTCGAAAGGTATCTTGGCGCCAAAGGGCATGCAGATCTCTTCACCATGAACATCGACTGTACAGTGGATATGCGGATCTTTGAGATGAATGAAAGCATCCGTCGTAGTGTCGCCGATAGCAAGTATGTCAATCTTTTTTCCAAACATGATATAATTATAACATGACATTGCGTGAACACATCGAGTCGGCCAAAGCCAAAAAGACGGCTATTGGTCATTTCAATGTATCCACTCTCGACGGCATATGGGCTATCGCCGATGCTGCGCGTGAACTGAGGTTGCCGGTCATTGTTGGAGTTTCTGAAGGTGAGCGAGATTATGTCGGTGTACGCGAAGCTGTCGCTATAGTCAAAGCTATCCGTGATGAGCGTGGCCAGGACATTTTCCTAAATGCGGATCATACTTATTCTTTTGAGCGTGTAAAGGAAGCTATAGATGCTGGTTTTGATATGGTTATATTTGATGGCGCACAGTTGACTCTCGATGAAAATATCCGCATCACGAAGCAGTGCGTTGATTATGCGCATCAAGTTTCGACGGCTTCTGGTCGCGATATCTTGGTCGAAGGTGAGCTTGGATTTATCGGCACTTCTTCGAAAATGCTCGACGCTATTCCTGAAGGCGCGGCTGTTGGTGAGGCCAATCTCACGAAGCCTGAATATGCTGTTAGGTTTATCAAGGAGACGGATATCGACTTATTGGCTCCAGCAGTTGGCAATATTCACGGCATGCTTCGCGGTGGCGGAGGTGATCCGGCATTGAATATCGAGCGCGTGGCAGCTATTTCGAAAGCTATTTCCAAAGCTGTTTCGGAGGCCGTCGGCGATGTCCCACTTGTTCTCCATGGCGCATCCGGAAATTCTGCCAATGATATCGAAGCGTCCATAAAAGCCGGTGTCGCTATAGTTCATGTAAATACCGAACTCCGCTTAGCTTATCGCAGTGGTTTGATGAAATCTCTTATGGAAAATTCAGACGAAGTTGCTCCTTACAAGTTTCTAAGGCCGGCCAAGTTGGCTATGCAAAAAGTCGTAGAAGAAAAGTTGCGCATTTTCAATGGTTTGTAAAATTAACGGCCAGTAAATTATTTTAATGTCAAAGAATGTTTTCATAACTCGCAAGATTCCGGAACTTGGCGTCACCATCCTCAAAGCCAATGGCTGTGAAGTGGATGTCAATCCACTTGATCGACCACTTACAAAGGTGGAACTTATTGCGGCGCTGCGCGCGAAACCTTATGACGCGGTTCTCACGTTACTTACTGACAAGATAGACGCCGAAGTCATGGAGGCCGCTCCGACCGTGAAAATCTTTGCGAACTATACGATAGGCTTCGATAATTTCGATGTGGAAGAAGGGAAGAAGCGCGGGGTTTATATGACAAATGCTCCAGGTGGCGGAGCCGATCGTGTGGCTGAGCACGCCTTTGCATTACTGCTCGCGCTTTCATGTCGCGTGGTTGAAGGCGACAAGTTCATGCGCTCTGGAAAATATGTTGGTTGGGATCCAATGCTTTTGCCTGGTATTAAAATCGCTGGAAAAACTCTAGGACTTATCGGAGCTGGTCGTATAGGAACCGAGGTGGCGCGTATTGCTTCAAAAGGATTTGGTATGCGTATCGCTTATCACGATATCGTGCGCAACCAGAAAATCGAGAGTCTCCATAACGCCACTTATTGGCCGACCATGGAAGATGTTTTGAAACAAGCCGATGTTGTCTCTCTGCATGTGCCGCTCACGCCCGAGACGCAACATTTCATGTGTGAGGAACATTTCAAGATCATGAAGTCGAGTGCCTATCTTATCAATACCTCACGTGGTCCGGTTATCGATGAGGCTTCTCTCGTCGCCGCTTTGCGCACAGGTCTCATAGCCGGTGCCGGTCTCGATGTTTATGAAAATGAACCAGCCATGGCCGCCGGCCTCGCCGATCTACCAAATGTAGTGCTGACCCCACATATCGCTTCTGCTTCTCTCGACGCTCGTGACGACATGGCCAGGATTTCAGCGCAGAATATTGTGGAAGTCCTAGTAGGCGCAAGTGGAAAGGCGCAAGGTGCAAAGCCGAAGGATAATGTGTGGTAATAGAAAAATGAACCCAGAAAAATCTCCAGTTTCTTTGGTTGGAATGAAACACTCTTTTGGCGAGAGGATTATTCCGAATTCAGAGATTGAAAATAAGTACGATTTGCCTAACGGTTGGATAATGGAAAAAACCGGCAAAGAAAAAGGTCACGCATGGGACAATGGTCCAGATGCTCCTATTGAGGTGTCATTGAAATGTTTAAATCTGTTATTGGAACAAGAAGGGGTAGATAAATCAGATATCAAGGCTGTTTTCGGTACAACAAATCCAATAACTGTCGACGGAAAAGTAGATATATCACTGACGCAAAAATTTGTAGACAAGGCCGGCTTTGATCCTAGCGTTAAAGTCTCCAATGAAGGATTTGGATGTGGTGGTGCTGCTGTAGGAATAGATTCTATGTGTAAATGGCTGCAAAACCAACCCGAAGGTACTTATGCGATATATGTGACTCAGGATTGGCCAACAAAGATGGTAAGGACTAGGAATGTGGAGGCGCTTTTTTCGGATGCGGTCAGTGTTTCATTGTGGATGAATGGTAATGGCGGAATAATGGAAGTTACAGATGTATTCTCTGTGGAGTCTACTATCGCCGATCGAGCATTGGGAATAGTCGGCGGATATTGGGAGATGAATGGTAAAGAAGTATCAGAGTCTGCTTCAGCCGTTCCTAAACTTGTCGCTGAAAAGCTTGGAATAGATTTGAGAGATTATGATATCGTTCCTCATCAACCAAATGCCAAACTGCTGGAGACTATTGAAAAAATATACAATGTCGAACTGTACAAGGAAGTCGCGAGAAAACATGGAAATCCTACGTGTTCTGGCGCATTTATAGCTTTGGAAAAAGTATTGGAAGGACGAATAGGGAAAGCAAGTCCTGATTTGGAAAAAGATATATTGGTGATGCCCTTTGGTGCGGGTGGAGTTGGTGGATTCATTTTGAGAAAAAGAGACAAGAAATAAATACAGACAAAATGCCGCACAGCAATAATTATTCCATAGTTGCTTATCTTACTGGTGAAGATCTAGATTTTGTACGCGGAATTCAAAAAGAATTATCAGGAGTAACTGGTTCTGTAAAATGTCTCACAGAATGGTCTCCTCATATTACTGTAGGTGACGCGATAATTATTCCGGATAATAGATCGGATTAGGTCGCGAAGAAGTTTAGGTTTTTTGCTGGCAGTCAAAAAAATATAAAAGGGACGATGATTGGGTTTGGTGGTACAGATCATTGGAGAGGTGCAATCGAAGGTAAAGTATCCCCGTATGTTATCTGGATTGATGTGAAGTCAAGCGATGATCTGGTCAATCTTTTCAATAAACTTAGAAACGATATAACTTCAAAAGAAGAGACATGGTTGCCGAGGATAGTCGACTTCGTACCACATATAACTTTGGCTTTCATTGATCTGAATAAGGAAGGGTACGAAAAAGGTTTGAGATATCTGGACGGTAAAGAAATGGATCGAGAATTCGATATATCCCAAATATCACTTGTAAAATGCCATGGAGAAGGTAATATGACTAGCGCTGAATATAAGATATTTGATTTAATTGGATAAATTATTTTCACAAAATTTTATGGATTAGACAAATAAAGTCTGATACAATATCGGCACATTTTATGACAATAGATAAAAACAATTCAGCTTTCATAGATGGTGCAAATTTACACAGAGGTGTAAAGAGTTTGGGCTGGGAATTGGACTATAAAAGGCTTAGGGTCTGGTTGAAAGAAAAGTATGGAGTAGACAGGGCTTATATATTTCTTGGATTAGTGCCCAAAAATAAGGATTTGTATACAAGCTTACAAGAAGCCGGTTTTACCTTAATCTTCAAAGAGGTGGTCTATGACGGTAATGGTCGAGCTAAGGGTAATTGTGATGCAGATCTGGTATTGAAGTTGACTCAAGATACTTACGAAAACTTATTCAATAAAGCATTGATAATATCAAGTGACGGAGATTATGCTGGTATGGTGAAGTTTTTATTGGAGAAGAAAAAGATAGCAGCTATACTATCTCCATCGGTTAAGAAAAAATGCTCAATTCTCCTTAAGCGAACTGGTGCACCCATCACTTATATAAATGATCAAAAAAATATTTTGGAGGTCCAGAAAGAAAAAGCCCCCGACGGAGACAGAACTCCGTAAGGGTCTTTTTCGTGGTTATGTAGTTATCATAGCAGACAAGAGATTGTTGTCAAGTCAAAGTAGTTTCATATATGTTGCGTGTTTCCAAATCTTGTGTATAATAGTCCGCATGCTTACATTAGCCATAGAGAAGAGAGAAAAGACGGGCAAGCTGGACGGCGTACGCGCTTCCGGTAAGATTCCTGCTGTTTATTACGGTCCGAAGGAGGCCAGCACAAACGCGGCTGTAAATACTATCGAATTCAAGAAAGTCTGGAAGAAGGCCGGTGAATCCTCAGTTATCATCTTGAAAGATGCTTCTGGTGCAGAGCATGAAGCTCTCATACACGAAGTGGACGTTCATCCTCTGACTGAAGAGCCTCGCCATGTGGATTTCTATGTTATTGAAAAGGGAAAGAAGATCGAAGTTTCTGTTCCTATTATATTTGCTGGTATTTCTCCAGCCGTTAAGGACCTTGGGGGAATTTTGGTGAAGGTCCATCGCGAACTGAAGATCGAAGCTGCTCCTCGCGACCTTCCACACGAAGTCACTGCGGATATCACGAAACTAGCTACTCTTACAGATGTTATCAAGGCCAAGGATATAATTTTGCCGAAGGGTGTCGATCTCAAGATTGGTTCCGAAGACGTTATCGCTTCTATCTCTGAAGCCAAGGAAGAGGTTGTCGAAGCTCCAGAAGCTATTGATATGACTTCTATCGAAGTTGAAACCAAGGGTAAGGAAGTGAAGGAAGGTGAAGAAGGAGCCGCTCCGGCCGGTAAAGGCGACGCCAAGGGCGCAGCCGACGCGAAAGGTGGTAAAGGTGGCGATAAGAAGTAAGTTTAAGAACACGATTTTTCTAGTATTGAAAGAGCGCCGAAGGGCGCTTTTTTGGTATAATAACAGGCATGAGTCACTTCGAAAGGCGAATTTTTTGTACGGTTGTCATAACCTTTTTTATTTTGATCGGTCGCAGCGGGACTGTAAGTGCCCAGATCATGAAGTGTGATACGCCAGCCGAGAAGGTGGCTTGTCAGGCGGCTCTAGATCAGGTCAATGCCGAACTGGTCCAAGCCAACAAAGCCCTGTCTACAGCTCAAGCCAAGAGTTCATCACTTACAAACGATATCGCTGTCTTACAGGCCAAGATCAAGGCCGCAGAGCTGAATATAAAAGCTAAGAATCTCTTGATACTGACACTCGGAAATGACATTGCCAGTAAGCAAAACCATATCGATGATCTAGAAGGCCATATAAATAAAGGCAAAGCATCCCTAGCTGATCTTATGCGCAAGATGAGAGAGCTCGATACTTATTCTTTGCCGGAAGTTCTCTTATCCAAGTTGAGCATATCTGATTTTTTTACTGATGTAGATACTTTCCAGTCTATACAAGATAGTTTGCAGAGTACTTTCCATCAACTCAAGAATGATCAAGCTTCGACTACTATTGAAAAAGACGCTTTAACTGAAAAACAGAATACAGAGATAGATGCTCGTTATACCATTCAGCAACAGCAAGCTTCTATACAAAGAGATCAAGCGGATCAAAAACAGTTGTTATCGATAAGTAAAGGCAATGAAAAAGCTTATGCCAATCTTGTAACAGCCAAATCTGCTTTGGCGGCACAAATAAGAGCGGCATTGTTCCCATTGGCTGGCGGTGGGAAAGCCATACCTTTCGGGACAGCTCTGCAATATGCACAGGTTGTCGCACAGAAGACTGGTGTCCAACCGGCTTTCTTATTGGCCCTTTTGACTCAAGAGACGAATCTTGGTGGAAATGTGGGGACATGTTATCTGGGTAATATATCCACTGGTAGTGGTATAAATGTCAGGACTGGCGCACCTGTATCCAAAGTTATGAATCCTACTCGAGATGTGCCGCCATTTATCTCTATTGTAAAAAGTCTTGGCTACGATCCATACAAAGCAACTGTCTCATGTCCTCAGTCTATAGGTTGGGGTGGTGGTATGGGCCCAGCCCAATTCATAGCATCGACATGGATCTTATTTGAGGATCGTGTAGCATCGTCAATGGGTATAACTGGTACGCCAAGCCCATGGGATCCACAAGCGGCTTTTATGGCCGCTGGTATATATCTCTCTGATCTAGGTGCAGGCTCATCGAGTTATTCAGCGCAGAAGACTGCTGCTTGTAAGTATTATTCCGGTCGTGCCTGCGGATATGTTACCGGAGCTACCAGTTATGCCAATAGTGTCTTATCCCTCGCTTACACATCAGCCAATAGTGTTCAGTCGAAGATAAACGCCATACAGGGTTTGTGATGTTGTACAGTTAACCATATGAGGTGACACTTTGTTAGAATTGGGGTGACAAAGGTTAACCAGCTAGGAAATACAACATATGGCCAATACAAAACAGCAGCCAGCGTATGGAACAAAGATCAGGCAGAAG
>Ga0209697_10009019_pt1 | contig 11163 bp, 3 predicted proteins | sample AliMusrvi5mmetaG_FD_184115 | JGI IMG/M metagenome (GOLD analysis project Ga0209697, IMG submission 184115) | Freshwater lake bacterial and archeal communities from Alinen Mustajarvi, Finland, to study Microbial Dark Matter (Phase II) - Alinen... | ecosystem: Environmental > Aquatic > Freshwater... | reverse complement strand
CCTATGACGTCACGGTGACCAACAATTCCACCATCCTCTGGAATCCAAGCTTCTATGGCAGCGCAACGGGCTGGACCTTGAGCGGTGCCATGTATGAAGACAACGACACAGTCCCCGGTGGTCAGGATAGCCTCAAACGGTGCATTCGCATGTATTCCAGTGGCGGCACACTCACGCAGACCGTGACTCTGGCCGCAGGGAACTACACACTCGCCGGCTGGTTCGCTACCAATTCGACCAATACCGCTGATTTCGAGTTGCGGGACAGCGGCAACGTGGCGGTCACCCCGAGCGGGTCTTCATCCCCGACCATCCCGGTGCAACTAAGCTGGGTGCAGTGGGTTCGGAATTACACCGGCCTGACCGCCGGCAGCTACACCGTTTATGTGCGAAGCAGTGCCAACGCGGTATGGGCGGACAATTTCAGCATGGTGCCGCGAGGCGCATTCGGCACCGGTTGCGACATGGTGTCCTTCGGTTGGGGCACGTCGGTCGGGGTGATCACCCCGGGTTCGCCGAATACGGTCTCGCTGATCGTCCCGTCTGGCACGGATCTGGCCACGCTCAATCCGACCGTCGGCGTTTCCGCCTATGCCACCTTCGCTCCGGCCGGGGCGCAGGACTTCACCAACTCGGCGACCACCCCGGTGCCCTACACCGTCACCGCAGAGGACGGACTCGCCAGCAAGGTCTATCAGGTAACCGTCACCGCAGAGGCCGGGGCCGGTTACGGCGCGTGGGCGGCCGCCAACGGCGCGAGCTCGAATCCGCTCGAGGATTCCAACCACAACGGCATCCCCAACGGCGTCGAATACTTCATGGGCGGAACCCTGGCCAGCCCGGCCACGCTGCCGCCCTTGGCCGATAACGCCGACACCTGGACGTGGACCATCCCCTATGATCCCACCGCTGCCGCCACCTACCTGTTCCAAGTGTCCGGCGACTTGTCGGGCTGGACGGATGTGCTGTCGGGCATCGAAGTCCTCACCGGTCCGGACCAGTTGCGCTTGACCCTGCCCTCCGGCATGCGGTTCTGCCGCCTGTTGGTCACCACGCCGTAGGATTGGGAAATCCCAAATTTGAAATCATTAATCAGAAATCAGATAGCTGATTCATGGGCCGCCGGTGCGAGCTGGCGGCCCGTCTTCTCACCAGGGGGCACGGGCGGGCCGCCCGTGATCTTCATTTGGCCAACGGGCGAGCCGCCCGTTCCCCTCTTCTTTCCGACAACCGATAACTTAATCCAAGTGATAGAGGATCGAAGATAAAGGATCGAAGAACCTATCCACTATCCACTATCCACTATCCACTTGCAGTCTTGAGTCTCCATCCCTTTCCGGAGTTAATGGGTTTTCTCCGGGATCCAGGGGTTGCCGGTGCGCACCGGCAACCCCGCTTCTTTATCCCCGCATTGCGTCGGGTATCCTTGGTCGAACGGCTAGGGCGATTTTCGCCGTCAAGCCGATCAAGCGGATCGACGAAGTGTAAGCCCCGAAGTATAAGGGCGACTGCTTCACGGGAAGCATCCTCAAGACAATCCACCATCACCAAGCCATTTCTAACGATCCACCATGAACCATACGAATCTGACACACGCGACAAATCTCAAAACTGCGAAAGCAACCCTCATATCAGAACGCCGACTTTTCTTCTCCGTGAGCTTTAGCGGCCTCGCGCGGGGCGCTGCGCCTGCCATTGCGGCTACGGCACTAATGTCCACGGGCGCGCTTGCACCGCTGGCCGCGCAGGGAACTGCTACCAAGACGGTTTGGCTCGACAACTTGAATCTCGGCCTCGCCACCCAAGGTTGGGGTTCTCCCCAGAAAAACAAATCCGTGGGCGGTCAACCGCTCACGCTGGGCGGCAGAAAGTTCGAGCGCGGGTTCGGCACGCACGCCGAAAGCCGCCTCCAGGTCAACCTGAAGGGCGCGGCGATCAGGTTTTCCGCCTGCGTCGGCGTGGACAACGAAATCAACGATAAGTCGGCCAGCGTGGAATTCCTCGTCTATGGCGATGGCAAGTTGCTGTGGGAAAGCGGCATCATGAAGGCCGGCGAGGCGACGAAATCGTGCGCAGTCGGCCTAACAGGTGTGAAAACGCTGCTGCTTGAGGTCGGCGACGCCGGCGACGGCAAAGCCCAGGATCACGCGGATTGGGCGGAGGCGAAGTTTGAAACCTCCGTAGGCACGGTGTTGGAAACCAGCAAGGCCCTGCCGCCGGGACTCCTCACGCCTCCCGTGCCGGCCACGCCACGCATCAACGGCGCACGCGTCGTCGGAGTGCGCCCCGGCAAACCCTGCCTCTACACCATCGCCGCCTCCGGCGAACGCCCGATGCGCTTTGCCGCCAAGCTCCTGCCGCAGGGCCTCGCCCTCGACCCGCAGACCGGCCGCCTCACTGGCAGCGTCGAGAAAGCGGGGACCTATCCGATCGAGCTGGCGGCTTCCAACGGCAAGGGCGAGGCGCACCGTGTCCTAAGGCTGGTGGTGGGCGACACGATTTGCCTGACCCCGCCGATGGGCTGGAACTCATGGAATTGTTACGCGCGCGACATCAACACGGAAAGAATCCGCGCCACCGCCAAGGCGATGGTGGACAGCGGCCTGATCAACCACGGCTGGCAATACATCAACATCGACGATTTCTGGCAGGTCCAGCCCGGGTCAAAGGATCCCACCATGCTGGGTCCGCAGCGCGCCGCTGACGGCAGGATTTTGCCCAACCCCCGCTTTGCCGACATGAAGGGCCTGATCGATGAGATCCATGGCCTCGGGCTGAAGTTCGGCATCTATTCCTCGCCCGGCCCGACGACTTGCGGTGGTTGCGAGGGGAGTTATAACCATGAGGAATTGGACGCGCGGCAATATGCCGAATGGAGAGTGGATTATTTGAAATATGATATGTGTTCCTACAGCGCTCCCTCAGGCGTGAAGGATGGCTACAAGTTGCCGTTCGAGGTGATGGGAGCCTTGTTGCGGCAGCAGAACCGCGACATCGTCTTCAGTGTCTGCAACTTCGGCCGCGACAAACCGTGGGACTGGGCGGCAAGCGTGGGCGGCAATTGCTGGCGCACCACCGGCGATATCGACGACAAATGGGACACGGTGGCCCGCTGCGGCTTCGAACTGGCAGGTCCCGCAGCGGCGGCCGGCCCCGGTCATTGGAACGACCCCGACATGATGGTCCTCGGCGCGGTGGGGTGGGGAGCGAACCACTGGCCCACCAACCTCAAACCCGACGAGCAAATCACCCACATGAGCCTGTGGTGCCTGCTGGCCGCGCCGCTGTTGTTAGGATGCGACCTCACGGAACTCGACGAGTTCACCCTCGGGCTGCTGACCAACGACGAGGTGATCGAGGTTAATCAGGACCCGCTGGGCCGCCAGGCCGCGCGGGTGGCCAAGGACGGCGACCTCGAAGTCTGGGCCAAGGAGATGGAGGACGGCTCCAAGGCCGTGGGCCTGTTCAATCGCGGCCGCCGGACGGCCACAGTCACCGCCCGCTGGCAGGACCTGGGCATCACCGGTCCGCAACAAGTCCGCGACTTGTGGCGACAACTGGACCTAACAGTCGCAAAGGACGCGTACCACTCCGAAGTCCCCGGACACGGCTGCGTTCTGCTGCGGATCGGAGGAAAACAATCACGATGAAAACCAACACATTGATCCTGACATACCTGCTGGCATGCGCTCTAACATCCGGTGCCGCGGAGTGGCAGCCCGTGCCCGGCGATTTGATGACCCTTTGGGCTGCCAAGGTGGACCCGGCCAAGCCGCTGCCCGAATACCCGCGCCCGCAATTGGTGCGTGAGGCGTGGCAAAACCTCAACGGCCTGTGGCATTTCGAGATCGCCGCCAAGGACGCACCCCAACCGGTGCAATTCTCCCGCCAGATCCTTGTGCCCTATCCGGTCGAGTCCGCTTTGTCGGGCATCAAGCAGCGAGTCTCCCAAAATGACCGCCTGTGGTATCAGCGCGGCTTCACTGTGCCGGACGCGTGGCGCAAGGGCCGCGTGCTGTTGCATTTCACGGCCTCCGATTGGAGCACAGAGGTGTTCGTCAATGGCAAGCCTGTTGGCAAACATGACGGCGGATACGATCCGTTCGAGTTCGACGTCACCGGGTTTCTAACATCAGGCGGCGGGCAATCGCTGGTGGTCTCGGTGTGGGACCCAACTGCCGAAGGCGGCCAGCCGCACGGGAAACAAACACTGATCAAGCACGGCATCTTCTATACCTCGAGCAGCGGCATCTGGGGCACCGTGTGGCTCGAAGCCGTGCCGAAGAAGAGTTATGTCAAAGGCATCAAACTGGTGCCCGACATCGACGCCGGCACGCTCAAGCTGACCGTTGATGCCGACGCCGGCACGGTGCGGGCGCTCGCCCGCGACGGTCAGACGAAAGTCGGCGAGGCAAGCGGCAAGGCTGGCGGGGAGATTGTGCTGCGCGTGCCCAACGCGAAGTTGTGGACGCCCGACACCCCGTTCCTCTATGACCTCGATATCACACTAACAGACGGCGCGGCGCAGGACCGGGTGCAGAGTTACTTCGGCATGCGCAAGATCTCGATCGGCCCGGATGAGAAGGGCGTCACCCGCATTTTGCTTAACAACAAATTCGTGTTCCAGACCGGTCCCTTGGATCAAGGGTGGTGGCCGGACGGTCTCTACACCGCGCCCACCGACGAGGCGTTGAAGTATGACATCGAGATGATCAAGGCGCACGGGTTCAACATGGTTCGCAAGCACATCAAGGTCGAACCGGAACGCTGGCATTACTGGTGCGACAAACTCGGTGTGATGGTCTGGCAGGACATGCCCAGTTGCGGACGTGGCATCCCGGGTGACAGTCCATCGCCGGCTGACAAAACCCAGTTCGAACTCGAATTGCGCCGGATGGTCGAGACACGTTACAATCACCCGAGCATTGTAATGTGGATCATTTTCAACGAGGGCTGGGGCCAGCACGACACCGAACGGCTGGCCGGGCTGGTGAAGACGTGGGATCCTCACCGCCTCATCAACGAGGCCAGTGGCGGGATGTTCAAGGGCGCCGGCGACGTGATCGACGATCATCTCTATCCGTTTCCGCCCGGTCCCAAACCGACCGCGACCCGCGCGTCGGTGGCCGGAGAATGCGGCGGCCTCGGCTTCAACGTCAAAGGCCACACCTGGAACGACGAGGGTTGGGGGTATATCCGCCCAGGCACCGTCGGCACCTTTGCCACCGGGGAGGAACTCACCGCCCGCTACGAACAAGTCCTCGCATCAGGGCTGAAACTCGCCCGCGAGAACGGCATCAGCGCGGTCGTCTATACCCAGCTTTCCGACATCGAAACCGAAAACAACGGCCTGCTGACCTACGACCGCGCGGTTTGCAAGATCCAACCGGACGTCACCAAGGCGCTGCTCAACGGCTGGCTGCCGCCGCGCAAAACCAAGTCGCCAGGCATGTTCGTCGGCACCGGCAAAGTCGAACTGGAAGCCCCCGCGGAGAATATTGGAATGGTTTACACCCTTGATGGCACCGATCCGACTGCCAAGTCCACGGTCTATCAGAAGCTGATCCCCATCACGCGCGACACGGTGGTCAAGGCGCGCGCGGTCTGGCCGGGCGGCGGCCTGAGTCGCATGGTCGAGTTCCCGATGTTGGAGGCCCGGGCGGGGCGCCAGCTCATCCTGGATCCGGACTTTGAAACCGGCACCCTCAACTGGACCTACGATGGTGACCACTTTGTTGACACCGAACAGGACATCGTGGATGGCGCCCACCATTCCCCGCACGGCGGCAAGAAACACTTCCGACTCCAGACCAACGTCACGCTCACCCAGCCGCTCGCCCTGCCTGCAGGCGATTTCGACTTGAGCATGTGGGTCATGAGCCGGCCCTCGCCCACCAACAACATCGGCCCGAACGTCACGTTTGAATTGCTAGACAGCAACTCCCAACCCGTCAGGCCGAGCCAGGCGTCCTCTCCGGATTACCTCTCGCCGATGGGCAAATACGTGCAGTGGACACGCCGATACACCGGCCTCAAGAGCGGGGCCTACACCGTGAAGGTTTCCACCGGCGCGCCCGTCAAGGGTATTTTCAAACAAGGTTGGGTCGATGATTTCAGTCTGCTGCAGAAGACGGGCCGTTGAGCATCAAGCCGAAAATATCCGATCGAATACAACAAAGCAGCCAGTCATGAACCTAACAATGAGAACAACCATTGCCGCGGCGCTTGTGTCCGCGACGTTGATTTGGCCGAGCCGGGGGGCGATGACGAGTCCCGACGGCAAGCTCGGGGTAGATCTGTCCATCGCGGAGGGCCGCCTGGCTTATGCCATCACCCGGGATGCGCTTGCCGTCCTGCGGCCATCGGAGCTGGGCGTGACCATCGATGAGTCCGACCTCGGCCGCGCGAGCGCGCTGGGCGAGCCGGTGGCGAGCCGGATCGACGAGACCTACCCGTGGCGCGGCGTCAAATCCACCGCCGTGAACCGCTGCAATGCCTATGTTATCCCGGTGACCAGCGGCAACACCCGCTGGCAGCTCGAGTTCCGGGTGTTCGACGACGGCGCGGCGTGGCGCTGCATCGTCCCCGGCGAGGGCGCACGGAGTGTCAAGGGTGAAGCAACGAGCTGGAATCTGCCGGAGGACTCGAAGGTTTGGTATCACTCCAGTACGGGGGGCTACGAGGGCATCCACCAGTGCCAGGAAGTGGAAAAGATCCAGAACGGGACGGTCCTGGTCATGCCGGTGACCGTGGAACTGCCGGGCCGCGAAATCTGCGTGTCGATTCTGGAAGCCGGTGAATTCACCTACAGCGGGATGTGTCTGCAAAAGTCGGCCGGTGGGATGCTGCGCGGCACCTTCCCGCATGATCCCAACGGCTGGCGGATCGAAGGCGAAATCCGCACGCCCTGGCGGGTGACGATGGTTGGCAACCTCAACGCGCTCGTGAACTGTGATATCGTGCACAACCTCTGCCCGCCGCCGGACAAGAAGTTGTTTCCGGATGGCATCCGCACCGCGTGGATCGAGCCGGGACGTTGCCTGTGGCAATGGTGGGCGTATTCCGATCCCGGAACGCTCTGGAAGAACCAGAAACAGTTCGTCAACATGGCGGCGAAACTCAATTGCCGCTACTACCTGGTCGATGCCGGCTGGGAAAACCCCGATTTCGGCTGGATGGACAACGGCCGGGATTCCTGGAAAAAACTCAAGGAACTCTGCGATTACGCCGACAAGCTCGGCGTCGGCATCTTCGTGTGGCGCGGCCGGAGCGACACGCCGCAAGGCCCCGGCGTGGGCAGCGAGCAGCAACAGCGGGAGTTTTTCGCGAATCTGGTGAAGGCGGGCGCCAAGGGCGTGAAGGTCGATTACATCGCCTCCGAGAGCGCCGCAACTCTCGAGTTCTATCGCAATTTCGCCCTGCACGGCGCGGAGCAAAAGATCATGGTCAACTTCCACGGCGCCAACAAACCGCGCGGCGAGGCGCGGACCTGGCCTAACGAAATGACCCGCGAGGGCGTCATGGGACTCGAACATAACAAGTGGGAAACCCTGCCGCCGCACCACTACGCGAGTCTGCCGTTCACGCGCTTCCTCGCCGGTCACGGCGATTTCACCCCGACCACCTTCCAAAACAGCTTTCTCAAGGGGACTACCTGCGCGCAACAGCTTGCCACGGCGATCATGTTCACCTCGCCGGTGCTGTGTTGGGCGGACAAGCCGGAAGTCTATCTGGCCAGCCCGGTGGTCGATTTCATCCGCGGCATCCCCACGGTCTGGGATGAAACCCGCGTCCTGCCTAACAGCCGGATCGGCGAACTCGCGGCATTCGCCCGCCGCCGCGGCTCAACGTGGTTCGTGGGGATGCTCAACGGCGGCGATGCGAAAAACTACCCACTCGATCTCGCGTTCCTCGGAGAAGGCCGATACCTCGCCGAGCTGGTCCGCGACGTCGCGGCCGATCCGGCGGCGATGCAGGTGGCGTCGGAAAGCCGCGACGCCCGTGACACCCTCGACATCGCGATGCGGGCGGGCGGCGGGTTCGTCGGCCGCTTCGCCAAGCTGGTGATGTCCCCGCACGGCGGCGCGTTCATCGGCAACCAGACGGTCACCCTCACTGCCGCCGATCCGGCGGCCGAGATTCGCTACACCCTCGACGGCTCCGCGCCGAGCGCCCAATCCCCACGCTACAATCGCCCTCTGGAACTGAAGGCATCCTGCCTTCTAACAGCGACGATTGTGCGCGGCGACGGCCGGACAACGACCCTTCGCGAAACCTTCCGGAAAATGCCCCCCGGCCCGCCGGTCATCCACGTCGCGCTCGCGGACCAAACCGGGAAACACTTTGCCGTCAGCATGAGCGCCGACGACCAGCGGCCGGTTTACTACACGACCGACGGGTCCGACCCGAACCGCTCATCGCAACGCTATGGGCAACCCGTCACGGTGACGAGCGACATCGTCATCAAGGCTGCCGTCATCCTTGACGACGGCAGCCGCTCGGACGCCAGCGTCGAGCGGATCTTCATCATGGGTGGCCAACCGGCGAAGCCCACCGTCCACCTCTCCGATCTCGAAGCACTCAGTCTCACCTCGGGCTGGGCCAAGCCGGGGATCAACCGCTCGATCGACGGCAACCCGCTGCGCCTCAACGGCCGCGAATACGCCAAGGGCTTGGGTGTCCACGCCAATTCCACCGCCGTTTACGCCTGCAAGCCCGCCTACCAGCGCTTCGTCGCGATTGCCGGCCTCGATGACGAGATCAACAAGAGCCCCGAGTCCAGCGTGGTCTTCGAGTGCTATATTGACGACAAGCTGGTGCAAAAGAACCCGCTGCTCAAGGCCGCAACCTTGAACTTCTGGCATTTCGATGTCCCGTTGCCCGCCGGCGCCCAAAAAATCCGGCTGGAAGCCGCCACCGGCGACGACAGCAACAAAGGCGACCATGCCGACTGGCTTGAGGCCGGGTTTATCACACGCTAACGAAAACATGGCAACAACATGAGAATTCCAACAGCCCTCCGCGAACTTACATCCGCACCTCTGTCAGGACCTTCCCTTGGGCTGTGTCTGGCGGGGCTGATCGTGGCCCAGACGGCCATGGGCCTGCCGGACCATCTGAGCGTCGTCACGACCAACCTGAACACCCACGCGCTGGTGACCCTCGAACTCGACCGTTACAGTCTGCGCGGTCCGAACTGGGAGGCGCGGATCTACAGTTCGCCGACCACCTATACCGTGGTGCCGTCTGACCAGGTGCCGGAGGTCACCACCTACCGCGGCCGCACCACTGATGGCGGAATGGTGTATGGCGGAGTGCGGCCTAACGGAACACTCTACGCCCGGGTCAACTACGGTTGCCGCCAGGGGATAGACAGTTTTGATGCCGATCCCTACGAGGGCACCAGCCGCTATAGCTGGGCCATCGGAGCGCTTCAACTGTCCGCGTCGGTGGTCAACGGTTACGTCTATGCGCCGGCGGCCAACGCGCCCATTCCCGCCCCTGCGCCGCCTGCCAATTGGTACAACAACCTCGGAGCAACCCAAAACTTCGGCGGACCGCCGCCCTTCAATAATCTGGTGAAAATGCCGCTCAGCCAGGTCCGGCTGATCTGTAGCATGAACGAGGGGTCCTACGGGTTGACGGGGCATAACCTCGCCTACGCGCTGCTGAGCATGGAGAGCGCGATCAACGAATGCGACTACGTTGCCGCACGCGACAGCGGCGTGGCCTATCGCATCGAGGCCCTGGGCATCCAGACGTATCCGGCCGGGGATGTGGACACTTCGGCCGATTGGAGCGATATGGCCGGCAAATACGACGTGATGTACTGGGTGGGCAATTGGGGCGTGGCGGCCGGGTGGTCGGTCATTTGCTATTGGGAGGACATGGCCGGCGGCACCGGGGTGCATGAACTCGGCCATGTGCTGGGCGGACCGGATTTTCCGCAAGAAGCGGATTACCAGGGCCAGATCTGGAACACCGAGCACGCCGGCGGCGGCGACGACATGAACGGCGTGGATTTGATCCAGACCATTGGCAAACGCGCCGCTGCCCCCACCTGGTCAACAAGCTGGGTGTATTATCGCACTCCGGTGCCGACGAGGGCCAACCCGGATTTCGCCAGCACTCTAACCGCCACGCCGGTCGATGTCGATGTGCTGCTCAACGATCGGAATGCCAACACGACCAACCGCGATGACTTGTCCGTCGTTTCGTTCCAGAACCCGAGCGAGCGGGGCGGCACGGTGACCAACCTGGGCGGCGGCGTGCTGCGTTACACCCCGCCGGCCGGCTTCCGCGGCGACGACCTGTTCCGCTATTATGTCAGCGACCCGTCGGGCAACTTCAAGAGCGTGTCGGGCGTGCGGGTGCTGGTCGCGGATCCTAACAACCCGCTGATCGCGCATTATGGGTTTGATGAAACCACGGGCGTCACCGCGTTTGATACCAGCGGCTGCGGCCACAAGGCCACCCTGTGCAACGGCAACTCGTTTGACAGCAGCCATGTGCCGGGAGTGGGTGGCAGCGGCGGGGCCATCCATCTCAGCGGCAGCGCCAACCTGACCTTTGGCAAACCCTCCTGGGGCGACCCGGCCCCGGATCCGGTCGCGGCCTACTCCTACGACGCCATGGACCGCAGCCAGTCGGTGTCGTTCTGGTACAAGCCCGACCAAGCGGTCACCGACGGCCAACTGCATTTCCTCTATGTCAAGAACACCTGGTACTATGGCAGCGGCTCGGGTTTCGTCATAGGCATTAGCAACAACACGCTCGTCGCCGGGGTCCGCATGGTGGGTCCGATTGGCAACGAACTCTGGGTGGACTCGGGCGTGGCCCCGACCGCTGGGGTGTGGTATCACATCGTCGGGGAGATCGACCGTGAAAACCAACAGGTCCATTTGTATGTCAACGGGGTGAAGGTTTCGAGCGCGGCGGGAGTGCTGCCGGCCAACCAGTTCGTCGCGGGCGCGATGTATGCGAACCTCGGTGCCCAGAACAACCTCGGGCACTGGTATCAGCCCGCTCCCGACGCCGCCTACGACGACCTGCGCATCTACACCAAGGCGCTCACAGGAACCGAGGTGACCGATTTGTATGAAGCGCCGGGCATGCTGCCGGCCAGCCCGCTTGCCCCGGCCGCAGGACAGACCGGCGTCACCC
>Ga0209697_10009015_pt1 | contig 11166 bp, 8 predicted proteins | sample AliMusrvi5mmetaG_FD_184115 | JGI IMG/M metagenome (GOLD analysis project Ga0209697, IMG submission 184115) | Freshwater lake bacterial and archeal communities from Alinen Mustajarvi, Finland, to study Microbial Dark Matter (Phase II) - Alinen... | ecosystem: Environmental > Aquatic > Freshwater... | reverse complement strand
CAGCGATCTTTTTGCCTCGTGGCCGCAATGGCAAGGGCGAAGTGTGTCAAAAGCGTTTCGCTCCCGCCGCCTGCGCCAACTCGGCTAAAGTGAACTAAGCTCTGGTCGAATCCCTTTTCAAGGTTCAAGGTTCGAGGTTCAAGGTTCAAGGTTTAAGGTTCCCAAATGGATGTTGGATGTTCGGCGCTCTGCTCCGAATTGACAGGTGACGGCCGTTGCTGGCATCTTGTTAGCGTGCTGAGCATTACGATCCAATTGGATTTGCCGGAGGCCCTGGCCGTCAAGGCGCGGGCCAAAGGCTTGCTCGACCCGGCCAAAGTTGGCCGTTTGATTGAACGCGAATTGGAGATGGAAGAACCGCTGCACGCCTACCGCGAGATGGTGGACCAGATGCGCGCCTTCCCGGACGATGAGCCGATGACCATGGACGAAATCCAGGCCGAGGTGAATGCCGTCCGCGCTGAGCGCCGCCAGCGCCTTGAAAGCGGTTGCTGACACCAATGTTCTGGTTTCGGGGCTGATTTGGGGTGGCCCGCCCGCTTCTCTGCTTGACCGCGGATCGAGTCGGCTCATTGGGCTGGTTACCAGCGAGGAAATCCTAGCTGAGTTGGAGGCGGTGCTGTCCCGTCCGCATCTGGTCGAAAAGCTGCGGCTGCGCGGGCAGACGGTGGCCGGAGTGATGCGAACGTATAGAGCCGTGGCACAGATTGTCGAACCCGCCCGGGTCGAACTCCCAGCCACGCTGCGCGATCCCAAAGACCTGCCGGTGCTGCGCTGCGCCGTGGGCGCCAAGGCGGACGCCATCGTTACTGGCGACAAAGACCTGCTCGTGCTCAGGGAATTCGCCGATATTCCAATTGTTACTCCCCGGCAGTATTTGACGAGCCTCGGCATATGAGGATCACTTGGGTGCAGGGAGGATGAAGTCTTTGAGCAGCTCCTTGCGTTCCGATTCTTCATTCATCATTCAATCTTCTGCGTTCCCCGGATGAGGGTGGCTGTAGCCCGGGTCCAGCCGTTCAAGGTTCGAGGTTCGAGGTTCAAGGTTCAGGGTTCCCCATTGGATGTTGGATTCCAGTTCGTCGCCTGCGTCACAATAATCAACTTTCCCGGATACCGCCTTGAAGCTGGGGTTGGTCATCTGCCTGGACATTTTTCGGACAAACGGATCGGATGATATTGAACTAACCATTGTTAACGCTGGGTTTGCGCGTGTAAGCTGCGTGGACAAATATGCGGACATTTGAGCGGACACATCCCTGGATCTCATTTCGGATTGACCTGCGGAAGGCTGCGCCGACGTTGTGGTTGCTGCTGGGTGAGGTGGCGTCGAAGTGCGAACATATTGCCGGAGTGCCTTTGCGCCCCTCCGTCGCCCAATCGCTGCACCAGCTTTATCTGGCCAAGGGCGCCCTGGCCACCACGGCCATCGAAGGAAACACGCTCACGGAAAGAGAGGTGCTGGCGCGCTTGAAGGGCACGTTGAAATTGCCGCCCTCCAAGGAATACCTTGGGCAGGAGGTGGACAACATCGCGGCGGCGTGCCAGCGCATTGGCGAGCGCTTGCGCCAAGGGGACACGGTCCTGACGGCGGAGCGGGTGTGCGACTTTGACCGGCAAGTTCTGGAAAAACTGACGCTGGACGTGGGCGTTGCGCCGGGCCAGGTGCGGACTCACTCGGTGGTGGTCGGCAATGTGTATCGCGGGGCGCCGCCGGAAGACTTCCAGTTTTTGTTCGAACGTTTATGCGAATGGCTCGCGAGCGGCGACTTCGCCGCGCCGGAAGGAATGGAGATGGTCTATGCCATTCTCAAAGCCGTGGTCGCCCACCTGTATCTGGCCTGGATTCATCCGTTCGGCGACGGCAATGGACGCACGGCGCGACTGGTCGAGCTGCAAATCTTGTTAAGCGCGGGAGTGCCGACTCCAGCCGCGCATCTGTTGAGTAATCACTACAACCAGACGCGCGCCGAGTATTACCGGCAGTTGGACCGCGCCAGCAAGTCCGGGGGCGACTTGGCGCCGTTTCTTGAATACGCGGCGCGCGGTTTCGTGGACGGGTTGCGCGAGCAATTGCGAGTCATACGCGAACAGCAATGGGACGTGGCCTGGCGGAGTTATGTTCACGAGAAGTTTCGTGACCATGCGGGCACTAACGCTAAACGTCAACGCGATCTGGTGCTGGACTTAAGCACGGCCCGCGAGCCGGTGGCGGTGGGGAAAATTACCGAGCTCACGCCGCGGCTGGCAAAAACCTACGCTGGAATATCGACCAAGACATTGCAGCGCGACTTGGCCGCGGTGGAGGAAATGGAACTGGTTGAGCGCAAACCCGAGGGCGTCCGTGCCCGGCGTGAACTGATTCTGGCATTCCTCCCGTGGCGCCGCACGAACGCACAGCCAAAGGAGGGCACATGACCAGAATTCGGTCAGAATCCGGCCAAGGCGAAGCGCCGAGGATTCTCAGCCTGCTCGCTAAGCGGGCTTTTACTTCCTGCACAACGGCTGCGCTGGGGGTCGCGTCTTCCACTGGTTCGATGCGCGCGACTGTGCCGGGCGGCCAGTGGGGTCTTTGGGCAATTTGATGATTCCCTTTTCAACAACCGCCGTAATGCTCACGGGGGAAATGATAGCCGTGAAAACGGGCTTCGGCCGGGGTTCGGGCGTGTCGGGCCGAGAAAGGCATTTCGGGGGCCGTACCGGCAATCGGAAATGAGCCAGGCCGAAGCATACTACCTATAGTGTCAGCCGCCCCAGTGCGAGCACCAGGTATAGTGCTCTTCTTCACGTTTCTGGCTTAAAGGGCTCCAGGATACAACGGTTGGGCTCGTAGACGGGTTTCGGTCGGGGGGTGCGAATGGGACCAAGAAGAAGTTGGTTGCATTCCCAAGACGTCGGAAATGCTGCGGTCGCAAGCCTGCCTTGGGCTTTGGCCGGAGGGGGCACACCGTATAATACTGTGAACAGGCGGACCAGCAGACCGCGGAGGTGTGAGACTGGCGCTGGAGAGCGATTTGGGATGGCGCTTCCGACGCATGTGAAGGGGCAGCCATAGCCTGGGTCATCTCTGCCCACTTGGTTCGTCATTTGCCCAGTCGCAGCTTGCCCGCGCCGGCGGTTGGGGGGCATCCGACATCACGGACCTCTATACGGCCCGTTGCGGGGCACCGAAGGTCGCCACCAAGGCGTACGTCCAGGTCAACCAGGTCGTTGATGGGTGGGAGAGCCTTCCGCACGATTATTCCTGCCTGTCTCCCCGTCGCTTTGATAGAGTGTTCCCATGAACATCTGCCGATTCAGGACCGGAAGCGACCTAGTGCGGGTCGGGTTGGTCAGTGACGATTCCTCGGTATGCGATCTTACGCCCTTGGGCATCAACCAATTGCAGGCGTTGCTCGAGGAGGAGGATCTCGCAGCGCGCCTGAGTCAGCTCTCGCGCGCCGATCTGCCGCGCCTGCCGCTGGCCGAGGTCCAGTTATGCGCGCCCGTGGAACGCCAGGAAGTTTGGGCGGCGGGCGTTACCTACCTGCGCAGCAAGACCGCACGCATGGAAGAATCCGATTTCAGCGCAAACGCCTATGACCGCGTTTACGCCGCCGAGCGTCCGGAGCTTTTCTTCAAATCGCTGCCGGAGAAGGTCGTATCCCCGGGCGAGCCGGTCGGCATTCGACGCGACGCGAGCTGGAATGTGCCGGAGCCGGAACTGGCGCTCGTGCTGAATTCGCGGGGCCGCATCGTGGGCTACACGATCGGCAACGATATGAGCTCGCGCGACATCGAGGGCGAGAATCTGTTGTATCTCCCCCAAGCGAAGATCTACCAGCGATCGTGCGCCCTCGGGCCTTGGATCACTCTCGGTGCCACCGAAAAGGCGGCTCGCGAATGGACGATCAGCCTCAAGATCTGGCGAGACGGCCAGCCCGCGTTCGCAGGGGCAACCTCCGTGGGACAAGTCAAACGCAGCTTCGAGGAGCTGGCTGATTATCTCTTTCGCTGCCAGGATTTCCCGCACGGCGCGGTGCTGCTGACGGGGACCGGCATCGTCCCGCCGGAGACGTTCACGCTTCGAGAGAAGGACGAAGTCGCGATTGAGATCAGTGGGATCGGTTCGTTGAAGAACCCGGTGGTAGTGGTTTGATGCAGCGGCGCGCTCGCCCGAAGGCAGCGCGATGAGTATGATTATCTTATGAACTTGCACGGTAAGAGTTTTATTGGCGATCAGTTGGCATCCGGCAGCGGGGAGACGTTTCGCGCAACGAGCCCGCTGGACGGCGCGCTGCTCGCACCCTCGTTTTACGTGTCGGGCGTAGAGGATGTGGAAGCCGCACTGACACTGGCGGAAGCCGCGTTTGCGACCTATCGCGAAACCACGGGTGAGCAGCGCGCGGCCTTTCTTGAGCGCATCGCCGAAGAGATCCAGGCGCTAGGTGAGGACCTCATCCAACGCGCCCACATGGAAACCGGTCTGCCGGAGGCGCGCTTGACCAGTGAGCGGGCGCGGACGGTGAACCAGCTCAAAATGTTTGCGCAGGTTGCGCGCGAGGGCTCCTGGGTGGATGCGCGCATTGAGACCGCGATTCCCGACCGGCAGCCTGCGCCCAAACCTGACATGCGGCGGATGCTCATTCCCATCGGCCCAGTGGTTGTTTTCGGTTCCAGCAATTTCCCACTCGCGTTCTCGGTCGCGGGTGGCGACACCGCGTCAGCCCTGGCCACGGGCAACCCTGTGGTAGTGAAAGCGCACAGCGGGCATCCGGGGACTTCGGAATTGGTGGCAACGGCTGTTCTGAAGGCCGCAACCGGGTGCAATCTCCCGGCGGGAGTATTCTCAATGCTGCACGGCTCGGGCAGAGTCATCGGTACTGCGCTGGTGAAGCACCCGTTCACGCGCGCCGTGGGTTTCACTGGATCGCGCGCGGCGGGCCGGGCATTATTCGATGCCGCCGCGGCCCGGCCCGAGCCCATCCCTGTCTTCGCCGAGATGAGCAGTTTGAATCCCGTGTTTGTCCTGCCCGAAGCCTTGCGCGAGCGTGGGAAGGCAATTGCCGAGGGATTGAAAGGTTCGATGACGATGGGCGTCGGACAGTTCTGCACCAAACCCGGGCTGGTGTTCGGGCTTAACAGCGCTGATTTCGAGCAATTCCAGGTTACGCTGGCAGGCTTGCTGGAGGCCGTTGCACCAGCGACGATGTTGCACGGCGGGATTTGCGAGGCTTACCACGAGGGGCTTGACCGTGTTTCGGGAGTGAACGGCGTGAAATTGCTGGCCCGGTCGAAGGATGCACCCGACCCAAAGCAGACACACGGCGAGGCGGTGGCGCTGGCCACCGATGTGGCGAACTTCCGTCGGCATCGGGAACTCGCTGAGGAAGTCTTTGGGCCCTTCGCGCTCTTGGTTTCCGCTAGCACCATTTCGGAGCTGGAAGGAGTTGCGCAAGACCTTGAGGGGCAGTTGACGGCAACGGTTCACGGCACGCCGGGCGATTTACAACGAGCGTCTCGACTGTTGCGCCTTCTCGAGCGCAAGGCGGGTCGTTTGGTCATCAATGGTTTTCCCACCGGCGTGGAGGTTTGCGCCGCGATGAACCACGGCGGACCGTATCCTGCCACCACTGACGCGCGCTTCACCTCGGTTGGGACGACGGCGCTGGAACGATTCGTCCGCCCGATTTGCTACCAGGATTTCCCGGCCCAACTCTTGCCGGACGCCCTGAAGGATGGAAATCCACTTAGCATTCGCCGGATGCTGAACGGAAGACCGGAATAGCAAAACCGCCGACTCTTGCGTCCTGCCCCCGCAGCCCATAATGTAAGTCCCTTATGAATCACATTTGGGTTCGCATCTGGGTGTTGGTATGTACCACCTTCGCCGCCGCCGCCAGCGCGGCAGATTCCGGCGTCGCGACGGAAGCGCGGTTCCTGTCGCACACGAGGCAGCTCATTTTCGAAGGCCGCCGCAGCGGCGAGGGCTATTTCTCGCCGGATGGCAAAGCGCTCATCTTCCAGAGCGAGCGTGAGCCGGGCAATCCGTTTTATCAAATCTACACGCTCGACTTCGAGACGGGGGACATTGCCCGCGTCTCCCCCGGGATCGGCAAAACCACGTGTTCATTCTTCCGCCCGGGCAGCGACGAAGTGCTGTTTTCGTCAACGCACCTGGATCCCGAGTCGGTCGCCAAGCAGAAAGCCGAACTGGAATTCCGAGCTTCCGGCCAGCAGCGGCGCTATTCCTGGGATTATGACGAGCACATGGACATCTTCAGTGCCCACCGCGACGGTTCCAATGTGCGGCAGCTCACTACGGCCCCCGGCTACGATGCCGAGGCTTCGTTCTCCCCCGACGGGAAGCTGATCGTCTTTTGCTCCCTGCGCGACGCTTACCCCACGAACAAACTTGCGGCGGCCGACCTCAAGCACTTCGAAACGGACCCCTCGTGGTTCGGCGAAATCTATCTCATGAACGCCGACGGCTCGGACGTTCGCCGGCTCACACACACGCCGGGCTACGATGGCGGGCCGTTCTTCTCGCCCGATGGGAAGCGCATTCTCTGGCGGCGTTTCAGCGAGAAAGGTGACACCGCGGATATATTCACTATGAATCTCGACGGGAGCGATGTGCGGCGGCTTACGGACTTCCGCGCCATGTCCTGGGCCCCCTATTTCCACCCGACCTCCCGTTATGTCATCTTCACGGCGAACAAGCTCGGGTTCGCCAATTTCGAGCTCTTCCTCGTGGATGCCGAGGGCACTCGCGAGCCGGTGCGCGTCACCTTCACTGACGGCTTCGATGGTTTGCCGGTATTCTCGCCCGACGGCACGAAGCTAGCCTGGACCTCCGGCCGCACGCCGGAAGGGAAATCCCAGATCTTCATGGCCGATTGGAACCATGATGCCGCGCTCGCGGCCTTGCAGGAAGCTCCGCTCCGCCAGTCCACTAACAGCGTGGCCGGAGCGGCAGGCAGTCATGAGCCGCCTGCGACGACCCCGACCACGGGGCCGAAGTTCTCTGGCGACATTACAACAAACGACCTGCGCGCCGTAGTATCCTATCTCGCCTCGGATGAGCTCGAAGGCCGTCTTGCCGGTTCACGCGGTGGTGAGCTCGCGGCGGACTATATCGCGGCGCAGATGAAGCGCATCGGCCTGCTGGCGGTCGGCACCAACGAGGGCTTCTTCCAGCCGTACGATTTCAATGCCGGCGCCCGCGTGCTTACCAACGCGAACCGGCTCATCGTGACTCCTGCGGGCGGCGCACCGGTTGAGTTCGCGGTCGAGCGCGATTTTCGGCCAGTCTCCTTCGCCGCCAACGCCGAGGTCGAAGGCGACGTGGTCTTCGTCGGCTATGGCCTGTCGGTGCCCGGCAAGGCAGGGGAAGGATACGATTCCTATGCCGGGCTGAACGTCTCGAACAAGATCGCGCTGGTGCTCCGCTACGTCCCGGAGGAAGTGGACTCCAAACGCCGAGCCGAGCTAAACCGTTTCGCCGGGGTCCGTTACAAGGCCATGCACGCGCGCGACCACGGTGCCAAAGGCGTGCTGTTCATCACCGGCCCGACCTCACCCAACGCAGGCGAACTGCTCAAGATGTCCTCCGACAGCAGCCTCGCCGGTTCGGGCCTTCCCATCGCCTCCATCAGCAGCAACGTCGTCAATGTGCTCTTCGCCGGTTCCGGCAAGGACCTCCGGGAACTCCAGGCTGCACTCGACAAGGAAAACCCGCACGCCGAAGGTGGGTTGGTCCTCACCAACGTGCGCGTGCGGCTTGCGACCGGCATTGAGCACCTCCGGAAAGCGGACCGCAACGTCCTTGGCTTGCTTCCCCCCGGGACGCCGACCGCAGGTTCAGCACAACCCGAGTACCTGATGGCGGGCGCACACTACGACCACCTGGGCCATGGCGAAAGTGGCGCCATGAATCGCAAAGGCGAAGAAGGGCTCATCCATCCCGGCGCGGATGACAACGCCTCCGGCGTGGCGACGATGCTCGAATTGGCCGGCGCCCTGGCCGCGGAACGCGCGAAGAATCCAGCCGCTTTCCCCCGAGGCATCATTTTCGCGGCCTGGTCCGGCGAAGAACTGGGCCTCATTGGCTCGTCGTGGTTTGCCGAGCATCCTTCACTGCCGCTCACGAATGTGGCGGCCTACGTCAACTTCGACATGGTGGGCCGCCTGCGGGAGAACAAACTCATGCTGCAAGGCATCGGTTCCTCCCCGGCTTGGGCCAAGCTCATCGAGAAGCGGAATGTGGCCGCAGGTTTTGCTGCGACGTTGCAGGACGATCCTTACCTGCCCTCCGACACGACTGCGCTATATCCCAAAGGCATCCCGGTGCTCGAGTTCTTTACCGGCAGCCACGACGAATACCATAGCCCTACGGATAAGCCGGACACTCTGAACTACGAAGGAATGGAACGGATCGCCAGGCTCGCGCGAGGCATCCTGCTCGATCTTGAGAAAGCTGAGCGGCCGGCTTATGCCCAGGTCGCCCGCCGAGACTCCGGCGCCGGCAGCCGCGAGAACCTGCGTGCCTACCTTGGTACTATTCCCGACTATGCGGCGGAGGTCCAAGGCGTGAAACTCAGCGGCGTCCGCGCCGGCGGACCCGCGGATAAAGCCGGCCTCAAAGGCGGCGACGTAATCGTCGAGTTCGGCGGCACTAAGATCGCCAGCATCTACGATTATACCTACGCTCTCGACGCGGTGAAGATCGGTCAACCGTTAAAGGTGGTGTTGCTCCGAAATGGGGAGCGGCTCACCTTGACTGTGACTCCCGAGGCGAGGAAATAGGCTCCATCACCTCAACCCTCTAAGAATGAACCCAACCCTGAACAATCAAGTAATCTCCAATTTCCCCCACCACCAATTGACACGGCGTTTATGCTCCAGGCTTTGGCTGGTCTTGGTGTTGGGGGCGTTCTGCTGCACTCACATCGCTAACGCTGAAACGCGGCGTCTGACACGTGACCAACTGCTGGACAAGATCAAGGGCGGATGGGCAGGCCAGATGATCGGTGTCTCTTTCGGCGCCCCGACCGAATTTAAGGCCGAAGGAAAAACCTACGACGAGGAACTGAAATGGTCGCCTGACCGGGTTTCCAACGCCATCGAGCAGGATGACCTGTATGTGGAGATGACCTTTGCGAAGGTAATGGACGATTCCGGATTGGAGGCGACTTGCGAGCAGTTCGGCGAGGCGTTCAAAATCTCGAAATATGGCCTGTGGCATGCCAATGCCGGGGCGCGGCGCGCGCTCAACCAAGGCATCAAAGCCCCGTGGTCGGGCCACCCCAAATACAACTTCCACGCCAACGACATCGACTTTCAGATCGAGAGCGACTTCATCGGCCTAATGTGCCCGGGTCTGCCGCGGGAGGTGAACAGGTATTGCGATCGGGTTGGCCGGGTGATGAACTATGGCGACGGGCTTTATGGCGGCATGTTCATTGGGGGCATGTATGCCGCGGCGTTCTTTGAGAGCGACCCCCGGAAGGTCGTGGAAGCCGGCCTGGCCTGCATCCCCGCCAAGAGCCAATACGGCCTGCTGATCCGGGATTTGCTGGCCTGGTCAGCACAGTATCCCAGCGACTGGCGAAAAGTCTGGCAACTCCTGGAGGACCAGTGGGACAAGGACGACCCTTGCCCCGACGGGGCGCTGGCTCCATTTAACATCGACGCCAAGCTCAATGGCGCCTATCTCGCCTCCGGTCTGCTGTTCGGCGGCGGGGATTTCTACAAGACGATGGAGATCGCCACGCGCTGCGGGCAGGACTCAGACTGCAACCCTTCCAGCGCCGCCGGCGTGCTCGGCGTCATTCTGGGCTACAATCGCATTCCGGACCAGTTCAAGTCGGGTATTCCGGCGCTGGCGGACACGAAATTCCAGTTCACCGACTACTCGTTTAATTCCATCGCCCTTTCCACCGAGAATCGGGCTCTCAAGGTCATCCAAATGGCGGGGGGCAAGGTAAGCGACTCCGAAGTGGTCATCCCCGTCCAGAAGCCAAAGGCTCCGAAGCTGGAGCAGTGGACACCGGGGATTCCCGACCGGAAGATCGGCATCAAGGATCACGCATGGTCGTGGCAGGGCGATTGGAAGGAGAAGGGAGGCGCGATGTCCAGTGAAACCTCGGGCAACGAGGTTGTGCTCAAATTCAGCGGCGTCGCGGTGGCGCTCATCGGCGAGCTCAACCAGGCCGGAGGCAAAGCGGAGGTTTACCTCGATGGCAAGAAGGCTGGCGTGGCCGACGCTTACATTGTCGAGAGCACCTACGATAATGTTCTATGGAATGTCTATGGTCTCAAGCCTGGTCAGCATACGCTTCGTCTGGTGATCACTGGCGACGCTGACGCACGCTCCAAGGGCAAAAGGATGTCCCTCAGCCAAGCGGTCGTTTATCGAGCGGCCCACTAACCAGCAATTCTCATCATGGCCCTGTCATCCCCCGCCGGGTGGGGACACCCGGCCTACATCTCCCGCAAAACCGCCATCTTGTAGGCCGGGTGCCCTCACCCGGCGCCTACGTCTCGTCCATAATGAGCATTGCTGCCCACTAGCCGTGCTCAAAGCCGGTGCTCCGGCGTGCTGGTTCGTGGAATCAGTGCCTCCAGGTGGCTCGCTGAGGCCACCCGGTCCCTTTCTGAATCGATGCGGCAGGGCCGACCGCTGACTGCGGGAGTCTTCCGTATTCTCGGGGTAATTGGTCTAGGAGCGTCCCCTATCGCCCGCTCATACCTCCAGAGCTCCACCGGACCCTCATGGGAGCCTCGGGGTAGCCTCGGGGTAGCCTCGGGGTAGCCTCAGGGTAGCCTCAGGGTAGCTGCGGGGTGGCTTCCGGGTGCCTACCGGTTAGCCACCAGATGGCCTCAGGGTGGCTTCGGGGTAGCCTCGGGAAGCGTTTGCCGAGCAATTCATCATTCATCCCAAATTCGACAGTTGAGTTAACCGCAAAGAACGCAAAGATCGCAAAGACAGATAGTTATGAACGGGTTGCACACGTTTTCCACTCACCCGGCAGGTGAATCGGACCTCTGGCTCGGAATGTAAATATTCGGTGGTCACTTTTGCTAGCCGTTGAGCCTGGCAATAAAGTCCGTGCACAGGGGATAAACAAAAACCCATTTTACGGGGAGCGCTGGTTGGCCCGTTTTTTCCAACTTACCACGACC
>Ga0209697_10009005_pt1 | contig 11183 bp, 8 predicted proteins | sample AliMusrvi5mmetaG_FD_184115 | JGI IMG/M metagenome (GOLD analysis project Ga0209697, IMG submission 184115) | Freshwater lake bacterial and archeal communities from Alinen Mustajarvi, Finland, to study Microbial Dark Matter (Phase II) - Alinen... | ecosystem: Environmental > Aquatic > Freshwater... | reverse complement strand
GTTTGAGAACCTGGAGTTGCAGCCGGGTGCGACCGAGTCCAAGGCATCCGACGGCACGACCTTGCTCACGCGGCCGGTCGGAAAAGGCAAAGTGGTGATGGCGGCGAGGTCGGTGCTGGAGCCGGCGCAGGCGGGATTCAGCCAGCACCGGCAAACGGCGTACGCGTTCCTCTGCGGGCTGGTGGGGGCGAGTTACACCGGGTCGGGGGGCAGGCAGCATCCTAAAGCGCCCGGGTTCGGCACGCTGGCATTGGCGGCACTCGGCCAGGATACGACTGTCATGCCGGCAGCCGCGCAGGCGGAGGACGTGTGGAAGGCATTTGCGGCCCAAGGACGCTTCGCGCCACTGGCCGGAGCCGACGCAAGCGCACCGACGCCGCCCGGCAGAACCGTTTATGGCGGGGTTGCAAGCTCGGTAACTGTTCCGGCGGGAAAGAGTATCGAAGTTCCCTTCCTGCTGGCCTGGCATTACCCAAACAAGTATGACGCCAAACACGAGTGGATGGGCTGCCACTATGCGACGCAATGGGGTGATGCGCGGGCGGTGCTGCGCGAGGCGATAACGCAGTTCGATACATTGCGAGGGCGGACGGAGCTGTTCCGGCGGACATTTTACGATAGCACACTGCCCTATTGGCTCCTGGACTGCGTGACGGCAAACGCGGCCATTGCCCGGCATATCGGGGTCGTGTTCCAGATCGCAAACGGTGATGTGTATGGTTGGGAAGGCTCGAACGGCTGTTGCGAACCGACCTGCACGCATGTGTGGGGCTATGAGCAGAGCCTCTCGCGCTTGTTCCCCTCACTCGAGAAAGACATGCGCCGGATAGATTTCATGCACCAGCAGCGCACGGACGGCGGGGTCAATAACCGGACGGATGTGCCGTCGCCACCGCATCCGACGGGGGAGCAACCGTTTGCCGACGGCCATGCAAGTTGCATTCTCAAGGCCTACCGCGAGGCATTGAACCACGCGGACGAGGGATATTTCAAACAATACTGGCCGCCCATCAAACGGGCGGTGGAATACCTGATCGGGCGCGATGCGAAGACGGCTGGCGGTCAGCCTGAGGGCATCTTGCAGGACGACCAGTGGAATACCTACGACGAGGCATTGCACGGCGTGACGACGTTCATCAGCGGCTATTACCTGGCGGCGCTGCGCGCGGGCGAGGAGTGGGGTCGGCGAGTAGGAGATCAGGCGGCGGCGGAGCGCTTCCAGGGCATCTTCGAGAAGGGCCAAAAGAAACTCATCGAGCTGTGCTGGAAAGAGGATTACTTCCAGCAGCACCTGCCTGACTACATGAAACGGCCGGGGGAGGTGGGTCCCGGCTGCATGTCCGATCAACTCATCGGCCAGTGGTGGGCGCACCAGCTTGGGCTGGGCTACATCCTGCCGCAAGAGAAGGTGGTGTCTGCGTTGCGCGCCGTGTTCAAGTATAACTTCAAATCTGACCTGACCGGCTGGCCCCACACGCCGAGGGCGTTTGCGGGGGCGAAAGACAAGGGCCTGATTATCTGCACCTGGCCCAAAGGCGGCCGGCCCGGCAACGTGATGCTCTACTCGGATGAAGTCTGGACGGGGATCGAATACCAGGTGGCGGCACACATGATTTACGAGGGGATGGTCGAGGAAGGGTTCGCCATCGTGAAGGCAGCGCGCGACCGCTACGACGGCATTCCGCGTGCGCCGATCGGGCGCAATCCGTGGAACGAGATCGAGTGCGGCGGGCATTACGCGCGGGCCATGTCTTCGTGGTCGCTGCTACTGGCGCTCTCAGGCTGGGAATACGACGGGCCGCGCCAGGCGCTGCGCGTGACGCCCCGCCATACGCCGGAGAACTTCAAGGGGTTCTTCGCCGGCCCAGAAGGCTGGGGCAGCCTGCTACAGGCCCGGGAAGGAAAGGCGCAGCGGAATGAGCTTAGCGTGCGAGAAGGACGCCTGGCCGTGGCGGAGATCTCCCTGGCCCCGGGTGCGGTGCCCAGCCAGGTGAAGGTGGAGTGCGCGGGCAAGACGATTCCGAGCACCTTCAGCTTCAACGCGGGCGTCGCGGTGGTTTCGTTGAATCCGACCGCGGTCATCGAAGCTGGCCGCATGCTGGTCGTTCGGCTGGGCTGACGGCGCGGAATGACTCTCGGCACTCAGTTCGTCCCGCTCCCCAGAAGTTTCTACGAGCCGTCGGCCGGGGTGGTCGCCCCGGCCTTGCTGGGACACTGGCTCATTCACGATACACCGATCGGGCCATGCGGCGGCCCGATCGTGGAGACCGAGGCTTACCTGATTGGTGATCCCGCCTGCCACGGCGCACCGGGACCGACGGCGCGCAACCGCGTCATGTTCGGCGCGCCGGGACACGCGTATGTCTATTTCATCTACGGCAATTACTTCTGCATGAACATGGTCTGCCGCCCGCCGGGTGTGGCTGAGGCGGTGCTGGTTCGGGCGGTGGAGGTCGCTCTGGGAGAGAATTCTATGCTGAAGCGGAGGCCCGTGGCTATTCCGCGCAACCTAACCAATGGGCCGGGTAAGTTGTGTCAGGCAATGGACATTAACCGCGGGTTGGACGGGGCTGATCTGTGTGACGCGCATTCCCCCTTGTTCGTAGCCCGAAATCCCACCATAGAGGACTTCCGGAAGGAGCGAGGACCGGTGGTCACTACGACGAGGGTCGGCCTGACAAAGGCCGCGCATTTGCCGCTGCGGTTTTATTTGGAAGGCAGCGCGTTCGTGTCGAAGCGGGGATAGCAATTAGGCTCGACTTCCCGCTCCCCCATGGTGCACATTACCCGCAGATACCTCGCTTGGGGCAATCCACCTGATATGGAAGAGAAAATATTAAACCTGCTTAACCGCCCAAATTATACTCCGCAGAATGCCGCGGAATTACGGGCCCAGCTCGGCTTGCGCCAAGGCCAGCAAAAAGAACTTGAACACGTGCTGGCGCGGCTGGATCGGACCGGCCAAATCGCCCGTATCAAAGAGGGCAACCGCTACGCCCTGCCCCTCGCCGCAGACCTGGTCCCGGGCCGCATCCGCATGAACCGGGCGGGAGTGGGTTTCGTGCAGGCAGACGATCCGAAGGTCCCGACCATTCGCGTCGCGCAGGATGCGACGTCGACCGCCATGCACGGCGACCATGTGCTGGTGCGGCGCGATGTCCTCCCTCGCATACCGCGACGGAATGAGAAGGAAGAGGCCACGGGCCGTGTGGTCCGGGTTTTAGAGCGGGCACGGACCCAATTGGTCGGCACGCTGCAACGCGGACGCGAGTTCCTCTATGTCATTCCCGACGACCCGCGCATCACCCACGACATCTACGTCACACCGCCGCGCGACACTGGGCGCCCGGCGCAACTGGGCGACAAAGTAGTCGTGGAACTCCGGGAGTGGATATCGCGCCATGCGAATCCGGAAGGCGAAATCATAGAAGTCCTCGGCTCACCGGACGCCGAAGGGGTGGATATGCTCTCGGTGATCCGCCAATACAACCTTGTGCTCCACTTCCCGAAGCGCGTGCTGCAAGAGGCGCTTTCGGTTGGGCAGGAGGTCAAGCCGGCCGAAAGAACGGGGCGGGAGGATTGTCGCACTCACCGGGTCGTCACTATTGATCCTGATGATGCTAAGGACTTCGACGACGCGATTTGTCTGGAACGTACCGGCCAAGGCCAATGGAAGCTCTGGGTGCACATCGCCGACGTATCGCATTACGTAAAGCCTGGCACCGCGCTCGACCAGGAAGCGGCGCGGCGCGGAAACTCGACCTACCTCGTGGACCGGGTCGTGCCGATGCTGCCCGAGGCCTTGAGCAATGAGCTATGCTCGCTGAAGCCGGAGGTGGAGCGATTGACCAAATGCGTGGAGTTTCTGCTTTCACCCGAGGGCCAGGTCCTGCGGACGCAGTTCTATGCAGCCGTGATCCGCTCGCAGCGCCGCTTCACTTACAAAGAGGTTTTTGCCCTGCTCCAAAACCGGCCGCAGGACCCGCTCGAGCAGATGCTCCACGACGCCAATGTCCTGACTCAGAAGATCCGGCGCGCACGATTCAAGGCCGGGTCGCTCGACCTAGACTTCCCTGAGACCAAGATCCGTCTCGATGAAAGCGGACGGGTATTGCGCATGGAGAAGGTGGAGAACGACATTTCGCACCAACTCATCGAGGAATGCATGCTGCTGGCCAACGAGGCGGTCGCCGCGCGGCTGATGGCTTTGAACCGTCCGGCGCTCTACCGCATCCACGAACCGCCGGATGACAAGCGACTCCAGGAATACCGCGAGGACGTGCTCAGTCATCACATTCAGTGCGGCAACCTGTCGAACCGCCACGAAGTGCAGCGACTGCTCGAAAAGCTCAACCACCTGCCGATCGGGCAAGCGCTGAAGATCGGATTCCTCAAGTCCCTCATGCGCGCCCGCTATGCGGTCGAACCGCTCGGCCATTATGGGCTGGCGAAGAAGAAATACACGCACTTCACCTCGCCGATCCGGCGTTATGCGGACCTCGTGGTGCACCGCGCCCTGTTCCAGCAGCCAGGGGAGCGGATTGTATTGCAGTCACTTAAGGAGGTCGCGGATCACATTTCCGAGACCGAGCGGAACTCCGATGATGCGGAGCGCGACAGCCGGGATGTGAAGATGTTCGCTTACCTGAACGCACAGCTTAAGTCCGCCCAGCCTACACGCTACGAGGCGTTGGTCACCGATGTGCGGAACTTCGGGTTCTTTGTGGATGTAACGGGGCTGGGAATGAGCGGGCTGGTGCCGCTCTCGGGGCTGAGTGACGATTTCTATCAGTTCGATGCCACGCGCGGCCAACTTCTCGGCCGGCGGACCCGGCGCGTGTTCAAGCTGGGCGATAAGGTTGAAGTGCAGATAGCGAAGGTGGACACCTTCAAACGGCAGGTGGACTTCAAGCTGGCCGGGACTACCGATGATCGGGCGAGACTGGATTCGAAACCCATGCGACAGCCGCAGCGGCAGTCACAGCGCCAGCCACAGAGACACGAGCAGAGGCCGCGCTCAGAAAAGGCAGCTCGGTTCGTTTCCCCTCGTTCCGGCACTGCCCCCCAAGCGCAGGGGCAAAGGCGGCCTGCTCCCCGCCAAGGTGGAGGGAGGCGGCCTCAGAGAGGTTCGGGTCGCCCCAGGGCAGACCGCGGAGGTAAGAATTCAGGGAGAGCGTTTTCACCGTCTCGACCTGGTTGATGAGCCAGTCTCGTTTAACCTTAACCATGCGCATCTTCAGCTCCTGGAGGTAGAAATCTCTATCACCCGGGATCTTGCCTCGGGCTGTGAGGTTGATGACTGCCGATAGTCCGTCAGGGGCGACAGTGACCTTGATGTCGGGGAACTCGATACTGAGGCTGTTGACCGAAGAGCGAGAGCCCGCGACGGCTTGGAGCAACTCGGCTCGACCGCTGATACTATGCAAGGTGCCCATAGCCTCGACCGTGACTTGCACATCCTCCGTGAAGTAATCAGACAGCGTGCTGGAGTTCCAGGCCTTGGCTATCAGCCCTTCTTTGGACGAAAACGAAGCAGCTTTGGCCAAGGCATCGAGCCGCTTGCGAATCATCTTCTCCGGGCTGGGAAAGAAGATTCCCCAACTCCAGATGCCTGCCGCCACCAGCGCGGCGATGAGGATGACGCGGATGAACCATCCCTTCATAGAATGACCTTGCCCACAATCCGGTCCCGCGTGGGCCGGCCCTTGACGTGATCGGCCCACGGCATTTCGCGGTTGTCGCCCACAACATAGTACTGGTCGGGGCCCACTTGCTCCTGGTCGTGGTTCCAATAACAGCGGAACGCCACATAAGGTTCGTCCATGGGCTTGCCATTGATGTACAGGTGGCCGCGAATAAATGCCACTGTCTCGCCGGGGAGGCCAATGATACGTTTCATATACATCACATGTTCCCCGGCTAGCATACGAATGGCCACTACATCCCCGCGGTGCGGTGGGTGGAAAACATAAGCCAGGCGATTGACAAGATGGATGCCTCGATCCTTATAGGTGGGCAGCATGCTCCCCCCCTCGACCCGAATCGGCTGGAGCACGAACTTGAACAGGATTGAGGACACCGCCACCAGGATGACAATGCGCACCAAGGTGCGTTTCGGGTTCCGCCCGATCAGCACCCGTTGCACCCAGCTCGGCGATTGCACCGCCTCCGCATCTGTTCCCATACTGAAGAGTCATTTCGCCGCCGCTCCGCGCGGTGCGGTTTCGCAGCGACCATCTGACAAGACAAGCGCCCAGTCAAATTAGTTCCTAAGAATGGGCTTGTCCGGTCAAAATGACAAGCGTAGGAAGGAGCCATGCGCAATTACTCAGACTGGTCCAGGCGTATCTCGTCCCTGCCACTACGCCGGCGCGCGGACATTCCTGTCCGCAGCAATTTTCGATGGGTAGGGTGGCTTGAACGCTGGCCGCGGCTCGTGCGGGTGGGCCTGGGTGCTAAGTGAAGCGATTACTCTGGATCTTTTTCGGCAGTCTCGGCCTCCTTGTGCTGGCGGGCATCATCGTGGCGATGCGGCAGCCCAAGGCGATCACCTCGGGGCCGCTGGCCCTGCCGGACGGCGAGGTGGTCCGCGTGGTGGGCGTAACCTACGGCACCAACCACTTCTTGGGACGGCCGCTGGCCCGGCTTGTCGCACATACGCCGGCTGCTATCCAAGTCGTGCTCAAGCGCCTGCTCGGCAGCAAGGCGGTTTTGCTTGGCTCTACCATTACTTCGGACCCCATGCTCGTCGTCTGGCTCGGGAGCACCACTACCAATGCCACCCCCCCGACCGGCTCAGGTTACATCAATGCCTTCCTGTCGGATTCGAGCGGGTTCATCTCCGGCGGCGATGCGTCAGCGTATGGATGGTGGTCCAACCCGCAAGGGCTGCAATTCCGGGTCTTCCCTCGCCGCGACCGGTTTCTCTCTTTGAACTTCTTCTATCATAGCGCGACGGGCGGGGTGAGGCGGTGCGGTAGTTTGCCGTTCGCCAACCCGCTTCACAGCAGGTTTCCCCAGTGGCAGCCCGAGCCGCTGCCGGCCACCCGGCATGCGGGCGATGTCACCCTGACGCTCGACAAGGCAAGCACCGGGCATGATCAGAACACCTCTTACAAAAGCAGCAGCGGCGGAGGTCGCGCCGTCGAGTTCACTACGAACCGCCTGGATGGCCAGAACCGCACGATCTGCGCGATCCATGTCCATTCGCTAGCCAACACCAATGAGGTCTGGCTGGTAGCCAACGAAGAAGTCAGCGACGCCACGGGTAATAAGGCGGGCAACACAAGCCTGGGTTGGGGCAGCTATGAAGACGGTTACTTCACATTCGAGCCCAGCCTCTGGCCGAGCGAATCCGCCTGGAAACTCCGCTGCGAGATCAAGCGCGCCAAGGGGTTCGCACCCACAGAAATGTTCAGCTTCCGCGGCGTGCCATTGGGTAGCCTGGAGGGTACAAATCGCATCGGCTGGACGACGAACCTCGGCGGGATCAGCATCACACTCGTTCAGGTCGTTCGCCGCCCGCCCAACACAAACAGCTCCTGGTCCTCGGACCAACTGTCCCAGGCGCATTTTAGCACCACCGGCCTGACCAACGATCTGCACCTTGACCTGCTATCCGTCCGAACCGATGACGGCACGAACCTGGACTCCCCTTCCTCGTCAAGTGGCGGCACAGAGCGGACTTACTCTTTCCGCAACATCCCAAGCGCAGCCAAGACTGCCGACTTCACGTTTGCCGTTCAGCGCGGCCGCTGGGTCGAGTTCATAGTGAAGCCGGAGGTCGGGCCTTTCAGTCTCGAATACTAGCCCGAGCCCTGGTTGGGCCCCGGGTACCGTCCTTATTGAGGGCCTGCGTTCTCCGATTGCAGTGGCAATTGGCTTTGATCTTCAGCCTTGGTTTCAGTGGCCTCGGCGGCAACTGCGGCCTGATCGCCGCGCAGGCGCACCAGCGCGGGTCGCATCAATCTACCCTGGAAGGTGTAGCCCGTCGCTATCGTTTCTCCAACGATCGCGTCGGCGGGCGCTTTGGCGCCTTCTTCGACCAACTGGTGCCGCTGTGCATCGAAAGGCTCACCCTCATTAGCCGCGAATGGCGTCACACCGACGCGACGCGCGGCATCACGGCACGCGTTCTGAAAACTGCCCATTTGCTCGATCAGCGTCGGCTGGCCGGACCGGCACGCGCCCTGGTGCAACGCGTACACATGATCGAGCATCCGCACCGCCACCTGCAACCATTCGCTTTCCCCGCGCCGCAACTTCTCCACCTCCAGTCGCAGCGTTGCCCGCTCGCTGTCGTTGGCGCGCTTCATGAACTCCGTGAAAGCCTGCACTTCGCCCGTCATTCGCTCCGCGATTTCCCGGGCCGACGCCGCCGTCTTGGCCGCCTGCTCCTGCGCGTCCTGCCACTTGCCCGTCGCGCCACTGATCTGATTCGCAATGCCTTCCAGGTTCTTCAGTTGCGACACCACTGTATTCAGCGCCCCGGCTTCCGCCACCTTGACCAGCGCCTGGTATTCCAGCAGAAACGGCACAACCCCGAGCAGCGCGCCGCCTGCCACGCACAGCAGGACAAAGAAGAGGTCCCAATGTCCCAGCGTAAACCTGCTTTGATTCCAAATGAAATAGGCCGTGCCCAGCAGGAGGCCATCCCCCACAAAGAAGGGCCACTTGGACAACTTAGGCGCGACAGTTTCGATCATTGCCGCAAGGTGTAGTGGAAGCGCGCCGGTATTTCAAGGCTGGGATGGCCGCCGGCGGAGCCGGCGGAAGTCCGAAGTCCGAAGTCCGAAGTCCGAAAGAAGGCCGAAATCCGAAGGCCGAAAGCAGATGGGCACGGGGAGTTACCGCGACCATTGTCCGCTGGCACGGGTAGTTCATGCGCCACAGAGGCGGCTCCCAGATCACGCATCACGCATCACGCATCACGCACCACGTTTCCCATTCTTTCTCCTCGACTCTCCCTGCCCACCAGCCCCAAAAATGTGTCGTGCGCACCTGCGTGATCTTTAATCCGACAGCCCGAGGCGAGAAAGCCAGACGCTTCCGCCACCACCTCGACGCCATCGGAGCGCAGAGCACCCTCAAACTCACCGCCGCCGCTGGAGATGCGCGCCGGCTTGCTGCCGAGGCTATCCGCGAAGGCTTCGAGATCGTGGCCGCCGCCGGCGGTGACGGCACCCTCAATGAAGTACTCAACGGTTTCAGCGACGTGCCGGACGGCTTTGAGCGGGCGTGCCTCGGTGTGCTGCCGCTGGGAACCATCAACGTCTTCGCCCGCGAGCTGACGATCCCTCTCAAACTGGATGCCGCCTGGGCCGCGATTTGCCAAGGGCGTGAAACGCGGATCGACCTGCCTACCGTGGATTTTCAGGCCAGCGGCAGACCGGAACGTCGCTGCTTCGCGCAATTGGCCGGAGCCGGCCTGGATGCGCGCGCCGTCGAGCAGGTCCGGTGGCAATTGAAGAAGAAGATCGGTTACTTGGCTTACGTGGTGGCAGGGCTCAAGGCCTTGATGGGCGCCCAATCCAAAATCACTGTCACCGGCGGCGGGCATTCGGTGACGGGGGAGCAGGTACTGATTGGAAATGGCCGCTTCTATGGCGGGCAATATAGGGTGTTCCCGCAAGCCGACTTGCGCGATGGCCGGCTCGACGTTTGCGTCTTTCCGCGCGTGACCTGGCTCACCCTTCCCCGCTGTGGTCCCAGCTTGCTGCTGCGCGGCACGCTGCCCGCTTCCGCGACGGAGGCTTTCCAGGCGGAATCGTTCACTCTCTCCAGTCCCTCGAACACCCCGCTGGAAGCCGACGGCGAACTCTTCGGCCACCTGCCCGCGACTTTTTCCCTCCAACGCTCCCGCCTGCGCGTCATCGTGCCCTGACGGCATCGCCCCTTCACGCATCACGCATCACGCATCACTCCCCCATCCCATACACCAGCACTTTGAACGAGCCCGGAACCGCGCTCGGACGCCCCTTCTTCCCGCCGGACGCCTGGCCGCCAGGTTCACCAAACTTGGCGCTAGCCAGATAGATCTTATGTGTCTTGGGGTCGAGCGTCATCGTCCGCGCTCGCGGCTCGGTCTTGAGGGTCTGCACCACCGTTAGTTTGTCCGGCGAATCCTCGTGCGCGATGGTCACCGTTCCGTCGCCGCAGGAGCTGAAAGCGAGCTGCGTGCCGTTGTCAAACTTGGTCGCGTCCACGCCCTGCCCGATAGGCACCGTGGCCACCACCTTGCCGGTCGTGCTGTCCATCATCACCATCAGCTTGTTGCCGCAGCCCAGGAAGAGGCGCTGATGCTCCGCGTCGAATGCCATCCCTGATGGTTCTTCGCCCGGCGCCAGTGGCCACCTGCTCACCACCTTGTGCTCCTTGGTGTCAATCACGACGACCTCGCTCTTATCTTCCAGGTTGTTGTAAACCCGCCCCGCCTTGGGATACGCCACCGCAAACTCCGGCTTGCCGGACAACGGTATGGTGGCCACGACCTTGCCCGTCTTCGCTTCAAACACCGTCGCCGAGCCACCGCGCCCGTTGAACGTATAGACCTCTTCCTGGCCCTCGTCATAGAGGATTGCATCCGGGTTCTCGCCCGTATCCACCTTCGAGCTGGTCTTCAGCGTTTTCAGATCAAAGACGCTGGCCTTGTTCTCTCGCCCGTTGCTAGTAAACCCCAGCCCCAGCTTGGGCGCCACCGCAATCCCGTGCACGCCCGGCGTGTCAGCGATCTCGCCCACCACCGCTTCTGTGTCCATGTCAATCACCGCCACCTTCATGCCGTGGCTCACGTAGAGCCGCCGCGCCGCCGAGTCCACCTCCACGTAATCCCAGCTCCCGTCGCCCCCGACCGGGATTTCCTTGAGCAATTTGTAAGAGCCCGGCGCCGCGCCGACCCGGAGGGTCAACATGCCCAAAATACCAAGCGCCGCTACTCCAAGAAACCGAGGATATGTTTTCATAGATTCTGGATAGACCATCAGATTGTTAAATTCCAGTGTGTTAAGTTCCATCGTAACATACGCCCAACCCGTAGCCTTGCTAGAATAAAAAATCCGTGTCATCCGCGCAATCCGTGGTTATGGTCTTCCCCATGAATCAGGACAACTCTCTAAACCGCCGAGCCTTCCTCGAAAAGGCCGCCACCATCACTGCCATCGGTTTCGCCGCCCCCCACCTCGCCT
>Ga0209697_10009004_pt1 | contig 11184 bp, 8 predicted proteins | sample AliMusrvi5mmetaG_FD_184115 | JGI IMG/M metagenome (GOLD analysis project Ga0209697, IMG submission 184115) | Freshwater lake bacterial and archeal communities from Alinen Mustajarvi, Finland, to study Microbial Dark Matter (Phase II) - Alinen... | ecosystem: Environmental > Aquatic > Freshwater... | reverse complement strand
CTTGCGGGTAAGCGCATGCGCCAGGGGAAACGGCGACGCCTTGTCCTCGAGGCCTTCGGGAGTCATCTCCACCAGTTCCAGTCCCGACGGCGGCCGGAACAGCGCCATGTCAGGCTTCAGTCCCGACCGGTACTCGACGTACACGAAATCAGCAATCGTCGTTCCGTCATACAGCGCCGTGATCCGGCGCGCCCGCTGCTGGTCTATATCCGAAAGCAGTGTGACCGTAATCTTGCCGCTCACATACGAGTACCGCTCATACGCTTTGTCCTGCTGGATGACCTTGGATCTCCGGACACCCACCCGGTTGCCGAAAAAGTCGAATTCCTTGCCGAATTCCAGGCTGGCAAACTCCTCTGCGGGGAGAATCGGCATTCTGAAGGTGCCGGCGCGATCCGTATCCATCATATGCTGACCCCGCCCTTCCGCTCCATGGATCAGCCAAACGTCCGGCTCGCTGATGATGGACGTATCGCCGGCCTTCTCCGGCTGCTTCGCAGGCCGCTCAACCCGTCCATACTGTCCGCCCATCCGGTAGACCGTCGTCACCTCCGTCGCGTCAAAACCGGAGGCGACGTTATTGATCCGTATCCTCATCATTGTATTGCTCGTGAGCTGAGCCAGGCTCGACAAGGGCAACACCGCTCCCAACACCGCCAACACGATGCTTCGCATTCTATTTCTCCTCTCAACGCCGTACAGGGTCAGACCTGTGCGCACGGCTTCTCGACTCGCGCCAGAGCATCACCGACAAGATCGCCGTCGCCACCATACCGACCACACTGACCCACATCGGGACCGGCACTTCCTGAATAGTGATATCCCAAGCGAACGAAAGGCGAGTGATGTGGCCCAGGCACACGAGCGCAAACACGATACTGGCGATCCTTGTGAACGGCTTCATGCGCACCTCTCTCTCCTGCGCCTGGCGAACAACATTACAAAAAGTTCAGAGGGGGCACAAGCCATGGGCTACCGTCCCACGCACCGCTGCAATCGTCCTCGTCGTCGTCCTTCGTCCTCGATTCACACGCAGTCTCTATGCCGAGGACGAAGGACGAAGGACGAGGACGATTCGGCAAGACGGGTTGACGTCTCACCAGGGGACTTCTTCAGCGGAATTGAATGTCTCGCCCTGCTTCCTCTGCCTACTGGCGGCCGCCAGTCTATTCGACTAGACGTTCGTGCAACTTCTTCCGTATGAGCGTCTTATCGCTTGTTGAAAAATGTGCCGTAGCTTCCCACTAGCCTCGGAGCGGCGCGGCTTCCCGCGCCGGCCTGCCCTGAGTGCCACCGAAGGGCCGGAACGCGAAGGCGTTTCGCTCCAGGAGCGAATGGCCCGCTGCGCCCCTCAACCCGCGTCACGGCGACGCCTAGGGCTCAATCTCCTTGCCGCAGTGCGGACAGTTGACCTTCTGCTTCTGCCGGCCATGGAACTCCTCGACGAAACCGGCGCCCAGGACGCCCGTCGGCAGGGCCAGCATGGCCAATCCGAGAATGAAGATTGCCGAAGCCACGCACTTACCCACGGGCGTTGCCGGATCGACATGGTTCACATTGGTCAGGGTGGCGATGGCCCAGAACATGGATGTCGGGATATCCGGGAAGACCTGAGGTTGGGCCTCGTGCTCCGCGTAATACATGCCGATGGACGAGATGACGGTCAGGATGAAGACGATCGAACCACTGATGAGCAATTCGGCCCGCTTGGCGTAGACGACCTGGCCGAGCACCCGAAAGGCAGTCGAATAGCGACCCAGTTTTGCGAGCCGGAACAGACGGAAGAACCGGACCGACCGCACGAACCGCATGTCGGCCGTGACAAAGGGCAGATAGAACGGCAGCACGGCCAACAGATCGATAAGGGCGAACGGGGACACCAGGTACTTCAACCGTCCACGCACCGGCGCCGCATATTTCGGCAGTTCGACGCAACACCACAACCGTAGCAGATACTCGACGGAAAAGACGACGACGGTAACCACCTCGAACACCCAAAATACTGTCGAACACCGTTGGCAGATCGACGACACCGATTCCAACACGATCGCGACCACGCTCAGGAAGATCAGCCCATAGATCACGTAGTTGACCGTGCGGCTCAGAACTCCCTGCGAATGGCCGGGGTCGAGAATGTCGTAAACACGTTTTCGAAGGGTCATCAGTGTGCCTCCGGACGGTCCTTCAGCGCGCTTGGCCCTATGACGGCTTGAACAAACTGTTTCTCCTGCACAATCAACGGCACCGCCGAACCATCCTCGCGTAACTTCATGGCTCTTTCGATCTTTGCCCCGAACCGACTGAACTTCCAGGCTTCACTGCCGAGTTCGCCGACGACAAGGAAGTTGAGGGTCGCCGTCACTGATGAGGGTGCGACGTAACCACCCCGCTCGACGACGGCAGTCTCCGCCTTCTTCCGCGTGCCAAAGACCAGTTTGCCGGTGAAAAGGAATGTCTGCTCGCGAAACGTGATCGGCACGTCGACATCGAAGATTCCCTGCACGACCTCGGGTTGCTGCGGACCAGCCGCGAACCGACTAAGACAGTTGAGAAGATCGACTCGTTCCAGATCGGTGACCACACCGTCAGCCAGAACCCGGTTGAGGATTGCAGCAAGATCACTGAGAGGCCATTCCTCCGTCGCCTCCGCATGGCGACTGAACCATTCCCGAATAAGGTTGATCTCGCCGTCATCAACGCGACCGTCATAGATTACCGCGGCCGCAATGCCCTGCATCTCCTGGACCGCCTTCTTGATCATGAGCGGGCGGTTGTATGCTTTAATCAAGGCCTGATCTGTATCGAAATCAATGGGTGTCATACCGTCACCTCATCCGTCGCCTTGTCTCATGTCACACAATACGCTTCGTGCGAGCTGGCCTCAGTTCGAGTCAAACCTTGAATCTCAAGAGTATCTCGCCTATCACCCGACCGGATATCCAGACCGGGCCTACGCCGATTCGCTCACCTAGTTAACAATCTTGCCTGCGGACTTCGAGCTTCCAGCTCTTACTCGAACTGCCAAGGGTCATGCCAACCTCAACCCACTCCTCGAACGACGCGTGCCTCTGCCGGTGAGCGTTGCTTGGCCAAGGTGAGGCGATAATCTTCGGCCCTGGCCGTTCTTGTGAATTCCACCGTCTTGTTGTGATGCGATCTGACTACCTCTTCAATCTCATCGAGCCGAACCCGAAAGAACTCCTTCCTAGGGTTAACCTTGTTGATTGTCCGATCAGCGAAATGCTCGTGTAGCGCGCCTTCGAGCGTGGGTGCATCGTCGCTGAAGATCATGGCGTGAACGTCGAAGTCAAACGGCACAGAAGCGTCACTCAACTCATCAACGCGCTCCTGTGGGTCGAGTCGGCGCGTCACTCCGATCTTGTACGCATCTTCGCCGAATGAACCAACGTTTGAGATGATGTAGACGTAACCCGCACGGGTGCTCTGCTCGCGATAGGCGACCTCTTCTTTGTCCTTCAGTACGGCCGCAAGTTGATCCTGATATTCGCGAAGTTTCGCCTCGTACTGCACTCGTTCCGAGGCGGCTGCCGCTTCCATCCGTGACCTCAACTCCGCAATGATCTGGGTGAAGTGTGTCTCCTCCTTTTCGATCTTACGTCTGGCCTCCTCAATCTCCTTTGCAAGTCTGGCTTCTTCACGCATTTGCTCGCGAATCTTGCGCTGCTCCTCCCGCTCCTCCTTGACCTTCATCTGGTACTCGTAACACACCTGCAATTCCTCAATCTTGGCGTTCAGGTAGGCTTGCGCGATGCTGATTCCAACGGCTTGGCACAAATCGTTCAGGTCCTGATATGCCTTTGTGATGCGGGCGGCAATGGCGTCACGGTTGCTGAAAGTGACCTTGTCTATCGTTGCGTCACACTCACCGTTGAATGCCCTGAGGATCAACTTCTCCAGATTCTTCGCGATTCGCTTCCCGCCGGCCTTATCATCCTCGATGGCGAAGACGGTCACCGTCCGAATCGCCTTGTGTTCCTTAACCATCTCCTTTTGCCGGTCGCGAACCTTCTCCAACAGTTGCCGGTACGCTGTGGAATCAACGCACTCATAGAGGGGTCTGTAGAATCCGAAAGACTGGAGCAGTTCATCCTCCTCGAAGGACACGATCCGTTTCTTGAGTTCCCTGATAGTCGCCTGGAGTTTGTCCTTCTCCACAGTCAATGCCGTAAGGTCACCAAGCACACCAAGACTCTTCTCTTGGGTGACGATCTCAGCGGCGAGTCTCTCGCGGCGTTCAGGGGCGATTTGTTCGTAGCGCTGTGTGACCTCGGCGAGGGCTTGTCGCGTTTGCGATAGTTCCCCACTCAGTGACTGTTCTGTCGCCGCGAGTTGGGCGGCATCCTTGCTTCGCGTACCATTAAGCTCCTCCGTTAGCGTGTTCCGCGTCTGGTCCAACTCCTCGCTCAATTTCGCGTTACGCGCCGTAAGCGCAGCGTGCGCATCCCGCAACCGATTCCACATTTCAATTCGGTCTGCTCGTTGTTTCTTGTGCCCCTGCATGATGTCCACTGCGAGATAGACTAGAACGCCGAAAGCAAGGATGGCAAAGAACTGCACGCTAACGGCAATCAGACACAAAAGAATAGCCCCTGCCAGAGCTAAAAGGCGCGGCAATGGAGGAAATGCCCCCGAGCAGAGGCCTTCTGGGTCCTCCTCAAGCAGACTGGTGGTTATGCCACAGACACTGCAAGTTACCGGACGGATGCCGACAGCCGTTGTGTCGCCTTCGTAACACATGCCGCAGTGCGGACAGCGCAGACGATTTGCTTGGGTCATAAAGGATGTCCTTCCTCAGCCGTGCCTATAGCCATGTCTGTCCGTCCCCCCTCGCAATGGATCGCCGGCAGTCCGTGTCCAGCGAATACACAACGAATGTGAACGTATCGAAGGCGGCGGGCGAGGTCAACGGCATTTCGCGGCAAAGCGTCTTCGTGCGTACTGGCCGCAATTCCTTGGCTTCAGGTTGGGCATCACGCGGAGGCGCGGAGAACGCGGAGAATAGGAAAAGAAAGGAAAGGGTTTTGTCTTCTCCGCGTTCTCCGCGTCTCCGCGTGAACGAACCCTCACAGCCCATCAGACTGACTGAGAGCCTTCAGGCGCCGTTGGGGTAACGCCCGTACTCTTGGCACGCGGTGTAGACGGCCTGCAGGTTGGCCAGGGGCACGCAGGGCGGCAGGTTGTTGCCTTCACGCAGGATAAATCGGCCACCGCGCATGATGCCCGATTCCAGGATACGCCGGGCCTCCCGGGCGCAGGTATCGGGGGTGCCCTCGCGCAACACCATGACCGGCGGGCCGCCGGCGATTTCGACATCAGGGCCGAGCGCTTGGCGCAAGGCCCCGAAATCGACCGGAAACCCGGTATCAAAGCGCGTCACGCCCAGTTCTTTGTGCAGGATGGGGAAATGGCGCGTCGCATCGCCGCACAGGTGGATGCTGCGGCGACCGTCCGCGGCGCTGCCCGTGGCAATGGCGTCGTACCAGCGGGCGTGCACGGGCAGCACGAGACTACGGTACATGTCCGCGCTGATCAGTTGAATCGAGTCATCGGCCGCCCAGCCCCAGTCGCCCTTCTTCCAGCCATCGTTTCGATCGGCCAGCGCGCGATTGCGAACCAACACGTCGTCCACGATCTTCTCCATCAGGCGGCGGGCCTTGACCGGTTCCGCGGCCAGGATCGCCATCCCGTCTGCCCCGAAGAGCGTGGCCACCGCCGTCACGGGACCGTCGAAGCCGAGACCGAAAGGAGCAACCTTCCCCTTTCGGCCCAGATACGTGAACGACTCAGCCTCGCGGACCAGTCGGGCATGGAACTCCAGCCGCGCCTTCAGCCAGGGGTTTTCCAGCGGCCGCGTGAAGTCGTGCGCGAGGAACGCGTCGAGATCGTCAAAGGCAAACGCGGACACGACGCTCGGTACCTGCCCCTCGTCGAATACTACCGTGCCCCCGAAGTAGGCGCCGTCATAGATGTTCTGATTGTCGGCAGAAAAGTTCCACGCTTCCGGCAGTGTCGTGTCGGAATCGCAGGTTCGATTCAACACGGTCGCGGCATATTCCTGAAAGCGGGACTGGACGATCAGCGTCACCCGCGGTTCGGTGAAGTACTGCCGGTACGTGTAGCCCTCGGGGTTCAACGCCGGATTCAGCAGGATGATCCGCGGATTCACTCCCCACGTCAGGGGCACGCGAGTCGGCTTGCCCGCCCTGTAGGAATCCCAAACGGCCTTCTTCTCTGCGTTGGTCGGCTCGACTGCGTTCATTCGAAACACCCCAAGGAGCTATAGCGTGGCCGCGAACGAGAGGTTTGCTCCGATGTCCTTGGCAATCTTGGCCACCAGCGCATCCGGCACGGGGACGTTGACCCGGCAGATCGCCATGGACTGATCGCTCGGCACGTGATGCGAGTGGCGCACGTCCTCAATGTTGATGTTCGCCTCGGCCAGTGCCGCGCCGATCCGGCCCACGACGCCCGGCCGGTCTTTGTATTGGAAACACACCACGTGGCCCCTGGGTTCGAAGTAGAGCTTTTCGAAATCGTTGATGCGCGAAATCATCACGATGCCCTCGGCCACCGTGCCCCGCACACTCACCTCGCGCAGTGTGGACGTGTTGACGCTGCCCGTGAGATCCACGGTAATCGAATTCTCGAAGCCCTTCCGGTCGTCGGTCTTCCGGTTCACGTAATCGATCCCCCGGCCTTCGAGGATCTTCAGGGCGGCCTTGGGATCGATCGACTGGTCAAACTCGTCCCAGAGCCCGGCCACAACGGGCACAATCAGCCAGTTCCCAAACGGTTTGAGCGTGCCGTAGAAACTCGTTTCGATACCCTTCAGCGTGACGTCCTTGCCCAGCAGGTGCCGGCAGACCTTGACGATGGTGTTGGCCAGCACACAGTAGGCCTCGTCCAACCCTTCGGGGATATCGCGGTTCACGATGTAGGACATCACGCCCTTCTCGTCGAACTCGATCAACTGCTCGGCCGACCGCTGCGCCGCCTTGGCGTTCGCTTCCTTGGTGCTGGCGCCCAGATGCGGCACCATGATGTCGGCGATGTCGGCCACGGATTTTGGACCGGGCTCGTCCTTGGGGTAGACGTCGTTGAGAAACCGCAGACCCTTCTCAGCCTTGACGGCGCGCAGGGCGGCTTCGTCGATGACGCCGGCCCGGGCGCAATTGACGAGCGTGGCCGACTTCTTCATGAGCCCCAACAACTTGGCGCCGATCATCTTCTTGGTCTCGGCCGTCTCCGGCAGGTGCAGCGTTACAAAATCGGACTTGGCGAACAACGTTTCGAGGTCAACCAATTCCACATTCAGATCGGCGGCCCGATCACGTGAGATCAAGGGGTCATAACCCAGGAACTGGCAATCGAACCCGGACAGGCGCTTGACGACGAGGCGGCCGATATTGCCCAGCCCCACGATGCCCACGGTCTTGCCAGCCACTTCCTTGCCCATGAACGCCTTCTTCTCCCACTCGCCCGCGCGGCATGAGGCATCCGCCTTGACCAGGTGCCGGGCATCGGCCAGCATCAGGGCCACGACCTCCTCCGCCACGCCGTTGGAGTTCGCTCCCGGCGTATTCATCACGTCGATGCCCTTCTTCCGGGCGTACTTGATGTCGATGGTGTTGTAGCCGGCGCCGGCACGGATCACGACCTTCAATTTCGGCAGCAAATCGATGACTTCCGCGGTTACCGGCTCGCTTCGCACGATGAGGGCGTACGCGTCCGGGTGCTGCTTGCACAGGGCGACGGCGTCGCCGGCATCGTCCTGGATGACGGTGTAGTTGCCATTGGCCTTGAGGATATCCTGTGCCACTCTGTCGAGTTTGGTCGGGATGAGTACCTTCTTCACGTGCCAGCTCCTTGCTTCGCGGGAAGGCCCTTGGACGCCCACTGGTCCGTCGCCCTACCCGCGACGTAGTATAGAGGGGCCGGCCCTCGAATCAAGCCCGATGGATTACAACCAAACAAATCCTGTACAATCCTGTGAATCATGTCTGAATTTCCTGCGTGGCATCCGCAAAGGCGCCCGCGCCGCCCTTTTGACTGGCGCAACGTTCCGGCCTCGGCTAACAATGACGGCGTGCACAGCCCGTCCGGAGCCGTATGAACGCCCTGCCCTTCATCGCCCTTGCCGGCGCCGTCCTGCTGCTCGTCGTGTGGGCCGGCGGCATCGTCCCGGCGGCGGTCTGCCTCGCCGCCGCGCTCACCTGCGGCATGGCGGTCCTCGCCGATTGGCGCCGCGGTGCGGCCTGCCTGCCGGCGGGAAGCCCACGCCCGTTCCCGTGGCTGGAGACGCTCTGCCTTGCCGTGCTCGCATTCGTGGCCCTCACCCTCCTGCCCTTGCCGCCGCTCGCGGATCTCATCGTGGGCGCCACGCGGCGGGCGCACAACGAGACCGTGCGTCAGGCCCTGCGCGACCTGGCGGTGTGCGGCGTGCGCGTGGACCCGTCGCCTTGGTTTGCCCTGAGCCAGAACCGCGCCGGCACCGGCCGGGCGCTGCTGCTGCTGGCGGCCGTATTCGGCGCCGGCTCGCTGGCATCGCGCCTCCCGCGGCGCGGACGGCTCGCGTGGCTGGGCCTGCTCGTCGGCCTCGGAACCGCCGTGGGGATCGCCGGCTATCTGGGCCAGTGGAAATTCCCGCAAGGCGACACGCTCTGGTGGTTCTTCCCGGTTTCCCCCGCGCGACCCGGCCCGGTGGGCGGCTTCATCAACCGCAATCACTTCGGCGGCTTCCTCGCCATGTTGGTGCCCGTGGCGATGGGACTCGCCGCGTGGGCGTGGATGGCGCGACGGCGAGTGAGCGCCCTGGCCGCGGTCGCAGCCTCCCTGGTGATGGTGTTCGCGCTGCTCATGTCCCTGTCGCGCGGCGCCGTGTTGGCCCTGGCGGCCGGCCTGGCCGGAACGGTTGTGGCAGCCCTCTGGCGCCGCCGCATGCGCGCCGGCCTATTCGTCCTGGCCGGTGGCGCACTCCTCGCCGCGGGCATCGTCTTCTTCCCGAATGATGTCGTGCAAAGCCGGGTACGAACACTTCGGCATCCGGGCGGCGATCTCAGTGTGCAAACCCGTCTGGACGAATGGCAGGACAGCCTGCGCGTCTGGACGCACTATCCCGTGGTCGGGGCCGGCGCCAATGCCCTCCGCATGGTCTACCCGCAATACCGACAAAGCACGTCGAGCAAATGGCTGGAGCATGCCGAGAATATGCCGGTCGAACTGCTTGCCGATGGCGGCCTGGTCGGCGTGGCCCTGACGGCACTGCTGGCGGGTGCGCTCGCGCGCCGGGCCCGCTCCGGGCCCGCCGTCCTGCCGGCAATCTGCCGCCTCGGTATCGGAGGCGCGCTCATCGTGGCAGCGACGCATGCGCTGTGCGATTTTCCGATCCTACTGCCCGCCTATGCCATTGTGCTGGCGACGCTGGTGGGGCTCCTGCTCCCGCCCCCGCTGCCCGACCGCGGTGTCCGGCGCGCCCTGCGCCTGGCGCCCGCGCTGGCCGGCCTGCTCGCGGCAGGATGGCTCGCGGTCGCCGGGCTCGCGGATCTACGCCGGATGGACGAACCCAGTGTCCTGGCGGCGTCCTCCGTGCCCACTCTCGAGCGCGCCTTGTGCTGGGCGCCATCCTGCTGGCAGGCCTGGGACTACCTCGGCGTGGCCGTGGCGCGCGAAGGGGTGGAGTTGCCGAGCCTGCGCCGATGCATCATGGGCGAGCGCCTCGCCAGCCAGGCCGCGCTCTACGATCCGCAGAACTACCGGCTCTGGTACCAGCTCGGCGAGTTTCGGCTGGCGTTGCGGGATGACGATGGCGCGGCAAGCGCCTTTGCCCGCGCCAAGGCACTCCGACCGTGGCTCATTACACCATCTATGAACAACCCCGGACGATAACATGCGAAACTCCATGCCTGGCACCGCAACCCCACGCCGCATCACGCATCGGGACGACCGGCCGCGCCGCCCCGACCGGAGAGGCCCCCAGGGGCTGGCGCTGCTCTACGAGGATCGCGACCTCCTGGTGGTGGACAAGGCGGCGGGCCTGCTTACGATCGCCACGGAAACGGACAAAGAGCGGACCGCCTACCGACTCGCGACGGATTATGTCCGCCATGGCCAGGCACGTTCGCCCCATCGGATCTTCATCGTTCACCGCCTGGATCGCGACACGTCCGGCGTCCTCGTGTTCGCCAAAACCGAACCGATCAAACGCCATCTGCAGGACCATTGGGGCGAGACGGAAAAGACGTACCTGGCGATCGTGCACGGCCGCCTGGCCCGGAAGGAAGACACGCTCGTCTCGCATCTCGCCGAAAACGCCGCCTACCGCGTGTACTCCACGCCGGATCACTCAAAAGGCCTGCTGTCCCGAACCGCCTACAAGGTGATCCGCGAGGCGAAAGGGTTCAGTCTGCTGGAAGTCCGCCTGCTGACCGGCCGCAAACACCAGATCCGTGTTCATCTGGCCGAACTCGGACACCCCGTGGTCGGCGATCGGCGCTACGGCCGGGATGGCGACAGTCACCGACAACTTGCCCTGCATGCCGAGTCGATCGCCTTCAATCACCCGGCCACCGGCCAGCGACTGACTTTCAGGGCCGAAGTGCCTGCCCATTTCGCCCGGCTGCTGGGCACCGCGTCCGGCCCGGAACCACGGCAGATCAGTGCACCATTTGCCAAGCCTTGACCGAATCGACCGGGTGGATGAGCATCAACACGTTCAGGGTCAGGTTGTCCCGCACCCAAAGTGCCAGGCCGACTTCAACGACCACGAATAGCACGATTGAGCCCTTGAGCCCGACCCGCCGCGCCAATAGAAACCCCGCTGCACAGCAGGCAATATCCGCCATCGAATTGGCGATCGAGTCACCGGTATAGCCCTGCCCGATGGTGGCCTCACGGTAGCGCTGGATAATGAAGGCCGAGTTCTCGAGCACTTCCCATCCGGCTTCCAGCAGGACAGCCACCGTCAGGCGCCACGCCAGCGGCCAGCGCGGCGCCAGCCACGCAAGCAAGCCGCACAGCAGAACTCCGTGCAGCACATGCGTGAAGCTATAGGGATCGAGCCAGTGCTGCGAGTTGTGGGCGCTCCAGATGTCGCCATCCCAGACGTTCCACTTCCCGCAGGCGCACCACCAGATCCGCCCTTCGTGGCGTTCGAGAATCACCGCC
>Ga0209697_10009000_pt1 | contig 11188 bp, 7 predicted proteins | sample AliMusrvi5mmetaG_FD_184115 | JGI IMG/M metagenome (GOLD analysis project Ga0209697, IMG submission 184115) | Freshwater lake bacterial and archeal communities from Alinen Mustajarvi, Finland, to study Microbial Dark Matter (Phase II) - Alinen... | ecosystem: Environmental > Aquatic > Freshwater... | reverse complement strand
CCAAGAATCGGACCCAGACCCAGACCCAGACCCATCAAACCCCTCTACCGGCCCAGGGAATGCCGCATTCGCCGACAATCTCCACTTCTTCTGTAAATACCCTAAATTCGCATTAATTCCATTCAAATCGCCGAGTGTCAATGAACTTTCTACCCCAGGATTACGATTCATAACAGAAATCTCGTCCTCAAGGCGCCGTAGATCCGAACGAGCCGTTTCCATAGGAAGCTGTACCGTCGGGTCACCCGAATCTTTCAGGCCAGGCGCCTCATTTGTCAGAAATCCCTTTAGAGTTTCCAATGAATTCGCCAAAGACTTCATGGCCGCCTTTTTCATTTGCGGATCCTCGTACGGGTATGAATTCACAGAGGCGGTTTGGCCGGGAGGGGGGGACAATTCGGCATCAGAAGGCGGAGCATAAGGTTTCGGATCACTGTTCCCTATCGGCTTCGGCTGTAATTCTATTTTCGGAATATTTAGCATCGGATCCCCCTTTGATTGAAAGGCCTCCACCGCCTGAGCCTCATACCAAAGTATAATTCCTATAAGTAATAATACTAAAAAGAAGAGTTCTCTCTTCATCTTTCTAGTGTTATGTGTGATTTTACTAGTCTATTTAATTCTTTCTGCGTGTCTTTCTGCTCATCTTTCTGCGCGTCTTTCTGCTCATCTTTCTGCCCTTCTTACGACGTCCTCCCATCATTGTTGTTGTAGGCGCAGAATTCATTAAAGGCTTTGACAAAAGAGCGGTTCCTGCCGGAACAGTTTTCTTTAGAGAGGGAGTGCTGTTCACTCGCGCACTATTATTTGTACGTCCCATATTGCTATTTGAAGCAGAGTTTGTAGAAACATTTAATTCTGAGTTCATCCCAGCACTCACAGTAGGAGATATTCCAAGACCGGACTTTATCGTATTTAAAAAGCTCATTCTAATAATATCCCATAATTTATTTTGAACGCGCCCCCTGTTTCCGTTTAGAACGCCGTGTTTTACGACGCTTTCCTCCCATCTGGGTTAATGTGGCAGGTACCGCGGTAGGTACCAGAGTAGGTATCGCCGAAACAGAGATTACCGTATTAGACAGTTTTCCCGCAATCTTATCAAATCCATTCTTAACGAGAGTCTCCAGCTCGGCGAGGCGCTGTAGGATAGCGCTATTATCTACTTCACCAGTCAAAGGAGGCTGCGTAGCATACGGATTCGTTGTCGTTGTTATTACAGGGGGCTGAATCGCCCCCATTTGTTGAAGAGCCTCCGTATTGGAAGGTGTCGTTGGTTGAGCATCCGTCTGCGCCTGTAAAAGCGCCGCCATCCTACTTAGGGAGCATCTTCTTCAAGCCAATGCTGAATAACAAGAAAGTCCTCTGCCAAATCCAAACAGAACTCTTTTCCATAGGTGTGATGCGATTGTTGGTTAATATACAGAATCTTTGTCGGGTCATCTTCTGTACCCCTCAGTGTATAAATCCATTTCAACGATTCATAATAGAATACCTGGATATCAGCATAGCCACTTCTACATAGAACATTCACGCCGGGGGCACCACGAGGGCCAAGCGTATGAATGGGGGAAATGTTGAGCGTCTGTTCAAATTCGGCAGGACCTTTCGCCGGATTTCCGAATTCATCATATTCATATGCGGTCAGAGGGAGGCCGGGATTTGATGCAGTCTTCAGTAAATCAACATAGGGTGTTTCAGCATAGACCATGCTAAACAGGAATCCATGCGGATTACGGGAAATCAGATTTCCTACCAGAAGACCTCCCGCCGAGCGCCCAAAGAGGCATGTATTTGTTGCGCCAGTCCCTGTTATATCCTGTAGGTGCCGACAACACGCCTCAACATCTTGAACGGCGTCGGCCTTATGGCCAAGGCGCCCCAAATCTGCCCACATCTCGTTGCCATCGCCCCCTCCTCGCACAAACAGAAGGGCAACCGCCCATCCCGCCCGAAGCCAGGGAATCCAGCGTACCGTATTTAGGGTGGTCGCGGTACCATAGGCCCCATAGGCGACCAGCATGAGCCCCTTTGCCTTCGTGGAAGCCTTGTCTTTTAGAAGCGCCCATCGCACCAGAATTCCATCAGCGGAAATGGATTTCCCAATATGGACTTGAGCATAGGTTGGCACTTTACGGTTAACATCAATGATTTCGGAATTACATAGAATGGAGTATATACCTGTAACCGGGCTGCGTATCCATAAAGGTATAGAGGTTGTTACTTCCTCCCTCCAAAGAGGCCACGTTGAATAGGGGAGCACTTCAAAGAGTCCCCTGTAAAGTTGCTTGGGCTCAACTGTCTCGGAGAGTCGCCAGATGGTCCGTATCCCGTACGACTTCGTGACAAGGATTTGTAGAATGGCCGAACAGAATTCAATCCCATCCGCCTTAATATCGGCATTCAGAATCCAGTTGGCCCCAAAGAGGGTCCAGGGGGCGTCAAAGGAACCGATGCGGGCAAAATAGATGGGGGTCGCTGTTTTTGTTTGTTTGAAGCCTACAGGGTAGAAGCATATCGCCTTCTCGCCTATCCGTCGGCAAATGCCTTCCCCATCAATCACCGCCAGTGTCTGCCGACCCGCTGCATCTCCTATCAGAAAAAGACACCGATTTTCACCCCGTATTAGGCTTAATTTCACGCTAGGATCGGTCTCTTCATAGATAATCTTCCTGCCATGCCCATCCGATAAAGAAAGACTTATCAGCCGTGTATATTGGAGATGCCGGTCTCCTTCCAAATAATAGACTCGGTCGCCCTGAATTGCCACGAAGGGCCCGCCTCCATGCGGATGGGTCCATTGCTTTGAGGCCGTCTTCACATGGAGCCTGTAATCATATGGCTCTACCGTATCCACTGTATATGCTACCGTGAATGCCCCATCATCGCTAACATCAATACTGGTCGCGGTTGTCCAGGCCCCATGTTTGGGGGGCGATCTCCAACGAATTAGTCTGTCATCGGATATGTCGGTCTCTATAAGAACGCGGACATCTCCTTCAGAAGGAATCTGAATTGTTTCAATGTTTCGGTATTTGGAAAGTACCTTCTGAAATTCCGCCTGTTTCTCATTCAGCCCCCTTTTCGTTCCGGAATCGGAGACCGTGCGCTTAAAAAGGGCATTTTCTACTCGTATCGCCTGTTTCGTTCGTGGAGTTAAGCGTTCAGTCCAAGCGAATGGATCCGTCCATTCTAAAAATTTGGCCGACATTTGACCTAAACCGCTAACCTAAACTATACATAGATGTCTTTCCTTATTACTATTATCGCGTCCAAATCAAATGTCTATGGGATTTCAAAGGATGTGGAAGTGATTACCAAAGCCCTGGGGAAGAATGGATTTACCATACGCCATTGTGACCCTCTGGAACCCCCCGCCTACACCGATTTAGCGATTCATCTGGAAATCCCCATTTTAGGATGGGCTTGTTGGGCGACCACAAATATTCTGGTCGTCAATCCCGAATGGTTTGTCCTGGATGCCTGGAGACCCTATCTGGATCGCTTTGACCACATCATCGTGAAGGACCGTGTAACCGAGATGAATTTCATTGGTCTGGTCGGCACGGAGAAAGTGCGGCGAATTCTGTGGGCGATGCCTCCCGCGGTAGCGCCTGTGCGCGTAAGCCCCAAAGGCGAATTTCTGTGGGTTCTTGGTGCCTCCAAAAATAAGAGAGCCTATGTGCCGACCCTGCTGGGAGCCTGGAAGCCCACCTATCCGAACCTCTATATCACGACCGTGACCCCTCTTGACTTGTCTGGGATAAATGTGCCCCAGAATGTATTTGTACATGTGGGCGATATCTCGGCAGAGGACCGTGCCAAAATGGTGATTGAGTATCGGGGGCACATTTGTTGCTCCCAGGCTGAGGGATTCGGTTACACGGCCGCGGAAGCCGTCGCGTCAGGTGCCTTCCTCATTCTGAATTCTCTGCCGACTTATGTTGATACCTATCGGTATTTGACCCATCAGTATTTGACATCCGTCGTGTTCCTTCCTTCCAATATAGAGCGGTCCTATTATGATATGGGCGCTCCTGTGGAAGACCTACAGAATACACTTGATAGAGCGATGGCAGCATTTGCGAGCTGGACTCCCACCATTCCTAAAAAGGAGCTTGAAACCAACTGGAACATTTTTGTGAGAAAGTTGAGTACTCTAATCACACCTTATTCAGAGAAAAAACGCCCCGCGTCCTTGAGATTCCTCCCTCCCAAGCTGGACACTGAATTATGCCAGCCAATTTCAGTGGTCACCCTCATTTATAATCGGAAGAAGTTCTTTGACTTGGCCTGCCATTCCATGATGATAACCGACTATCCGAAGAACAAGATTGAGTGGGTTATTGTGGATGATTCGGATGATCCGATGGAGCAGAATTCCGACCGAATTGTTCAAGTGGGAGAGGTCGCGGCTCCTTTGAAAATTGTCTATGTCCCGCTACGAAAGAAGACGCCGGTATCCGAGAAGAGAAATCTGGGTATCGCTGCTGCCACTAACGAAATTATTCTATGTATGGACGATGATGACCATTACCCTGAGACAAGTTTCCGCAGACGTGTGGCGTGGCTGACCCTTCATCCTTGGAAACCTCGGGTTGTTGCTGCAACCACAATTGCCTGTTACGATCTTCTAAAGGGTATCAGTGCGATAAATGTTCCGCCTCTAGATTTGCCCGTTTCGCAGAGAATTTCGGAGGCGACTCTTACGTTCTACAAGAAATTCTGGGAGGAGAAGAAATTCCCGAAGAATGTAGTGGTAGGAGAGGGCGAGGAATTCCTCCACGAGCGTGAAGCCGATTTCCTGGAAATTCCGCCCCAGCAGATCATCGTCGCCTTCAGTCACGGAAAAAATGTGAGTAGTCGCCGCGTACCGTCGGACCCTGACGCCAAACCGAGCTGTTTCTGGGGATTCCCGAAGGAATTCTTGAAGTTCGTTCATGGTCTCGCGGGTGTTACGATTACGACGGGCCCAGCTATGGCCGTTTAGGCTCAGAGCACTGGTCTAAATCTATCGCCAGATTACATATAATGACCGACAGTAATCCCTGTATAATTTGTCTTATAGACGATTCTACAGAGACTATAATATTTCAAGGAAATTGCGAGTGTAACCCGAGAATTCACCCCCCATGTTTAAACCAATGGTTTGAAAAAAACCAAAAATCGTGCCCTATTTGTAGAAAACTACTTATCGCTAACGCGGCAAATGAAAATCCCTACAGCAATTATCAGTTTAATTCCCGGGCATTATGTCTGCTTTTTTACGGCGGTTGCCTATGTGTATTGGCGGTCAGTTTTCCAATTATATTATTCTTTCATCAGATCTAACTCGTTACAGTTAGATGGCGCCAAGACACCGGAAAGAGCGGCTCAATACACTGTGATACCGCCTCAGCGAAATCGCGAATCTCCTTTTGGGCGCTCGGGTCCAGGCGGAGATTACAAAGGCGTGCATAGGCGGCCAGCGAACCCGTCTCAATGAATTCCGTGTACATGCCCTGGGGTAACACGGCACGGGCAATCTCGGGGGCGACCTTTGCGACCAGTAGTGACTCGTATGCCGTCAGAGAATTTTCTACGACCTTCTTGTAAAGCTCACAGAACTCTTCGTTATGCTGAATGATTTCGTCTTTTGAACCCTGTTTCAGGTTCGGATTGCGCTCCCTCAGTTCGGTAGGAATCCACACCTCGGGCTTGTCATCTACATACCGGCGACTGATTTCATTACGCGCGAATCCGACCGTATGGCGGAACCATTCACGCGCCACGAAGATTGGCATCTTGAGACGGAATCGGAGTTGCGGGTGGAAGAAGGGACTGGTGTGCTCATGCGTTGCCAGATACCGAATCAGCCCCTCATCTTTGGCGACAAACTCTGTAGATTCCTTATTGAAAGAGACTCGGGCGGCATTGACGACGGTCAGATCCGACCCGAAGGACTCCATAATCTCTACGAAGCCAGCATTCCCAATGTGAAACTTCATTCTTATTCTATAAAAAGTTATGTGCCTGGGGCGCTTAAATTTTTATACTGCGGTGATATTTACATGCGGTTATTAGGCATATTTACATTATTATTCATATTCTTATTTAGAGATGCGTTCTGGAAACCATCCAGATTGTTAATGATAGGAATATAATCAACATAATAAAGGACAATGCCAAACACCAGAGCATGCACGAATACCGCGACGACGGATGTCTGGCACGACATGAATACCTTCTTTCCAACCGGCGGGAGAGTCAAAAGAAGACCGGGAGACAGAAGAATAAAAAGAACGATTTCGCGAATCATCTATTCTACCAGGAGGGCCTATTATTTAGGACGAGCAAGTCAGGCAGCCCTCGCCACGATCAACCGCTTCCTTATTCTTCAGAACTTCTTCATCATACTCCTTCGCCAGGCGATTCAGCTTCTCCGCGCGCGTTTCTACTGGGACCACCGCCTCATCATCGCTGGCCACCTCAGCCTCAGCATCACTTTCATTATCCAGGGGATTTTCGCCCTGGATGGTAGAACCCTGAACCGCCGCCAGAAGTCGGGGATCCACTGTGAATTTCTGCGCCACCACCGGCGCCTTCGTACGGAGATAATAGCAACCCGTCTTGAGACCCTTCTTCCAGGCGTAGAAGTGCATGGACGTCAGCTTAGAATTCGTCGGCTCGGCCACGAAGAGATTGAGACTCTGTGACTGGCACAGGAAGGCCCCACGCGCCGCCGCCATATCAATCAGCAGCTTCTGCGGGAGTTCCCAGGACGTCTTATACTTGGCGCGCACAGCCTCGGGAATCTCCTCAATCGCCTGAACGCTGCCATTCAGCACAATAATCTTCTGCTTCATATCGTCGTTCCACAGACCGAGCGACATGAGCTCCTTCATCAGATGCTTATTCACCACGATGAACTCTCCCGCCAGAGTACGGCGAGTGTAGAGATTTGACGTGAAAGGCTCAAAACACTCATTGTAGCCGAGAATCTGGGAAGTGCTCGCCGTCGGCATCGGAGCGAGAAGAAGGGAATTCCGCACACCCGCCTTGACCTTGGTACGGAGACCGTCCCAGTCTAGGGGCGACATCGGGGTCACACCCCACATATCGGGCTGGAGGATTCCCTGGGAAATCGGGGAACCTGCGAATGTGTCGTAGGCTCCCTCCTCCTTCGCAATCTCGGCGCTCTCATCCGCGGCCGCGTAATACATATGCTCAAAGATGAGCTGATTGAGGGTCTGCGCCTCCTCTGACTCCCAAGCGAGGCCGAGCTCGGCGAATAAGTCCGCGAGACCCTGGACACCGACGCCAATGGGGCGATGGCGCATATTAGAGCGCTTGGTCTCGGGCGTCGGATAGAAGTTGATGTCAATCACGCGATTCAGATTACGTACAACCGTGCGCACCGTGTCCTTCATGGCATCGAAGTCAAATGCCCCGTCCTTGATAAAGGCCGGCAGGGCGAGGGAAGCCAGATTACAGACCGCCGTCTCATCAGGGGCAGAATACTCAATGATTTCCGTACAGAGATTGGAGGACTTGATTGTCCCCAGATTCTTCTGATTGGACTTCTCATTGGCGGCGTCCTTGTAGAGAAGATAGGGCGTACCGGTCTCCATCTGCGTCTCCAGAATCTGAAACCAGAGCTTGCGCGCCGACATGGTCTTTCGGGCGAGTCCCTTGGCCTCATAGGACTCATAGAGGGTGTTGAAGGCCTCGCCATAGACGTCGGCGAGACCGGGCGCCTCGTCGGGGCAGAAGAGCGACCACTCGCCATCGGCCTCCACGCGCTTCATGAAGAGGTCGGGGACCCACAGGGCGTAGAAGAGGTCGCGTGCCCGCTCATCCTCTGACCCGGAGTTCAGCTTCATGCGGAGGAAATCCTCCACGTCCGCGTGCCAGGGCTCCAGATACATGGCGAAGGAGCCGTTGCGACGGCCGCCACCATTATGTACAATACCCATATGTGCCACAACATAATCGTGCGGGCCCTCAATCTCAAAGTCATGTAGCGTTCCATCGTAGGTCGTGTCGGCGATAGATTCAATGCGTGAGTAAAGATTGCCACCATGAGACATATAGGTGAAGAACTGTCCCATGGGGGCATCAGGGAACATCTCAAGAATACTGGAGATTCGCGGAATGCGTAGGGCGACCGTGGATAGCTGCGTACAAATGTCGCGTGTCGTTGAGACATTTCCAACCCGATTCCGCTCATAGCCAGAGCAGAGGGCCCCAAGGCGCAACAGGATGTAACGAATGCCCTCAGTCAGCGGATAGGATGAGAGCTCAATAGAGATTTCCTTTGTTCCGATACAGCCGTCGGTCTCAATCAGTCCGCGAAGGATCTGTAGAATCTTGGCAATGGGGAGATGGAGAAACGGGGTATCAATACACTTTTGCGTTGTATGGTCATATAGTTGCGAATGAGTGAATTTGAATCCGGGCTGGGAAACCTGCCAACTGATTTTGAGTGCGGTGGAATTGGGGTCCAAGTAAGTATGGAATTGAATGCCCTTGTTTTCCAGATAAGTCTGTACGAATTCGGCAGTTGCCACCTTCGTTGTCGTGTTCAGGCAGACTCCCGCAAGATCGCGTGAAATATATCCGTCGCCCAGGAGAATGCCATAGAACCGGCAATCGGCGAGAGTCATGTTGCGAATATCCGCCGTATAGGTCGGAATGGGAAACACGAGAAAGTCTCCAAGGGAGAGATCCTGGGCATCCGTGAATTCGGAAACGGCGTAGCCCTTGTCAAGGCGATTACGAATCGTATCAAAGTTGAGACCCTTTGTCTGATCCTTTAGGGCGAGAATCTGGTGTTCGCCAGTTACCTGAACAGGGTAGACTGAATTTTTGATTTGAATCTGTAGCATCTTTCCACAGTAGGCGTGCCGAATAGGATTCTTAACGGCCTCATATGAACCAGTACTCGTAAGAATCCGGTCAGTAATACCAACCGTGTCAATCGTCTTCGGGCCGGCCTGCGTATATACGATTGTATCGGGTGAGAAACACTGATCAACATAGCGCGCCGTGTTATTGAAGACACGAAGCATCGGAATGAGCCCATTACTCGTGCCATTTGTTCCGCGGATTAGAGACCCGCGAGCACGAATATTGTGAAGATGGAGACCAATGCCGCCGGCATACTTGCTAATCGCCGCGCAATCGGATAGAGTCTTGTAGATTCCCGCAATGCTATCATCGGACATGGCGAGGAGATAGCAGGAGGACAGCTGGGGTCTGGGCGTCCCCGCATTGAAGAGCGTCGGCGTTGCATGAGTCATACACTTCGTGGAAAGTAGGTCATACGTTCGGAAAGCACGCTCCAGATTGGAGCCCCAGATTCCGAGGGCTACACGCATCCACATGTGCTGGGGGCGCTCAATGACCTTCATGGAGGCATCGCGAAGGAGATAGGACTTCTCCAGGGTTTTCAGGCCGAAATAGTCAAAGTTGTAGTCGCGATCATGCTTGATATAGGCGTCAATGTGGTCCGAGTAGGTCTCGGCAATATAGATGAGCCCCTCGGAGATGTAGGAAAGGGGGGAGCCGGACCGATGAGTCTGATTAGAAAGGGTCTTGATGACCTTTGAGAAGAGCGGCTCGGTGTTCTTCTGGTGATTGGAGACGGCGATGCGGGCGGCGAGGGTCCCCCAATCCAGGTGCGTCGTACAGAGGGAGGCGGCCATCTGGGCGGTCAATTCGTCCAGTTCGCTCGTCTTGATTCCATTGACAATACGCGCGAGGACTTGTTGGGAGAGGGCGTCGGGATTGACCTGGAGACCCTTGGATGCCTTTCGGATTCGCTGCAGGACCTTGTCAAACGAAATGGGCTCTAGATCACCGCTGCGCTTCTGAACTCGCATGCTATACATTTGGACGGAAACCTTTTGATTGGATAATCGCATTTAATGAGATTAGTTGGTCAATTTTAGTTTTAGGATTAATTATGGCGTGTTGGAAGGGGTGTCATTGGTTGCAGCGACATTTGTCGTCGGTACACTATTTCCAGAACTACACGACTCCGCGTTGGCGGTTGCGTTAGAAAAACACGCGGCCTGTTTCGTATCAATCTCTATGATACACTTCTTCATGGCATCCTTGTCAGTTATAGAAAGGCATTCCCGTTGTATCCGGGCATCTCGGACGGCACTACATTTTGCAGCGTTATATTTGGATTGAACTGCGCAGGTGCTTTCATTGAAAGGGGGAGGCATATCTGTAGGCAATGAAACACTTCCTGCTGCAGCAGTATCCTCGGGACTATAGGGGTCCGCTGTAGTACCCTCGTCTGGGGCGCCTTGCGTGTTGGCCGCAGTGGCATTGGCCGCAGTAGCATTGGCCGCAGTAGCATTGGCCGCAGTAGCATTGGCCGCAGTAGCATTGGCCGCAGTAGCATTGGCCGCAGTAGCATTGGCCGCAGTAGCATTGGCAGCAGTAGCATTGGCCGCAGTAGCATTGGCCGCAGCCCCTGGTGATAAACTCTGTAGGCTAGCCGCGGTTGCTCCTATTGATCCAAGTGCTCCAATTGACCCCATCATACCAGGTCCCGGGGGTTTAGAGGCTTTAGCCATTGCTTTTGCGTGTTTTATCTCATCGGCATTAGCCTGCTTTTTCTTTTTAGCCGCAGCGGCTTCATCTATTTTGTTCTTTTTAGTCCGTTCTACCTGCTTTTTTTTAGTTGCTTCCGCATGCTTTTTTGTAGCGTCAGCTTTTCTTTTTGTTTGCTGTTCGCTTGTTATCTTTTTCTTAGGCGGTTTAGCCATTTGGCTGGCTGGTGTAGGTTTCCTGGCTGGGGTAGGTCTCCTGGCTGGGGTAGGTCTCCTGGCTGGCGCTCGGATCACACCTCCACTAAAAATAATGCGCCCATATTTCATTTTTTTCGTGAATCTTTTTCTATGAGTTCTCTTCTTTAAAGTTCTCATAGAACTCTTCCTTACTTATACCAGCGATTTTTTCAAAGGACACGACTTCAGCAACTTCTGCTGCGTAATGATTCGGCTACTGATTGACATCGTCTCCAGCTCCTGTAGAAGTAGCTTATAGGCATAAGGAATCTCAATCGCCGAGAAGTTCGTCGTATTTCCGCAGCCCTTACACAACCAGATTCCCTCTCGGGGATTCACAATGGCGATGAGTCCGCAATCCTGGCAACTCCAGCATCGGAAGAGGTCCGAGCACTCCATTAGAC
>Ga0209697_10008993_pt1 | contig 11195 bp, 5 predicted proteins | sample AliMusrvi5mmetaG_FD_184115 | JGI IMG/M metagenome (GOLD analysis project Ga0209697, IMG submission 184115) | Freshwater lake bacterial and archeal communities from Alinen Mustajarvi, Finland, to study Microbial Dark Matter (Phase II) - Alinen... | ecosystem: Environmental > Aquatic > Freshwater... | reverse complement strand
AACCAGCACATCCTTGATGGCAACCTTGTTAGATCCGCTGCTGACCTTCAATTCACGCCCTTCGGCGCATAGTGCCAGCGGCTTGAGTTCCAACAACCACGCGCCGTCATCGGCGGCCTTGGCGGTTTGCGTCTGTCCGGCGAATTCCACGGCGACCGTGGCGCCCTTGTCGGCCCGGCCCCAGACTCTAACCGGCTTGTCGCGTTGCAGGACCATGTGGTCGCCGAAGATGCGCGGCAGTTGCAGGTCCGCGGCGAGGGTTGAGGAAGCGGTGGCGGCCAAGGCCGCCAAGGCCACGGTGCGGGATAGGATGTGCGGTGTTTTCATGTTTGGATATTTGACTTATGAACTGGCGAGGATTGTTTTGTTGGATTTTCCGGGGTTACTTCACGGGCTTGTTTCCGTCAGGGCCTGCGTTTCGCAGTTTCCCGATTTCGGCCAATACCTTGACGCTTGATTCCTCGAACCTGCCATGTCGGTCAGGGCCGACATTGAGCAGGAAATTGGAATGCCTGCTGTTTGCGGTGTTGATGAGGTCGACGACCTGCCCAGCGGTCTTGGGCTGGCTTCCCTCGTTCCAGAACCATCCTTGCTCGAGGCACCAGCATGTTTCGCCCGGTGCCGTGTTGGTCTCCGGGAAGTGCTTCATTTCCTTGACCGCGATGTCGGCATAGGGAGTCCCCTTCTTGCCCCAGTCCCACCAATTGGCACTGACAAGAACATCGGGACGAATCTTCCGGAAACAGGCAAGCGCTTGTTCCGCAGGCATGATCTCCGGGTCAAGGCCATCGTTCCAGATATAGCAAACATCCGGGTATTTCTCCAGGAGTTCGGCAATCTGTTTCTTCTGGAACTCGATTTGTTCGTCCAGGCCATGTGTCGCCGGATCGCATTCCGGCGGCAGGACCTTGAATTCAGCCGTGAATCCCGGGTGTCGCCAGCAATAGTAGAGCCCGACCTTCAAGCCCCGGCTCTTGAATGATTTGATAAACTGTGCCACCAGGTCCTCCTGGTACGGGCAGCCGGGGTTCATGACATCGTAGGTGGTGTACTTGCTGTCCCACAGGCAGAAGCCCGCCACATGCTTCACCGTCAGCACGGCATACTTCATGCCGGCGGACTTCGCCGCATCCGCCCAGGCATCGGTGTCGATCCGGCCGCCCGGATTGAAGTCGGCCGGGCTATGGTAGCCCGAGACCCATTGCACACCCTTGTAGGTCGCCATGTTGTAGTGGATGAACATGCCGAACTGCAGTTTCAGGAATTCCTCCTGCATCTCCTTGGGCGATTTGTTCGCGGCAGGCGCATCCTTGTGCGGGTCAGCCGGCTGTTCTGCCCGGACCGCGGAGGTCAGCACCAGCACTGCCAGCAGAACACCGATATTTCTCATCCCGTTTTTCTTGGTCATCATTCCTGTCGTTTCCATTTGTTTAATTGATTGCGAGTTCAAGCCCTTGGCCGGCGGCCAGGATAACGGCATCCGCAAGGGTGACCGTGGTTTTTCCATCCTGATAGACAAACGTTGCGGGAATCGTCGTGTCGCCCGTTTTGACGGTCACGGATGTCGGTTTTGCCGCAACGCCCAGACGAATCGTGCGCAAACGGAGCCGGCCCCATCTTATCATGATCTCCGACTTCTGACCCTTGACTCCTGATTGCTGGCGATACGTCCCCCAACCTTCCGCAGCGGTGAACGCGCACTTGAAATCCTCGGGGGTCAGGCGCGGGGCAAAGCCGATATGCGCCTTGGGGCCGTGGAATTCGTAGCCGCACGCCTCCAGAAAAACGCCGTAGCTGGCCATGGCCCGCGCATAGTGGTCGCCGCATTCAACCTCGTTCCACGGGTTACGCCGCGAGGCATGATAACGGTCGTGAATGGCCCGTTCAACCGCGAGTCCCTCCATCACCAGTCCTTCGCAAATCATGTGCCCTGCCACCTGGTGTTCAAAACCGCTCATGCATTCGTTCAGGTAACCCATGCCCATGGCCATGCCGCCCTCGATCACTTTGGGATCCTCGCGGTCCCCCTGCGGCCAGGTGGTCATGATCACCCCGCCTTCCCCCGCCATGGCATACCAGCGGCCGGGCGCATTTGCCTTGCGGTAGGGCCCGACGTCGGGCGTGAAGTTATATTTCCAGATCGACTCCAATGCCGACCGGGTGTTGGCAGCCGGCAGGATCCGCCCGAGGCCAACCTGGTTGGCCCACGCCTGACCATAAACCTGGTCGATGTGACAACCGTTGCCAATGATGAAACTTTTCTTCTGGGTGCGGTCGGGTTTGTGAATGAAGTATTCCCCGTTCCAGAGCCGTTCTATCAGGTTTTTCGCGCCGGCGTCGGCGATGGTCAGGGTCCATTTTGCAAATTCCTCATCGCCCAGCTCGCGCGCCATGGCCGCGCCGGCGCGTAACGCCGCCAGATACAGCGAACTGGTCCACGACATGGCGCCCCACCAAAGCCCGTTATCCAGCGTCGTGGATTGCCGGCCTTCAATGATGCCGTCGTCGTTCCCGTCCTCGCGGATCAGCCACCCGAGTGCCTTCCTGGTCTTGCCCCAGTTTCGCTTGAGAAAAGCATCGTCCGTGCTCATCTGGTGCTCGCGATAGACCCGCAGCACGTTGCCTGCCTGCCCATCGAGAACGAAATCACCGCCGAATTCCCCGCGTGTATAGATGCCGCCGCTCTGCGGATCGAAGCCGATTCCGTCGGTAAAGTCCTGCATCTCACGGGCGGCCCGTTCCAGCGCCGGGAACAATCGTGCCACGGCCTGCGCATAATACCACACGCTGGTGCAGGTTCCATCGCAACAGCCAACACCCTCCCAGCCGTAGAACCGTCCGCTCTTGAATCGGTATGCCGTGGACGTTGCCAGGATGGATGTATTGAGGAAGGTGCGGTCCAGGAACCAGTATGGCAATGTCGAGTCATACCATGTGTCGCGCCACAGCCGTGTGGCGGGGGCGAGCCGCTCGAAGTTTTCGGCGACATAAGCGGCAACGGCGGCGGCGTCCCTGAACTTCCCGGTATAATGGCGGCCACCATCGCGAACACGCGGGATCGCAAGATTGGGGAAATGCCACGTCAGCACGAACGTCACCACCGCCTTCTTGCCTGCCGCGATGGTCAGCTTGCGGCCAATCTCACCGGTGAGTTTTTCCAGGATCGGCTTGTTTGCTTCGCCGCTGGTGATTTCCGCCGGTTCGCCTAACAGAGCCAGCCCCATCGAACCTGAATCCGGCTGGTTGTCGAACATGGCCAACGATTCCATCCGGTCTGTGAAAATGATCCTGCCGACGCCGACATAACCCCAGGACGCTTGGGCCTGATCGTCCACGATTTCGAGCTGTGCCTTTTGACCGGCAAGATCGAGCACGTCGAAATAGACCGGCGCCATCCGGTTGGTATTGTGCCCCGTCGCGCTCTGGACCACCTTGCCATTCACCACCAGGTTCACGCAGGTTTTGCCCGGATAGTTGCCGCCGCAAATCCAGAAGTGGATATAGCGGCGTTCCATCTTGAAGACCCGGCTGGTAAGTTTCCCGGTGGGGACATCCCGTTCAGGATTGCTTTTGCCGCCCGAGGACGTGTGCGAATTGACCAGGCGGTCGGCCTCGTAACCCAGCTCGTGCAACTGACTTTCGATCACCGCTTTCTTGGCCGGGCCGCTGCCAAAAGCGGTACCCTCGACCGTCCACCCTGCATAGGTCTCCTTGCTCCAATCATCGAAAGCGATGTCCGGCCGGGCCGCTGCGGCGGATGAACCGAGTTTTTCCGCGACGCATTCCAAACCTGTGTACCCCTTGCCTGCGACGAAACGGTTGCGGCGGGTACCCGGTCCTGCCAGCTCGCGATTGTTCAACAGGACCGCATTCTCCATGGTGCCCACCAATGCCACTTCAACCGTCGCGGCGGAGGTGTTGGCAAGAGTGAACTGCATGATCGTTGCCGGCAGACCGGAATCATCGGTGTTCAAAGGAATGAACGGTGAGAACGCCTCCAGTGTTACGGCAAGCGGCACTCCCGGATCACGATATTCGACCCGGCCGATGGGATACTCGCCACGGAAACTCACATCGCTGAAACCGGTCTGGTCGAGCGCGATTTGCTTTTCCCCAATACGCAAGCAGAACCCTTGTTCTATGACCGGGGCAGGGGTCATGGGCGCGGCATAATGCGGTCCATCCTCACCGGTACATCCGGTTCGGTTGAATATGTCCCAGTGCCAAAGCCTGCCATCGCCGCCCAGGTAGAGTTGGCCAGCACAGAGCCCGCCGACGGGCATGCCGATGTATTTCAAATCCGCGCCGCGCAGGATTTCCGGGGTCCCCCTCTCTAACAACGATTTCACCCACGCCGGATCGAGCTTCTTGTCCGCCGGCACCAGCCGGATGAAATCCTCGCGTGTGAACGGCCCCGCCATCACCGGCAGTCGCGACAGCGCCAGCCCGGCCGATGCCAGTCCGCTGAGTTTGAGAAACTCGCGCCGCCCATGTCCGCTTCGCCTGGCATTGCAGGAACCGGCAGGAGACGAACAAACATCTGGAGAGGCGCCGGAGTTGATTGCTGTCATATATTCATTTGATTAGATATATATTCATTCCTTTTCCGTTACCGAGATGCCCGCCAGCGCTGGAGTCATCTCGGGGTCATCGTACCAATACCATTTTCTATCGAGCAACTCCGCGGGGCGTTGCGGGGCGCCGGCGCGTTCTCGCCATGATGCCGGGTTTGTGCGCTTGGTCGGAACTGTCAGGTGAACATGGTGGATCAACGGCGTTTTGCCATCAGTGTACCACGTTTCCCACGGCCATTCCTGCAGCTTGTCCGCCGGAGGAAGGCACTGGATCACCGGCAGGTCCGCCGCCAACCGGTGCGGTGCCACCGACCATCTCATGTGCAGATAAATCGCCTTCGCCTGCGGCGAGAGCGGGGCCAGCAAGGTTTTCCCGGCGTCAAATCCGGTCACCTTGGCGGCTTCGGAAATCCGGTCACGGCGGAACAACTCGTCCATCGTTTTCGGAGGTGTCGCCCGGCGCGGGGTCAGATCGTGGCTTTCTTCCAGGCACCACCAGTGCGGAACGTTGCACGTCATCTGGCCCACTGGATAAAGCACCATCGCGCGCCGCACCGGTTTGCCGTCCAATGCGAGCCATTCCTCCCAAGGCATCCAACCGGTTTCCTCCTCCGGCGGCAGTGCCTGAATCAACGGCCCGCCCGTCTCGGCATACGAAACCGACCAGCGGTAGGAATGATAGGGATGATCCCTTCGCCCGGCGAGCGGGAGGAAGATGCTATCGGCATCCAGGCCGATCTCCCCGGCCACATCCCACACGCCGGCCTGGCGCAGGACCGCCGTTAGATCCGTTTCTCGCGCGGATGATTTGACATCCGCCGCCACGGAGCGGGCAGGTGCCAAGGCGCTGCCCGCCACGGCCAGCCCGGAGCCAACCACAAATTGTCGTCTGTTACATTGCATCTTGGTGGAGTTTTCTCATCGGGTGATGGGGGCTTTCATTGTAGTGCCAGTTCAAGCGATTGGCCGGCGGCCACAGTGACGGCCTCCGCGAGGGTGATCGTGGCCTTCCCGTCCTGATAGACAAGACTGGCGGGAAGGATCTTCTCGCCCATTTTGACAGTCACGGAAGCCGGCTGCGCCGGGGTGCCTATACTTACTGTGCGCAAGCGGAGTTGCCCCCACTTCACGCGGATCCCCGACGTCCGGGCTCCGGCCTCCGACTTCTGACTGTAGGTCCCCCAGCCTTCCGCCGCGGTGAACGCGCACTTGAAATCCTCCGGTGTGAGACGCGGCGCGAAGCCGATATGCGCCTTGGGGCCGTGGTATTCGTAACCGCAGGCGGCGAGATAGACGCCGTAACTGGCCATCGAGCGCGCGTAGTGGTCGCCGCACTCGACCTCGTTCCACGGGTTGCGTTTCGACGCGTGATAGCGGTCGTGCACAGCGCGGGTAATGGCGAGACCTTCCATCACCATGCCCTCCCAAATCATGTGTCCGGCGACCTGGTACTCGAAGCCGTTCATGCATTCGTTGAAGTAACCGGTGCAGAAGGGATCCCCCTTGCCGCAGGCCTGCTTGAAGTCCCAGTCCGCGCGCGGGAACGAGCACATCAACAACCCAGCCTCGCCGGCCATCGCATACCAGCGCCCTTCCTTGTAGTGTTGGCGATACGGCCCCACATCCGGCGAGAAGTTATACTTCCACAAGGATCGCAGCGCCATCCGTGTTTCCTGTTCCGGTAACACGCGCGGCAAACCGACTTGGAACGCCCAGCTCTGCCCCATCACCTGATCGATCCCGCAGCCGGTTCCCGAGTTGATCGCATCGAGATGCCCGGGGTCCACCCGGTTGATGAAATATTCCCCGTCAAACAACCCGGCGACGAGCTTCTTCTGTCCGCGGTCGATGATGGCCCGGCACTTCTCCACATACGTCGTGTCACCCAGTTCGTCGGCGAGCGTGGCGGCGGCGGCGAGCGCGGCCTGATAGAGTCCGCTCAACCACGCGACCTGGCCGAACCAATCGGTGTCCAGCGTGTTGTGCTGGTTGCTGTCGATGATGCCGTCGCCGTCACCGTCCTTGGCGATGAGCCAGTCGGTGGCGCGTTTGACCCCGGGCCAGAGGCGGCGCAGGAATGCGTCGTCGGCACTCATCTGGTGTTCGCGCAGCGTGCGCAGGATCGCTCCGGCCTGCGCGTCGATCGCCGGGATGTCGTTGTTCTCGGCGCGGAAGCGGATCGCGCCATCCGCTTGCAACGCGAGCCCGAAGTCCGTCCGTTCGCGCAAGATGCGTTCCAGTTCCGGAAACAAGCGCGCCATCGCGTGGGCATAATGCCAGACATGCCCACAGGTGCCGGGACAACAACCGACACCTTCCCATGCCCAGAAGCGGCCGTCCTTGAGACGGTAGCAGGTGGACGTGGCGAGCGTCGACGTGTTGAGTTGTGTGCGGTCGAGGAACCAGTGGGGCAGCGTCGAGTCATACCATGTGTCGCGCCACAACCGCGTGCCCGCATCGAGCCGAGCAAGGTTTTCAACGACATGACCTGCGACCGCGGCGGCGTCCGCAAACCTGGCGGCATAGTGACGGCCGTCCCCGTTCACGCCTCCGATCTTGAGGTTGGGGAAATGCCATGCCAGCACGAACGTCACCTCCGCGGACTTGCCTGCTGCGATGGCCAGCTTGCGCCCGATTTCGCCGACCAGCTTTTCGCGCACCGGCTTTTCCGCGTCACCGCTGGAAATTTCCGCCGGTGCGCCTAACAGCGCCAGGCCCATCGTGCCGAGGTCCGGCAGCTTCTCTAACAAAGGTTGCGGCGGGTTGTGGATGTCCACCAGGCATTCGAGCAACGTGTGGCCCTTGCCGGCGACGATGCGGTTGCGGCGTGTGGAGGTCTCCGCCTTGTCGCGGTTGTTGAGCAGCACGGCGTTTTCGAGGATGCCAACCAGTTCAGCCTCGACCGGAGCGGTGGAGGTGTTTGTCAGGGTGAAACGCATCACCGTGGCCGGCAGGCTCGAGTCGTCGGTGTTGAGCGGGATGAATGGCGAGAAGGCTTCGAGCGTCACCGCCAGCGGCACCGCCGGGTCGCGGTATTCGACGCGGCCTATCGGATACTCGCCACGGAAGCGGATGTCGCTGAAGCCGCTGCGGTCGAGCGCGATGTTCTTGTCGCCGAGGCGCAACGCGAAGCCTTGCTCCACCGGAAAGTCCGGTGCCGGCGGATTCTTGTAATGCGGTCCCTCATAACCAGTGAACTGGTGCTGGTTGAAAATATCCCAATGCCATAGTCTGCCGTCGCCGCCCAGATAGAGCTGTCCGGAACAAATCCCACCGACAGGCATGCCCACGTATTTCAACTCCGCGCCACGCAGAACTTCCGGCACGCCCCTCTCGACCAACGACTTCACCCATGCCGGATCGAGCTTCTTGTCCGCAGGCACCAACCGGTTGAAATCCTCGCGTGCAAACGGTCCGGCCATCACCGGCAGCCGCGAAAACGCCATGCCGGTCGCCATCAAGCCGCCGAGCTTCAGCAACTGCCGCCGGTCTAACATGGTTCCCCGCGGGCGGCAGTCGCAGGCGTCGGCGGTGCGGTCCGTCACGGCAGCGGGCGGGAGTGCGGAGGTTTTGGCGTGGTTCATCGTGGGATTCGGGAGAGGATGTGATAAGTTATATGTCATCGGTCATTGGCAATTATCTATCGGAATAACTGATAGGTTCGGGTGATGTTTCATTTGCCCTTGCGGGGCGGCTGCGGCAGGACGGCCGGGGCGGTGTCGAGGATGGTGGTGACGAACGGTTCCGCAGAACCCGGTGTGGTGTGAATGATGAAAACCCGCCGGTAGGCGTCGAGGTACTGCAATTGCCGCTCGGTGAAGACGACCCACGAGTCGCCGTTCTTGTAATGGAAGTTTGTCTGGGCGATGTTGAATTCGTTGACCTTTTTAACAGGAGGGACGGGGGTGATTTGGCCGACTCGTACTGGCAGTTTGTGTTCGCCGGCGGCGATGGCCATTTCCACCGGGACGAGGTTGAGCACGCGCGACTCGCCCTTGGGAAAGGCGGTGGGCGAATCATTGATGAGCACCATGCGGTAGGGGGGCTTCGCGTCGGTCGGTGCCGGCACCACGATGACCATCGCCCGCTTGGTGTCCGGCGGAACCTTGACCGTTGCCGCCACGTTCGCCGCGGGATTCTTCGGGTCGATCCCTGGACTATTGTAGAGCGTCAGCGCCCCGTTGACCGCAACCGTGGAATATACTTCGGAGAATCCGCCCGCCACGAAATTCACCTTCACCGCCGCGCCTGACGCGTCAGTCAGATAGAGTTCGGCGGCGGGGTGGACGGGATCGTGTAGCACCGCGCGGATTTGCACTGGGACGGCGCCATCGGGCGGTTGCGCGTGGGCCGCCACGGTCAACCACAACGCGGACAGCAGGCACCCCAACCGGCGGCCACATGATATAACTTGAAATGAGAAGTTCATGGGAGATTAGATTTCTTTGTTAGACAACCACCGGAACGAGATCACGTGCAGGCGGCGGCCGAAATTCCGGTTGGTCTGGCTGGCACTGCTGGCGGAGTCCACATTGACCGACGGCCGATCCGCTGGATCGACGTACTCGGGGACCCTCTGGACCACGGCTTCGGCATAGGCGCGGGCAAGCACCTTGCCCGCGGGGTCCCATGCCTCGCCGCAGGTGCGGATGACGAAGGTGTCGGAACGCACGGTGGCGGCCGGTTCCAGCAAGCGCATCAGGTCCCCCTGGCTGATCCATCCGGGCGCGCCGGCGGCCGGATTGCCAACCGCAACCAGCGGCGTCTTATAGTTATAGTAATCCGGGTTGGCGAGGTCTGCGGCAGTGATCGGCACCTGGGTGGCGAAAACCTTGTCGTTGGTCTTCGCCAGCCCAAGCGCCGTTTCTAAAGCACCGCCGCGCGACAGTTCGGAATCCGCGCCGATCCGCCGGTTGACGAACTCCGACATGGACAGGAACGGACCGCGGGCGCGCACTTGGTCGACGATCCTCGCCGCCAGTTCCTCGAGTTCGGAATCTGTGAGAACGCGGCAGCCGTTCCATTCGTTGGTCCGCGCGTTGTCGATCTTGACAAAATCCGCGGCGCCCCCGACCACGCCGCCGTTGACGAGCGACATGGGGAGGACCGCGGCACCGGCGGCCTTCGTGGTTTCGAGTGCGGCGGTTTTCGCCCACAGGGTGATGACCTCGCTCTTGTTGACGGAGGCGAGCATGGCTTTCCACGCCTGCACGCTTGTCGAGTTGACGTTGAACGGTCCGCGGAGCAGTTGGTATTCCGCCGCGAGTTGGTAGGCGGTGTCCTTCGGCTTGCCGGACTCGAACAATTCCGCCTTGGCGGTGGCGACCGTTTTGCCGGCGGGCAGATAGGGTTGGAACGCCTGCGACGGCAAAGGTGTTTTGCCGTTCATGAAGTCATCGAACACTGCCTCCGGCAACGCACTGCCGCGGGTCGCGAAGGTCGAGAAATAAAACCGGTCGTAGAGCGCGTGATTCGCCAGCACCGAGTGGTCGAGCAAGGTGTAACCGGCAATCGCCGCGTCATTCTGCGAGACCTTGTCGGTGGACATCAGCGGGGACACCAGCGAATTGCCGACGGGTTGGACGAAATTCGGCAGATACGAGGAGGTCAGGGCATTCGAGCGGCGGAAGTCGGCGATGGTTTGCAGCGGCCCGGACGGCAGTTCCAGATAGCTTCCGGACTTGATGCCTTTGAGGGTGGTGTTGGCTGTTAGATAGTTGCAGCGGTTGAGCGGATCGATCTCGAACAGATCGTCCACATTTCCCGGCAGTGGCTGGAAGTTGAGTTCATGGGAATGGGCGCCGGGTTTCTCCGCCTTGAGGTCCATGGTGCAGACGGTGCGGGCGGGATTGTGGAACAGGAACGGCTTGCCGGCCAGGCGGCCATCGCGCAGGACGTTGAGCGCGCCGGCGGTCGAGGTACGCTTGTTGGTTTCATAGACACCGCCGTTGGTGGTGCGGGCATAGGCGGAAAAAACGGCCACGGTTTTCGCCAGGGCATGTTGGGAAACGGGATCGGTTTTGGACGCATAGGTTTGGCTGGCGGTCAATTCCCCGCTGGGCGGATACCTATAGATCGTGTTGTTGAAGAATTTCCCGAGGGTGGCGGCATCCTGATACTGGAAGCTGAGCCCGCCATAATCGACCGTCTTGTTTTGGGCGGTGAGCCGCGCGGTCACCTCAAAAGCGTTGTTGAGGCCCAGGGTTGGCTGCTGCACGGCGTATTCCAGATGCAGGGTGTCCGTCGCGCGCAAGCCAAGGATCAACACCCCGCCATCCGTCTGGTTGCCGGTGGGCGGGGCGAGCGAGCCGAGCGATGGCACGGTGTGCCATGGCGTGAGCCAGTCGATGTCGAAACCCACGCAGCGGCCGGCAAATCCGGGTTTCGCCTTGATCGGCGTGATGGTGGTCGTCCCGTTCTGGATCTTGTAGCCGGTCATGTTGTTCTGGAAATCGAAGAACGACGCCCAATTGTCGGGAAACGTGGATGCCGGGTCCACATAGGGTCCGCAAATCAGGGTCTGGCCCGGCTTCATGACCAGCGGCCCGGTGGTCGAGGAATTGCCCGGGGCGGACCAGTTGCCGATGTTGAGGGCGAAGGATTTTTCGGCGCGGTTGGGTC
>Ga0209697_10008989_pt1 | contig 11198 bp, 10 predicted proteins | sample AliMusrvi5mmetaG_FD_184115 | JGI IMG/M metagenome (GOLD analysis project Ga0209697, IMG submission 184115) | Freshwater lake bacterial and archeal communities from Alinen Mustajarvi, Finland, to study Microbial Dark Matter (Phase II) - Alinen... | ecosystem: Environmental > Aquatic > Freshwater... | reverse complement strand
GAATAAAAGCCACACCATCCACCATTTGGGTGGTGATCCCGATATCACTGAGCGGCACCTCGATTTTATGCCAGAACCCGGCGGAGGGCATGGCCCCCATGTCCGTCGCACTGGCGAGCGTAAACGCTTTGCTGGAATCATAAAGGAAAGCGCCCCATCCGCCGGCGACTGCGAAACCGACCGCGTTCTTGTACATCGCGCGGATAAACCATTCTTCCCGTTGGGGGGTACTGGTATAATCCGGATTGATGCTGCCCCAACAGGCGCCATTCTTCCATCGGCCATCGGCCTTTACCATGAACACCATGTTCGTGGGCGGCGCCGCCGGATCGAGATAGAGCCATTGGACCAGTTTACTGCCGGCCGGCCAGACCTGGCAATCCGGCATGTAATGGATCCCATGGACGGTCGGACCCGTCGTCAACGGTTCCAATCCATAGCAATAGCTGTTGTCGTCGTTGCGGTTTTCACTCCGTCCCGTCGTCACCCGGCTGCGGCCGACCGGCGAGGGATGATCATCCGTCCACCGGTACCGGCCGACGGCCAGCCCGCGGGTGGTGGCAGCAATGAGATAGGTTTTACCATTGTACCGCCGCGACCAGTGTTCCATCCAGGGTTCGATTTGAATAGCCGGCCCCGGGTCGGTTGATGCGCCAATAAACTTCATAAACTCCATCTCACCATGCAAGCCCCGGAACAGCGACAAATCGCCGATCCCCTGTGCAAACTGCCATCCCCGGGCACCGCGCATAAATTCGACGTAGGTATGGAAACGCAAGCGTTCATAGGGTTCGTTTTCGTAAATTTGCGGCCGGATCCAGATCGCCTTGGCCTTACCCCGAGTGATCGGTTGCAGGTCGACATGCAAATTGGCGGGAAAAATGGGTTCGGTTTCCGGATCGAAAATATCGAAAAAGTCTATTTTTTCGAATTCAAACCGGTTCCAATAACCCCCGTGACTCGCCATCACCGGCTTGCCGGTATGACTGCGAAGGTAATCAACCACCGCGTGCAACCCATTGAGTTCAGTTGGGGTACGCCCGATAAATTCGGAGAAACATTCCTCAATGCCGGGGCCCGTGGCGGCCACCATGGGGGCATTACTGACCCAGGCGAGGTAGGCATCGGCGGAGCTTTGCCCGCCCATGCGCGCAAACATGGTGGCGGTGTCATATACCGGATATCCAAACGCGAAGGCGGTCGCGCATTGCAGGTTGCGCATATTCCATTCGTTGTTCAGAGTGCTCTGGGCGGTCTGTGCATTACAATAGTATCGAATGGTGGTGAAGTCGTCGGTCTGGTGCGAGCTCGGTTGGTTCCCAAAGCGCCACCCGTAAAGATTGAAAGCGGGGAGCGAGTGCAAGTTGCGATATTTCCCCGCTCCGGGATCCGCCGGCCCGGTGTAGACCGGCGCATTCCCATAAATACGACCCCAGGGGACCCATGGCTTGCCGTCCACTAAAAGCACGTTATTGGTCGTAATCGTGACGTTGGTCATCGCCGCCTGAGGCGGGTCGTGGGCGAGCCGGCAGAAGGGATCGGAATCGGCGCGGGCCAGAACATTATTTGCCGCGTCAACCGCGCTGACACGCAAAACCCATTGCCGCTCCGGGTTGTTGAACGGCTGGATGGGAAGCATGGAAATATCGATATCCTTGAGCAGAAGGTTGCGGCAGTCGTCATAGACTTCGGCGGGAATTTTATCCCGTTGGGCGGCAAGATCGGCCGGGGTGGCAGGAATTTCGACCATGTTGGTCACCGCCCCGTTGGCCCGCCGAACGATTTCCAGCCGGACCTTACTTACGTTGGTCATCGCTCCGGCAGTCAGGCCGATATTGAAACGCACATACAGATTGGTTTGGGGGGGCGCGGAATAGAGAGCGCCCAGTTGAATGTCGATCGGGATCGACCACGTCGAGAACCAAAGAGAATTAGACGCCATCAGAATGCCGGCATAATTCAATATTTCGAGCGTTCCCCGGTATTCGGTAAAGGCGTTCGACGCCGGTTCGGAAATCAGGTAGGGCACCTGGAACGGCACCCGACTCCCGGTCGGGATCGTTTGGTAAAGAGTTTCGCAGGTTCGCGTATTTCCGGCCGGTGACGTGTAGCGCCAGCGCAGCTTGAAGGGCTGTTCGGCGCCCGGATTATAAAGCGTGGCTTTCAACAGATTAGGGCCCAGCAGGCGCTCACCCAGATCCAGTCCGGACAATTGCAAACCGGGTAAAGCGTAGGCATTGGTCCCCCGAATAACCCCCCGGGCGGCGAGTTCAGCCGGTGTGCTTTCCGGCTCATAGACCCGGAGATCGTCCCACCAGATCGTGCCGACTACATTATTTTGGGGTTGTTCCCCGGTGTCCTCTAGGGTGGAACCATTCACCCCGCGGGCACAGAGTTGCAACCGCAAACTCTGTACCGCGTTGGTGGGCCTGAAAACCTGACGGAAAAGATACCAGTCGTTGTCGGCGATAATAGTGAAATTATAAGGACTGAAAGCCGATTTCTGCATCACCCGGTATCCGGCCAGGTCGGTGCCGTTCTGGTCGAAGGCTTGCAATTCCATCATGGCCAGATGGTCGGTCTTGATCCAAGCCTGAACTTCGATCAAACGATTGCTAATCTGGTTCAACACGATGGGATCGGAAATAACCTGGGGTTCGTCCCCGGAAGGGACAATCATTTTCAAACTGCGGGCCCCGGAGTGTGCAACCGTGGTGTCAACGGAAACCGAACCGCGGTTGTCGTTCAAGGCATGATACCAAGTTTGAAAGAGATAGAAGAGTTTCAGATGGAAGTGCCGGAATTTAGCGGGGGCACTCCAGGCGACCGGATAGTTGGAGGCATTGACCGATTCGAATCCTCCGTTGTTGAGAAGATTAGGACCCGCCGGACCGGGTTCCGTCAATTCGGCGCGCCCCAACTCAACCGAACCGGCTGCATTATTATAGGAAAAGGTCACTTTCACCGAAACGGGTAAGACTTTGGCGGTTCCGTTGGTCGTGATGGCACTCGCGAGCCAGGTTGAGGCCGGCAAGGTCAGGCTGACCCATTGCCAATCATAGGTACCCGTCGGCAGGGGTGTCGTTACCCCAATCGTATCCAGATATAATCCCAGGGTTCCGGCACCGGAGGGAACGCTCTGGCCGCGGATCCGGACCCGAACCGTCAGGTCGCGCACCATTTTTAAGGGTTGGTAACAGCCCACCTTCTGGAGCAGTGGAAATCCGCCATCGTCGGCGATCCAGTCCGATCGAATCAGAACATTGTCGTCGTACGCCACCACCCAGTTCACCGATTGGGCGATCGTCGTATTGAGCCCCTGCAACATCAACCGTCGTTCACCGGGCAATCCATCGGCATTATCCCAGCGCCAGTTTCCACTGCAGAACCAAGCATCGGGATTGTAGTCGCGACGATTGAAATAGTCGGTTAAATAACACCAGACGAGCGATCGATTTTCAGGCATCAAGCAAAGCCAGTCGCTTTGGAAATCGGCGTTTTGTAGAAGATTCCCGCCTTGGGGGGCTCCTTCGATGGAAACGACGGAACCTGGCGCGGCCTGTGAAACGGCAACTCCCAACCCCATCCAGGCGGCGATCAGCCAACACACCCAAAACCGGCTTCGGTTTCGGACTATCGACCTATGAGAATAATCTGTTGTCATTAACCGTTAATTATAGCACTTTTAAAAAGCTGTTACACAAAATAATGCACACGGTTTTTCAATCTCGTTTTGGACTGCGGTGGCTGGACACCGCTTTCCCCGGCCCCGGATTGATGGGCCTGTGCCGGAACGATTCAGTCGGTGTGCGTTTCCGAGGTGGCCCGACCGCTCCGAGGGCGGGCTCTCTTCGATTGTTCGCTCCGGAGGCCGTTGGTCGGCTCGTGCTTCGTAGCGAAGGCAGGTTCGCTGACTTCGCAGAGTAGTAAGCCTCCGGCCCACCCCAGAGATTGCATTCGTCAGCCCGGCGCACCGCGCCGGGACAACGCGACGACGCCCCTTTTTCCCCATCGCAAGTGCGCCCTTTCCGCCCATCGCGCATCCAGCCTTTTTCATGATGGCCGGAGACCGCCTGACAGCGGGACTACAAACGCCCCGAAAAATAGGTGAAACGGGTTCGTAGTACCGGCTTCAGCCGAAATCCCCGGGCCAAGCCCGTTCATAATGCGAAATGAATAGCAGCCTTTCAGGCTGCCGCCTCATCATTTCTTGTCCAGCATTCATTTTGAAGGTTTCGGCGACCCATCCCCGGAGGGACGAATACCTTCCGATGTGTGGTTGGGACTTCCTATTCCTTTGTATCCTGCCATCAGAGTGGGTCTGTGGAATTTCGCGATGAATGCGTTTTCAATTACCATGGCGACGTCCTCAATCTGCCGAAAGATGGCCGTGTGTTCGGGAGTGTCACTGCTTTCCTGTCTGAAGAAGAGATATGAGTGAGGGTTTTCGCAGGTGCCACCTTGCAGCATCTGGAACTGGCGCACGATCTTCACCGTGTATTGTGTCCTGCTATCCTGATTGGTGCCGAGACTGGAGACATAGCCGGTCCATGCCCCAAGGATAAAGCAAGACTCCGGCGATTTGCCATTCAGGAGGGGATGGGAATCAGCCGCGTTGGTTCGACACCCACATACCAACAAAGCCAACGTCAGGGTTATTAGAATTCTATTCATTATCTTCAATGCCCCATCGGGATAGGGGGACGCCTCACGGCGCCGCCCCTCCCACATCACCCGGCGAACGGATCACGTACCGGGCGATTCCATACCGTTACCGATGCAACCAAGGTAACCCCAGTTTGATAAAATTACCAGTCGGCAGTGCAATGCTCAGCGCAGGGCTCATACTCAGTCGCCAAGGCCCATGCGCCGACTTGCTGGTATTCCAGGCCAGATCGCGGCTGACTCCCCGCTTGCGCAGTTCCCGGTACCCGCGACTGCCCCACTGTTTCCATTGGTAGCACCGCAGTTTCCGCATCAGCCACGACTGTAGTAGTCGGAATTGATCTCCTGTTGCGTACCCAAAGTACGCGAGCCAGCCTCGCAGATACACTCCCAGTTCCCCGATGATCTGTCGCACTGAACGGCCTCGTTTACGGCTCACTATCTGTCGTATCCGTGCCTTGATGCGTCGGACGGTCTTGTCGCTCAGTTTGACGCTGGCGTTCCGCCCTATGCTGAATCCCAGGAAAGACCGTTGCCGGGGATGTGCCACCGCGCTCTTGTCCTCATTGATTTTCAGTTTCAGGTGGTCTGCTAACCATCGCTTGACCGACTCCTTGACCCGCTGCCCTGCTCGCTGGCTCTTGACGTAGATGTTGCAATCGTCTGCGTATCGAACGAAGCGGTGTTTCCGCTTCTCCAGCTCCTTGTCCAGCCGATCCAGTAGCAAGTTCGCCAACAGTGGGGACAACGGGCCGCCCTGTGGTGTCCCTTCCCCTCTCGGGATGAGTACATCCCCTGTCAGCATCCCTGCTTTCAGATACCGTCCTATCAACCCGTTCACTCGTTCATCGGTCACCCGCGACCTAACCAGACTCATCAGCTTCTGGTGGTTGACTCGGTCGAAGAATTTCTCCAAGTCCAAGTCAACGACCCATCGGCATCCTTCCCGGTAGTACTCGCGGGCTCTTTCCACCGCTTGCTTTGCCGACCGTTCCGGTCGGAATCCGTAGCTGGCGTCCGAAAAGGTTCTGTCCCATTCTTCCTGCAGCACCTGTAGTACGGCCTGTTGGATGAATCGGTCCAGCACCGTCGGAATTCCCAGCACGCGAATCCCCCCCCTTCCTTTTTCAGCTCGTGACGAAGGACCGCTGCCGGCACATACGTCCCGGTGAGTAACTGTTGGCGGAGGTGTGGCCAATGGTGGGTTAGGAATTCCCCTAGCTCATCGACTGTCATTCCATCGACCCCTGGAGCTCCCTTGTTTCCTCTCACTCGGCGCAAGGCCGCGCGAAGGTTCTCCGGAGCGACGATTCGCTCCATCAGTTGCATCGTTTCCGTCGGGTTCTCACTCGACAGGTCGTACGTGCCCAGTTCGTCCCCAATCGTCAGAGACAGCCACAATTGCTTGCCCGGCTTACTGTTCATGTCTTCCTGTTTCGCTTTTCCCGTCCTATGGTTCGGGCCTTCCCTGCCCTCGTTGCGGCTCGGCCTATCCGTTGTCTCCGCCTCTTCGGCTTTGGAGTGCCTCACTAGCTTTGCCTGTCGGCCAGGTAGTACGCCCTCGGCTGACTCCTGCGTCCCGTTCGGCTTCGGTCTCCCGTTGCCCAGTGCTTTTACACAGGGTTCCGCAGGTCTCCCGGGGTAAGTGTCGTGACTTTCTGCGCGTAGACGCCGGATTTATAAAGCACAACCCATGCAGCAGATGGAGGACTTCGCAGTCACGTGCCAGCTCGTCCGAGTTGTACCACACCTTGTATCCGGTTCTTGTCCATCGCCCCGCGCTTTTGCGGTGGGCTCCCTTCAGACCCCGCCTCACGGCGGCAGCCCTGTCCCTTTCGCTAACCCTTCGGTTCTGCTATTTACCTGGGTAGAGGTCTCTCACCTCCTAGTCACGCCACATGCCCAGCGCACACGGGCACCTTCACCGAACGTGAACCCGCCAGGGTTCACGGTACGGTGCGAGGTGTGGTTGGCTGTTCCTTGAACGCCTTGATTCGCCACACTTTCTGGAGCCACACCGAGGGCAATTCGTTGGTGGAACGGATGAGAACATTTGTGATCAGGTTGTCCACCTGCAACGTTTCCTTCGTTCTTGTGTTGGAGCTCCTTCCGACGACCTGAACGCTTCCGCCTTTGACCACGCTCCATGCCCCAGTGATTCCAAACCCGTAGGTGGATGTCTTCGACCACGCGTCGAAGGTCCCGTTTGTGGAGAATCGCCATTCCAGTGGGGGATCACAATCCCCGTCAAGGATATGGGGGTGCGTTGCGAAGAAGGCCGCTGGTGATGCAGCGGAACGAGGTGGTTCGGCCATGCTCAGCCAACTGGTAAGGCCAAGCACAAGGATCGGGACAACGAATCTTTTCATCATATTTTCTTCAGCCAACAATGATTAACCGGCACGGCCTGCCGAATTTCCGATTTATGATCGGATTCTAGTCCCCTACCCCAACGGCGTCCAGTGATTTTCAGGCGTCGCATGGAAACGGGTCTCCAAGGCCCGATGGGTTCCCCAACTTTTATTTTTAGGTGAAAGCCGTCCTTCAGGGTCCTGCCAGGCGGATGATGCTAATAGGTTTCAGTCGTTGGGATCGACCCGAAATTCCAACACGGTTGCGGATTGCCAGGGCTCCGATCCACACAGCAACCGCCAGGCGGCGACCGTATCTCCGTTTGCGAACCCGCCAGGGTGAGCAATACGGAAGGAGGCCGTTGTTGGCTCCTATCTTTTCTCTTTCAGGTGTTCCTTCAAGCGATTTACTAGATGGAAGTGATATGGAAGAGCCCCTGTCCATCGGTCAATGAGGCTGAACGGCGGAATCGACCGGCTGTCTTGGGAGTCCCCGGTCAGAAACAGGACATACTGATTTCCCTTGGCCACAATGGATGGCTCTTCATTCTTCTGGAAATGAAAACGGTTGAAATGGAAAGTCACCAGTTTGGGGTCCTTGATGGGTCCCTTGAGGAGTTCGAGCACTTCACACGAAGCGACTATTTCCTCGACACCTTCCTCATCATACCTACCGCCCTGAACTTCGAGAACTCTGACGTGAGCGATCACATCCGATTTATCCATTAGGACTTTCAGGACGGTGTCTTGAGCAAACGCCGACGAGACAAGCAGGGAAGCAATACCGGCACACAGCACTCGTTTCATATTTCTCGTTCCGGGTGGAGCCAACGTCCACCTTGATCGTTTGCCAACCCGTTAGGGTAAGCAATACGGTCTGAGGTGTTGTTGAACTAAGCCGGCCACGCCAGTGGCCGGCACTGAGGTTTGGCTTTCAACTAGATTTTTTACGTAATTTTCTTCTTGCTCAATTAGTTATATTCGTTTAATTTAGTATCTAGCACATATGCTAGATACTAACCACTAACAGGAGAATGGACATGGGATACCCGACCAAAGTTCAGCGCATTCAACGGAAAAAGACGGCCCCTCAATACTACGTCAACTTCCCCACCGCTCTGGCCGAAGCCATGGAACTCCAAAAGGGCGAGATCATCGAATGGATCGTTGAGGACAAGGCCAACATTATTGCGCATCGGCAGCAGGTTCCGTCTTCCCCGGTTGCCGTAAAAAAAACTCTGCGTCACTCCTTCGGGGAATCGAAACCATCCTGAATCAGAGTGTTGGGTTGGGTGATGAACAGGCCGCCGAACGAGTTCGTCGGCATCTCTTAAGTCAGTTGCTTTGTTTGGGGCGACACACGGTGACCGGGGTGCTGGGAACTTCTGGTCGGTTGTTCCGCGATTGGAGTGCAGATTACCGAATGTATTCTTCTGAACGCGTTGATCCCCAAAAGTTGTTTGCCCCCGTACGCCAGGCTTTGATCCGTCGCTTGGCACCCGAAGAACCCCTGGTCACCGCCTTGGACGACACGCGCCTGCGCAAGAGCGGACGCAAAACCCACGGGGTCAAGTACACCCGCGATCCCTTGGGGCCGCCGTTCCATATCAACCTCATCAAGGCCCAGCGATTCCTTCAACTCTCTATGGCCGCGTCTGCCGACAACGGCATGGCCCGAATGATTCCGATTGATTTCGTGCATGCGCCATCTCCCCAAAAACCGTCTGCGCAGGCGGATGAGGAGATGTGGACACAGTATCGAAAAGCCCAACGCACCCAAGCCCTGCCCCACGTCGCGGCCGATCGCTTACTCCGGCTCCGCGAGGCCATGGATCACGACGGGCAGGAGACCCGATCCCTCTGGTCGGTCGTCGATGGCGGCTACACCAATCGCACGTTTTTAAGGTCTTTGCCTCAACGAACTCTGGCGGTGGGGCGCATCCGGGCCGATGCCAAGCTTTACTATCTCCCCGATTCTTCGCAGGGTAAACTCGGACGCAACCGCGTCTATGGGCCGCGCGCCCCAACGCCGGAGGCCCTGCGCCAGGACGAAACCATACCGTGGACCCGGGTGGATGCTTTCGCGGCCGGCCAAACGCATTCATTCAAGATCAAGACGATGAGTCCGGTGCGCTGGCGATCGGCCGGAAAAGAACACGATTTGCGACTGATCGTCATTGCTCCTTTGGGTTACCGGTTGACCCATAATGGCCGGATCCTCTATCGCAAACCCGCGTATTTGATCTGCACGGACCCGAACGCTTCGCTGCCGCAGGTCTTACAGGCTTATCTCTGGCGGTGGGACATCGAGGTGAATTTCCGCGATGAAAAAACGATCCTCGGCGTCGGCCAAGCACAGGTGCGTCATGAACACTCTGTCGAAAAGGTCCCCGCACTGGCCGTTGCCGCCTACGCCATGCTCCTGACCTCCGCCATCCAAGCCTATGGGCCAACCGGCAAACCCGATATCTTGCCTGTTCCCAAATGGCGAAACAAACCGAGCCTTCGGGCCTCGACTCAATCGCTGATCAACCACCTGCGTCAGGAAGCCTGGGCTCACGCCATCCGTTTCTCCAGCTTCGAGTCACAACCCACTCCGGACACGAAGCCCCAGAAATTCGACTTCCCTCTCGAAAGCGCCCTGTTTTATGCCACCGGATGATTCATGGTGGCCAAACTTCAGGGGGCGGCCGTCGGCCGCCCTTCTCCGCCCGCTTCCATTTGAATGTGCACCTCGATGAAATACCCCGGCCGTCTTCGACTTCGACTAATAGCCTATCCCTGAGCCTCCACATAACAGGGCAAAACGCCAGCACTCGGAAACAAAGACGCAAAACAGATCCCTAAATTTCATATTTTCAGCATACATTAATTTATTGCATTTAACCTGGGCTTCAATTAGCCTGAAAAGTACCGTTAAAAGTAATGCATTACCGATAATCGATCGGTACGAGAAGAGGAATAATTATGAGCGGGGAAAATAGAATCAGGTGGACATCGCCCGCTGTCTTGATTGTAGGCATTGCATTTGTCCTCGTCAGTGTCGCCGTAACGATGGCCACAGAACACCTTCGACACATTGAAACGTGCTACTGGCATGGCCTGTATTTGTCCAAGCGATGGCCACACTCGTGGGACCTCTTGTCGGTCCCGCTTTGCCTCCTCGGAATCCTCCTCCTTCATCTCTGGCTCAGAGCCAAGATTCGCCAGCGGTCGCAAAATGAGCAAGATGAGAGCCGAATCACCGGAGGCATCGTACGTCGCTAATCGCGCCACCGGTGCACCGGATCGTTAGCGCGAACCATGCAATGCAATCGTTAGGAGAGTCATATGAGAAAACTCATTGCGTCCACTTTTATATCACTGGACGGTGTCATGCAGGCACCTGGAGGACCCACCGAAGATCCAACCGGAAATTTCACGTTAGGGGGTTGGTTGTTCGCTTTCGGGGACGCCGGGATGGATCTTACAGCGGCAGGTTTCGATGGTAAAGAGCGAGAGCTTGTACTCGGTCGCAAAACCTACGAAATATTCGAAGCCTATTGGCCGTACCAACCCAAGGATGATCCGATTGCGAAGACGCTCAATGCGGCAAAAAAGCATGTGGCGTCCCGCACTTTGAAATCCTTGCAATGGAACAATTCGTCGCTACTGGGCGGAAACATCGTTTCAGCCCTAACCGCGCTCAAGGTTCAGCCCGGATACGACCTTCAAATTATTGGCAGCGGCAACCTGATTCAGACGCTACAAGCCGCATCGCTCATTGACGAATACAACGTATGGACGTACCCGGTGGTTCTGGGCCATGGAAAGCGATTATTTGAAAAGGGTGCGAGACCCTGTGCACTGCGGCTCGTGGCTTCAAAGGTCTCAAACACTGGCGTCGTGATGAGCACCTATGTTCCAGCTGGGGATATTCCGCAGGGCTCGCTTGGCCAGGGCGAGCCCAGCGCGAAAGAATTGACCCGGCGCGCCAAGATGGCTTCAGAGGCAACGTGAATAGGCTGTCTACAAAAGGATTCGTGTTTGCCGACATCGCCCGGTAACAGAGTCATAAAATACGAAAGCCGGGGTGCCCTCACCCCGCTCTTTTCCAAGGAGTTTGCGGGGTGAGGGCACCCCCATACGTGTTAAACTAAGAACGGTTCATCCGGGATAAGGGAGGGGGATTGGCGCATAAGT
>Ga0209697_10008985_pt1 | contig 11200 bp, 6 predicted proteins | sample AliMusrvi5mmetaG_FD_184115 | JGI IMG/M metagenome (GOLD analysis project Ga0209697, IMG submission 184115) | Freshwater lake bacterial and archeal communities from Alinen Mustajarvi, Finland, to study Microbial Dark Matter (Phase II) - Alinen... | ecosystem: Environmental > Aquatic > Freshwater... | reverse complement strand
CGTGCAACACCCTCACCACCTCGGCCAACTCGTCGGCATCCGAGGGGATGACCACCAGATCCGGCCGAAAGGATTTGTAGCCCAATCCATCCGACTCATAGCCCGCCATCTGCGCGGGCGACGTCATCACCCGGCTCCCAGGAGCGGCACGATGCAAGGCCGCCACAACGGCGCTGGTGGGAGGAGTCATCCCCTACCGCATAGGCGGCAATTGAAGGTGGGTCAATATAAACAATCGCCATTTCTTTTCTTTTTCCGAAATTCCGGCTATGCCTTGGCGGATGCAAAGATCCCGAAGCCTCCACGCGCAGCCCGAAGGCGGAATGCCATGAAGTCGCGATTGACCCCATTGCAGGCGAAGGTTGTTCGTGCGGGCGGATTGCGCGCATTGAAGCCCGGTACCGCGCTGGCTTCCGAGCGGGTGCTTGCGGAAGCCAGCGGGGTGGGCCGTGCGCCTGTGCGCGGGATGTTTGCCGCCATGGAGAGGGACGGCATCGTCGAGCGTTCCGCGCGCGGATGGATCCTCAGGAAGCGGATCCCCGAGCTGCCGCCTGTCGAAGAGGGGTCGAAGCGGCAGAAGGCGATAGATTTTCTCCTGGCCGAATTGGGCAGCGGCCGGCTGCGTCCGGGCGATCAGATATCGGAGCTGGCGCTGGCCAATAAAATCGGGGTGGCCACGGTCTCGATGCGGGAAGCCCTTCTGGAAATGATGCCGCTTGGCTTACTCACAAAAAGGGAGCGGCAGAAGTGGGTGGTGGCGACATTCAGCTCCGAACGCACCAGGGAGTTGCGGGAATTCCGCGAAATGATTGAGGTTTTTTCCCTGAGAAAACTTCTTGCCGTCGGACTGTCCGATGAACATCGAGGGGCCTTCGTGTCCAGCGAGACCCAGACCAGGCAGCTCGTCGCGCAGCAGCGTCCCGCAATCTCAAAAATCCTGGACGTCGATCTGGGCTTCCACCGACTCCTGATCGAGTCGGCCGGCAACTCGTTCCTCAAGGAGCGCGCCGGATTTATCTACCTCATCATCGAGTTCCAGCTCATCAGTCCGTTCTACACTCTTGCCCAAGGTCGGCTTGGGCTGGGCCAGCATCTCCGGATCATCCGCGCGATTCTGCGCGGAGACCTGGCTTCTGCCGAACGCGCCTTGATAGAGCATCTGCGATCCGCCGAGGACTTTATCTCCTCCATGGTCAGCCAGCTCCGGTAGGCAGAGCTGAATGTGGATGCCGGCGGGTTAGGGACGTGTTACCGATGAACGAATTTGGCCTCAGATCGAGGAGCTGAGCTTGTCGGGGAGCACCCTGGCGACGAGGGAGCGAACTTATCGCAGTTGACAGGCGGAAACAGTTCTGGCAGTTTACTACCTAATGAAGTGGATTGGCCTTCTTGAAACGGCAAATGTGAAAACAAGGAACGCTCCGACACATATCGAGTTTCATCCCGTCGGCCCGTTTCGCATGGCTGCTCAAGGCAAGCCGGGTCGGATCCTCCGGCAGGCCGGCAAAGCTTCCTTTTTTATCTGCATGCTCTGCTGGTGTCTGCCGGCCCTTCTCCAGTCGGCAACTGACATCACGCCACCGCTGCTGGTCTGGGACATCAATTTCAACGGGGACGCGCTGAACGAGCCGCCGCGTCCCATGACCAAGGAGCAGATCGAAAGCCAGCAGGGGGACGTCGTCGCCAGCCTGCCGATCAAAACCTACGCGCGCATCGAATACCTCACCGCCACCCGCCGGGCCACCGTCACGCAGGAGGCCGCAGGCCTGACGGACAAGCCCGTCCTCTTTGTTTACGAGGAATCGGAGCAGCCTCACTATGGCCCGCGCATGTGGTGCCTGGTCCCGCCTGAACTGGCGAGAATTGGGACAGCGTGGCGGTTGTCGTTCGATGTGGCCAAGGGCGACGTGGCGAAATCCGGCGGGGTTAAAGTCTGGGATGTTGCAAGCATCAATTTTCGCGAGGATGGAGTCGTCCGTGCCGGCAATGTGGAGATCGCCCGTTATTCCCCGAACAAGCCGCTCCACATCGAGTGTGTCATCAGGGTGCCGAAAAAAACAGCGAAGATCACGGTCAACGGGAAATCCGAATGCTCAGTGGAGATCCCGTGGGAGAAACCTGTCGCTGCCGCCTTCTCCGCAGTGACCTTCGACGGTCTCCTCCCGGGCGGGCTCGCGGAGGCTCCCAGCTCGATCGCCTTCGACAACATCCGGCTGTTGATGGAGGAATAAAACTCCGCCAGCTCACTGCCTTCACATTTCCCTATCAGAAAACTCAATATCCTCATGAAACGCACTCACAAAACAATCCACGTGCCCCGGTTCCTCCTCTCCGCCATATTTCTGCTCCTGTTCATTCCGTTTGCCTACTCTGGCGGCGGGCGGAACCGGGTATCCAACGGCGAGGCGACGATTGCGCCGGTGAAGGTTCCGATCACCGTCAACGGGGATCTCGACGACTGGGACCAGGCGAAAGCGCAGGTGCTTTCCCTAGCTTTGGGCAGCAGCGAGAACAACCGTTCGCCCGCACTCATGGAAGCCTACAGCGCAAAAGTGGCATTTCAATACGACGAGAAATATTTATATGCCGCGATCTGGTGGACCGATCCCAACCCGCTCGGGCCGGAAAAAGCCGGTGGCGCGGTCCCTCCCGGCGACGGGCTGGTTCTTTCGATTCCTGGCAAGGCCGGGGTGACTCGCATGGCCTTCTGGCGGGATCCAGCAGGGACTGAGATGCATGCCATCGTGGCAAAGGGAGATACGCCTCTGAGCGAGGGAACCGCCATGCAAGGCGTCACTCAGGGATACAAGATAACCGGGACGAACAGCTATACTCAAGAGCTTCAAATCCCCTGGAGCGAAATGGGCGTTGCGCCGGAACCGGGCACCGTTAAGCGTATCGGCGTTGACCTTTGTTTCGGGGGGCTCGATCCCGCTGCCGGATATCATGCGAAGATCCGTGAACTCGCGGAGGGAATCGCGTCTACTAGCAACTGGTGGGGCGGCGGCATGTGCTGGGGGTTTATGGATGGGATCAGCACGGCAGACCAGATCGCACCGACCTACGACCCTGCCACCGGAGCGAAAGTCAAACTGATGCCGGCAGGATCCATCGCGCCGGCGAACCCTGCCGTGATGAATGATGGCAATGAGCGGACGCGCACGATGGAGATGATCGCCGTCCCGGCTCGAAAAATCACCCTGGATGGCAAAATGGAACCGGGCGAATGGGATGAAAAGAGCGCGACGAGAATGGCATCTGAGCCGACGCTTTTCCCGGACCGCTATGCTGTGGATGTCCACTGGGCCTACGACGAGAAGGGCCTCTATCTCGGCCTTCGCTGGCTCACCGGCGGGGCTCATCTCAATGTCAATGATCCCCGGATCCTGGACCGCGGATACGATGGCGGCGACGCGATCCAGATCCGTCTCGGCACCGACCGGGTCAGCCACATCGATGCCTGGTATTGCGACGAGGCTAAGAAGGCCGGCATGAAAATCGAATACGGGGTAAAATTCAACGAGGGCAAAGAGCTGGAGCCCCTTGCGAAAGGTGCCGCGCTGGCGATCCAGCCGCTGCCGGGCGGAGGCTACACCGAGGAGATCTTTCTTCCCTGGAGCCTGATTACAAAAGATGGGAATCCGCTCAAGGTCGGCGAGGAATTTCGTGCGGTGCTGGACGTCTTTTTCAGCGGTCTCGAGGGAAATCGGACCCCCTACATCATCAACGCCAAGGTTGAACAGCCGTCAGGGGTGGTTGTGCTTCCATTCACCGCGCCCTCGGACGGTTTCTACACGGTTGTGATTATCGATTCCGCCACCGGACAGACCATCCGGCGGCTCGCGAATATCGAGAAGATGCGCACGGGGCAAAAAGTCGTGGAATGGGACGGCCTTGACGACAAGGGCGTTCCTGCCAAGCCCGGAAAATATGAGTATAAGGGCATTCGCCACACCGGCATCGGCCTGAAATACCTGATGACGCTGAACAACCCGGGAACCCCCGCCTGGCAGACCGACGATGGGAAAGGGGAATGGGGTGGCGACCACTCCGCCCCGCAGACGGTTGCATCGGATGCGTCCGGGCTCTATTTCGGCTGGCCCTCGGCTGAGGACGGCAACGGCATTATCGGCTGCGATCCCGATGGAAAAAAACTCTGGGGCTTCTTCATGACCCCGCTGCCATCGGCAGGCGCTGGAGTAGCTCTCCTGGCGGTCGATGGACAAAACCTTTTCTTCGCCAACGAGGTTACACGTGCTGGGCAGAAAGGCGAAAATGAATTGGCCTATTTTAAAACCGTCATCACCTGCCTTGACAAGTCCACTGGCTACCGCCGTGGGTTTTCAACCGCCAAGCCCTACCATGAGATTTCCACCCACGATACGAGCAAGGTCAAGACCGGCTGGTATTGGGACCTCGCGCCAACGAAGAGCTATTCCCTCGATACCTGCGGGATCCGCGATGACTATTGGTTCAGCGGGCACTGCGGGGGGGCGAATCTCGCCGGACTGGCCGCAAAGGACGGAAAACTGTTTGTCAGCCTGCGCATCCCCGGGGAGGTCGTCGTCTATAGCTCCGCGGACATGTCGGAGCTGGCGAGATGGAAGGTCGCACAGCCCGCCGGGCTCGCATTTTCCAAGGAAGGAAAACTTTTCGCCATCAGCGGGCAGACAGTCGTCCAACTGAATCTTGCCGATGGAAAGGCCACCCCGGTGGTCACGTCCGGTCTGGAGGCCCCGGTGGCATTGGCCCTTGATGGCAGCGGAGCGCTCTACGTTGCCGATTGGGGGGCCGCGCAGTGTGTGAAAGTATTCAATGCTGCGGGCAAACAAGTGCGGACAATTGGGAAACCTGGCGGACGTGCATGGGTAGGAGCCTACGACCCGAACGGGATGCTGCTCCCTCGCGGGCTTGCCATCGATAAAAGTGGAAAGCTTTGGGTGGCCGAGGATGAGAACTCCCCGCGCCGGATCAGCGTCTGGAATGCTAAGTCCGGCGCTTTCGAAAAGGAACTCATCGGCGGAACGACGTATGGGGCAACTCATGGCGGACTGATCGACCCCTCGGATCCCAGCCGGGCCTATTCCAATGGGGCCTGGTTCCAAATCGACCTTGGAAAAGAAGGCTATCGCCCGCTGTTCACTCTTGCGCGCCGGCTCTCCCTCGATGGATATCTGACGGATATCGACTCCAATAGCTATGGCGGACACGCGAAACGCATCATCAAGGCCGATGGCCGCCGCTTCATCTCCACCGCCCAGATGCCGAGAATCGTCCTCGGGGAGCTGATGCCTGACGGGTCGTGGCGTCCGTGCGTGGCCGTTGGCGGGATCTCCAACCGAGCCGACAACCCTGAGACCAGGAAAGAAAAGGATCTGAAATGGCGTCAGGGACCGGCCCCGGCATTCTTCGCCAGGCACGCGGGAGAAAACTACATCTGGACCGATGCCAATGGCGATGGAGAGATGCAGGAAGGCGAGTTCCAATGGCGCAAACAGGATCCCAAATCCTTCCCGTGCTGGCTCGGGCATTGGGGTGCCGGACAGTTCGACAAAAACTTGAATGCCTATATCGGAGGGGAGGGGATGGTGTTCCAATTCCCATTCCACGGCTGGACTGAAAAGGGAGTTCCGCAATATGACATCAACGATGCCAAAATGGTCTCCAAGCAGGAGGGCAAATTCCGCTCCGTAGCTGTCGATTCGCACCAGTGGGTGTTCACGATCAATCCTGCCGAAACCCGGAAGTATGGGGAGACGAACCAGACGCTTTCCGGGTTCGATTCCGACGGTCATCCCCGCTGGAGCATCCCGACCAGCGAAGCCTACCGCAAGGCAAGCACCATCAGCGGCGAAGGGCTCATGGGGCCGGTCGATGCGGGCGGAGAGACCGGCGAGATTCTCGCCGTGACGCAATGGCACGGGCTGCATGTGCCGCTCATCACCACCGACGGACTCCTCATCGCGAAACTGCTCCGGGATTCGGCTGATGGCGGAGAGGCGGGGCCCGATGTCTATAAGGGCGAGACCATTCAGTATCTGAACAAGCTCGACGACGGGCGCGTGATCCTCGCCCACGGCAAGAACGCCCACCACCTCATGCAGGTCACCGGGCTGGAAAACGTCAAGCGCTTTGCTGGATCGTTTGAACTTACTGAGGAACAGACGAAGCAGGCGCTGGCAAGGGTTTCAGAGCTAAAAGCAAAGGCCGACGATACAGCGCCGATCCGGGTCGTGCTCGCTAAGAATCCCCCGGTCGTTGACGGGAAACTGGATGGCTGGGACTGGAAATCGGCTTCCGCCATCGGCCCCAAAGAAGGCGCGCCCCGGGCCGAAGTAGCGTTGCAGACGTCGGGCAAAAACCTCTACGCCGCATTCAAGGTCTTTAAGAAAGGCCCGTATGTGAACACCGCGAAAGGTGATCCCACGCAGATATTCCTGTCTGGCGATGCCGTCGAGCTGCGCTTCCGCGCACAGCCAGCGGCGGATCCGAAGGACAAAAACCCGACCATGGGCGACTGCCGTCTCGTGCTCGGCAAAGTGGATGGCAAACCGGTCGCTGTCCTCTACCGCGCCCTTGTCCCGAATGCGAAGACCCCGGTTGTCTTTAGGAACCCCGCCGGAAAAGAGGTCGTCTTCGATGCCGTCGAAGTCGTGAAAAATGCCGCCGTGACGATTCTTGACACCCCGGACGGCTACCTAGTCGAGGCCTCGATCCCGATCGATTTCCTCGGCGGAAACCTCTGGGCAAACAGGAGCATTCCCGGAGATGCCGGCATCATCGTCGCCGACTCGACCGGTCGCCGCGTCGCGCGGATCTGCCGGTTTAACAAGGATACCCAGGTCGTCAGCGACGTCCCCACCGAAGCCGCCCTCCAGCCCGAGCGCTGGGGAACAATCCTCGTGGATAAAAAGTGAAGCCCGTGGCGGCGGTCTGCGACCGGCGAAAAACCTGTAGCGACGGTCTGTGACCGTCGCAAACTCGATCTGTTGGCGTCGCTCCATTGGAAATGATGGCGACGGTCACAGACCGCCGCTACAACAGGATGACCGAGCAGTCACAAACCCAATATGAATAACATGTCTTCTGATGTTCCCCGGCTGCGTGCTGGGATTTTCGAGCTTTCCGGAATTTCCGGGGTCAGCCTGGCGGCGGGCGCCGACGTCCTCGGGATTCGAATGGTTGGCATTGACCCTTCGATCGGCATGCTGGATGGAAAGGATCTTCCGCTCTCGCTTGCTGCACCTGTGGTGGGAGCGCCGGATTTATCCTATTTCCTCCGCAGCGCTTCACGCTGGACGGGCTTTACCTTCCGGGGGCGCAGGGTCAATGCCGAGGCGGGGCCGGCGAGGACGGCCGTGAGCATCAAGGGCGCATGGGACTTCGAAAGCGAACCGGGAATCTCAGTGCAGGAATTCCAGGAAACCCCCGCCGGGATTCAATTTGTGACCGCGACCGATCGGCCGGCGACAATCCGCTTTTCCAGCGTCATCCCGCTTCCCCACATCTCGGTCAACGGAGTGCCTGTCGAAGCCACCGCCGCTTCTGGTGTCTTCCAGGTTCCGCCCGGGATTTCGCGGGTGGAGATTCGGAGCAGCTAACGCGCCGCCCATATTCCTGAATCCGGCAGAAGAAACTCACGCAAAGGACGCAAAGCACGGAAAGGAATGAGCTGATGAAGAATATAGCACTCACCACCGGGGTGCGCGTTTTTTATCCAATCCTTTCCGTATCTTTCAGGCCTGGCGCGCTTGGCGACCTTTGCGTGAAATCCAACTGCTTTTTTTTCTAGGATAATCGGTGGGGACGGACCGCCGGGCCGTCCGACTTCTGTTCCCAAGGAGCCGGGCCACCCCCGGCCCGATCAGAAAAATACTACCGCATCGAAAGACACAAACAGGCAGAACAAATGTCCCGCCTTTTTGGGCAAGGGCTCCCGTATCCGGCTCCTGCTCCCTCACACAGGAAAAAATGCCAGCGCGATGGCTCATCGTAAAGCGTTTAAGAAAACTGTAAAAACTGTTGACATCCGGAAACCGTTCTGACAGTTCTGTGACTGTAAAAAGCCCCGATCTCGCGGAAAAATGAACCCAAAAAATCTTCCCCCTGTCCTTTGCGGTGTTATCCGCGTGTCTGGCGGCGATTCTGCTGTCCCCATCCGCGCACGCGGCAAACGCCGCCTGGCTCGGCACGTCGAATGGGACGTGGTCCACGGCGACCAACTGGTCTGGCTCTTCCATTCCCGGGGTTGGCAATACCGCCACGTTCAACGGCACGGGGAGCGGCAACACAGCGATCGACGTCGGCACGATCTCGCTCGCGAACATCACGTTCGACACCTCCAGCGCGGCGGCCTACACGCTGGGGGCCACGCCCGGCAACGGCAGCATCACATTTGGCAACGGCTCCACGACGGCGGTCACGATGAACAGCACGGTGACGGCGAATGAAATCATCAACGCCAACCTCACCCTCGGCAATGGCACGGCGAACACCACCACATTCACGAACAACAGCACGACCGGCCTTCTCACGCTGGGCGGAAATATCACCGGCGGCACCGGCGGCACCGCTGCGGCCAAAACGGTAATCTTTACAGGCGCGGGCAACACCACGGTTGGAGGCGTTATCGACAAGGGCGGAGCCACCTCCCTCGCGCTGGCGAAATCGGGCGCGGGCACGCTCACGCTGAGCGGCGCGAACACCTACACCGGCACGACAACGTTGAGTGCCGGCACGCTGGCCTACGGGGCCAATAACGCGACTGGCTCCGGCAACGTGACCATCAGTGGTGGCGGGACACTCGCCATGGGCTCCTACAACGGCACCGCCGGCGCGGTCTCCGTCAGCACCGGGAACATCACCGGCACGGGCACGCTCACTAGCACCAGCGGGTTCACGGTGGCCGGTAACGCCACCATCAGCGCCAGCCTCGCCGGCTCGGTTGGCTTGGCAAAAACCGGCGCCGGCGGCACGCTCACGCTCACCGGCAACAACACCTACACCGGCGCAACGACGGTCGCCGCTACCAGCACCGTCGGCATCATGAACGTGAACGGCGCGTCTGGAGCTCTCTCCGGCACCTCGAGCCTGACGATCAACGCTTTTGCGACATTTAATCTGGGCGACGCGACGAACGGCCTGGCCAACCGGATCAACCCCAATGCCTCATTGACCCTGGGCAGCGATCTAGGCTACGGCTACTTGACCGTTTATCGTGGGTCTGCCACGTCGAACAACCAGACATTCACGTCCTTAAACGTGGGAGCTGCGGGATTCGGGAAACTCGACGCACAGGGCACGACCGGTGGAAACGCCACGCTGACCTTTTCCGGCGCGAACCCCTATGTGCGGGGCATTGGCGGGATGGTGAACATGAATAATACCGCCTATGTACCGGTTTCATTCACGAGCGCGCCTTCGGGGGCTGGCAATGTGGCCAATGGCATCCTGCTCGGTGCCGTCATGAACGGCAAAGATTTTATTCTGGTGGGAACAGGGAACGTGACCGCTGTGAGTTATGGGAATGATACCTGGTCGCCCGGGACCTACACCAACATCACAACCAATGGAACGTATGCAGATGCGACGACCGCCGGACTTCGCATTAACGCCCCATCGAAAACGGTCAACCTGACGGGAACCAATACGATCGAATCCGGCGGAATTCTCGCGGGCAGCTCAGCCACGGGCACGGGCAGCACGATCAGCGGGGGCACAATCAAGACGGGCGTCGCCGGCGGCGATCTCTGGGTTTATCTTTACAATTCAACCACGCCGCTGACCATCGGCTCGGCCATCGGCGACAATGGCGGATCCAGCCTGACGGTGGCCTCGATTTACCAAGGACACCAGCCTCGGCACCAACTTCCGCTTCGACTTCGGCGGCAGCACGAACACCGGCACGTTCAAGCTGGTGGACTGGACCGGCTCCTCCTCGTTCAGCGCCAATAGCACGGTCTCCGATTTTACATATACCAGCCTCGGCAGCGGGCTCACCGGATCCTTCTCCCTCCATGACAACCAGCTCGACTTCATCGCCCTCCCCGGCGTCCCCGAACCCTCAACCTGGGTCGCCATGGCCGCCCTCGCCCTCACCGGGGGATTCATGGGCCTGCGCAGTCGCTGCGCTCCGCTTAAACTTTAAAACAAGTATTAAGCCATAAAGTATTAAGTTTTAAGTGAAGACCTCCAAACACGCTAACCATTCTTCTCATAAACCTCAGTTGGTCCTTCACCCTTCACCCTCCATCCTTCACACTTCATCCTTTTCTTTTTTGGGGGTAGGAACCGGCGGTCTTTTTCATGCCGCCGGTTCCGCAGCGCCCCGTCGGCTCTTGGGGGGCCGGCGGGGCGTTTGCTTTTCGACCGGATCATTCGACCGGGAGCGCGCGCTTCCAGCGTGCATGGGTCGGCATCCTGCCGAACCAAATCCGCCGGATTGCTTTTGTTCCGATTGCGCCCCCGTCGGAATGGCGCCCGCATCGGCATGACCAAGGCTCAGACATCCTGACGTGCGGGCAATGCCGGCGCGCCGCCCATCCTTGGTGGGGATGGACCGCCCGGCCGTCCGACTTGTTCCAAAGGAGTCGGGTCGCCCCCGGCCCGATCAGAAATGAAGTCGGGCATCTACGGCGAGATGCCCCCACCATGGCCTCCATTGCTCCCATTCCCTCCGTGTGCTCCGAGAGCTCCGTGTGAAAAAATGCGTTTTCTCTGCGGGCTCTGCGTTTGCCTCGCTCGCTCCCGCGAGTCTCGCCCTTCGGGCTGCCATTGGCAGGCTACCCGGCTGGCATCCGCCAGCACGTGTTCTGCGCGAGAAAATCGCCGGACCCGGATTAAAGCGTTTGCCCCTGGGGCACGGGGTGCCCGGCTGTTTTTTCTGTCGCGGGCAGGGATCGCGCCCTACGGGAGGTCAGAGTTCCTTGGTGAAGGATTCGATGTCCGCACAACGGATGGCTGCACGGAGAAGGACATGCAGCCGCGCGGAATCGACGATGTGACCGATTTCCTCGCGAAGCCCATCGGGAACCCGATCGAAACGGATTTCCAGAGCCTCGACGACGGCCTGCTGCTGAGCGAGAATCTCGCCCTCCTGCCGACCTTGGCTCAGACCTTGGCTCAGGGCTTGCTCGATCGCGATTTCTTCGGTGTCGATGAGGTAGGGCATGTTGTTCTCTTTTTGAAAATCTACCAACTG
>Ga0209697_10008983_pt1 | contig 11200 bp, 17 predicted proteins | sample AliMusrvi5mmetaG_FD_184115 | JGI IMG/M metagenome (GOLD analysis project Ga0209697, IMG submission 184115) | Freshwater lake bacterial and archeal communities from Alinen Mustajarvi, Finland, to study Microbial Dark Matter (Phase II) - Alinen... | ecosystem: Environmental > Aquatic > Freshwater... | reverse complement strand
AAAGCTGGCATAGCCATTGTAGTCGATCGTGGTGCGTCTTTGAAGGCATTGCTTGTGAGCGGCAGAACGCCGAATTATACTCCACTCATTAGCGGTAGAGGTGCCGCAAAGCCTGCCAAAGCCGCACCACCCTAAACTCTCCGCAGACGTGCGGAAATGATAGAATGAGGCCACCGGGAAGACATGCTGGCTACACAAGGCGAACTAATCCGCTCACGCTGTTCAACAGAAAGCGAAATCATGGGAAGCGTATCCAAAAAGACCGCAACCAAGCCGCCTATCCGACGGCCCATGTGCGACGATGACATCCTCCGTATTCTTGCGGATCACCAGGGCCACTCCATACCCGAGATAGTTGCCCATTTTCACGTTACCCAGACGGCCATCCGTTACCGGTTGAATCGATTGATGCATAAACAATCCGTTATCCGGAAACGCCCAAACAAGCAGACACGAGGGCCTGGGCGTGGCCGGCCGAAGCACCTGTACTTCATTACGAGCCAGGCGGCAAATCAAGGGACTCCTTGAAGAGATTCGCGGTCGCGGCCGGTGCCTATGGAACCGGGTAGGCTTGAGGTTCACTTTTCTCTGACCGTTCTTGACGATTATGCCGTCAATCCGTGGAAAGAGAGGAAGACTTTGACGGGGCAGGCAGCCCACCCAAAGCCATCGGAGAACCGTGCCGATAAGTTTGCTGCCCAGTCACACCCGGAGAACACACCCATGAGTTGCACTTCCCAGACTGCCCAGGAGCAGCGTCCAGCCAATCTCACGGCCCTTCACCAAAAATTGCAGGAATTGGCCATTAGAACGAAATCGTCAGTCCCAAAACCGGTCGTTGCTCAAGGGTTGGTGATGGTGATTAAGGGGAAATAAAAAAGCCCCACTTGGCGAAGGCAAGCAGGGCTAAGTTTTTGCGAAGCGTGGATCACTTCCGGCTACACGGCTTCGATAGTCTGTGGGCGACATCCTCACGCCCGAGCTTCAAGAATACCAGAACTGGGCAGGCCGTCAAGCGGGTAAGACCCAAAGGCTGATGCCGATGATCGTTGAAACCACGGCCATCAGCAAAACCATTCCGGCACAGCCCGCCCCCTTCGGACTGATGCCGTGCTTTACTGCCAGTGCTTCGACGGCATCTTTGGCTTGCTTGAGGCCAACCCCGGTATGTTCTCGATAGACCATGATGGCCTCGATCTTCTTCTGGCCTTGCATAAGAGCGAGAACATGGCTTTCGAGGCTGTCGGGCTTAATACCATCGGCCCCGGGGTTTCTTCGCTCCAATGTCTGCCCCCCCGCAGCCAGTGCTTCGACAGCATCCTTGGCTTCTTTGAGTCCACATCCCGTTTGCTCGCGGTAGAGCTTGACGGCAGCAATCTTCTGGTTCTGCCGCATAAGCGAAAGGATTTGGCCTTCGAGGTCGTTGGGCTGTTGGTCAACTGAACCAGTTCTCGGCTCTTGCCCGGTCGATGCCGATGGCACGGCTTGTTCGATCCATGACCCGCAGTTCTCACAGCGGTCGATGCCAGCAGGGTTATTGTGATCGCAGATTCGGCATTTCGGCATGGCTTAGTTCCTAATTGTTCGCTTTTGGTCCTCGCTCCCGTTTCCACTTGACGTAGCCTGCGACCTGGGGATGGGCCAACAGCTTCTCCATCGTATTGTAGTGCCTGCCCAGTTTCTTTTCATTGGGGATTAGGTCGTGGATCGCCTTGTGGCACGACTTACAGAGGTTCATCCCCTCCTGCATCTGTTCTCGCGTGTATCGCTTCTTGAACCACTTGTTGCTGTGCAGGGTTCGCGGGATGAAGTGATGGAAGTTGTGGACTTCTTCGGAGTAACAGAGTTCGCAAAGCATGGTCGTCGTCCAAAACTCATCCTCGATAATGAATCGCCAGCCATAGCGTCTTCTGGTTCGGGTCAGTCCAGGCAAGCTACCGCATCTCTTTTACCGCGACCGATTGCCGCTCGATCCAATCGTCCACTCGGCTCGGAGTGGGCATGTGCATCAGCAGCAACAGCAGGAAAACCACGGCCAGAGCGAGCGTCCAGGGCGAATGCTCCAGCATGTACATTACCAGAAGCAGAAAAGTTGCACCTTCCAGCATTGCAGCCTTGATGATTAGGGTCGTCTGATACACGCCAAAAAGGTCTTTCCAGTCGGGTTCTTTGGATTCTCGTCGGGCAAGCTGCCCTAGCATATGTGCGGTGATTACGCCGGGCAGAATGATCCGTGCCGCGAGGATGCTGAAGGCTACGACAAGACCGGCACAGGTCATCGGTTTGTCCAACCCCAAGTCCCAGTTACCGAATTTGCCCGGCACAATCAGCAGTACGATTAGCAGGAAGAACAGACATCCGGTGAACAAGGCGGCCACGATGATCTGCGAGGTCAAAACTAGCTTACGTCGTTCGGGGTCGGCTTGAGGGTCGAGCATGGCATCTGGCTCCTGGGAAGGGCATAGTGCGTAAAGGCCAATAGACGCTATTATCCTAATCTCGGCGGGGTTTCGCTGGAAGCCACGATCCAGAACCCTCGGGCCGAAGATGGTCAATTCAACGTGAAAATGACTTGGAAATAATTGACGATGGGGACCAGGAAAGGCACCGTTCGGCCGGCCCACGGCTTGCTGGCCTTCACGTACCTTCGATGAACTCTATACCCACGGACGGGTTAGGAATTATACACTCGGCTGGGGAATTCTATCAATCGTCTTCATCATAATCATGTTTTCGGGCCTCTCGCCAGCCCTCTTCCCAGGATCTTCGCTTCACCGGCTCTTTCTCCTGGTCGTAAGGGTTATCCTCACCCTCCACGCCGTCCCAATATGCGTCGTAGCCCTCGTCGTAGGCTTCATGGTCAGTCATTGGCCGCTCCTCCACTTGCTCTCACGGGCCATCAATAAAGATGTACAAGTTCGTCCTCGGGCCGGACTTCTCCGACAGTTCTGGGCGGTATGCCTTGTATTTGAACCGTCCCCTCTCAATCTGCTCCTGCTTCTCCAAGAACCCCAAGTACCAGCCATCGAGCTTGCCGCCCGACGCCCGGAGCGTGGCATCAAAGCTATAACCGGTACCCTTGCGAGTCAGCTTCCAGTACGCCCCGTCACCCAGTTCGGCAACCAAGTTCACTTTCCCCTTCGCATCGACGCTCAAATATCGTGGGCCGGGTTTTTCTTCCGATAATCGACCTTGAATGGTCCACCCCTTATCGGTTTCCCGCAGACTCCACTCCGTCCAGGCTGTGCGGGAATTGACCAGCCGAGGTTGCCCATCGACAGCGGCCAGCATTCCGCCCTTCTCGCCATTGAGCGAGATCGTGCGGAATTCAAGGGGGCGGTGCGACTCCGCAAAGACCGTGCTAATAGCCGCCGAAACCAGCAAACCGAGTAATACTGTCTTGGACATGGTTCCCAATTATACCTGGAATCCTTGCCCCGATGCACCTACGCTCTTGCCATCGTCGTATGACCACATATACTTCTTTGGACAGCCCTTTCTGCCAGCCATTATTCTGAGGAGAACCTATGCGAACCACTCTGCCCCTATTCATCATAGCTTTTATCACGTCTGCATCCCTTGGTGGGGTTGATTCGTACCCTAAGTTCGACCTCTTAATCGAACCCGTGTCGCTATCCCGCCCCCAGATTGCTCGGCAGTTCGTCATTCTGGACGCCCGTGACCAAAAGAGCTTTGCCAAAGAACGCATTCCGCAAGCCCGTTGGGTGGATGCAGCAGCTTGGGCGAAAGCCTTCAAGGATGGCAAGGATTCCGAGGGTTGGGGCAAGAGGATCGGGCAACTGGGGATTGAGACGAACTCCAAAGTGGTCATCTATGATGCCGTTTCTGCCAAAGATGCCGCTCGCATCTGGTGGATTCTGCGGTACTGGGGCGTCAAAGATGCTCGGCTGCTTAACGGTGGCTGGAATGGCTGGCAATCAGCCAAGCTCGCTATGGAAGAGGAGAACCCTCAACCGCCCACGCCCACGAAGTTTACCGCCGTTTCAATAGCCAAACGGCTTGTCACGAAGCAGCAGTTACTCACAGCCCTCAAGGACAACCAACTTCAGATTGTCGATGCCCGGTCAGAAAAAGAATTCTGCGGCCTCGATTCAATGAACAGCAAACGGGCAGGGGCAATCCCCGGAGCCAAACATTTGGAATGGATCGACCTGATCGACAAAGAAACGCAGCGATTCAAGCCCCCTGAACAACTTCAAAAACTCTTTCGGGAGGCGGGCATCGATCTGCAAAAGTCCTCAGCCACTCACTGCCAATCTGGCGGTCGAGCTTCGGTAATGGCCTTCGGTATGGAACTGATGGGTGCCAACGACGTGGGCAACTACTATGCAAGCTGGGCCGAGTGGGGCAATGCCGATGACACACCGATTGTGAAGAAGGAATCGAAGTAATCTCGCTAAGTGTTTCGGGTGCCGACCATGACATCAAGAATGAGCATCCCAATCCCATAATGCCACCGTCGCTGCAAGCCCGCCGACCAGTTCGGTCTGCCATTAACTCCAATCGGCTCTTTCACGGAAAATTCCCCACGAAGAAGTAGATGGTCACGAAGTGGCAAGTGCTACCTGCGATGACGAACAGGTGCCAGACTCCGTGGAACAGGGGATGCCTATTGTCGTAGACTAGGAACAGCGTCCCGCACGTATAGCATAGCCCACCGACCAACATCCACCATAATACGGCTGCGGGAACGACTTCGATGAGCGAGGGGGCCGTGACAACTGGCATCCACCCCAGCAGAACATAGAGCCAAATCGCCACGCCATACAATCTATGCGAGAACAGGATTTTCGAGACGAAGCCGCACGAGGCCACGGTCCACATGACGCCAAAGAATAGAAACCACCATCCAGTACGCAGGTAGACCAGGGCAAGTGGCATACACGATCCTGCGATCAGCAAGTAAATAGACGCCTGATCCAAGCGTCTAAACAAATGCGTCAGGCGTGGCCCAAAGGGGAGGTGCGACAGCGTGGAGGCGGCATACACGGCAATCAAGCTCAACGAGAAGACCGTGCAGCCTGCCACAAGATATGCGTCTCCATGAGAATGCGAGCGGGCGATCAAGACGATTGCACCCACAATGCTCAGGGCCAAGCCGATCCCGTGAGTGACCGCATTGACGAGTTCGTTTGTTTGAAGAACCGGCACGACAGGACGTTGTTGCGGCTCTTCCTGAGCAACGGAATCACATTCAATCATGCCTCTTGCAACCTCTTCCTCAAAGCCGAGGTCTGTTGCCCCACGCAGACAAAAGCCCGCAGTACGACCGTAATTGAAGATCGTTCAATCATTTCGTGGACCTCATGATCCACCGTGTTACGGATGGAAAAAAACGATTGAGAGTGAAAATGATCCGTAGCATGAACGGGGCGATTACCTCGCATTTATTTCGTTCGATCCCTCGGATGATGGCGGCAGCCGCTTCATCCGGCGTCAAGACTCGCATCATTGATTGTGCCTTCGGGAGCCGTCCTTCGCTACCCGGATTATTCTCCCAGTAGGAACTTGCCACCTTTGCAAACGATGTGAGCATTACCCGAATGCCGGTGCCGTTGAGGTCGGCCCGCAGAGCCTCGGTGTACCCGTGCATGGCCCAGCGGGCGGCGATGTAGGCCGTAGCCCCAGGCCAAACCAGACGGGAGGCCGCCGAGGTCATGTTGATAATGTAGCCGCTGTTCCGCTTGAGCATGTCGGGGAGGAATGCCCGTGTGACAAAAAACGCTGCAAAGTAGGGCGATGCCATCATGCTGACCGCATCGGCTGGTTCCGTTTCTTGGGCGTACAACCATTTCCCCGCCCCGGCATTGTTGAAAATTATGTCCGGTAGGCCAACCTCCGTTGTGACTCGCTTGGCAACGTCAGCGACAGCTTCGGCCACCGTCAAATCAACGGAATATACGTGGGCCGTGCCACCTTCTTTGCGAATGGAATCAGCGACGTTTTCCAACTTCGACTTCGTTCGTGCCAGGAGAACAACTTTCGCACCCGCTCGTGCTGCGGCTCTTGCAGTCGCCGCTCCTATGCCGCTGGACGCTCCGGTGATGAGCATGATTGTGCCGTTTAGGTCCATGTCGTGGTTCCTTGCAGAAGGCGTCCAAATTCGAGTCGGTTCTCAGATCAACCGCCAAGTTCCTTCGTGAGTTCAGCCCGTCGCCGGTCGAGGGCAGCCAGCCGAGTCTTCAACTTCCTCGTTTCCTTGTTGATGTCGGCCAATTCCTTTTCGAGCTTCTTCTTGTGAAGGTGGCCCGAGCCGCTCTTCTGCTTGACCAGGGCCTCAACTTCGTGCCGCAGCAACCGAAACCAGGGATTTCCGTGCATGTGCTGTTCCCGGTATTGCAACTTGCCCGCCCGGATGGCGGAATAGATTTCCTGTTGCGTCAGCCCGAACTCCTGCCGAGCGGACTTGTCGCTGAGGGTAGCACCTTTTTGCGTCCAGATTGCAGTGTCTTCGTGCATGGTTCATTTCTCCTCGCCGTATTCTTGTGGCAGCGGCTCATTGGGCCGCACGCCGTATTTTCGGTATCTCGCCCGCCCGTTGGGGCAACCGCCAAACGTCACCAGCATTTCGATTTTCTGAACGAACTGAGCGAGACGATTGCCCTGCCTCGCCCTGGTGCAGATCGGGCATTTCATTTCACAGAAGTCGGGATCACCCATGCTTCACCATCTTTCTTGTTTATCAGTCTTGATTATCTATGCAAATCAAAAAGCAGCATTCAGAGATAGCCAATAAGCGGGAATAAGTATTCAACCTTCCTGCAACCTCATTATCAACGCCGCAAGCGTTTTACGTCCGTTCAATCGTCACCAGCCATGCTTTCGGGCCACCGAGGCTGAACTTCGGCCCGCCCAGTCTTGGAATCGATTCAAACTGCGTTGGTTCAATCCGTTGAACCTTCCAGCCATCTTGAAACGAATCCCGGATTTCCTGCTGGCTAATTCGCCGTGGCCCATTGGTGCCGGGTTCTTCGTTCGAGAAACACATGATGTGCAGCAATCCATCAGGCCCAAGCACTTCGCCAAGCCCCTTGATGAATGCCGGGCGTTCTTCGTCAGCAAATGTGTGAAATAGGCCGCAGTCGATCACGGTATCGAAGTGCCTGCCGAGCTTCTCAAGTTCCAATGCGTTGCCAGCAACGAAAGTAGCGTTTATGCCCCGTTGGGCAGCTTTGGCCTTGGCCCGCTCAATGGCGACCGGCACGAAATCCAGTCCCCAGGCGTCGTGGCCTCTGGCTGCCAGATATAGAAGGTTCTCGCCGGTGCCGCAGCCCACGTCGAGAAGGCTGCCACGAATCTGGCCCGTTTCGGCCAGCTTGATGATCGCAGGCTGTGGCCGTCCAATGTCCCACGGGGCTTGGTCCTGGTAGGCTTGCTCGAAGTTCTGCGGGTTCATAAGGAATCCAATTCTTCTTGTTTTCGTTCTTCGCTTTGACGCTCTTCTTATTCCGCTTCGGCCCACACTCGTACATCGCCGCCCTCATCGATCTCAATGTGGATCACATTTGGTCGGCAGCAGACCGGACAATCCTCGACATACTCCTGGCTTTCGCCTGCGGAGAGGTCAACCGGGACCACGATCTCCTCGCCACAAGCATCACAAACGTAGGTGGCGTCCTCGCTCGGTCGTCGTCGTTTCTTCTTGCGTTTCATGCCAGTGATCTTTCCAAGGCTCATCACCGCCTACGCCCATTGCGTTCCTTTCGGCGTTTTCCCAAGAGATAGCTCTGCATGAGTTGCCGGTTCTCCGCTGTCGTCGATCTGGGGTCGGCATCCTTGCAATCCTTGTCGTAGGCGTCAAAGGCGTATTCCCAGACTTGCTCTGCGACTTCTTGATTCCCGACCGCCTCGAACGCATTGAGAACGACTTCGACCAGCGGCAGAAACTCGGAATCGTCCACGGCATAGTCGGCTTGCCGCTGGAACATCGCATCAACTTGGGCTTTCCCGAGTGCTAGCAATAGCTTGGCGTTGTCGTCGGTCAAATCCACTGCTCTTTCCTCCAATCCGGCAGGCCCTTCCGCATTTCCTTGGTGGCGGCCTTGGCGTCGAACTTCTCGGGATCAAATGGTCCCCGCCATCCCATGAGTTCTTTATGCCGTTTGTGCTTTGGATTGGCAATCGCTTTCAAATACTCTTCGTAACCAGGAATACCGCCTACATCCTCCTGTGGGCAAGCCCGTTCACCCTCGACGCACAGTGGGTAGCGAGCATTCTTCTCGGGAGGCGGGAATCCCTCGAAGAGAATCTCATGCTCCCAGCAGTCACCGAAGTCGTATTCATATTGAATTGTGAACCGCTTGCCGTCTTTTGGCACAATCTTGCTCAATTTAGTGCGGAGCGAGTTGACTGGCGGCTTATCGTCTTCCCGGCTGTCATAGAGCAACTGGGGATCACCGTGAATAACGCCGCCGATCTTGAACAGGTGCAGATGCGAGTTTGTCCAGCCCGTCGCCGTCTGGATGCACTCGTGGAGTTTGTCCAGCGTGCAATCCGTGGTCTGGATTCGCCGCCAGATGGGAGGTTCAATGCCTTTCAACGTGATTTTGAATTGGTAGACCTTCGGTGAGGATGTCTTTGCCATTGGTTCGCTGATCTTGCGTTGCACTTTGGCTGGATTGGGGATAACCATTCCACCTTGCAAACGTTCCATCAAGTGCTGGGCAACAATCAATAGGGCCACCTGCCGCTGATCCTTGCTTTCCGGCAACTCTTCGGCCAAGGCCATCGTCAGGCTGGCGACTTCCACCGCAGTCAAAGACGACTCGTTCTTTGCCACTTTCCTCTTGATTGCATTGGAAAGTCCGGGAACCAGCAGAAGGACATCTCTCTGGGCAGGGGACAGGTAGAAATGTTTGAGCGGGTTCTTCTTGATTCCCAACTCCTCGGCGGCTACAAGTGCCTTGGCGACCCATTCAGCGATTTCGACAGCTTGATCGGAAAGCCCTTTGGCCTTGTCCGCTTGTTCGTTCTTCGGTGTCTTCATGATGCACCTACCTCGTTACTTCCGTTTCCTCGGTTTCTTTCCCGGCTCCCGCTTCAACACGATCCCTGAGTCGTCACCCAGGTGGATGAACAGCATCCCCTTGAGTTCCTCGCCGTCGAGTACCATCCAACCACGCCCTTGGGCCGGGTCCATTTCGTCGTTGCCGTCCCAGGAGAATTCGACGGCGGGTTTACCGTCCCGCTCTCCGAGCCGGTATTCGATCTGTCCCTCCACGTAGCCAAACTGGAAGGAGCCGGAATCCCGAGCATCGAACTCGAAGTAGCCCCGCACAGCCTCGTCAATGAAATCTCGATCCCACTGGTCCATCGATTCGATCAACCAGCGGCCTACGATCCAGTTCTTCGGCTTGGATTTTGCCATTATTATCCTCCTATGCGTGCGGCAGTGTGACTTTCATATCGGGAATGCCGGTCAGGAAAACGGCATCCGCTTGGTAGTTGACGTATGCCTTGAAAACGAACTCGTTCCAATAATTCTGGTCCAAGCCGTACTTGAGCAGATTGTGGAGCCGTTTCAGTTCGTCGGCTCCTTTGCATTGCAGCATGGTCCGTCGCAGAAAGTCGATCCACTCCATCTTGCTGGCGTCGAGTAGAACATACGGGGTGGTCATGGCGACCCAGCTACGGGTGATCTGAGGCTCTAGGGGCGGTAGCAGCCTGACGTACCATAGTTCCCCCACATGACCACGATAGCCAGTGGGGCAAAGGACTGAAAAGCTGGCATCCGTTATCAGTTCCCGGAGAAGGACGAAGGGGCCATCGGTGCCAACATGTTCGTAGATTCCCATCCGAGAAACCGACATCTTCTTAGCAGCGTCCAGTTGGTGTTCGTTCATCCAAATCACGTCATTTGCGGAAATTTGGCATTCGCCCACCGTATCCTGGCTCTTGCCGATGCGAAGGTCGAAAAGTGCCCACATCCAGAAGAAACTTCTGCTCAACGGACTCATCGGCGGGCCGGAGGGCATATATTCGTCCTCTGCCTTTGCCACGGCATTCACCCACGGCTCCATCTCTGGCAGACCCGAGATGGACTCGGCAAAATGTGCCGTCATATTTTGCATGAAAACCCAGACGGCATGGAACGGGTCATGCCCCTCTTTAATCAGCATTGCCACAGGTTTGATGCCACCGGGCAGAAGTTCGCCCGGTTTCAGCTTCGGTTCGACTGTCGGCAGAGTGTGTGCATTCGCAGCCAATCGCCGGTGTAGTTTCTTTGCGATTTCGCCCATATCCTAATTCCTTGGCTTATCTTCCCTGTAATCTTCCCTTCAACGCCGTGAACCTCTGCGAAGTGTCCTGCCGCCGCACCGCCATGCTCAACGCCTTCTTCGTGCCGACCAGGACGACCAGTTTCTTGCCCCTCGTTACCGCCGTATAAAGCAGATTCCGTTGGAGCATCATGTAATGCTGGGTGTGCAAGGGAATGACCACGCAAGGAAACTCCGATCCTTGCGACTTGTGGATCGACAGGACGTATGCCAAAGCCAGTTCATCCAGATCGCCAAAGTCGTATTCCACCTGCCGACCCTCGAAGTTAACGACCATTTCCTGCTCAATCCGGTTGATCGACTCGATCACCCCGAGATCACCGTTGAAAACATCACGATTATAGTCATTCTCCGTCTGAATTACCCGGTCGCCAAGGCGAAACGTCCAGCCAAACCGCTGCACTTCCGGGCCACCATCGCCGGGATTGAGGGCCGTTTGCAGGACTTGGTTCAGATTCCGTGCCCCCAGCACCGATCGATTCATCGGTGTGAGAACCTGAATATCCTTCTTCGGATCGAAGCCAAACCGATTGGGAATCCGCTCTTTGACCAGCCGCACGATCAAATCCTGAATGGCTTCAGGTTCGTCAGCTTCGATGAAATAGAAATCAGACACACCTTCATCGGGTGCTTTCATATTCGGCATCCGGCCCTGATTGATCGCATACGCATTGGTCACGATTTCGCTTTCAGCAGCTTGCCGGAAGATTTCGGTCAATCGCACGACCGGCACGACGCCCGACGCAATAAGGTCAGCCAATACGCTGCCGGGGCCGACCGAAGGAAGCTGATCCACGTCACCGACCAGGATCACGCAGGCGTTGGACGGTACGGCCCGCAGAAATTGATGACCCAGCACGACATCGACCATCGAAACCTCGTCCAGCACGAATAAATCGCCG
>Ga0209697_10008980_pt1 | contig 11204 bp, 9 predicted proteins | sample AliMusrvi5mmetaG_FD_184115 | JGI IMG/M metagenome (GOLD analysis project Ga0209697, IMG submission 184115) | Freshwater lake bacterial and archeal communities from Alinen Mustajarvi, Finland, to study Microbial Dark Matter (Phase II) - Alinen... | ecosystem: Environmental > Aquatic > Freshwater... | reverse complement strand
GCATATCGTTCAGAATATAGCTTTGATTTCTGCGCAACGTAGTCCCGTTATCCAGAAGTTGGGGATCGTCATTATAAGCCAGTTGATCTCCGGCATTGAGTTTCATGTGAGGGGTGAGGCGGTGCATTAACTCCAATCCAACAGCCCCGAAAAGCTCGGTTTCCTGCTGCTTGCCGCCCTCGAGCTCCGTTCGAGGATTACTATGCCATTTTAAAAGGGGCATGAGCGACAACTCCACCCACGTTCGGTCGGCATCTTGATACCGGAAGTCTGCACGGGGTTCAGCCGTCACATCCAGATTACTCTGTTTGTTGGTTTTCGCGGCATCCCGGTTGTCAGTGAATACCCCCCCGACCTCTAGCGACAACCTCCAAGGCGGACCGGGCTCATCTTTCTGGGCTCGCGATTGCCCTGACGCCATCATGCCCCCCAGACCGGACTCATCCACCTGGCTTTGCATTTGCCCCAGCGCAGACATCCCCCACAGGCATGAAACCACAATCCCGATTAATAAACGTTGACGAGAGACTCTCATTTTACACCTCCAACTGCGTTCGAAAGTGCCGCTCACGGAAAAATTCCAAGGGGATACTATGAATCCAACTAACTCAAATTCGTAAACCCTCAAACCAGATTAAAATCTACCAGCCAGATTTCGACTGTAAAGAAAAACTTATTTATTACCAGTTCAACGTCATACCATCGCATGCCAGAAAGGTCGCTGGTGGCAGGGATTCTTGAGTCTCTTCGTGATCAAGATCATGACAAACATGAGTAAGATAAGATCGTTTCGCGCCGATTTTGCCCAATAAACTCAACGCCGACTCGACGGAGAGATGGGTGGGATGATCGCGATGTCTTAGCCCATCCAAGATCATCACATCAATACCTTTGAAGGCCTCCACGGTCAAATCCGGCATGAATTTACAATCGGGGACATAGCCCACCGTCCGCCCGCCCCACTCCAGTCGATAGCCATAGGTTTCTGTTTTACCATGTAGAACAGGCAAAGCATCCACCGTCACGGGCCCGACGAGAAACCGTCCTTTTTGTTCCTGGAATTTGATGTGCGGGCGATACACCCCCGGTTCGGGCGTCGTATGATCCACGTAAGAGAAAATCCGCTTGAGGTCAGTGATGGCCCCAGTTGACCCATACACAGGAATGCTCGATCCCTGCATAGTGTTGAATCTACGAATGTCATCCAAGCCAAATATATGATCCGCATGGGAATGGGTGATCAATACTGCATCAATTCGAGGCACTCGATACTCTAAAACCTGTTCACGGAAATCCATCGAGGTATCAATCACAATATGAAATCCACCCGCTTCGACATACAAACTTGATCGGCGGCGACGGTTCCGCAAGTCTGGGGAGCGGCAAATAGTACAATCACAACCGATCACTGGTATCCCGACTGACGTCCCTGTCCCTAAAAAGGTCACCTTCATATTGCTCATGGAAACATATCCCTGCCAACATTGTCAAAAAAAACCCCCGCCACCGTTACCGGCGCGGGGGTGGCATTCATCCAATCAGATTATTTATCCACGGGAATGCGCATACAGTAGAAAGAACGGTATACGAAAACCAGCGCCACGGTAAAGATCACGGCGCCAATAGAGTATTTCATGGTCGTGTTCGTCATCGCCACGGCAATTTCCGTTGCCAGCAAACCGAACAGGGTTGTGAACTTGATGATGGGATTCATCGCCACCGAAGAGGTGTCTTTGAAGGGGTCACCCACCGTATCACCCACCACCGTGGCGGCATGCAGATCCGTACCCTTGGCCCGCAGGTCGACTTCCACAATCTTCTTGGCGTTATCCCAGGCGCCACCGGCATTCGCCATGAAAATGGCCTGATACAGACCAAAGAAGGCAATGGAGATCAGGTAGCCGATGAAGAAGTAAGGATTGAAGAAAGCCAGCGACAAGGCAAAGCAGAAAATGGCAACAAAGATGTTGAACATTCCCTTCTGTGCGTAAATCGTGCAGATCTTCACCACTTCCTTGCTGTCCTTGATCGACGCCGTTGCGGCATCCAGGTTCATGTTCTCCTTGATGTAGACCACGGCGCGATAGGAACCGGTCACCACCGCCTGCGTCGCCGCACCGGTAAACCAGTAGATCACCGCGCCACCCATGAGAAGGCCGAGGACAATCTCGGGACGCACCAGGCTGAGACTGGAAATGACGGAATCAATACCCGCTTTGATCTGTTCAGGAGTCAGGTGCTCGCCAATGCCGAGACCGCCGGCTTGCGCCAGGGCAACAGCCTTGACTTTACCCAACATCAGAATAATGCCAAAGATCATGGTTGTGGCGCCCACTACAGCCGTACCAATCAACACCGGCTTGGCCGTAGCCTTGAAGGTGTTGCCCGCGCCGTCGTTCCGCTCCAGGTTGAGCTTGGCGTTTTCGAAGTCAGGCTTGAACCCGAAATCCTTCTCGATTTCCTTCTCAATGCCGGGGATGGACTCGATACGGCTCAGTTCGTAGACCGACTGTGCGTTATCAGACACCGGGCCAAAGCTGTCGACCGCAATGGTAACCGGCCCCATACCCAGAAAGCCGAAGGCAACCAGACCAAAGGCGAAGATCGGTGCCGCAAATTCCAACCCGGCCGGCATCAGGCTGGCCACCGCCGGGTGACCTGCCAACAACGCCGCACCCAACATCAGCACCAACATCGTCAAACCTTCCCAGAAGGCGGAGAAGTTACCCGCCACAAACCCTGAAAGGATGTTCAGTGAAGCACCACCCTGTTTGGACGCAGTGACCACTTCCTTAACATGGATGGCATTCGTGCTGGTGAAAACCTTGGTGAATTCGGGAATCAAGGCGCCCGCGATGGTGCCGCAGGAAATGATGGTTGAAAGTACCCACCAGAGGTTCGGCTGAGCCGCACCGTTGACTTCGATATTGCCCAACAGGAAATAACTCGCAACGTAGGTGACGCCGATACAGACAAAAGATGTCAGCCACACCAGAACCGTCAACGGATGCTCAGGATCAAATTCCTTGGCATGTTTCAGCTTGCTGGTGAAATACCCATCGTTCGCAAGATAGGCCGCGAGGGCGGAGATAATCATCAAAATACGCATGACGAAGATCCAGACGATCATCTGGGCACAGAGGGTGCCTGCACCAAGGACCAGCGCCAGGAAGGTGATCAAAGCCACACCGGTCACGCCGTAGGTTTCAAAACCGTCAGCCGTCGGGCCAACGCTGTCGCCGGCATTGTCACCAGTACAATCGGCAATGACGCCCGGATTTTTGGGGTCGTCTTCGGGAAGTTTGAAAACGATTTTCATCAGGTCAGAGCCGATATCCGCAATCTTGGTGAAGATACCACCACAGATACGAAGGGCAGACGCACCCAATGATTCGCCAATGGCGAACCCGATAAAGCAGGGACCGCGCAATTCAGAGGGGAGAAACACCAAGATGCAAATCATGAAGAAAAGCTCAACGGTGATCAGCAACATTCCGACGCTCATTCCCGAGCGCATGGGAATGGCCAAGGCGTCCCACGGGGTTCCCCGGAGAGAGGCGAAGGCTGAACGGCTGTTCGCAAACGTATTGATACGCATACCGAACCAGGCCACGCCGTAGGATCCCAGAATACCAAGAACTGAGGCGGCCAGAATCAGCAGCACACTGCTCATGGGCATTTTCTGCAGTACCAGGAAATAGTAAACCATGCAGATGCCGATCAGCACCCACAGGATTGCCAGAAATTTCCCCTGCTGGGCCAGATAGCTTTTGCAGGTTTCCCAGATGATTGCCGAGACGTCACTCATGGATTTGTGAACTGGAAGCTTCTCGGTTTTGACGAACTGAATCAATCCGAACCCAAGTCCCAGGAAACAGACGGCGATACCAATCAACATCAAGCTCGTGCCGGAAATACCGCCCAATGCGGAAAAGTGAACGGCCCCGAGATCAGGGAGATTTAAGTCTGCTTCGCTGGCCATTGCTGCGCCCGCTCCCAGACCTAAGACTGCTAAAACCACACATGCACCCAACCACCACTTTGAACGCAATCTACTCATTAACTCCCTGAACCTTTCTATTTGTTACATCATCTCGCGGAGACCCGCAACTGCCCTACTGCATAGTTCACCCTATATGAAGGGTTGAGGAATGCAAATGGAAAAACGCGTTGAAAAATACTCCCCCACCCCTTTTATGGCAAGCAGATATTGTTATTTTTTTAACAATTATCGTTTCGCCTTTCCAGAGTATGTCGCTGTCATGGAAATTATTTATTCCTGCCAAAGTTCACTCACACGATCAGGCGGCGCCACCATGACACGAATATGAAGATGACCTAGCTTTTGCAAGGCGGTGGAAATAGTTTGCCGGGCAAGCTCGGGGGCGTTGCATTCGGAACTCAGATGGGCCAAAAAAACCGCCTTCAAGTGAGGTCCGGCAATGTCAGCAAGCAACTCAGCAGCATGCTGATTTGATAAATGTCCCTGCCGTCCGCTAATCCGTTGTTTGAGATGCCAGGGGCGATCCGCATCCTTAAGCATCTGTTCGTCGTGATTCGACTCAACGACCAATGCATTACATACCCGCAAGCGTTCACGAATCAGTCCTGTCACCATTCCCATATCCGTTACCACCCCTACCCGTGTATCACCGCAGCGGATAATGAAACCCACTGGATCATAAGCATCGTGCGGCACCGTGAAGGGATCGATGGAGAGATCCCCGATCATAAAATTCGCGCCTGTGGAGAAGATATTCCAATGCAATTTCTTATCGTTTCCAATCCGCGTTTCGATGCCTTCTATGGTCGCATGATTGGCGTACAACTTAACCTGCCCTCCGCGATGCAAGACCGCCAACCCTGAAGTGTGATCGCTATGCTCATGAGTTATACAGATGGCCTGGATAGACTCCATTGGGATTCCGTAGTCGGCCAATCGCAACCCGGTGGCACGCCCGCTCAATCCGGCATCGATTAGTATCGCTGTCGTTTCAGACGCCACATAAGTGCTATTCCCGCCACTTCCGCTTCCTAATACGCACACTCTCATTGAGTTTTTCACGATATTTGATATCGTGCCCCTATGTCTCCAGAATTAAAATCATGTTGGTCATGTCACTATTGCCAGTTAGGTGGCAGTGTTTTCCCCTGCGGATGCAAATGGTTTATGGAAAACGGGAAAAGCACTGATGTCAAAGATGTTCCCAGCGCCCTCGTTGATGTCGGGTGCAAACAGTGGAAAGCCAAGGCTTCCCCTTAGCCTCTTATATCTCACGTCTTACGCGCTTTCTTTACCTCGGCGGCATAGGAGTCGAATCCTTCTCGAGTTCCAATCATCTGGACTCCCACAGGTACGCCATCTTTCAGCACCAACGCCCGGATCAGCGTTTCAGTAGACCCATCCAATATGTGTTCTTCCGCACCGGAACAGGATACCTCTCCAATGGCATAGATTTCAAAGTTCTTGGAGCGGAATGTCAGAGGAATAGTTTCAGGTTTATACATTTGCCCCACCCCGCCCTTCATTGACGCGATCAGATTAAGTGCCGCCAATTTCCCCTGGGCGGAAGCCTCTTTCATAGAACAGCGGGTAACCCCATCAACCTGAATCATATCCCCGGCGGCATAACACTGAGGAAATTGAGTCTGTAAAGATCCATCGACCAACACCCCTCGTTCACAGGATACACCTGCCGAGTTCGCCAGGGCTTTGTCGGGTCTTGCGCCAATGGATACCAGGCAAAGGTCTGCTTCCAGAGGTTCTCCTTGATCCAACCCCAAAGTAACAGAACTCGCGTTCGCCTTGGCTGAAGCAATCCCATGGCCGAGAATGACCTGAATTCCGCGTTCCTCCAATCCACGCAACAGGGCCGAAGAGGCGCGGGCGCCAAATTGGGCAGGCATCAACCGATTCATCAATTCCACGATGGTCACGGACATCCCTGACTCAATCCCATGGAGGGCCGCCTCAATTCCAAGAATACCGCCCCCCACGATCACCAATCGCTTTCCCTTGCCCACATGACTGCGAATGGCTTCCGCATGCCGGACATTCCACAGAGGAAAGATGAATCCGCCCCCATCTTTCACAAACGGGGGTAATACGGGGACGCTTCCAAGCGCCATCACAAGGCCATCAAAAGATTCAGATCCCTGCGCCGTGGTGACGCCATGCTTCAAGAGATCCAAGCCTGTCACTTCCGTGGCAAGTCGAAGCGTAATATTTTGTTGGGCATACCAGTCAAGGGGCTTGATCTGAATGGAGGTAAACTCGGCCTGACCAAATGCCAGGGCGACCAGTTTAGGGCGATAATATGGCACGACGTTCTCATTCGAGAACAGGGTTACATCTGCCCCATTCTCTCTCGCCGCTTTCGCTGCCTCGACGCCTGCATGTCCTGCCCCGATGATTCCAATTTTCATGCGTTGTTCGCTCCTTGGTGGGGGGTGAATATGCAATGACTCAGCCTGAAACGCAATAACTCTCAATGCCCACTATGAGGACACCCTGAACTCGGGCAGGAGGCACAGGCCGCAGAAGGTTCATGGCGAGGTCCTGCGGAGGCCATTGAAACACTGAAGCCTGAAAGGGCTTTCTTCAGTTTGCCGCCACACTGGGTACAAGTCTTGGGAATATCCTTGTCGTTACGAATCAAGACTTCCACACGGCCGCTACATTTTTCACATTCGTATTCGAAAATTGGCATAGAACTCCTTTAAATAAAAAAGGCCGCAACCTTTCGGTAGCGGCCTTTTTTGAATCGTAGAGACTCAATTAGCCCAGGATCGCGTCCTTGGCAGCCTTGGCAACGCGGAACTTCACCACGCGCTTGGCCGGAATCTTGATCGTAGCGCCAGTCGCGGGATTACGACCCATGCGCGCCTTGCGGTTCACCAACACCAGCTTGCCCAATCCAGGAACCGTAAAACCGTTCTTGGCATTCTTGTAAGCCAAGCTCACCAGCGCTTCGATTGCCACGCCAGCTTGCTTCTTGCTGATTTCGGTCGCTTCCGCCACGCTCGTCACGATCTGACCCTTCGTCAATGCTTTCGCCATTAGAGTAACTCCTATGAGGTTTTTCCGGGGCACAACCACCATGGTTTGCCCTCAATAATTTCGAATATATGCATATTTCCTAATGAATGCAATACCCCTCTGCAATATTTTTCAATGTTTTCAAGGGTTTGAGAAAGAAAATAAAAGGGAGAGGGAGAATTCGGTATTCAGGATTCAGGTTTCAGAAAATATCAAAACCCCAGAAGCGTCGAAAATTCGTCTTCGGAAAGAACCGGTACACCCAGGGATCTGGCTTTTGCAAGTTTCGAACCGGCATCAGCGCCAGCAATAAGATAATGAGTTTTCTTGCTGATACTGTCTGTTACTTTAGCCCCATGTTTACGCAGTATCTCTTGGGCTGCTTCCCGGGTGAAACGTTGCAACGTCCCGGTAATGACAACGGTTTTTTCCGAAAAAGGGCCGCCAGTCACGGCGGTGCGTTCGGAAATATTTTTCATATTAACGCCAGATGACCGCAATTTTGCCAACACCTCGCCATTTCGCGGATTGGCAAAAAAATCCACCAGACTCTCTGCCATCACCGGCCCGATGTCCGGGATGCGCTGGATCTCATCCAAGCCAGCAGAAGCAAGCGCATCCAAAGACTGGAAATGATCTGCGAGCTTGCGCGCTGCCCCGGACCCAACATGGAAAATACCAAGGCCATAAATCAGGCGCCAGAGATCCTGTTGTTTACTTGCCCCAATGGCTTCAACCACATTGGTCGCCGACTTCACAGCCATGCGATCAAGGCCAGCCAACTGTTCTATGGTTAAATTGTAAAGATCCGCCACATCCCTTACCATCTGCTGATCGACGAGCTGGTTCACCAGGGCTTCACCCACCCCTTCGATGTCCATCCCCTGTCTGCCCACATAGTGTTCAATGGTCCGCTTGACCTGCGCCGAACAGGCAATGTTGTCGCAGCGCCAGGCGACAAATTCAGGATCGCGACTGATGGCGCCTCCGCAAGCGGGACATTTTCCATCAAGATGAGCAACCAAGTCGAAGGGTTTTGAGTTTGGTGTTCGTTTCTCCAGGACAACACTAATCACCGCGGGAATCACCTCCCCCGCCTTCTCGATCACCACGGTGTCACCAACGCGGATATCCTTGCGCCGGATCTCTTCTTCATTATGCAGCGTGGCCCGGGAAATGGTGGATCCGGCAAGCAGGACAGGTTCGAGCTCGGCGACCGGGGTAAGAATACCGGTGCGGCCAACCTGCACGGTTATCTCGCGCAACAGGGTTTGAGCCTGTTCATGGGAATATTTGTAGGCGATGGCAAAACGCGGGGCCTTGGCCGTCGCACCCAACCGCGCCCACTGCGAAAGATGGTTCACTTTAATCACGGCCCCATCAATTTCAAAAGGAAGGCTGGCTTCAAGATGCTCAAGTTCATTCGCACGCTTGATCACTTCCTCAATGTCACCGCACCGCCAGTGATTGACGGGCGTGGGGAAGCCCAGTGTTTTCAATAACTCAAGTACCTGCTCCTGTGTTGCAGGGAACGGAATACCTTCAAGGGACGAGATGGCGTAAAACACTGCCGACAAGGGACGCTGGGCAACAATCCTGGAATCCAATTGTTTAAGGGAACCGGCTGTGGCATTTCGAGGATTTGCAAAGGGCTCATCGCCCGCCGCGTGTCGGTCGGCATTCAGGCGGCGGAAGCCTTCAACAGGCATATAGGCCTCACCACGAACCTCAATGAAAGTCGGCATAAAAACCGCTTCCGCGAGATGCAATGGAATGGCTCGGATGGTTTTTAAGTTCTCCGTAATATCATCACCGGTGACCCCATCACCGCGCGTGGTACCCACCGCCAGAACTCCGTTTTCATACCGGATGCAAATGGAACAACCATCAACCTTCGGCTCCAGAAGATACTCAACGGATTCGCCGGGAAGGAGTTTCCGCACCCGCCCGTCAAAGTCCCGAATCTCTTCAGAGGAGTAGGTGTTATCAAGCGACATCATCGGTTTGAGATGTTTGACGCTTTTAAACTGCTTCAGCGGGGCGCCCCCTACACGCTGGGTGGGCGAATCAGGCGTGATTAAATGCGGGAATTTTTCCTCCAACTGCTTCAGCTCATCATACAGTCGGTCATATTCTCGATCCGAAATTTCCGGCTTCGCCTCCACATAATAGAGGGTATTATGCCGGTTGAGTTCTTTTCGAAGAAAATCGATCCGCAATTTGGCTTTAGCTTCGCCCATGCCACCCTTATTTCAAGGGCATCGGATTACAGAGGTTACCCTCTTTATCAGCCACACGACCGCAATTGAAGCAGACAAACTTCGGGTTTTGCACCAACTTCTTAATCTCTTCGATTTGCCCTGTGGTCGCCAGCATACAGAGGTGACCGGGATGTCCATGCTCATGTTTACAGTCTTTTCGTTTATCGGTCATAATTCAGCTCCTTTTTGGTTTTTATAACAAGTGTCAGCTCTTATATCACGAAGTTATTCTACGCGTCGCACCTGGATGGTTGTGGCAGAACTCTCTTCCATACCCTGCCGGAAAGCCTTGGCTTTGACCATCGCGCCATACACGATGGATACGGCTCCGGTATAAAGCTCAGAAGACTGGTCAGGCACACGTCCATCGAGGGTATATCGCACTTCGGCACCTTGTGTTTCAGAATCGAGAATAACTTTCACCACGGGGGCGACGACCTTGTTTGCGTTTTCGTTCACATGGCAACCTGGAACCGGATAGGGTTTCCCCAATTCATATGCGCCCATGTCGGGGAGCCTGCCACTGTATTCATCGGTAAATTCCGGTTCTTCCTGCCCGGCATCAACACAGGGCGAATTGGCGGCCAACTGGAAGTTTCTGTTGGTCTCATCCACAAACCCCGGCGTCGCCCCTGAAAAATTCTTTTTCCAGATCAACTTCGGGGGCGGCACTCCTTTGGTCGAAGCCCAGGAGGAGCCGGTCATGATATTATTAATCAACCGTGTCTCGCTGAAATCCCCTGTCAGCCCATTCTGCTCAACATCGATTCCGCCTCCGTTCAAGGCGCAAGTATTGTTCAGCAGATAGTTGAAGCGGACTGCTCCAGCTAATCGTAACGCCATGCCCGGATGCCCCCATATCACATTCTGCCGGAAGACATAATTTTCCACAGGACCACTAAATCGAACCCCATCGCCCCCCGTGGATAAATTATCATGCATCCAGTTATAGGACAGCACGGTTCCCTTCCCATCCCCTGTAAGCTGAACCAGACTCACATTGGTCTGCCCCGCCCCACACCGGTAAAAGTCATTATTTTCGATCCGGGCGTTAAACACATTGCTGCAAAACAGAGCTCCCCCTGAGAAATTCAAGACCGATACGTTACGGATAATCGGAGCCGTACCCTGTGCCAATACTCCGACGGAACTCTCAGACGGATAGTCCCGTCCGCGCACCAGACTATTAAGCAGCCGGTTGTTCACCCCGTCAGGCAACAACACCACCCCATATCCCTCACTGCCAATGACCGAACTATTCACCACTTCGTTTTCCCGTCCGCCAATCACAATGGCCCCATGCAACAATGCGGTGTTGGTTATTCCGGCCAGGATATTGGTCACACCGACTTGTCCTCCGCCCCACCAGATATGACCATCATCCATACGGCAAAACCGGGCACTGGTGAAATTAATCCCACAGGCTGTGAGATTTAGCCCCTTCACTTCGATGTATGCCAATTTATGAAGATCCATACCCCAGACCCGGGTCTGCAACTCAATGTGATGTCCCTCCGGCGCATCGTTGTGGGGCAGCCGGATAAAGATGACCTTATTGAGTGAGTCATACCAATAGGTGGCGCGCAACGTGAGGCCCGGGGTCAAGTCATTGATATCAAGATTGTCGGACGCCAGAACCTCATCCACCAGGACTTGGGAGACATTAGTCGCCGAAGCACGGTAAATGGCCCCGGTTATCTGTTGCCAGGCAACGGCCTCGTCCGCTCCACCGATGGTAACGGTTTCGCCCGGGGCGGATTGAAAACGGATCCACTTATCAGGCTTGCCGGACACAACCGGGCGAACCGTTTCACGATAAACCCCTCGACTGATCGTACACACATCCCCCGGCAGCATCAGTTCTGCCGCCTTTTGGATGGTCAGGAAAGGTTGCATGCGAGAAC
>Ga0209697_10008976_pt1 | contig 11210 bp, 9 predicted proteins | sample AliMusrvi5mmetaG_FD_184115 | JGI IMG/M metagenome (GOLD analysis project Ga0209697, IMG submission 184115) | Freshwater lake bacterial and archeal communities from Alinen Mustajarvi, Finland, to study Microbial Dark Matter (Phase II) - Alinen... | ecosystem: Environmental > Aquatic > Freshwater... | reverse complement strand
ACAGAAGCAAGGAAGGCCGGTTGGTCATCGCCGCCCACCACGATTTGGATACGGTGCGCGACATCTATGATCAAGCGCTGCTGCTGCGGCGCACCAGCCTCGCCTTCGGCCCGGTGGCGGAGGTTTTCACCGAATCCGGGTTGGAACAGACCTTCGGCCAGCCTGCCCAGGCCGGAAAGGAGGTTGCATGATCGACTGGCTTACCGAACCGCTCCGCCATCCGTTCAACCAACGCGCGATCGTGGCCGCCTTGCTCATCGGCTTCACCAACGGCTATGCCAGCGCCTTCGTGGTGCTCAAAAAGTCCGCCCTCAAGGTCGGCTCGCTGTCGCATGCTTTGCTCCCCGGCATTGCCGTGGCCATCCTGCTGGTCGGCCTGCATGAGTGGAGTGCTTTTCTTGGCGCCTTGTTTGCCGCGTTGATGATCGGCCTTGGCTCGCTGGCCGTTTCCCGCGGCTCGCGCCTCGATCAGGATTCCTCGTTGGCCATTCTTTACACGGCTGCTTTCAGTGGCGGCATCATTCTGTTGCGCCGCCTCGGCGTGGCCCAACAAATGGACGAGTGGCTCTTCGGCAACATCATGGGCCTGCGCGATGGCGACTTGTGGACCACCTTCTGGATCTCCGTCGGCGCCCTCGGCGTTCTCACCGCCCTGCACCGCCCCCTGCTCATGACTCTGTTCGACACCGAGGTGGCGGCCACCCTCGGGGTGCCCATCCGCGCCCTCAACTACCTGTTGTTTGCCGTGCTCATCGTCGTCTTGATCGGCTCGTTGCAAGCCGTTGGCTGCATGCTCGCACTCGGCCTGCTGGTCACCCCGGCCGCCACGATCTATCTTCTAACCGATTCCACCAGCGCCCTGTTTTGGGGAGGTTCCTTGTTAGGCGGACTCGCCTCTGTCGCCGCCGTGGTGATTGGCTGGCATCTCAATATCGAACAAGGCCCGGCCATCGTGCTGGTGCTTGGCGCCGTGTTTCTCATCGCCTTCATCTTCTCGCCAAAATACGGCCTGTTGCGGCATTCGGCGGCGAAGGACCGATAACCCTACTGCTCAGTAACTGGCTTGGAATTCAAAACGACTTTCAGGGGATTGTTGACGAATGAAACCACTGATTACACCGAGAACCACCGAAAGCACTGAAAAATTCGAATGAATCTGTGTCCTCAGTGGTTTCCGGTGCCTTCAGTGGTAACTTGAGACGGTCCGACCTTTTGTAGTCTATCCTGAGAACCCATGGGATCGGGGATTTGAAACAACGGATTTTTGGCTGAGGGGTTGTCATTGACGCAGGGATTTGGCAGATTGTGGCGTCCCGCCGCCCAATGACTTCCATGGTCTACGCCCTCAACATCGCCACGCTTGCCCTCTGGTTGAGCGTGACGGCTTTGGATGTGGTGGGGTGGGTGATGCCTATCTGGCACGCCGAGCCCAAATCCACCCGGGCCGGGGAAACCGTGGCGCTAATGCCGCATCCCGAGATTTCCCTCGGCGCTCCCGAACCGCCCGCCGGCGAGGCGGAGCCGGCACCCGAGATGGCGGAAGCGGCGCTGCCGGAGGATCGGCCAAGCCCGCCGGAACTCCCTGCAATCTCGGAATTTGCACCCTTGCCGGAGTTGCCCGACCTTCCCCTAACACGATCCGCGCCGCTGGTTAAGACGGCACCCATGAGCCCAGCCGCCAAGCCGGCGCGGCGGGCCGAGGGCAGGCCGGCGGGTCGCGGCGACTCCACCGTGGCTGGCCAAGGCACCGGTCTGTCGCCAGCGGACCGCCTCGGCGCAGGCCAGATGCCGGCGCCGATCTATCCAGAGGAAGCGCGCCGCAAGGGCCAGAGCGGCACGGTGCTGATCGAGTTTGTGGTGGGCACCGACGGCCGGGTCATTTCCGCCTATCCCAAGGACCCATCGCCCTGGCCCGTTCTCAATAATGAGGCCGTGCGTACCGTCCGCCGCTGGAAATTCCCTCCCGGCGGCGTCATGAAGCAACAGCGCCAGATTGATTTCCAACTGAAATAATCCCGTCCCGTGATCGCCAACATCGTCGTCGAAACATTCTTCAAAGGGGGCTGGGTCATGTGGCCCATCGTCGCCACCTCGTTCCTCGCCGTGTGTGTGCTGTTGGATCGGGTGGTCTGGTGGCTGCGCTTGCAGAGCCGCCTGCGCAGCGCCGATCAGGACCGGGCACGCGAGGCGCTCGGCATCGGCGACTTTGCCGCCGCCTGGAAGCTGGGGCAGGGGACCACCGATCCGTATTTGCTCAACCTGCGCGAGGGCATGACACACGCCCACACCTCGATGCTCGCCGCGATGCAACTCCATGCCACTCACCTGATCGAGAAATCCGAGGCTCGCATGTGGGTCTTGAGTACGCTCATCACTCTCGCACCTTTGCTGGGGCTGTTTGGAACGATCGTTGGAATCATGCGTTCGTTCTCCTTTGTGGGAGCCGAGCAACTGGCGGCGGCGAAGGTTTCCGGCGGGATTGCCGAGGCCTTGATTGCCACGGCCTGCGGAATTGCGATCGCGATTTTCTGTTTGCTGCCCTACAACTTTTTCCGCAAGCGGGTGGCGGTGTTGCGGGGTTCGCTGGAGCGCTGGATCAACCACGCGGAGTTGTTAGTGAAGTCGGCCAAGGAGCACGGCCACGATCTGGAAGCCTTCGCCGCCGCCTTGCGCAAACCCTGACAGCCCCCCATGCCAGTGAAACTCCACAGCCGATCCGCCGATGATGAGGGCGATGAAGCCCGGATCGAGGTGGTGCCCTTGATCGACATCATGTTCTTCCTGCTGGCGGCATTCATGATGGTGAGTTTGAGCATGACCCAACTGCACCGGGTGCCCCTGCGTCTGCCGGAGGCCGCCAGCGGGGTGGCGGATAGCAAAACGCCGTTGGTGCAAATCGCGGTGGACGCCCACGGCGTCATCACCTGGGACTCGCAAGTGGTCACGCCCTCGGAAATCACCTCGCGGCTCAAACGCGAAAAACTGCCCGAGCAGACGCGAGTCCTGATTTCCGCCGATCAGGAGGCGCGCTACAAACAAATGATGGCGGTGCTCGATGCCGTGCGTGCGGCGGGGGTGGAAAAAGTCGGCTTTGAGAACAAGGAGGTCCAACGGTGAACGGACGCGGGCTGACGCTGGTGAACGCGGCGGGTTGCCTGGTGCTGGCTTTGCTGTTGATCCTACAGTGGTACAAGGTGCGCACCTTGGACGGCCGCATCGAAGAACTGAAAGCCGGCGTGGTCGCGGCGCAGGACCAACACGCCGCCGCCGTCGAGCGCGCCGAAATGTTAGAACGCGAGCAGGCGATGCTCAAGGAGTCGATCACATCGATGCAACAGGCCGCTGAAGCCAACGGCAAACTGCTGGCGCAGCGCGACGGCCAAGTCGCGGAACTCGAAAGCCAGGGCGCGGCACTCAAAGACCGGGTGGCCAAACTCGATGAACAACTCAAAACCTGGCAGGCCGCCATCAGCCAGCGCGATGAACGCATCCGCGCCCTCAACGCGGATCTAACAAGCACGCGGCGCCGCCTCGACGAGGCCATCGCCAAGCTCAAGGCCGCCGCGGGCAGATGAGGGAATGTGAGGGGTGGCTGCGGCGTCTCGCGGCAGGCCATGACGGCGGCGTCTCGCCGCCGGTCTTCTTTTCGTCGAAGCTGGCACGGGCTTTCAAGCCACCCGCATCGCCACAAATCCGGCTCCGCCGGAATATCGCAAAATCCTCCCCCTCAAAGGGTCAAGCACAAAGCGTCCCAAAGCGCACACAAAGGGTCAGATAAATTATTAAGATTGTGCTTGCGCCGCGCGGAGGATGGGATATTCTTCGACTGTCACTGGCACAATCACCCCAACAACCTTATGAGACGCGCGCGCTGGCTGGCCCCTTGGAAGGATTCATTTGAACGAGCGGCGATCTATCACTGCGTCACACGGGTGGTGGAGCGGCGCCTGGCGTTCGGGCAGGAGGAGAAAGAGCAATTCCGCACCTACATGCGGATGTACGAGAATTTCTCGGGCTGCCGGGTGCTGTCGTATTGCCTGATGGGGAATCACGTGCACCTGCTGCTGGAGGTGCCGCCGATGCCGGCGGAAGGGCTGTCGGACGCCGAACTGCTGCGGCGCCTGCGGGCGATTTACAATGCGCCGGCGGTGGCGCTGGTGGCCAAGGAGTTGGCGGAGGTCCGGCAGAAAGTGAAAGCAGGACTGGCGGATCCGTTGCTGGTTAGGGAGATCCACGAGCGCTACACCTACCGGATGCACAACCTGGGGGAGTTCATGAAAACGCTGCTGCTGCGCTTCAGCCGGTGGTTCAACACGAGGCACGAGCGGACGGGAGCCTTGTGGGAGTCCCGCTTCAAGAGCGTGCTGGTGGAGGACGGGCTCGCGGCCCGGACGATGGCGGCCTACATCGACCTCAACCCGGTGCGCGCAGGCATGGTGACCGATCCGGCCGAATATCGCTGGAGCAGCTATGGGGAGGCGGTTGGAGGCGGGCCGCGTGGCGATGGCAAGAAGGCGCGGGCCGGGTTGGTGCGGGCGCTCATGGCACACAAGGGCTGCGAGGCGGATGCGCGGCATTGGGCTGGGAATGTGTCGAAGGACTACCGGATGATGTTGTTGGCGGCAGGTGTGGAAAGGTTGAGCGAAACAGTGGGCGAGGACGGGAAACCGGAGGTGAAGGTCGTTAGGAGAGGCATGAGAAGGGAGGATGTCGAGGCGGAGGTGGCGCGACTTGAGCGGAGCCGGGACGTGGCGCTGGGCAAGATGCTGCGGTGTCGAGTGAGGTATTTCACGGACGGCGCGGTGATTGGGAGCCGGGCCTTTGTGGATGAGGTGTTCACGCGGTGCCGGGAGCGCTTCGGCGAGAAACGCAAGGATGGTGCGCGGAAATTGCGGGGCAGCGGAGCGGCGGCGGCAGGAAGCTTGTGGAGCGTGCGGGACTTGCGGCGGCAGGTTGGTTAGGGAGGGCTGTGTGGAGCGGCCTTCACGGTGAGACGCCGTGGCCACGGCCTGCGGCTGGAAGCGGCAGCCACGTCACAGCCCGCTGGCGAGTTTGCGGATCAGCCCGGGGCCCTGATAGATGAAGGCGGTGTACACTTGCACCAGGGTGGCGCCGGCTCGCAGCTTTTCCCGGGCGTCTGCCAGCGAGGCGATGCCGCCGACGCCGATGATGGGGATCTGACCGCCGAGATGACTGGCAAAGGCTTGCAGCACGGCGGTGCTCTTGTTGAATTCCGGCCGTCCCGAGAGACCGCCGGCCTCGGTGGCACGCGGATGGCCGGCAACCAGGTCGCGGTCGAGCGTGGTGTTGGTGGCAATCAGGCCGTCGAGGCCGCCCGTTAGAAAAACCGCCGACAGTTCGCGGATATGGGTGTCGTCGAGGTCCGGTGCCACCTTGAACAGGAGCGGGACGCGTTTGCCCTGTTCGGCGGCGAGTCGTTCCTGCTCGCGCTTGAGGGATTCCAGCAGGCGGGCGCAGGCTTGCGGTCCCTGCAACTCGCGCAGGCCGGGGGTGTTGGGCGAGGACAGGTTCACCGCGATGTAATCCGCCACCGGATAGGCCTGGCGCAGGCACTCCAGGTAGTCGGCGGCGGCGTCCTCGTTAGGCGTGTCCTTGTTCTTGCCGATGTTGAAGCCGAGCACGCCCTGATAGGTCCGGGATCTGCGTGCGTTGGCCACCCCGGCGGTGATGCCGGCGTTGTTGAAGCCCATGCGATTGATGATGGCCTCCTGCTCGATGAGGCGGAACACCCGTGGCTTGGGGTTGCCCGGTTGCGCCCGCGGCGTGAAAGTGCCAATTTCGATGCTGCCAAATCCCAAGCGTCCGAGACCGTCGATGGTATCGCCGTCCTTATCCATGCCCGCCGCCAGCCCGACCCGATTCGGGAATTTCAAGCCTAACACCTCCACCGGCGCAGGCAACTCTGCGGCGGGGCAGGCGATCCGCAGCAGGCCCGCACGTTCCGCGAGCCGCAGGGTGCTCAAACTCAGGTGGTGGGCCACTTCCGGATCAAGGCGGAAGAGCCCCGCGCGAATCAAGGGATAGAGGGTGTCAAACACACCCGCAGTGTGCCCAGCCGCCCCGCCCTTGTCGATTCTCGCCTTGCCCCTACCGGCAGATTTCCGCCCGCCTGCGCGTGTCGTGTGAAACGAGGGAAACTGGCACGCAATTTGCTTTCACACTTTTTTGAATATTCCGCTTGCAAGCGTGAATTAAATACCGTTTATTCCGGGTCAGCCGGACGCCGTGGGGTTCGGCGGAAAAAAATCGAGAATAATTCCAAATTCCAAACCTCCCATGAACAACCAGCCCCAAATCACCAGCATGTCACACGAATCCGATGGAAGTTTGAAGATCTATTTGCGGGAAATCTCCAAGACGCCGTTACTGACGGTTGAGGAGGAGATTGCGCTTGCGGAGCGGATCAAGCGGGGGGACCCGGAGGCCCGCACCCAGATGATCCGGGCGAATCTGCGCTTGGTGGTGAAGATTGCCCAGGACTATGCCTGCTACGGCCTGCCGGTGACGGATTTGATTTCGGAAGGCAACATCGGTCTGATGAAGGCGGTGGAGCGGTTTGACCCGTGCAAGGGTGGGAAACTTTCGACGTATGCCGCCTGGTGGATCAAGCAATCGATCAAGCGGGCTTTGGCCAACCAGTCGAAGACGATCCGCCTGCCGGTGCACATGGTGGACAAGATTGCCAAGATGCGGCGGATAGCGATCATTCTGGCCGAGGCGCTGGGGCGCGAGCCCACCGATGAGGAATTGGCCGAGGAAGTCGGCTTGCCGCGCCGCAAGCTGGCGATGCTCAGGCAGGCGTCGCAGAGTCCGACCTCGCTGGATTCGCCGATCAACGATGGCGAGGCGACCGAATATGGCGAGGTGATCGGTGACGAGCGGGCGTCCAATCCGCACGACACGTTGGCGGACAAGAACATGTTCGGCGAGCTGGATGGCTTGCTCGACATGCTCGATGAGCGGGAGCGGCGGATCATTGACGTGCGCTTTGGCTTGACGGGAGCCACGCCCATGACCTTGGAAGAAGTCGGCCGGCAGTTCGGGGTGACGCGCGAGCGGATTCGGCAGCTTCAGAATTCCGCGCTGGTCAAGATGCGAAATGCCCTGCGCAAGAAGGATAATCAACGTCCCGGCACTGTCAATGGCAGTTTGGTGGAGGCGTGAGCGGGAAGTTGGCAGTTGTCAGTTGTCCGTTTTCAGAGCGCGGCGCGGGCATTCTGCCGCCGCGCTTGAATCCGGGCGACATGGTCAATCCTGTTCAATTGGCAGGATGGCAGGCGTCAGCTCCTGTCTGGGCCGACGGGCTTCCAGTCTATCGCTTCATGAGCGGACAGGCGGGACGCCTGTCTTCCCTGACAGGCGGGACGCGCTGTCTTCCCTGACAGGCGGGACGCGCTGTCTTCCCTGACAGGCGGGACGCGCTGTCTTCCCTGATAGGCGGGACGCCCGTTTTTCGGGCAAGACGCGCTAGCAAACGGTATTGGGGAAAATGGCGGGGCCACGGCCGCAGGCTGGGCTACTCGGGCGGGACGTGGGGCTCGAAGGTCATCGAGCGCTCGTGTTCGCGGGCCTTGGCGGCTTTTTTCGCTTGTTGATAGAAATGGTCCTGGACGCGGAAGGATCGCTGTCCCTTGACGCGGCTGACGCGTCGGGAGGTGCCGTCGGGCAACAGCCGATTGGCTTGGGTGTTGTCCTGGAAGTAGGCTTCAAGCACGCGCACCAGGCGGCGTTTCATGGCGGGCTCTTCGATGGGGATCATCAGCTCGATGCGGTTGTCGAGGTTGCGCGTCATCCAGTCGGCGGAGGAGAGGTAGACTTCGGAGTCGCCGCCCTGGTGAAAATGAAAGAGGCGCGCGTGTTCGAGGAAACGATCGATGATGGAAACCACTTCGATGTGTTTGGAGTGTCTGGGGTCGCCGGGCTTGAGGCAGCAGATGCCGCGCACGTTGAGCCGGATGAGCACGCCGGCTTGTGAGGCTTTGTAGAGGGCCTGGATAATGTCCGGGTCCTGCAGGGAGTTGACCTTGGCGATGATGCGGGCGGGCAGGCCTTGTTTGGCCCTCTCGGCTTCGCTGGCGATCCGGTCTAACAACAACGGCTTCATCGCGGTGGGGGCGGGCACCAGCCGTTGGAAGCGCAGCAGCTTTGAGCGGCCGGTGACGGCATTGAAGAACAGGGTGGCGTCGTTGCCGAACTCCGGCTTGGAGGTGAGATAGGAGAAATCGGTGTAGAGTTTGGCGGTGGTTTCGTTGTAGTTGCCGGTGCCGAGGTGGACGTAGCGGCGGAGGTGGCCGGATTCGCGGCGCACGATGAGGCAGATTTTGGCGTGGGTCTTGAGGTTTTTCACGCCATAGACGATCTGGGCTCCGGCACGCTGGAGTTCGTCGGCGCGGTGGAGGTTGCGCTCTTCATCGAACCGGGCCTTGAGTTCGACGATGACGGTGACGTGTTTGCCGTTTTCGGCGGCCTTGATGAGGGCTTCGATCACGCGGGACTGGCGTGCGGTGCGATAGAGGACCTGTTTGATGGCGATCACGTCGGGGTCGGCAGCGGCTTCCTCGATGAGGCGCAGGACCGGCTCGAACGACTCGTAGGGATGATGGAGGAGCACGTCGCGACCGGCGATGGTTTCAAACATGGAGGCACCGGGGGCGATGGAATCCGGGTTTTGGGGCGGCCAATCGGCATCGCGAAGGTGATCGAAGCCGGCGAGGAATGCCAGTTCCATGAAGGAAGCGAGCCCGGGCGGGCCATCGCAACGATAGGTTTCGTGCGTGCTGGCACCGGTGACCATTGGAATCAGGCGGGCGAGTTCGGGCGGCGCGTCGGCACGCAGTTCCAGGCGCACGGTGTCGGCGAAGCGTCTGGCGGTCAGCACATCCTCCATTTCGTCGGCGAGGTCGATGGCGTCTTGGTCGTGGACGGCGATGTCGCCGTTGCGGGTGATGCGGAAGGCGGTGGTGGAGGTGACGGTTTCGCCGGGGAAAAAGCGTGCGGCGTGAGTGGCCACGAGGTCTTCAATGAGCACGAAGGCGTGTTCGCTGGCGTCGCTGGCCACCGGGACGCGGCGGCCGAGGGTGTCCGGTATGGGAATGAGGGCGTGACGGGTGTGGCCGGTGTCCGGATCTAACAAACAGCAGGCGACAATGACCTGGAGACCGGGGATGGCCGGCGCCGGGCAGTCCGGGTCGATGGCCAGGGGTGTGAGCAAGGGGAAGATGCTGTCTTCGAAGGTGGCGGTGGCTCTGGTGATCTGCGGGAAGGCGAGCGCGCGGACTTGCAGCAGGCGGATGCCCGCCGCATCCAGCGCCGGCAGCAGGGTGCCGCCGAACAGGGCGTACAGGTCCGCGCTCAGTTGCAGGACGCGCTGACGGATGGCGCCGAGGCAGCGTGCCGGGGTGAACCCGGAGGCATCGGCGGTCTTGCGCCCGCTGCGCCGCATGAGCATGAGCCCGCCGACCCGCACCTGGAAGAACTCGTCGAGGTTGGAGGCGGTGATGGCGAGGAACTTCACTCTTTCTAACAATGGAAGCTCCTCGCGCAGGGCTTCGTTGAGGACGCGTTGGTTGAACTCCAGCCAGGAGAGTTCGCGGTTGAGATAGGGAGGCATGGGGGGAGTGAAGTGTTGAATCCTAAGCACTAAATTCTAAACGAAGAGCAAGAGACAGAAGACCGCTGCGCTGCAAGACAGAAGACAGAAGACAGAAGACAAGAAACAGATGTGCCACTGCATCTAGTCTTCTGTCTGGGAGCGCAGCGGTCTTCTGTCTTCTGTCTTTTAATTATCTTCATCGATGACGACGCTGAGGCCGAAGACTAGTTCGAAGAGATCGGCTTTGGAGGCCATGGCGAGGCGCTCGACGGCGGCATCGGCGATGCTGGGCAGGCGCAGGCGGAGTTTGCCGGAATCGCGGCGGACCTCGACTTGGGAGACGCGCTGGGCATGGGTGCGCTCAAGGGCGTCGGCCACGCGGAGGATGGCGGCGAGTTTGGAGACTCGGATGCGGTCCTCGGTGGCGAGCACGGCATAGCTCGGGTGTTCGAGGCGCGGGCCGGAATGGCGGTGATAGCGCGCGATGAGGGCCACCAGGGTGACGTCGAGCCGGTCCAGTCCAAAGATTTCCGAGTTGAGGATGATGTATTCCGAGTGCTTGTGATGGGCGCGGGGACTGATGTAGGTGCCCACCTCGTGGAGGATGGCGGCGACTTGCAGCAGCAGGGCGTCGTGCGGGCTGAGTTGGTGCAGATCGGTGAGTTTGGCGAAAAAGTGCGCGCACAGGTCGGCCACATGCGCGCCATGGCGGGGATCGGACTGGTAACGCCCGGCAAGGATGCTCGCGGAGCGGAGGACTTCCTCGGCGAAGTTGTCGGTTAGATCGCGCGACAACAGCAGGTCCTGCAGCAGGCCCTGCTCGTATTCGGTGTTTGGGATGTGGAGTTCGGTGAGCTTGAGGGTTTCGGCGATGGCGAGGTTGATTTCCAGAGCGGGCACCAGCGACTCGGCCGTCTGGTAGTCGAGCTGGAAGCGTTTGACGGATTCCACCTCGCTGAGCATCGAGGTTTCCGTGGTGAATTGGCGCAAGACGCGCACCGGGCACAGCGGCCGGTTGTGGTCGAGGCGGGGGGCGACGGACTGGATTTCGTCGCCGATGAGGATCAGGCCGCGGATGGTCACCTCGGAGAAATCGAAGCGGATTTGGGCGAGGTTTCCGGAGACATGCTCGCGGATGACACGGAGCATGGCGGGGCCTTCGGCGTGGGAGCCTTCCACCGCCTCTCGGGTGCGATGGGTGCCCATGCGGTAGCTGGTGTAGCGGGTGATCAGGCCGTCTTGAAACAACAGCGCGCGGGTATTGCCCGGACCGACGTGCACCACAAGGGTGGTGTTGCTGCGCAGGGCGGGCAGATCGTGCAGGCGACGGCGGGTTTTCAGATAGATGAGGCGGGTCATTTCGCCATCGTCGATGATGGCGACGCGCAGGCCGCAGGCGATGCGGAGGCGGTTCATGACCGCATCGTGGTTGCCGGCCTCGCTGAGGATGTTGGTGGCGGCTGCGCGGGTGATGTTGTGGGGATCAAGGCCGAGTTCGGCGAGCGATTTCTGATAGCCCTTGATGATCGAGACCACCCGCTCGGTGGTGGACTTGCTGACGCTGCCCAAGCGGAAGATGTCGCGGCCGACGGGGGCC
>Ga0209697_10008973_pt1 | contig 11211 bp, 13 predicted proteins | sample AliMusrvi5mmetaG_FD_184115 | JGI IMG/M metagenome (GOLD analysis project Ga0209697, IMG submission 184115) | Freshwater lake bacterial and archeal communities from Alinen Mustajarvi, Finland, to study Microbial Dark Matter (Phase II) - Alinen... | ecosystem: Environmental > Aquatic > Freshwater... | reverse complement strand
ACATGCAGCGGAATTCGCGGGCGCGGTCGAGAAAGTAGGCGTCGCTGCTGCGCCCTTTCGGGCTGAGCGTCGTGTGGAACTCGTCCATCACGTAGAGGATCGGCCGGGCCTGGTTGATGTCGCGCTGCCGGCCGCCCTCCCAGATCACCAGGTGGTTGCGCTGGAGGATCCGCTCGCAGAACGCCTTTTTCACCGCAAGCCGGAACGGGTCGGCCGCCGCGCGGTAAACCACGGGGCTGAGGCTCACTATGAGGAGCAGTCCCTCGTCGATGACATCTTCGGGGATCAGCTTGCGCTTGCCTTCGGCTTCCTGAAAAAGCTCCTGGAGGTCGGGCTGCGAAAATTGCGCGATGTAATTTCGAGTCATGTTGGCGATGGTTCCCCAAGTTTTTGGGTTCCCGTGGATCACGTCGTTCTTGAGGTAGTCGGCGAGATGGTTCGATTCCTGATAGTTGATCCGCTCGGCGAGGAACCCGCTGTTGGCGAGAGCTTCGATCTCCTTGGTTCCGGCCGTCGGCTCATCGCCTTCGTCGTCATCGTCCCCGGTCCCCTTGCGGGCTCCCATCACGAGGTTGACCCCGTCCGCGATCCCCTGGAGCCCGCCCAGCTCGGACCCGTGTTCTGCCTTCGCGCAGATCACGCCGGCCCGCAAGAGCCGCCGTGCGTTTTCTTCCCAGAAACTTTCATTCGCGCCGATTGCGCCCGTGCCGCTGCGATCCTCGAGCATCTCGAACAAAAAGTCGGCGACCGCCGTCGGGTCACCGTCGAACTGATCAAAGAGCGAGAACCAGCAGTTCCCTCCTTCGCCCAAGATATAGAGATCCTCCTGCCTGCCGCCGCGCCGGACACATTCCGACGCGAGTTCGGTCATGTCGCCCTTCGCGTCAATGAGGATCATTCCGGCCTTTTGGGTCGGTTCGGTCCCGAAGCGGGCGAGCACCCGCTCGACAAGCGGGAGCAGGAACGAGCGGGTCTTCCCGCTGCCGGTGCCTCCGGTTGCCAGAACGTGTTCCAGAAGGTCCAGCGGGCGGATCTCAAGCCCTCCCATTTCGAGAGGTGCGGTGTAGAGAGGGTTGTCGTGCGGGTTGTTGCTGTTCATTTTCAGTTGATATTGGCGAATTGTTTGGCGGCAGACTCGAGGGCATGGATTTCCGAGGGGTCCGCCTTGAGCAAAAGATCAGGGCAGGCGCGCAGGGCCGTGGAAAACTCGACAGCCACTCGCACTAGCCGGGCTTGGGGCGAACCTTCGTCCAGCTGCTCGCCGGACGGCGTGCGGATGGATGTGGCCAAATCGAGGGAATTGGCCGCGTGAAGCCGGATGCGGGCCTGCATTTCCTCCTCGCCCGGCGGCCGCACGATCCGCGAGCGCAGCCGCCATTTGGGTTTCGGGGCCCGGTCCGCGCGCATGGCCGCACGGGCCGTATCGCGCATCGATTCCAAAAAGGGCTTGAACTCCGCGAGCGAGAATTCCAGGCGGGCTACCTGCCCGATACGCCCGAATTCTTTCAGGAAGTCCCTGGCCGTCTCGACCTTGACAGGGGGGTGTTTCAGTCTGCGGGTAAGAATTTCCACGATCTCTTCGTACCCCATCATCTCTTCGTCCTTTTCCATAGTGTCAGGATTTGGTGGTTGCTGCGGTGAGGATGTGATCCAAGAGACCGAAATCGCGGGCGGATTTGGCGTCCAACCAGTTGTCCACCCTCGAGGCGAGGCGGATTTCCTCGCTGGTCCTTCCGGTCGCCTTGGCCAGGAGCTCATCGGTTTCCCCTTCCAGCGCGCTATGGAATGCGAGTGTGGCGCGGACGTTGTCGAGCGTGCCCCCGGCCCCTCCACTCGCCTGGTGGATCATGACCCGGCTGTGGGGCAGGATGTAGCGGTGATCCGCATGGCCGCAGGCCAGGATGACTGCCCCCATGCTGGCGGCAAAGCCGATGGCGTAGGTGAAGACGGGTGCTGTGATGTGGTGCATCGTGTCGATTATCGCGAGCCCGGAGATCACGCAACCACCGGGCGAGTAGATGAACATGTGGATAGGCTGCCCGCGACCCTGTGCCTCGTATTGGAGTAGTTCCGTGGTCACTTTGATGGCCAGGGCCGGGGTCACCGGCTCGCAAACGTAGATCAGGCGGCTGCCGCAGTCGCCCTCGCGCCCGACGCTTTCGATATCGTTTTCCAATCCGCTTCTTGCTGCAGAAAACTTTTCCAGACGGCCGTCGGTTTCGTTTGTGATGTGGGATTTCATGTGTCACCATCCCAATAGGCACCGCAGACAAAGCTGCGCCAAAATCGTGAGATTTTTTCGCGTAGGGCGAAAATCCCGCATCTATTTTCGCGTTTTTTTGAAAGCCAGACATATCCTATAATCTCTGCCCGAATACCGGGCCGGATTTGAGAAGCTGAATCGCCCTTTGAGCCAGCCGAGGAGTCAAGCCGGTCTCCTGGAATGTCAGAACCTGCCAGGGGCGCAGGTCTCCCTCCAGGATCTCATCGTCCAGGATGGCCATGCGCCCTTTGAACTTTTGGTTGCTGAGCCAATAGTCGATTTCGTCTTCTCTTTTGGGATTGTCCGCCAGGTCCAACAAGGGAGTCACGCCGATGATCCGGGCCATCACAATCCCCAGACCATGAAATCCAAATGCTTGGGTCAAGGCATCCATGCTGTCCTCGCGCCAGGTGCTGGAGACCACAATATCGCAGGCCGTTGAAGCGATTATTTCCTGCAGGCCGAAAATGGCGCGGGCTGTAAAACCGGTTTCCGGGTGCGAATCGGCCGAGGAGGGGAAAACTCTGATCACGCCGTCAATGTCTAGGAAGAGAACTGGCCGCTGTTGCTTCATGGATATGTATTTTTAACCCAATAGCGACGAAACGCGATGTCGCGCCAATTTTCGTCCATCTCGCCGCGAAAATAACTTCCTGGTGTTTTTGGAGGAGAACTGGTTGTCCCATCTACTTGAAGAAAACGCCCGCAAGGTCATCGCTCTTCTGGACGAAGACTGCCTCAGCCTGATGAGCAAAAGCCAAGCGGCAGGCTGCCCCGCCGTATCACCAATGCCGTCAGACCGGTTCGGGGATGATATCGATGGGCACGAGTGCCCCGTCTGCCTTGATCCAGTTTTTCGGATGGCAGTCACGCAGGATCAATCCCCTTGCCCTGTCGATGTAGTCGAGGGTGGTTGATAACCTGCCGCCCAAGACTTCGAACCCGAGGTCGGTGATGAAGCTGTGTGCTTCCTGAGAAGAAGGATGCGAGCCTTTGAATGCCTGCATGCTCATGACGATGGATACCGTTCCGGCCTGGCTCATGATGCAGTCTTCGAATTTTCCGCCCGTTGCGGGAACCAACTGCGACATCAGGTCCCATCGCTCCAGATATTGAAACGGCGTGTGTTCTTTGCGCCCAAATTTGTCGGGAAAGGTGATCTTCAGCACCCGGGCATCGGCAGAACGGATGTTGAAAAAGACCCTGTGCTCGGACCCGCTCAAAGGACCCGGATTGTTCCGCGTCCTTTCCTTCACCACCTCCGGCAGCCCGCGTCCGAGCGAACGCGCGAATTGGAAAAGCGATTTCGCCTCCTCCCCCATGACTTCTATCCGCTCTAAATCCGAACCGAATCTCCGCTGTCCGGTGACACGTAGATGGCCGGCTTTTCTTGCGAAGCCGAGCCAGTCGGCGATGACTTGTTGCAGGTCCAGTCCTTCAGCCGCGCCTGGGGCGACATCGTTTGCTCCTCCTTCCGGGCCTTCTCGTAAATCTCGGCGAATCGCGCAAACGGGTTCTCGTGGCTGGATGGCTTCGGATTCATGACGGTTTGGATTTTTCTTGCGAGGCATTGCGATGGTTGTCGGGAGAACCCCTCGGGTTCTATCAGAAACGCAGGCGCGCATCTACCAAATCTGACATTTCTGGCATCACAAGAATTGTCCGGCCACCGGATAAGAGAAGCATAATTTTATGCGGAAACTCGCGTTGACGGAATCGTGAACCCGCGCCGCCATACGCTCCCGTGGCCCGCGCCAGAAATCTTTCAGGGCTCGGGGCCCGTGCCTTTCGGCACCGGCCCCCAAACACCGGTCAGTTGGGTTTGTCATGCAAAGGACAATCAAGAAAAGACAGGCCAAAACCAGAAACTCAACCCTCCGCGAAGGCGATTCGCAAAACTCATTCGATGCGGCCCTCGATGCGGCGTGCGCCGAACTGGAAAAGAGCGGCCGGTTCACCGCCGCTCTCCCGGAGTTGCTCTACAGGCTCTTTCGGATCCGCGCGCTGAAAGACGGGTGGAGCGGGGGCGCATGCAGGCACGCCATCCTCGAAGAGGTTGTCCAGGAATGCATGCTGAATTTCTGGAACGGCCTGCGACGGCCGGGAAAGATGCGCTCCCATCTGCGCTCGCTCACGGGTGCCAGCCTCCGGGCCTACGTGGCCGGAACAGTCCGCCTTTTGATCCTGCGGCAGAAGTGGGATCTTCTGAAAAAGGAGGAGCGGCAGCGCGGGTATTGGTTCCCCCCGGCGGTCATGACACGGGAACTGGATGAGGAAACCGGCCGGAACTGGTGGGACGACCTGCCAGCCGCCCGATCGGACGGGCACAGGTCGCTGGCCGTTTCGCCGCTGGATTTGGAAAAGATCATGGCCGGGCGGCCGGGCGGATTCGAACACAAGGTGGTCGAGGCGGCGGCGGAGTTCTTCGCGGCTTCCGGGCACAGGGAATTCGCGGATCACCTCCTCGCGGCAGCCAAGGCGGCCGGGCAAGGGAAGGAGAAATCCAGGAGGACGGCCCAGCGCCGAGAGATGGAGAACAAGCGGCAGTTGAGGAAGGACCTGATGGAGTGAGTCCCGTGCGGAAGGGGCCGGTCCAGAGATGGGGGTGTTCGTCTCCGCCGCTCTTTGCATATCGGCCCATTTTGACAGCGTGTTCGGAAATTTCAGTTTCTTAAAATAATCCCTTGCGGACTCTCCGTTTTGTGGAAAGTTGACCGCGTTCTGGGGGGAACAGCAGGCCGTCGCGGCATTTGTCGCGGCGGCCTGCATTTTTTGCGAGCGGCAGAGCTATTCTCTCCGGCTCTTGCTTGGCCCGGCACCCCGCGTCACGATTCCTCCCGCTGTCCGAGGCAGCGCAACACCCCTTTATCAACCGGCAGAACGCACCGGAACTTATTTGCACGCCCATCCAGCTGGCAACACCTTGAGTCCCTGAGACACGGGAGACTCGATTCCGTTGGTTTGTTGAAATCGTTTCGTCAAACTACGTGATCGCTGCGGAATTTCCCGTGAGGAATGTCGCGGTCGAGTTGAGCCCTTGCCGCGCCAAACAGGCAATGTAGTCGCCGGCTGTCATCGGAGGATTTTTCAGCCGTTGGCGGCACAACCTTGCGGCAAGGCAGACCGCTTCCGGAGATCGCGCAATCCATTCGCCGATAAATTTGTCGGGATGCAGCGCCCTGATCCCATGCGGCTTGAGCTTGGCCGACGGGAAATCTTTCAGGTTGAAAGTCACGATCACATCTGCCCGGCCTTGGATGGATGCCGCGAGCACATGCCGGTCATCGGGGTCCGGGAGCGCGAGTTGGGGAAGAAGCGGTTCATACCCTCGAATGAGCGCGTCCGGCACGGCCCGATCCATGAGGTGCCTGGTGCGCTCGAGGGTGGCGGCTTTCAAGTCCGGGCGCTGCGCGAGCAGATTGCGGGTCCACTCTTCATGGATCACATTTGTCCATCGCGCGCGGAACAAACCCGCGCAGGCAAGCTGCAAAAGAAAATCCCGCAATGGTGCGGGATAGAGCACGCAGGCATCGTAGATGGCCGTGACCCGGGCCATGCCTCAATAGCCCATCCCCAACTGCTGCGCCTGCAAGGCCAGTTCATCGAGCGCTTCGTGCCGGTCGGACATCGAGCGTTTCCGGTATTTGACGACATCCTGGAAAAGCACCCGGCGGTGCTTGCCCACCTTGCGGAAGCGGATCTCCCCGAACTCGAGCAGTTTCAAGAGCGAGGGACGCGACATTTCCAAAAACTCGGCGGCCTCCTGTGTTGTCATCTCCCGACGCAGGGGAACCATCGTGACCGCGTTTCCCTCGGCCATTTCCGAAAGGATCTGCACCAGCATCCGGAATGCGGCCATCGGAATCGGGGCCGACTCGGGACGTTTCGCTTTCCGGGTCTGAAAGCGGAGATCGACAAGTGCATCCGTGCCAACCAGGACACCGAGCCGGCGGCTGGCATCGCGGGCAAGTTCCAGATCACCGGAACTCGCCAGCCGTGAAGGAGAAAGTTCGGCGGTTTTCATAAACGCACTATCCGATGCAATCGAAGCAAACGCAAGACTTTCTTAGGTCCCTCCTTTTCCAATTTACCGGGCACCCCCGTCCCGGCGGACAGCGGCTGTGGCCCAAGACACCTCGAACACTTTCTGCATTTGCGGCCACTTTTTTCTGGCTTCGCCGACGATCACCCGAACCTTATCGGAAGCGCTCAAGTTGGCGGCACTGTGCGTGTGGCCGCACAGAACCGAGAGCCGGCTTTTTGGGATAGCTTTTGAGATCCCACGGATGGTTCCCCCTGCGGACATATTGACGTAATGCGGCAGCCACTTACCTCCGCACGGTTTGCCGTCGTAAAATGCCGCCCATGTGAAGGGAGGCGCATGCGTGGCAACCCAGACGTGTTCGTAGCATTGCAGCGCATAAGGCAGAACCTCGCGGAAGTAGTTTGCTGATTGCCTTCCCAGTTCGGCCATCTTACCGAACAACGCGCGCTTAGAGATGCCGCTCAGATCGACGATTTTCTTATGGTCCGGGCTCCGAACATCGGTTTGGTCTCCCAATCCTGCCCTCCCATCGGCCCAGCCCCTGTGACCAACCAGTGCCGCGCCATCGGCTAGGGGGAAGATTTCTCCGTGCCCTAGATGCCGCAGATTTCTTTGCTCTTCGCACACGGCCAAAACAGCCCGGTCCACATCCGTAAAAGAGGAGCCGTAAAAATCGTGATTTTATGTGGAGCTCCACATAAAATCACTAATGTTGAGTAATCAATAATGTGGAGTGGAAGAGGTTTCTGGCAGGCACTACGAGTGATTGCCTCCGGACGCACTCCACATTATTGACAGTGTTTATGGGCACGCCTTTGTTCTGTTCAGAGGTTTTCTAGCCATTGAATGATGTCTTGTCGGTGTTTCCATTTGCCGACCTTTGTTCGAGGAAGGAGTATGGGTTTGATTTTAGCTAGCGCTTCTCGTTTGGCTTCGATGTCCAGCGCCAGATATTTGTTGGTGGTATTGATGCTGACATGTCCGAGCCAGTGGGCGATGGTGCTGAGGTCGATTCCAGAGCGAAGGAGGTGGATGGCTGTACTGTGTCGCATGCTATGGGGATGCAGTCGTTTTTGTTTTAATGAGGATATTTTTAGAGAAGCGGCATGGACGTGCTTTTTTAGGATCAGTCGCACTCCAAACCGTGTGAGGGGTTCATGACGGTGGTTGCGGAAGATTCTTTCAGGCTGTTGGGGGTGGATTTTGTTTTCTGCAAGGTATTTTTCCAAAAGTCGCGCTGTTTCAGGCCATAGGGGGCAAACCCGCTCCTTCCGTCCTTTTCCGTAAAGTTGCACTCCTGCTGGACGCGATAGCCTCAGATCGGTTGCACGAATTTGGATAATTTCACTGACTCTAGCTCCGGTGTTGAACATCAACATCAGCAATGTGAAGTCACGGCGACCTTGAGGAGTAGATTGGTCAATATCGTTCATGATAGCTTGGATTTCGTTGAAATCCAGATGATCGATCTGTCTTGTGGGAGTGCGTTTGAAAGGAATGCCGAGGATTCTCTGTGCCTGATGGAGGCATTCCGGGTGACAAGTTCCCAGATAACGAAAGAAGCTGTGGATGGCACTCAGGCGAACATTGCGAGTACAAGCATTGTTCTTCCGTTTTGCTTCAAGGTAGTGAAGGAAAGCGATGACAAGTTCTACGGAAAGGTGTTCGATTCTCAAATCGACCGGCTCGCATCCATCTTTATCGGCGGTGAAGAGGAGCAATAATTTGAAGGTGTCCCGATAACTCTTCAAGGTATTCGCGCTCAGAGCGCGCTGGTTCGGCAGGTAATCTGTAAAAAATGCCGACAAGGTCTGGAACAATTTCGATGGTGAACGATTGTTCATGCGACACCTCCTTTCTTTAAAAAAGAGACGAAGTGCCGATGGAAACGCTCGCTGGCTTCCTCACTAAGTTGCGGAGTCAAGTGGAGGTAGCGATGCGTTGACCTGATGTCTACGTGCCCCAGATAGGTCGAAAGGAAATGTATTTTTGTTTGGACATCCTCTCCGCGAACATACCATCGATGGAGAGCGTTAACGGCAAAACTGTGTCGCAGGTCGTGCAGCCGGGGTGGTCGTCCCCGCCTGTCCACAATGTGACTCATCAAGCAAAGTTGTTGCCATGCGTAAGAGATGGACCGCGTTGTCATAGCGTGTTTTGTTCCCCTCGGATGCCAGATAAAAAAGGAGTCTTCCCCCATGGGGATGCCGCTTCGCCTTCTCAGTTTTAGGTAAAGTTGGATTTCGCTCAATACGGATTCCGTGAACGGAACCATGCGAGTTTTATAAAACTTGGTCATCTCGACCCGGAGGATTTTCCGGGTGGTGTCGAGGTGTCTGAGCCTCAAACGTTGGAGTTCTCCAAGCCTTAGCCCGCAGCAAAATAAAAGTGTCAGCGCTAACTTCATCGTTCTGGCTCGAAGCGGATTACATCGGCCGGATGGCAACTGATCAGCAAGCGCCAATATGCTGGCCATTTCCGCAGATGTGACGATCATGGGGGTTGGCACAGGCGGTGCTTTTGGGAAAAAGGACAAATCAGGGATAAACACGTCGGAATGATCGCGGCCATAAAAACGAAGGAAACTGCGGACATCTCTCAAATGCTTCAACCGTGTAGATTGCGACTGATTGGTAAAACTCCCGACCCACAGATCAAACTCTCCACGGCCAAAATACTTTCTCTTCCCATGATTCTGATAAAGAAAAGTATCCCATTGGAGCAAACGTCGTTTCTCGGTCGAGTAATTTCGCCCCAGTGCACGTTTGAGCTCCACATAAGAGTTGAGAGATTCGGCGAAACCACTACGGAAAAAGTCAATCCTTGAAGAAGAGGGTTTGTAATTATAGATCCTCGGTGCCACAGGCCTTTTGCCCCTTGGGAACAAAACAGGAGCAGCGTCGCACCTCGGGACCGGCAACGCCGCCTGCCGCAAATCTTCTACATTCAACCGAAGATAGACGGACGTGCTCCTCATATCCCGATGCCCCAACATGTCGCCAATGGATTTTATCCCGACACCGCGTTGGAGCATGGTCACGGCAAAAGTGTGCCGAAGTGCATGAGGACTCACATTGGGCAGTTTGATTCCGCTCAGGCGGATTCGATCTTTTAAAATACGGTAGATCGCCACGCCACTGATTGTCCCCACGGGAGCCTGTTGCCTTAAAAACAATTCTCGCAACCGACTCGTGGGCCGCCTCCGGATATAATCCACCAACACATCTCCAGCCTCATCCGTCAAAGGCAACTCCATAAATTGACGGTTCTTGGTTTGAAAAATACGCAAAACTCCACGACGCCAGTCAATATCCTCCAATTTTAAACGCACAATCTCCCCACATCGGAGGCCATAGGCCGATGCAAGGTAAAGGATGGTAAAATCACGCCTCCCGGCTGAAGTGTCCCGATTGATAGATTGAAGCAACGCCCGTACTTGTTCTGGTGAAATCGTCAAAGGCAACTTTTCCAAATGATAAATCCGGGGAGCCTCAATCTGCTCATGCAACGGTTTAGCAAGAACGCCTTTTGAATATAGAAAGCGCAGATACGCTCGCAAAGTCGCCACCACATGTTGCAAGGTGAAACGATTATTGACTTTGGCTTTTTCCTGAATGAAAGCATCAACGTCCTTGATGCTGATCCGTGCGCAAACAGATGGATTACCGTCGCAACCCAAAAAATCAAGAAAGGCGCGAACCCTGCCGATATGCATCAATACCGTCAGCTCAACCAAACCACGCATCCTTCGCAAATAGTCCCCAAAATCAAGCGCCGCCTGTTGACCCGGCGAAATGGGACACGCTGGACGCTTGATGATGGACCGTTCGACTAAAAACGTGCAAAGGCATTTCCACGTGCGCCTCTTCTCACGCGCCAAAAAACAACATTCATCACCAAGATGTTCCTCGATTTGTTTAAGCTCAACCACATGACACTTCTTCAGCCACTGCTCTAAAAGCACCATCGCCCGGAGTTGATAGCTGATCGTGTGTTTGGAGTACCTGAGATTATACAGCCACAAAACATAGTCTTCGACCAGTGGCCCCAGTAAATGCAGCTTCCTGCACAATGGATATTTTCGAGGAAACAGCTCGGCGGCAATTGAATTGGATTTATTCATCCGCCAACATCTTCATCGGCTCAGCCCGATGTCAATAATGTGGAGTGCGTCCGGAGGCAATCACACGTAGTGCCTGCCAGAAACCTCTTCAACTCCACATTATTGATTACTCAACATTAGTGATTTCCAAGAACAAAATAGACCGGTCGCGATCCAAACGTTTGTCCCAGCTCTCAAGTGGCCCGGAAGTCCAGACGCATCGGAAATATCCCCGGTAATCACGACCGCGTCGCAGTTCTCATTGCGGAGTCGGCTGTAAAACTCGAACCGCCGTTTCTCGGTCGCTTCGTCGAGATGCAGGTCAGTCAGCCACATCAGTTTCATTCTTCCTCCTCATGCTCCGTATCATGGACATCGACTTTCCTGATCAGGTAAATCGAATTGTAGGTTTCCACCAGGCCGTGGCCGGAAACGACGATGACGGGGGTGGAAACGAAATGGCCGTCGAAGCAGATTCCGTTGCGGTGGGTCCGATGAAGATCGATGCGCCCGCCAACTCGCACCGGGCACATCAGCACCCCCTGCATGGTGTAGCCAACCGGCAAAGACCCCGTGCTGTTTGCGCTCCCGGGAACCCAATTTTCCCAAGAACCCGGCCCAGAGATGGGTTCATCGGACGCGTCGATTTTTCTGACCTCAACCAGCGAGCCGGAGGGGTAGGGAAGCGAGGCTCTCATTTCATGCTCCCCGGTTTTCTCTCGGACATCCATTGGGCTTCGGGGATGATATCGAAGTAAAAACGCTCGCGGGGCTGAATGCCAAAATCGCACGGTTCGGACC
>Ga0209697_10008964_pt1 | contig 11222 bp, 10 predicted proteins | sample AliMusrvi5mmetaG_FD_184115 | JGI IMG/M metagenome (GOLD analysis project Ga0209697, IMG submission 184115) | Freshwater lake bacterial and archeal communities from Alinen Mustajarvi, Finland, to study Microbial Dark Matter (Phase II) - Alinen... | ecosystem: Environmental > Aquatic > Freshwater... | reverse complement strand
GTCCCGATTGCAGCAAACCATTCGGCTCCATTATTAATAATCATAGGGATATTGGCAAATGTTTCGACGTTGTTCACGTTTGTCGGTTTGCCTAAATAGCCAGATACTGAGGGGAATGGTGGTTTAAATGTAGGTTCGCCACGCATTCCTTCCATCGAGTGGATAAGTGCTGTTTCTTCACCACAAACAAATGCTCCTGCACCGTAGCGGAGTTGAATATCGAATTCGAAACCTGTTCCCATAATATCTTTTCCCAGCAATCCGAGTTCGCGTGCCTGACTGATAGCCTTCTTCAGGCGTGAGATGGCCAGCGGATACTCAGCACGAATATACACCAAGCCTTTGGTTGCACCGATGGAATAACCGCAAATAGCCATGGCTTCGATTACCGAGTGTGGGTCACCTTCCAAAATGGCACGGTCCATAAATGCACCGGGATCACCTTCGTCAGCATTACAAACAACATATTTTTGGTCGGATTGCGATTTGCTCGTGATTTCCCATTTAAGACCAGTAGGGAATCCGCCTCCACCACGACCGCGGAGACCTGATTTTTTTATAATGTCGATAGTTTGCTGTGCATCAAGTTGAGTAAGCACTTTGCCTAATGCCTGATATCCATCGTTTACTAAATAGTCGGTTACGTCTTCGGGATTAATAGCACCGCAATTACGTAAAGCAATACGAAGCTGTTTTTTATAGAATCCCATTTTGTCAGAGTCGCTGACTTGTTCGTTAGTCGCTGGGTCGGTGTAAAACAAACGATTCACTTTGTTGCCTTTTACAACATGTTCATCAATAATTTCGCGAGCGTCAGTAGGTTCTACTTCAGTATAAAAAGTGTTGTCGGGCAATACCTTTACAATTGGTCCTTTTTCACAGAAACCGAAACAACCGGTGGGGGTTACGCGCACTTTTTGGTCGAGGCCTTTATCGATGATTATTTCCTTGAGCTTTTCATCCAACGACTTGCTTTGAGCAGCGTGGCAACCGGTTCCTCCGCATACATGAAGATGTTTTGTGAATTTAGCTCTGTCAGCAATAAGCGTTTCCTTTAATTGAGAAAGCTCTACCAGCGTTTTAATTTTTGTCATAATTCTTGTGGTTAGACTTTATTATTTGATAATTGCATTTGTAAAAATGAAATTATTATAAACCTTAATATGTTGAAATATAGATGTATATATTATTTTATTTTTTTTAATATTTAAAAAATAAAAATCATACTCCCTATCCTGCGATAAAAACCAATCGTTTATTGTCGAAACCCTTATGGGGTCTACTCTAAAGCGTCATTAATGAAAAATTTGTGTGTATTTGTTTTTGAAGATAAAATAAAAGCAGATTTTTTGGATCAACTTTTAAGGTGCAAAGGTAATTGAAAAAATGTTATTACGGAAAAATTTCCGTAATAAAAAATCATAAAAAGAAATGACCTGAATAAGTTATAAGTTATTTTGGTCAATTCAAAGGAAAAAACTGATTATTCGTGTAAATTAGTATTCTACAACCTCCCCAATAAGTGCTGCCGAAGATGCACTCAAAACGCGAACGTGGATTGTTTCACCAATTCGCCGACCCAAACGTGGGAAAATAACCACTTTGTTTTGTGAGGTACGTCCGAATAGTTGCTCTTTCGACTTTTTGGAAAAACCTTCTACCAATACTTCAAAAGTTTTGCCAATGTCACGCTGATTGCCTTGATTGGTAAGTTCACGTTGTATTTCAATTATTTCGGCTAATCGTCGTAATTTTTCTTCCTCGGAAATATTATCAGGCAAATTCTTGGCTGCGAATGTTCCCGGACGTTCTGAGTATTTAAACATAAATGCCAGATCGAAATTTACTTCGCGTAACAGAGAAAGCGTTTCCTGATGATTTTCTTCTGTTTCATTATGGAAACCACAAAATACATCAGTACTAATAGAGGCATCCGGCAAAATGCGACGGATAGCTGCTATTCGATCTAAATACCACTCACGGGTATATTTCCGCTTCATTAAAGCCAATATTTTATCACTTCCTGATTGTACAGGCAGGTGGATAGATTTGCATAAATTGTGATATTGTGCAATCGTTTCGAGAGTACGGTCGCTCATATCTTTTGGATGTGAGGTTGAAAATCGGAACCGAATTTCCGGAGCAGCCTCCGCAACGATTCTGAGCAAATCCGGGAATTCAATTGTTTCACCTTCTTTCTCAATACGATACGAATTTACATTTTGCCCAAGCAGTGTAACTTCTTTGTAATTCTTGGCTTGTAAATCGCGGAGCTCAGTTAATATGCTTTCCACTTCGCGGCTGCGTTCCCGTCCACGTGTATAAGGCACGATGCAATATGAGCAAAAATTATTACAACCACGCATGATAGAAATAAAACCGGAAATAGATTTGCTGATACGTGTCGGCAAAATCTCACTGTAAGTCTCAGTTGTTGAAAGGTCAACATTAATGGCTTTGTTACCTTGTTCCACGCTTCCAATCAGATTAGGGATATCCATATAAGCATCAGGACCAACAACTATGTTTACACCATAATTATTTATCAGCTCATCTTTTACTCTTTCAGCCATGCAACCAACTACTCCAACGATAAGTTTTTTGTTTTTTCGCTTGAGCGTTTCAAAGTACTTTAGTCGGTTTATTACCTTTTGTTCTGCATTGTCGCGTATAGAGCAAGTGTTTACAAAAATGGCATCGGCTTCTGTGATTTTGTCTGTCAGAGCAAATCCATCCATTTGCATAATAGAAGCAACAACTTCACTATCGGCCACATTCATTTGACAGCCGTATGTTTCAATAAAAAGTTTTTTGTCGTTCAAAGCGGATTTAAAGTCCGTTGAAACGACAGGTTGTTCGTTTGTGTTCATTTTAATTTGGTATATTATGTTGTACAAAGGTACGTCTTATTCTCAAAATAAAAAAGAAGGATGGTTTTTGCATTTTTTAACCACTTATTTCGTATCACTTAACTATCAGATAATTAATAGAATATGTAAATTGAAAATGAAATAGAATGTTTCTTTGAAAATATTTTGAATTTTTCTTTGAAAAACATTTGGATGTTCAGAAAATAATTCTCACTTTTGTAGAGTAAACAAACAGATAAATTTTTCATAGTTAAGGTTTAGGTTAAAATGTGCAATGGGTGGCTGTGAAGTTACCCATTGTTTTTTGTACCTACTCCTGTATCTGATTTCTGTATTCTGTATTATTTCTGCTTAATTTTCAGTTTAAAATCAAATAATATACATAATAACAGTATAATAGAGGATAATCGGAAATAAAATCGACTAAAAATGCTATTAAACACAAATGTATTAGTTCGCATCTAAAAAAAAGCTTGTATATTTGCTGCGTAATCATAAAACAAAAACTTAAAAACTAGAGTTCCGGCGGTATTGTCGGAATTCTTTTTTGTTATATACATTAAAAACCTAAAAAGAAACTATAACATGGCAATAAATTATATGACCGCCGAAGGTTACAAAAAATTGGTAGAAGAACTTAATGAATTGGAAAGAGTGCAACGTCCTGCCATCTCAAAACAAATTGGTGAGGCTCGCGATAAAGGCGATTTATCTGAAAATGCAGAATACGATGCAGCTAAAGAAGCTCAGGGTATGCTGGAAATGAGAATCTCGAATCTGAAAGATATGGTTGCTTCTGCACGTATGATTGACGAATCGAAAATAAATACTAAAGAAGTCCAGATTCTTACCCGTGTTAAAATTAAAAATACGAAAACAAATCAGATAATGACTTATATGATTGTTTCCGAAAGTGAAGCTAACTTTAAGGAAGGAAAACTGTCGGTTACAACTCCAATTGCCAAAGGTTTACTTGGAAAAAAAGTAGGCGAAAAGGCTTCTGTAGCAGTTCCATCCGGAACTTTGGAATTTGAAGTCGTGGAAATTTCACTATAATTATACTTTCTTCAACTGTATGAAATTGTAACTCTTTAAATTATACTGATTTATGGCAACAATTTTTAGTCGAATAGTAGCGGGTGAAATTCCTTGTTACAAAATTGCAGAGGATGATAATTTTTTTGCTTTTCTGGATATCAGCCCATTGACTAAAGGTCATACGCTCGTAATCCCCAAAAAGGAAGAAGATTACATTTTTAATCTGGAAGATAATATGCTCGCTGATATGATTGTATTTGCCAAGAAAGTAGGTTTAGCAATTGAAAAAAGTGTTTCGTGTGTTCGTATAGGTTTAGCTGTGATAGGATTGGAGGTTCCTCATGCCCATATTCATCTTATTCCTATTAATTCAGAATCGGATATGAATTTCAAAAATCCGAAGTTGAAATTAAGCCCTGATGAAATGAATCAAATTGCTGCATTAATCCGAGAAAAACTGAAATAAAAAAGAAGAAAGACCATAGTTAATATGGTCTTTCTTCTTTTTATTAAACATGTGTTACAAACAATGGCGTGTCAGAATACATTACCATTTTGTAAACTAAGCCGGGGTTAAATAACCTTGCAAAAATATTGCGGCGACGTGTGTTGAATGCCAGTACGTTAATTTTTTGATCAACTAAATAATGATCAAGTATTTCGGGTGAATTTATTGCACCAAGCAATGCATAGTTTGTGGTTAGATTTGGGTAATGAGTTGAAAAATATGCTTTTATTCCAGCCAGCATTACTTCGTCCCAAGCCTCTTTTTTCTCAGATGCATGAATGAAAAATACTTCCAGATTCTTTGAAGCAAGAAGTGAAATAGTCCGGTCAATGGCAATCAAATCTTTCTGATCGAAATTTGTTAGGAAAGCCACTCTTTTTATTTCATCTGTCGACTCCATGGTCATGTTAATCGGTATAGCAAATACCGGTGATACGCAAGATTCCATGACTTCGGCAGTCACGCTTCCTATTAACTCATTGTTGACTTTTTTACCGTGAGTTCCCATTACAACTAAAGCCGGTTTGTTTTTCTTGCAATAATCAAGTATCTGATCTTCAGGCACTCCTTCTTTTAGCTCGAAACTAAATGGAATGTTTGGAAGTTCTCCTTTTTCAATACGTGCATGAATCAGATTGGTCATGTTTGCCACATCTGCATTCGCCGAACTTATAATCCGTCGAAGCAATTCGATGTCACTTAAACTGTAAGTGCTCATGTCATTGTTTGATGAAATAGTAAAAGTGGGACTAAAATACACATACATAAATACGACTTCAGCAGATAGAATTTCAGCAAAATGAAATCCAAAATCGGTTGCTTTGGTGACGATGTCAGCGAAATCAATGGGAATTAATATTTTTTGCACCGAAGTGGTTTCGGTTATCGTTTGTTTCTCCCATGCACTTTCCATTTCTTCAACAATTTTCAATGCGCGTGGTAAATCACTTTCTTTAATTCTGACACGTACACCTACTGCCATTTCGGGGTGTTCCAGATTAAGATTGTGTATTACCGTTTCTATTCCATTTTCTTCCAAAACGGTTTTAATCATTTGTGCCCGTTGGTAGGTACGAATGGCGAGGGTAACTAATTTGTCTTCCATAATATTATAAATTTGATTGATTTATAAATTAATAATTGAGAGAATACATGTGTTGATGTGTATTTTTCTTTTACGTGGTAAAGATAACTATTATAGAGACTCAATACTTCATTTTAGAGAAAAAAATTAACCCCAAATAGAAAATTTACTTTATATTTGCATTCAAATAATTCTTAAATCTAAAGTTATGAACCCAAAATTAAAAAAAGGACTCACTATTGGAACAATTCTGGGAGTACTTGTGTTCGCATGCTGGGTGTTTTTCAAATTCTATTTTGTGTTTGGTGAGGGAGTAAAAGCAGGTGAGCTGAATTACTTCGTGCACAAAGGCTATATCTTTAAAACTTACGAGGGAAAAATGATACAGTCTGGGTTTCGCTCGCAATCCGCCGGAACCATTCAATCTTATGAGTTTGCCTTTTCTGTTAATGATAAGGTTGTAGCTGATTCACTTATGCGTTGCAGCGGAAAACAGGTGGAATTGCATTACAAAGAGTATTTGGGTGTTCTGCCCTGGCGAGGTGTCAACAAATTTGTTGTTGATAAAATTGTTTCAGTGAAATAACAACGCACAAAAATGTTTGTTAAAGTAATAGGTTTTTTGTCGTTAATCCAGATTCTGGGCGACAAATCTCAGTATCTTTGACTTTGTACTTAATTCAAACTGAAAAAAAATAACTACTTTTGCAGATACAGAAACTATGTTTCTGTATCTTTATTTACTAAAACCTGATTCATTGGAAACGGACGCTTTTTATTCAATATTTGGAGGCATAACAGTCCATCCGGTAACATTATCTGCCATTGTTTCACTTCTTACAAGCGCTTTATTATTAGGTTTTTCGGCCGTTATCTCAGCGTCTGAGGTTGCATTGTTTTCGCTTGATCCACAAACAATGAACGAACTTGAAGAAAGTGAGCGTAAAGGTGAACGAAATATACTGCGGTTGTTGAAAACTCCCCAACGACTGCTGGCAACCATTCTTATTGCACAAAATTTTCTGAATGTGGCAGTAATTATGTTGCTAACATATTTTACAACTACTATTCTAAATTTTGATAGTGCACCGATATTGGGTTTTGTTTTTCAAACGATCATTATCACTTTTGCCATTTTGCTTTTTGGCGAAATTATTCCCAAAGTTTACGCTACCCAGTATGCAAAAAAAACGTCATTCTATACTGTTCCAATCCTATCAGGATTAGAAAAGTTACTTGGTCCTTTTGTCAGCATTCTGGTAAATTCCACTTCTATTGTAAATAATCGTCTTGCCAAACACAATCGTTCCAATATTTCGTTGGATGAATTATCACATGCATTGGAACTGACTTCGAACAGTAAAGATGAAGATACTGAAATTCTTGAAGGCATTATTAAATTTGGGAATATTCAGGTGGTGGATATTATGACTTCACGGGTGGATATGGTGGTGGTTGACATTAAGTCAAATTACAATCAATTGCTTAATGTTATTATTGAATCGGGTTATTCACGGATTCCTGTTTTTGCCGGTACCCGCGATAATATCAAAGGACTGCTGTATAGTAAGGATCTCTTAGCTCACCTTGATAAACCGGCTAATTTTCGTTGGCAAAGTCTTATACGTCAGGCTTATTATGTGCCCGAAACTAAGATGATTGATGATTTGCTGCTTGAATTTCAAGAGAATAGAATACATTTAGCAATGGTTGTCGACGAATATGGTGGTACTTCGGGATTAGTTACGCTGGAAGATATTCTGGAAGAAATTGTAGGTGACATCAGCGATGAATATGATGATGAAGAACAATTATTTACAAAAATAGATAATCATACGTTTATTTTTGAAGCCAAAATACTATTGAATGATTTTTTCAAAATAGCTGAGATAGAAGAAGAAGATTTTGTGAAAGTAACTGAAGAAGTAGAGACACTTGCAGGACTTATTCTGGAACTAAAAGGTGATATTCCAGCAAAAGGTGAACGCCTTGATTATGGAAGATACGTGTTTGAAATTATGGCTGTGGATAACCGTCGGATTAAAAAGGTGAAGTTGTATATTAAAGATGATTTTAAAAAGACGGAAACAAATTGATGACTGATTAATTTAATGATAAATGGCGTATTTTAAAATGAGAAAGATATTGATTTTTAGTATTATATGTTTTCTTTGTTCTTGTGGTGAAACTCCTATACCACGGCCTTATGGTTATTTTAGGGTAGATTTACCTCAACACGCTTATCGTTCAATCGATACCTTAGGCTTGCCTTATCGGTTCGATTTACCAACAAATGCCCGATTAATTAGACGTGAAGCGAAAGGAGAAAAATTTTGGATTGATTTATATTATCCTGAATTGAATGCCAGCGTTTATTGCAGTTATAAACCTGTAAAAGGAAATCTGATCGATTTGCTGGAAGATACGCGCCGAATTGTGTATAAACACAGCGTAAAGGCAGATGGAATTGGTGAAAAAGTTTTTGAAAAACCGGAGAAAAATGTACATGGTATTTTGTACGATTTGAAAGGAAATACAGCTTCGTCGGTTCAATTTATATTGACTGACAGCACCCGTAATTTCTTCCGAGGTGCTTTATATTTCAATAATGTACCCAATAAAGATTCCATTGCCCCCATGGCCAATTATATTCGTGAAGACATTGTCCGGTTAATGGAAAGTTTTGAGTGGAAGAAATAATCAGTTCCTGCTATTATGCCAATAAACAATATTATTCCTTTTAACGATGCGCGATTATTGGTATGGGAAGTTACTGAGAATATCGATGAGTTGAAGTTGCTGCTAAGGGAATTGGATGAAAACGAATTTGAACAAATTGTTTCAGCAAAACGTAAACTCGAATTTTTAGGCATTCGCGTGGCATTGAACGAATTGCTTGGCGAAGAAGTCCGGATAAGTTATACCGAGGAACGAAAACCATATTTGATAAACAAAAAATACGAGATTAGTGTTTCACATAGTGGGAAGTGGATTGCAGTGATGATTCACCCACAACGACTTGTAGGTGTTGATATAGAAATTCCGACGGACAAAATTCAAAAGATATATACCCGATTTCTAAGTAAAACAGAACAGGGTGAATTATCAAACGGACTGGATTTAAAGAAATTGCAAATTGCATGGTCGGCTAAAGAAGTTTTGTATAAGATTATCGGAAAAGAGGCTGTTGACTTTGCCAATCAATTGCGGATTTTTCCTTTCGAAGTAAGAGACGATGGAGAAATTCATGCGGAACATATTCCAATAAAAAAAACTTATCAATTGCACTATATACAACATTCGGAGTACACCTTGGTGTATTGTCTGTCATAAAACACACATTCGATTACTATGACCTTATACAAAACCATATTGCTTAACAGAGAAGCGAATCGCAAAATGCTGGCGGTCTTACTTGATCCGGATCAATGTCGCGGAAGCATTCTGGCAAGTACGGTGGCAGTAATGAAATCGAATATTCCGGATTTTATTTTTGTTGGTGGCAGTCATACGGTAAGTTCTGTAGATTCGTTGATTGAACTATTGAAAGATGAAGTAAAAACGAATATCGTGTTGTTTCCAGGAAATGTATCGCAGTTCAGCCCTAAAGCCGATGCCATGTTATACCTCTCGCTGTTGTCAGGCAGGAATGCAGAATTTCTCATAGGTCAACATTTGAATTCAGCCATTGCCATTAAAAAATCAAATGTACAAGTAATTCCTACAGGCTATTTGCTTATTGATGGTGGCAAACCAAGCTCGGTGGAATATATCAGCAATACGCGTCCTATTCCACGTGACAAAAAAGAAATTGCCCTGTCTACAGCAGTTGCAGGTGAATTACTTGGTATGCGAATGATTTATCTCGAAGCTGGAAGTGGTGCAGAAGTTGCAGTTCCAACAGAAATGATTAAATATGTGAGTAGGGGACTCTCGCTTCCGTTGATAGTTGGTGGTGGTATAAAAACTACAGAGCAGCTTACTGACGCATTTGATGCCGGTGCTGACATTGTGGTTGTAGGTAATGCGTTTGAATCGCAACCAAGTAGGATTTCTGAGTTTGTTCAACATACGCGATCTTACAATATTGGAAACGTAAAATAATCCTCTATAGTTCAGGTTTTCTAATTTTTAGTTTTTTTATTATCCTATCTTAATTTGTATTTTTCAAAATGTGAACCTACAATCCGCACAAAAAATACAAATGATAAACATACGGCAAAAGCACCTGTCAGGGAGGCTATTGTTTTTATTATTGTATAGGAGGCGTTTTTGATATCCGATCAAAAAATGGACTTTTTGAAGAGCAACTAATCGGAATTCCATAAATACTACTACAGTCTGGCATTAGTCCCAATTTTTGAGCAACGCGCCCAACTGAAAACATAACACGACTGTCAACTCGCCGGTCGGCAGCTACCGAACATGCCGAACCAATGGCAATACCTACATCTACGATATTGATAGCGCAAGGAACTTCAGGAAATTCATTTTTGGCAGCGCAAGTTTCAAATCCGCAATAGCCACAATTCATGCTATGAACTTTTTGTACAGTCCCAATCAGCACAATGGCTTCGGCTTGTAAAATGTTTTCAGCATCGCGGCTGATAAATTTTAAGCCCGTTTCTTGACTATATTCCAGCATCGATTCCGAAAGTTGCTTAATAGTTTCACCGGTAACCAAAGCTACTTCAATAATATCAAAACCCTTTCCTTTAGGTGCGGTGCGTGCCGCTGTCATCATGTCGTTAGCTACTTGTAGTAGCCGTTCGGTACGTGTATCCCGTTCGTTGGTAAGCATAAATTTATGTGCATTTTAAAGATTTATAATTTTTTAGTGCATGAAAAAAAGTGTCAGCAAAACTCTTTTATTTTTTCTAAAATTATTTCATCAAGTAGTTTGTTCGAAGCCACGATTTCCAGTCCAAATAAATAATTATTTCCACCTTTATAGTCTGTTACTGTTCCACCGGCTTCTTTTACAATCACTGCTCCTGCAGCCACATCCCATGGTTTGAGGTCGTATTCCCAAAAAGCATCGAAGCGTCCGCAAGCCACATAAGCCAGATCGGCAGCTGCCGATCCAAGTCTGCGAACTCCACGTGCATGAGTCATGGTCCATTTCAGAAGTTTCAGGTATTTATCTAATTTGCTGAAATCATTATAAGGGAAACCTGTTGCCAACAATGCATCGTGTATATCGTCACGTTCCGAAACCCAAATAGGTGTACCATTCAAATACGCACCACCATCTTTCCACGCATAAAAGCATTCGTCGCGCCCAACTTCGTAAACTACGCCTAACACCAGTTCATCGCCGTCAAGCAAGCCTATACTTACCGCATAAATAGGAACTCCTTGTATAAAATTCGTCGTGCCATCAAGTGGATCAATCACCCAATTAAATCGCTCGCCATGAATATCATTTGTGCCTTCTTCGGCAATAAAACCTGATTCCGGCATAAGTTTAAGCAGTTCGTCAATAATAAGTTTTTCCGATTCTTTATCTACGTAGCTTACCAAATCGTGCAATCCTTTTGTTTCAATTTTCGAACTATCAAAACTTTTGCGTTCTTCAGCCATAAACTTACCTGCTTTTCGGGCAATTTCGCAGGTGGCGAAGGTGAGTTGTTTGTATGTTGGGGTCATATATTTTTTGTTTTTAACGACTGCAAAGTTAGAGTTTTCGTATTTAACTGGCAAGAAAAAACTTAATTTAGTG
>Ga0209697_10008963_pt1 | contig 11222 bp, 12 predicted proteins | sample AliMusrvi5mmetaG_FD_184115 | JGI IMG/M metagenome (GOLD analysis project Ga0209697, IMG submission 184115) | Freshwater lake bacterial and archeal communities from Alinen Mustajarvi, Finland, to study Microbial Dark Matter (Phase II) - Alinen... | ecosystem: Environmental > Aquatic > Freshwater... | reverse complement strand
CGAGCGGCAGGCCGCGCGCGGCCTCGCGGGCCGCGACGATCTTCACGGCGTTTTTCTCGCCGAACACGCGCGGCTCCTCGGCCGAGCCGAGGTTCAGCGTGGCAAGGGTCTCGACCGGCACATCGTAGAGGTCCGGCGGATCCTTCACGTGCCCGAGCTCGACGAGCTTCGCGGCGACCACGCCGCCGACGCCGTCGATCGCCAGCGCGCGCCGGCTGCAGAAAAATTCCATCCGACCGGCGCGCTGCGCCTCGCACTCGTAGTTCTGGCACTTCCAGGCGACGCCCTCGGCGTCCTCCGCCGCGACCTCGAGGCGCGCGATCCGGCCGCCGCACACCGGGCACTTCCCGCCGACGGCGGCGGACAGGTCGAACTCGGCCGCGCCCTTCGGCCGCTCCTCGGGGAACGACCGCAGCACGGCGGGGATGACCTCGCCGGCCTTCTCGATCTCCACGAGGTCGCCGACGCGGATGTCCTTGCGCCGGATCTCGTCCTCGTTGTGCAGCGTCGCGCGGCTGATCGTGCTGCCCGCGAGCAGGACCGGCTCGAGCTCGGCCACGGGGCTGAGGATGCCGGTCTTGCCGACCTGGATGGTGATGGCCCGCAGGCGGGTGCGAGCGGTGTCGGGCTTGAACTTGTACGCGATGGCCCAGCGCGGCGCCTTGTCGGTCGCCCCGGCCTCGCGCTGCTGGTCCGCGTTGTCGAGCTTCACGACCGCGCCGTCCGTGCCGTACGCGAAGTCGCGCCGCAGCCGGTCGAGCTCGGTGATCGCGGCCCAGACCGCGTCCACGCCCTTCACCGCCCAGTAGCGCTCCACCACCGGGAGGCCCCAGGACTTGAGCTGCTTCTGGAGGTCCGACTGCCCGCTCACGATCGCCGGTTCGCAATAGCCCAGGCCGTAGAGCACGATCGCAAGCTTGCGCTTCGCCACCTCGGCCGCGTCGAGCAGCTTGACCGTGCCGGCGGCGAGGTTGCGGGGGTTGGCGTAGGGCTCCTCGTCGGCCGCGAGGCGCTCGGCGTTGATGCGCTCGAACTCCGCCGCCGTGAGATAGATTTCGCCGCGGATCTCCACGATCTTGGGCGCGCGCCCGTGCAGCTGGCGCGGCAGCGCGGCGATGGTCAGCACGTTGGCCGTCACGTCGTCGCCGCGGTCGCCCTTGCCCCGCGTGACCGCGCGCACGAGCCGGCCGTCCTCGAAGGTGAGGCTGACGGCGAGCCCGTCGATCTTGGGCTCGACGGTGTAGCGGAGGTCCTCGGTGCCGAGCAGCCGGGCCAGCCGGGCATGGAACGCGCGCAGCTCCTCCTCGTTGTAGGTGTTGTCGAGGCTCAGCATCTTCTGCCGGTGGGCGACCTCCTGGAAGCCCTGCACGCGGTCATCGCCCACGCGGCGCGTCGGCGAGTCGGCGGTGGCGAACTGCGGGAACTGCTGCTCCAGGTCGGCCAGCTCGCGCTTGTTGGCGTCGTACTCGAAGTCGGAGATCTCCGGCTGGGCCCGCTTGAAGTAAAGCTCGTCGTCCCGGGCGATCTGCGCGCGCAGGGCGACGATGCGTTGCTGGGCTTTGGCCGGGGTCATGTCGCGGCCAGTCTCGCAGTCAGCCCGGGATTTTCAATCCGCGGTTTGGGCGCGCGCTGGAATCCACTTGGGCGTTGAGCGTTCGGCGTTGAGCGTGCCCTGCCCCGCCCAGGCGCCGCCCCGAAAAGACCCGCGAAAATCAACTTGCCTCTGCCAACCCGATGGCGCTTTGTGACCCCTCTTCTGTTCGGGCTGTAGCGTAGCCTGGTAGCGCGCTTGCATGGGGTGCAAGAGGTCGTGAGTTCGAATCTCACCAGCCCGACCATTTTCCCCGAGACGTACGGTGACGGCCCCGTGCGTCTCGTTGTGTCTAGTGACGACACATCAGAGTAGTTGCAAGATATTGTGCCTGCGTCGGCCAACGACAGGACAAGTCAGGCGATGACCTGAAAAGACCCCTGTTTGTGTGCATTCTGTGTGCAGAACTTGGACACTAGTAGGCATAGACAAATTCGCGAACAAGCTGCGAGATAGAGGTCGCCTTATGCGAATCGTGCAGGTCGTGTGGCCGAAAATAGCTGATGTAAATGCGACCCCTGTCGTAACGGCTGAGGCCCTTACTCGTATGCGTTAGGTATGTCACATGAGCTAAACTTTCGGCGCCCGGTTCGATCCCGAGTCGCTTCATATTCTCATTGTGAAATCCAAAGCCAAGAAACCCGAGTCTTTTTGCATGACTGATCCACTTCCGCGCACGAATGAATTCCTTGGTTCTTGGACGAGCTTCCGAAATAACAACGATCGAACTGATGGAATTCCCAAGCCCGGTTATTCCTTCGAGCACCCTCTTAGGCCTTAGCCAAATCATCTTGCCGTACTCGTATTGCCCCAGAGTTCCGTGAACGTGGGCAATCAGTTCTTGCTTCAACCACCGCGACGCCACTTTTTCGGAAATTCCGTAGTGGTTAGATGCTAGCTTTGCTAGGTATCCTTCAAGGCATCTGTCGTAATTGAACGTAACGATTCGAAGCTTTGTCTTCTGGACTTCTTTCCATGTTGGCTTCCGTAACTTCTGCCAGAGCGTCTCAAACCAGTGGTCTTTGGGGGCGTACGGTGGAAGCAGCTTAGCCGTGGCTTCAAGTTTCGCCAAGCATTGGGCGATGGCGAGTTTGCCTACCTTAAGCCATTTCGGGCGCAGCGTAAGGTATGCATCTAGTCTTTGGAATCATGTTGCGCACCGCCACCAAGACTAACCTTCGCTCGAGCGCCCGCCGCGCTGGCAGCGTATTGCCGGTCGCCAAAGCGGGACCGCGCAAGCAGAAGCCGGTGCCACCCTCGGTCAATGAGATCGTTCGCCGGCTGGAGCCGTATTGTCGCGAACACGGGATCATTCGGCTCGAGCTTTTCGGTTCCTCGGCGCGCGGTAACGCACGGCCGGGCAGCGACGTCGACCTGATTGCCACATTCCGCAAAATCCCGGGATTGCACTATTTCAGCATGGAAAAGGAAATGGGCCGATTGCTCGGTGTTCCGGTCGATTTGATGCTCGTGGAGGATGTGGAGGTGATGACCAACCCCTACCGCAAGGTGACGATTCAGCGTGATCGGAGGACGATCTATGCCGCTTAGGCCGGCGAAGGACCAAAACGCCTACCTGAGCGATATGGTGGACTCGGCCAAGAAAGCCACCGCATATGTTCGTGGTCAGACTTACGAAAACTTCTGGGACGACCCGAAGACTCGCGATGCGGTGGCCATGCGATTGCAGGTGATTGGCGAGGCGGCCAAGCACATCACGGCGGAAACGGCGGCGGCATTGCCGAAGGTCCCGTTCACCCATATCAGCGGGATGCGGAATCGCATTGCACACGATTATGGCAGCGTAAACTTCAAGATAGTCTGGAATGTCGTGCAGGAAGAATTGAAGCCCATGCTCAGGGAACTGGTCAAATATCTCCAAGAGCAGGAGCGCCGAAAGGAATTGGCCGAGAAAATCCGACAGGCTCATCACCTGGCCCCAAGGCCTCCGCCGCCGAAGCAGGGACCCAGGATGGGAATGTAGACCAACGTCGGCAGCATCTGCACGAATCGGTCCCCCGCATGCCATGAGCTCTAAGCTAGGCGGCTTAGACCTTGGTGTTGCCACTCATTCTTTCGTTTCCATTTCAGGCAATGTTGCCTGCGCATTTACAGTGGTGGTGGCGGAGTGGTGGTGGAGCGAGATTGTGCTAACGGACGTTAGGGGTGGCGTGTCCTTGATTTTATAGGTGGAAAGTTCACCGGGTAGGTGACAAATCGTTCGTTGGTTGGTCCTACGTTGACCTTATGCCGGGTTGATTCTGGTGCGGTTAGATCGGCCCTGTTTTTCGATAGAATGTCGGGCTGAGGGTGGGTTGGCGTCATTTACCTCATGGAGTGAAGTGAACTGTTCAATGGGCCTACTTTTCAGGCATGAGACCTCAACGGTTTGCATGGCCATGAGCGAAGGTCGCAAGCGGGCGAACTTGCTGAGCCGGCTTGCGACCGGGGCCACCTCGCCCATTGCCGGCCCGGAGTCGGGCGGGATGGCCGGCTGCGGAGGCCGCCAGAGCCGGAGCAGTCCCGCCGTCCCGCGCGTCTCCGGCTGCCGGTCCACGACGGATACACAGGCTCCAACCAGCAGAGAGGGCCGTGATGCAGTGGCGCGGTGCTAAATTTTTCGTCCCGTGGCTTTCGCATTATCGCGCAACGGCTGGGTTTGCTGGATCATCTCTTTTTCCCAGTAGGCGATCATCGCCGCAGGGACACCGGCCTGAGTCGCCGCCGCCCGCCAACCCCCGAGGGTCGCCGCCTCGACTTGTCCGTAGATCTCGCGGGCCATCCTGGCGGAGATGCCGCCGATTTCCGCCAAACGGAGCAGGGAAGCGAATTGGGTGGGTATCTGTGCGCTGCCGAGCCAATGCAGCGCAATCAGGACATTGTAGATACTGGGATTGAGATCGAAGGCGGGCGCCAGCGCCCAGGTCCGCGCGTGCTCGTCGTAGAGAAAAACATGGTTGCGGCCGTGGTCATCGCGATTCGTCGCGAGCAGGTTGAATACCGCGCGCCGGTAGCATTCTACCGCCTCCTGTGCTCCGCCCAACCGGCGGCTGAGGCGCATGAAATCTTCGTAATCAATGGCGCCATCGGCGGCCTTGCGGTGCATCATGCCGCTGAGGGAATGCACGTGCCGCCGGCCGATGGTCTCATCAGCCCGGCGGTAACGGTCAAAACGTTCGACCGCGAAATGCCGGCGCTCGCCGTCGTAGACGAGACAGGCCCGGGGCAGGCGGATGCCGGCGTTCTTCGCCATCAGCCAGAAGGCAAATTCCACCGCGCCCTCGGCTTCATCGCTGGACCGGGCGAATTTCAGGATGCAGGGGCTATAAGCGGGAGGCGGAGCGCCCCCGATGAGAATCTCGTGACGCTCGATGAATTCCCCTTCCAATCGCAGATGAACCGACGCCTTGGGGTAAGCCCCGCCCAGTGTGCTGCCACCCTTGGCCAGAACGGCATTCACATGCTCCTCGGTCAGCGGTACGGGTGTGGCCCGCAGCCGGTCGGCATCGTGGGCCAATGCGGCGAGATCGATGGCGGTCGGATTTTGGTCAGCCCCCGCACCCAGCACGGGTTCAAAGGTGATCGCCCCAGGCCCGCGCGGGCCGATGGCCGCAAGTTTCCCGAGCAGCGTCTGCACTTCCGGCATCTCATGGCGCAGCATCCGCTCTCCCCAGGCGTCGGGCAGGGAATCGGCGATCAGGCCTGGCAGTCCACCCGCAAAGGGAGTGTCACCCGGCCGGAAGAGCCGCGGCCCGTTCGCAAACGAATCCAACGGCAGGCTCAACGGCGACAGGTCATGGCCGCTGGCCAGGAAAGAACGGTCAAGATCAAGCGCATGCACGGGTCCGTCCGGCCGGTAGGCGAGAACGCCCAGCGGGCTGCCGAGAAATTTCAGCTGAAGCAGATTGGGTTCGATCGCGGCCATCAGTTAAGGGGATTTGATGGCAGCGGGTGCCCGTCGCCTTGGTTTGGCCGGCCCGTTCACGGCGAGAAATGCCGCGATACTCTTCGGGGTGTCTGCCGGGCGCTTGAGTGCAGTCAGGAAATTATCGGCGAGGCCCAGCGTGACCAGCAGTTTGGCGAGTCCCTGAAATCCGATTTGCCCGGAGCGCTCAAACCGCCGCAAGGTTGCGATGCCCACCCCGCTGCGTTGGGCCAAGTCATCCTGGCGCCAGCCCAGAGCCAGCCGATGAGAACGCACCGAATCGGCGATCTCACGTAGCACATCTGACTCTGTTTTAAGTGATAACATATGATCACTAGATCCAATCTTGTGCCGATAAGCAATCATATTTGATATGTTGCGATGACATCAACTGAGCCTTCACCCGCCCTACCAGCGACCGGAGGCTACGGCCAGCGCCGCCGGGGTTAAAATCCGAGACAGCGCCTCGGAAATCTGCTCGGGCGGGAAAGCCTGGCAGAAGAGTCGCCTGGATTCCAGATTGTCGGCGGAGAATCCGCGACCAACCCTTGCGGTCAGATCCGCCGAGAGCTGCTGGAGCAGAGCGGACCCGTAAAAAGCAGCGAGTTTGTTAGCTTAAAAGCCTTTCGAACCGCCATTTCAAACCAAGTCGGTCCGGTGCGAAGGCTGATTCAACGGGGGCAAGCAACGGTTGGCCGGCGAGCCGCGCCAGCTCTTCCTCACCACGAGAACGGCGGGGCTCAACCTGCCGCGAGACGTGCCAGACTCGTGTTGAGTCTGGCGCAATGAGTCCCTGATCGAGGGCCCAATGGTGATTCTTGCACAAGGCCAGCCCGTTGGTCGGGTGGTCATTCCGCGTCTCGGAAAACGGAACGAGATGCGCTGCGTCAACGAAAGTGAGTTCGTGCTCTGGCAACCAGATCCTGAGACCGCAAGCGACGCATTGATAGTCATAGAGTTCAATGACCCGTCGGCGAAAGGCGACGTTGCGCCCCGGCAGCTCGTCCTCGGCCGCGCCCTCCGCGACCGATGCGTTGGCGTCGATCAAATCTACCCCCGGCTCCATGAAGTGCGCCGTCAACTTTGACCGCGCATGTGGAAAATATCTTGTAACGCAAAGTCCCGCACCATCTCGGCGAGTTTGCCTCGCAGAATATACCGGCCGAGACGGGTCTTCTTCCGCCAATAACCGGGGTTTATGGTCCGCCAATCCTGCACCCGAACCAAGTTTGCACTCCCTTTGAACTGGTCCCGGTTCTCGGCTTTGCGGAGCCATCTCTTCTGGGCCGCTCCCCGGCTGGCCTTGATGCAGCTCGGTCGCGCGCAATAGCGCTGGCGCTTGTGCACGCGTGGATCGACGCAAAAGCGGCGGCCGCAGTGCTCACATTTTCGGTGCTTCTTTTTTTTGGTATTTAGGTTTCACCGGGCAGGCTGACCCATACGACGGGAAGTGAGCAAATCGGGCACGGCAAGGGCATCGACCGATAGTTTTCCGCAGGCGATGCCGTGCTGCACTGCCCGGCTGATGGTCCGGCGCCAAGATTCGGCAGTCGGTGTCTGCCGAATTTGTCTCGATGGTTTCACTCACCGTGAACCAGGTGCGCGGGAGCGGCGGATTTTTCACTCGGTGTCTGAAAAATCCGCCTCAGGCGGGCCAACCGAAAATCCGATGCGCGCTTTTGAGTGTTGCACGGCGGCCAACTTTTGCATCACGTTGGCCTTCCTGATGAAAGGTCTCAGGCCGGCTGATTTCGAATCTCACCAGCCCGACCATTTATATGATATTCAGTTACTTACGGAGCAAGGCGTGTGAGAAAAAACTCCCCGGCCCTGAGTTTTTCTGAGAGTGCCGGTTTCGGGTGTCCGACCTAACGGTCAGTTTAAGAGCAAGTTACGGGATGCGGAAGAAATTATCCGCGGCCTGCGGCAGTTCATCGCCTGCAAAATGTGTACACCATTCTGTGTACCATTTTTCCTCCGGAATTTTTCGCTTCCGGCTGTGTGGCTGCATCAATCGAGGGAGTGAAGGTTGATGAACGTGTTTCACACAAGTGGGGTCACAAGTGCGATTCCTGTAGCGCCGATAACGCAGCTCTTGTTGTGTGTCCAATTGGTGTTATGGGTCACAGGAAATGCGTCCAATACCCATGGCAGAATACCGATATATGGACGAATGATGGAAACGCATTGACGGGAGCATTGCCCGCGGTTGGTGCGAGAGTGGAAGCACAGAACCGGCTGCAGGAGGCGCTCCGCGTCCAAGCCGAGGACTCGCTAATTTGCATAGGTGATTTGCCTGAATTATCTGGAATCAACCCGAGTCGATTCTCCCTCGTAGAACGCGATTTTCGCGAACGAGAGATAAGCTGAAGCCCTATTGCAGTCTTGCGAGTATCACCTGAGGCTGCTGAGAAGACCGGCACTTTGTTTGAACAAAACGTTAATGGGTGCAGGATCTGGATCAGGGTGATCGCGCCGAGCGACGCGCCCAAACTCGTGACCGGCCTGCATGCCCTGTCGGAGAATACGCGTTTCTACAGATTTTTCTTTTTAAAGAAGGTGTTCACCTCAGATGAGCTCCGCACTTTGACCAACTGTGATGGCATTTCCCAGTGCGCCATGGTCGCAGAGCTTCCGGACGCCGCCAATCGACCATTGATTGCCGTCGCCCGATGGATTCGCGATGCCAGTGAGCCGACGACAGCTGACGTTGCGTTTGTGACCCGGGATGACTGGCAAAAGCGCGGTGTTGGGGTCGCACTCGTCCGAACACTCGCCGATAATGCGCTTCAACGTGGCATCACACGGTTCCGGGCTCAAACGCTCTGGGGCAATTTGGCTGCGATCAAGCTGCTTGAGACTATCGGAACGCGCAAACGGCGAAGACCAATCGCATCTGGAGTTGCTGAGCTGGTCTACGAACTGCGTTCAAACCAAGGAGATATTTAAACGCTGCCCTGCGAGAACCACGACCAGCAGTTGTCCGCTTTCATTTGTATACGAATGCAGAACTGGCAGGTCACGCGTCGCCGGTCCTTCCGTAACCCTGCCATTCGAGTCTCTGCTGGCCTGACCCTTAGATGTCACTGCTCCTTCCTTCTCATTTTCGTTTGACTGCGCTGGTCATTGGTCCCCTTGGCTCCTCTGCCAGGCAGTCGGTGTGCGCTAGAAGCCAAGCTGCAAAACCTAGTGGGCTTTCTCCTGCTGCGCGGAAACTTCGGCAAGCTGCATTGACTCAGGCTTCAGCTCCATCCCACAAAACAAGGAGCACGAGAGAGGCGAGAACGGCGGCGGCGGTTATCATTTGGTTTTCACGGGTTCGCTTTGGGTGGTCTTAAGGTGAGGCGGGTTGCTTCGCTTCGTTGCATAGATCCTACGCTCGTTGCACCCGTAGCGGAATGACTTTGATGTTTGCGTGCTGATAGCTCTCCGCTATCAGTGCATTATATGGAACTCCGGCACCTGCGTTACTTTGAAGCAGTGGCTTCAGAACTGAACTTCCGCCGAGCCGCGGAGCGGCTTCACGTCGTCCAACCGGCATTGAGCAAACAGATCAAGAACCTGGAGGAGGAAATGCGGGTCAGGTTGTTGGACCGCGACACCACCCGCGTGCAGCTAACCGATGCGGGGCGCATCTTCCTGGAGGAAGCCCGGCAGATATTGGCGCATGTGGAACGGGCAACGGAGCTGGCCCGGGAGGCCGCAGTCGGCCGCAGAGGGTGTTTGACCATCGGCAATGTCGGACCGATCACGGCCAGCTTCATGCCGGCCTGTCTGACGAAATACCGCATGCAATATCCGGATGTCGCCGTGACTTTGAAGGAAATCGAACCAGCCGATCAGATCACCGAGCTCGACTCTGGTTCAATCCAGATCGCTTTCACGGTGGAGAAAAACCCAACGCTGCCGTCCTATCTGTGCAGGACAACGGTTCTGCATTCAGCCATGCGTGCGGTCGTCGGACCAGGGCACCGGTTGGCGAGGTCTCGGCGCCTGTCACTGGTTGAGATGGCGCGTGAAAACCAGCTCTGTTTCGCCGGCCAGCATTCGCAAACCCATGCCGACCTGGTTCGCCGCATCTTTGCCGCACACGGCCTCAAGCCCAAGCATATCACAATCGTGGCCGGCTTCGAGTCGCTCCTGGCGATGATAGCCGGTGGGGAGGGGGTGTCGTTGATGCCGCAGCACATCACACTTTCTGGGGCCGGGCGGATCAGGTTGATTCCCCTGCAGGAAACCACCGACGACCTCGTCTTTGAGATTTCTGTGGTATGGAGAAACCGCGAGGGCTCGCCGCTGGCCCGTAATTTCGTAGAGATGCTAGGTGGGTTGAAAGCACTCGATCAGCGCAAGATTGCAAAACATGGACCCAGTTCGCACGTGCGATAATCGCGGGATCTGCCCCCTTGATTCATCCGGCGTCTTCAGACGTGGCGCTATGAATTCGATGCGCCGGAGGGTCCGGCCGGCGGGCGACCACCTGCACCACGGCGCCCCGACCCGTGTGCCCCGTTCCTTCGAGCACGTCGCGCTCGCATTCGCGGGCAATGATGAATTCGAGCCCATCCAGTTCGGCGCGTAGACCGGCGAGGGTCATGCATAACTCGGCCGCTTTCGGGCCGCCGGTGCCGAGCGCGAGTTGTGCCGGCGTGTAGGCTTCGAGGATGAAAACACCGCCCGGCCGAAGTCCAGCGACGACTTGGGCGTGAACGGCGCGGCGGAGCGGCGGTGGGAGGTGCGCAAAAATGGAGACAATTCCCGACCATGCATTCGGCTCGATCACAAAGTTCGCCAGGTTGGCCACGATGGTCGTGAGCGGCACGCCACGCACCGCTGCTAGCCGGGCAGCCTTGGCAAGGCCGACAGGCGATTGATCGACGGCGGCCACGGCGTGGCCGAGCGTCGCGAGGTAAACGGCGTTGCGGCCCTCGCCCTCGGCGAGGCAGAGCACCGGGCCGGCGGGAATCATCCCGGCCCGGGCCGCGACAAACACGTTCGGATCGGTGCCGTAAACGTAATCGGGAACGGCGAAGCGTTGGTCCCAGGCGGTCTTCATCTGGTCAGTGGATCAGGCCAGCGAGAATGGCGGCGAGACTGGCTCCGCCGATGGCGATCCACAGCAGCAACGCGTGGACCAGCGGGCGGGCGCCGATGGTGCGGACGACCGCGCGACTCAGGCCGGTGCCGATCAGGAAAAGGGTGAGGGTGAGCAGTGCACGGGAAATCGCGCCGACGATCATTGCCGCCGGTTGCAGGGCGGGCACCAAGGTGAACAGAGTCGAGACGGCGACGAATCCGGCGATGAACCACGGCACGCGTACGCTGCTGTGGTTAACCCCATGGCCGGCGCCGCGTCGGAACCAGGCACCGAGAACGAGTGCGACCGGCACGATCCACAAGGCCCGGGCGAGTTTCACCGTGGTTGCGATCGCCAGCGCTTCCCGGCCGTGCGTCAAGGCTGCGCCGGTGACGGAACTCGTGTCATGAATCGCCAGTGCGCACCACAGCCCGAATTGGTGGGCATTAAGGCCGGCCCAGCTGCCCACGACGGGAAAGGCGAGCAACGCGACTCCGTTGAGCAGGAACACGACGGCGAGTGCGGCGGATGTCTCCTCGGGTTTGGCGCCGATGGCTGGTGCCGCGGCGGCGATGGCGCTGCCCCCGCAGATCCCCGTGCCTGCGCAAACGAGTGCCGCTACCTTGGCG
>Ga0209697_10008961_pt1 | contig 11223 bp, 1 predicted proteins | sample AliMusrvi5mmetaG_FD_184115 | JGI IMG/M metagenome (GOLD analysis project Ga0209697, IMG submission 184115) | Freshwater lake bacterial and archeal communities from Alinen Mustajarvi, Finland, to study Microbial Dark Matter (Phase II) - Alinen... | ecosystem: Environmental > Aquatic > Freshwater... | reverse complement strand
CGCCCCATGCGCAGGATGTCGTCGGCGTGGGCGACGGCTTGGATCAGCGGCGTGTGGTTGCCGCCGGTGCGGTTGAGGATTTCCGCGAACTCGTCATGATTCGGCAGTTCCACCTGGAGTTTGAAGAAAAAGCGGTCGAGCTGCGCTTCGGGCAGCGGATAGGTGCCGTCGCTTTCTATCGGGTTCTGGGTGGCCAGCACGAAAAACGGCTGATCCAGCGGATGGGACACCCCGGCCACCGTGACCCGTTTTTCCTGCATCGTTTCTAACAAAGCGCTCTGGGTCTTGGGAGTGGCGCGGTTGATTTCATCAGCGAGCAGGATGTTGCAGAACACCGGCCCGCGCTGGAACACCAACTCGCGGCGGCCGTCACGTTCTGATAGAACCTGGGTCCCCACCACATCGCTGGGCAACAAATCCGGTGTGAACTGGATCCGCCCGAATTGCAGGTCGAGCGCCTTGGCCAGGGTGATGACCAGCGCGGTTTTGCCGAGGCCGGGCACCCCTTCCAGCAGGACATGGCCGCCGCAGCACACCGCGATTAACACGTTTTCAATGATCTCCTGCTGGCCGACAATGAACTTGCCGACTTCATCACGGATGGCTTGGAAGGTCTGCGCGAACTGCGCGGTTTCGGATTCAAAGGTGGACTGCATGGGTGTGGGCGTCATGGGGCATGAGTCATGGGTCATGGGTGAAGAAAAGAAAAGAGCAAAGCATATTCACTCATGACCCATGACCCATGACCCATGACCCATGACTCATGACCCCTCATTTCTTCGGATCCTTGGGTTCATCCGTCTCATGTACTTTTTCAAAATATTCTCGAACCCCGAGTTTGAGCACTTCGGGGATGTCGTCGCGGTGGACGAGTGCTTCGAGTTGTTGTTTGAATTCGCGTTGTTTGGCGACGTTGGCACGGCCGGCGATGCCGCTGCCGCTGGCGGCGGACTCGACGGTGCTGGACGACGGGCCCTCGGCATTCTGGCGGCCCTTGATTTCCGCTAGATTGCCATTGTCCTTGAATTCGTCGCGTTCCTTGCGGCGGGTGGCGTCGCTGCCGGTGCCCGGCGCGAGGCCGCCGGGTTGGGTGCCTTGCGCGGCACTTTGGGCGAGGCCCAAGGTGGCGGATTTTCCTTGGGCGAACTGGCGGGCATCGCCCAACCCGCTGCGCAGCGCGTCGAGTTTGTCCTTGGCCTTCTGGCGGGCGTCGAGTTTGCCGAGGCGTTTGCCGAGTCCGTCCATTTTGTCATCCACCTTGGCGGCCATGGAGGCGGCCGCATCACCGGGCTCCTTGTTTTTATCGAGTTGTTTGGCCAGTTCGCGGGCATCCGCGTCGAGTTCCTCTAACATCTCGTCCATGCCGCGTTGCGCGGCGTCATCGCCGGGTTTCTCGTTCTGCGGTTTCGCGGGGTCGGCGGGTTTTTGCTGGCCGAAGTCGCGTTTGCGCGCGCCGTCGGCCATGCGTTTGGCCAGGTCGGTGGATTTGGCGCCATTCTTGCGGAGTTGTTCCATTTCCGCGGGTGTCATCTTGGGCGCGGCGCCGGGTTTCATGGCCTTGAGGTCCTGCGCGGCCTGCTTGAAATCCCTGGCCTCAAGTTGTTTACCTAACTGACGCACATCGGCCAGCGTGGACTTGGCCAATTCGCCGGCGGCGAGTTTGAGCACCGCCTCGTCCTGGCGGGCTTCAAGGCCCTGCACTGCATGGGCGATTTGCTGCTCAAGCCGGGCGAGTTGTTTTTCGCTCTCCCGCGCATCCTTGGTCACCGCCACTTGTTTCGCCCAGGCGCGGAGTTCCGCAGGTTTGAGCAACTCGCGCTCCTGCTCGCTCATCGACTGGATGATTTTCTCGATCACCGCCCTGACCTGCTCTTCAAGCTCGGCGCTGCGCCGCGCCGCCAGTTCCTCCCGGGCAAGGCGGTCCCTTACAGCGGCGCCGTGGGGCAGCAGGCCGAGCACCAGCGCCGTGGCGGCCAGCACGATTCCGGCGGCCAGCACCTTGCGCGGCGACCGGACCCGCAATTCCGTGACATCATGGGCCGCCAACTCGCGCACGAGACACCGTTCGTTCAATTGATAGACCTCGCCTTGCCGGCCTGCGTCCTTGAAATCCAGCCATGAAACCAGGCCGTCCTTGAGATCGAAAACCCGATCCGCCACACCGGCGGCCTCACGCGTGCCGCGCCGTACTAACAAAATCCACACTCCACCCGCCACCGCCGCGATGCCCGCCACCACGGCATATCCCAAGCGCGGCGCGGCATAACCGAAAACCCGCCATGCCAATGCCCATGCCACTGCGGTGGCGGCGGCGGCTAACAAAACCCGTGAAACCACCACCAGTCGGGTGCCGCCGTCGAGTCGGCGGCGCACCGCGTGCACAAAGGTTTCGATAACGGATGGATTCATCATCTATAGGACATGCCTGCTATTTCGGATTGGCGTATGCTCTCGTGCGGGCTTCCCGGACGATTCGTTGTTGTTTCGGATTGAGATTCTTGAGGTTGATGTTGTCGCCTTGAACCATCACCTCGCGATGCTGCCCTTTGTTGTCATGATACTTGATCCGATAACAGCCGACGACATCCGTGAGTTTCGCATCACCTGCGGCGGCGGCTTTCGCGTCATCGTAAACCTTGAGAATCTCCTCGGGCGTGGCGTTGTGCGCTTCGATCAAGGTGGCCTTCTTGACGAGGAATTCCGCGCGATGCGGGTGTTTCGCGGGAATCATGTCGATGGCGGCGATCACATCATCGTCAGTGAAGACCCCACCATTTTGCCGGTCTCCAACCATCAAGAGATAGTCTTGAAGATCCCGACTATATTGCAGGGACTCCTCACTGGCCAAATAACGATCGATGGTGGCGCAGTCCATCAGCAGGGCGGCTAGCAGCGCCCTGCGGGATTTGTCATACTCTTTACCACACAACGGCGGCTGCTTCAGGGTGCGCATCATAGAACCGATTTGTCCTTTCTCCCATTTCGCGTAATTGGCACGCACAATGGGCGGGAGCGCCGCCAACCAGCGGTCGAGCGCCGTCGCGTCGCCGGCGGCGGTCTGCGAAGCAACCGCCAGCGCCACCTCAAGTTCACCATTACTCAAGCGCGGCCACTCTAGCAGAATCCTGGCAAATGCCAGCGCCTGCCGGGCGGGCAGCGCGCGTTCGGCGGCGGGCAGTTCCACGATGCGCCGGACCAGCAGCGCGGCAAACCACGGTGCCAGGGGACGCATCATAGAGTAAGCGCCCGAGTCTTGATCGCCGTCTGCCGCATGGAGAGCCTCGAATTGTTGGAGCATGCACGAAGCGTCGCCGGATTTCTCGAACGAAAATTGCATGGCCTGGCGGATCAAGGTTTGGGTGACGAGTGCCGCCTCGCGCTTGGCGAGGGTTTGCGAACTATTGTTAGAAACCGCAATGAATTGCGCGAGTGTTTGTTTGCCGATCGCGGTCACATACTCATCGGCCAGCGGAGTCGCCGCCGATCCCTCGCTGCCCAAGGCTGTTAGAATCTCGTCGCGCGCCATCCGCGCCTGCGGTGCCTCGGCAGGGAAGCGCCCGACGAGTGCCGCGAGGCGCTCGCCAAGCGGCCGTTGCGGGGCGAACGTGCCAGCCGCATCGGGGGCGGATGCGATCAGGCACTCGACCCGGAACCGCTGCGTGGGATCCGGGATGGTGGCGAGCCAGCCAGGCAGTGCCACCTCGATTTCGCGGGTGAAACGCAGGGGACCGTCATCGTTGTTAGACAAACTGCGAGTCAGGCGTTTGAGAGTTCCCAGAAAATATTCGCCGGGCCGGGCAAGCAGCGACACCGCCGCCTGGTCATGATGTCCCTGCCACAGCAGGATGGCGAGGTTGAGGTTGCCGCGCAGGCCATCGCCGCCGTCCCGCACCAGGCGGGTGACCTCCTCCGCATTGCCGGCGCTGATCGCCAGACCACAGATCATCAGGTTGTACCTGAAGGTGTCATCCGGGGTGCCTCGCTGGGTCCGCTTGTCCAGGTTTGTCTTGAGAGCAGCCAGCAGCCTGGCCGCATCGGCGGGGGCGAGCGACTTGAGTTGCGCAAAGCGTGTCAACCAATCGCCGGAGTTGATGAAGTTGGCTGACGCGCTGCCGCCGGCGAGCAGGTCGGCAGCGAGCAGGTCGGTGACGGCGGTGCATCCCGCCTCATCGATCCATGAGTAGATGTCGCGTTTCTGCAGGAGATAACAAAGTGAGCAGGTTCGCGAACCGGGCGGGATTCTAACATCCGTGGCAAAGGCCGCCAACGCTTCCCGCAGTTCCTGTCTCTCGGCAGCCGTGAAGGCCGACGAATGGTATAATTGCAACACCAACAACGTCACGTTGGCCAACTCCGGGCTCATGGGGCGCAGGTCCTTGCCGGTCCATTCCCGCAACGTGACGCGCACTGGTTCGTCGGGATAACTGCGGTAGCTGGTGCCCGCCAGGTACAGCCCCGCCATGATGGGCAGCAATTCCCTGGGTGTCGTGCGTGCCAGCGCCACCGGAAGCCCGGCGAACTCGCGGGCGGCAACTGGCAGTTCGGCGACCGCCGGGTCAGCGGCAAAGTCCTTCCTGCCATGTTCGATGAAATCCCTAAACGACTGGTAAAGGGCACTGCCGCCATCCCGCTCAAAGAACTCGAACGAATTGCCGGCCCGCTCCTTTTCCAGCAGATATACAAATTCCGTCAGGCGCATCAGCGGCATCCCGTCATGATTCAACAGGTTCATCAGGCTCGCGTTGGCGGCTTGCCGGGCAGTCCGGACGTTGCCGTAGCCGTTGGAGGGTACAGCGAATTGCGGCTGGTCGAAATGAAGCAGGGTTTTTGACCAGAGCTTGGCCGCCAGCGCCGGATCACCGGCAACCAAGCGGCGCATCATGACCTGGAAGTCACGTTCAAGCGAACCCGGGGTGCAGCCCGCCGGGAAGCCGTCCTTGAGATAGGTTTGGGCCAGGGTGCTGGCCTCGGCGAGGGCGTGTTTGCCGAGCGCTTTCACATATTCATCGGCCAGCGGGGTCGCTGCCGATTCATCGCTGCCCATGGCTGTTAGAATCTCGTCGCGCGCCACCCGCGCCTGCGGTGCCTCTGCGGCGAAGCGCCCGATGAGTGCCGCAAGGCGCTCGCCAAGCGGCCGTTGCGGGGCGAGGTCACCCGCGGCATCGGGAGCGGATGCGATCAGGCACTCGACCCGGAACCGCTGCGTGGGATCCGGGATGGTGGCGAGCCAGCCAGGCAGCGCCGCCTCGATTTCGCGGGTGAAACGCAGTTGCCCCTCCTGGTTGTTAGAATCACCGGGAGTCAAGCGTTTGAGAATTCCCTGGTAATATTCGCCGGGCCGGGCAAGCAGCGACACTGCCGCCTGGTCATGATGTCCCTGCCACAGCAGGATGGCGAGGTTGAGGTTGCCGCGCAGGCCCACGCCGCCAGCCCGTACCATGCGGGTGACTTCCTCCGCATTGCCGGTGCGGATTGCCAGAACGCACATCATCAGGTTGAACTTGAGGGTGACTTCCCGGGAACCGCTGCTCCGGGTCCACTTATCCAGATTGGTCTTGAGAGCGGCCAGCAGCCTGGCCGCGTCGGCGGGGGCGAGCGACTTGAGTTGCACAAAGCGCGACAACGACTCGCTGGGGTTCATGATAATCTCCGGTGTGCTCGCGGTGACTAACAGATCCGCGAAGGCGGCGGTGCACCTCGCCTCATCGATCCACGAGTCGCTCTGGCGCTGCTGCAGAAGATGGTGCAGAGTGTTGAATCGCAAACCGGCCGGGACCCTGACATCCGTTGCATAGGAGGCAAACGCCTCCTGCAACTCCTGTTTCTCGTCATCCGTAAAGGGCTTCGGATGGTAGGATTGCAACGCCAACAACGACACCTTTGCCAGATCCGGACTCAAGGGATGCAAATCCTTGCGGGTCCAATCCCGCAAGGTGGCCCGCGATGCCTCGTTGGAATAACTGCGGTTCGAGCTGTCCGCCAGGTAAAGCCCCGCCATGATGGGCAGTAATTCCTTGGGTGTCATGCCCGCCAGCGCCACCAGCGCCCCGGCGAACGCGCGATCCGCAAGCGGCAACCCGGCCACCGCCTTGTCAGTGACAAACACCTCCTTGCCGCGTGCGCTGAAATCCTCAAATGACCGGTGCAGGTTGCCGCTGCCACTCGAATCAAACAAACCCTGGGAATTGCCCGCATGGTCCTTTTCTAACAATGATATGAATTCCGCCAACCGGTCCAGCGGCATCACTTCATTGCTCAACTGGCTCATCAAATTCGAGTTGGCATATTGTCTGGCGGTTCGGCCGTTGCCGTAGCCGCCGGAGGATGTGGTGATCTGTGCTTGATCGAAATGGAGCAGGGCTTTCGACCAGATCCTGGCCGCCAGCGCGGGATCATCGGCGATCAGGCGGCGCATCATGCCGCGGGCTACACGCCCATCCTGATCCGGACGAAAATCCGCGGGAAATCCGTTCTTGAGATAACCTTGGGCGAGGGTGCAGGCCTCGGCGAGGGCTTGTCTGCTGGTTTCCGCGAGCAGGCTGCGGGTGAATTTGCCGGCGGATTTTTCGGCGGTAGGAAACCACTTGAGGATGACGCGGGCGAGGTTCCGGCGGAACGGCTCGGGCCACTTGCCAATCGCGGCGGCATTCAACTCGAGTTCGCTGAATGCCACGTCGGGGGTCTTGGCGAGGCGTGCGCCTAACATGCGCGCCCAGAACCGTTCGTCACCCTCCATCGTCACCAGCGCCTCAGCTAATTCTTTCAGGGACTGCTGGCTGAATCTTTCCGCCGCCTGATAGATGGTTTCGAGCAGCGATGATTCCTCGCCCCGGGAGGTCTTTCCCGCCAATTCCGGCCCGGCCATCAGCACGCCGTATTCCGCCCATAACTTCAGGGTGCCCGCCACGTCACTGGTGGTATGACGCGGCAACAACAGATCGCTCAAATAGCTGTCGCCGATGGCTTCAAGACGATTACCCGCCACAAAGCGTGCCATGGCCACCTGACAACCGGCATCCTGACTGAACGACTGGCAGAACTGGCGGTAAACCTGCAGCCGTATCTGAATCACATTGGAACTCCCGTCGCGGACGGCATCCGCATAGAGCTCCCATGCTTGCGGCGGACCTAACAACCTGCGGGTGATGCGCTCGATCACCCGCGTCCGGGCCGTCAGTCCACTTTGGTTGGAAACGAGCAGGGCGAGCACTTCGGCCACTGCGGGCTGGTTGCCGTATTGGCTGCGTTGTTTGTCGAGGGCGAGTTCACAGGCGCAGTCCATGGCGGCATCGAGCAGATCCGCGCGGTGCTTGAAGATGGCCATGCGGGTGATCGTGAGCAACAGGCCGCAACCCGCGTCAGGGGTGTTCTTCACGCTGTCGCGCCACGCGGCAAACGCCGCTACTCCCGGCGTATCCACCAGCTTGAGGAATGCCGCGAGTGACTTGGCTTGTTCCGGGTTGGTTTTGGATAGATCATCTAACAACACCGGCGTGAAGGGGTTGGCTCCCCTGCCCTCCGCGGCCTGACGCATAAGATAACTCATGGGATCGAGGCCGCCTTCCGGCGGACTACTACTGCTGCGTTCTCCGGAGGCGGTTCTCCAGACCCAGAGTGCCTGGGCACGGCTGTAGCCGTCATATCCGGGGTTCTGATTCGGTTCTGGCTTGAGGCGCATGCCCAGTGCCACTGCGGCGAGCGCGGCTTGATCCAGCGTCTCGGCAGGTGTCTCCAGCGCGACCCGGGAGGCGTACATCAGGATGAATGCCTGCGCGCAGGTTTGCGGGTGGCGGAGCATCGCCAGATGCAGCCGGCGGATGAGCGTGTCGCGGGACCGGCTGCGTTCCTCATCGAATTGTTCGGAACTATCCGGGGTGCTCCGCAGTGAGCGCAGCCTGACATCGCCGAATTGGTAGTTATCGCCCAGCCTCGACGCGATCACGTTGATCCACGACAGGTTGCGCTCCGGATCAAACGACGGGAGCAGTGCCTCGGTCAGACCCGTCAGCAGTTCGAGGTTTGCCAGAAAATCCTCGATCTTGAGATTGCCGCTTGCCAATATCTCAACAAACCAGGCTCCGATGAGGTCGGCATCGAATTTACCGTCAGTTAGAGCCATGACGAAAGCCTTCCGTTCGTCGAGCGGCAGGGCGGTCAGCAACGCGCTGCGGACTTCCGCATCGTCGGGTTTTTCCGCGGCAAGCGCCCGCAGTTCCGGCAAGGCCACTCCGGATTGTTTCAAGTGGCTGAGCAACAGCGCGTATTCGCGGCGGCTCTGATAGCCGGCACCTGCGGGTGGCGGCGCAAGCTTGACCACTGCGGCGGTGAGTTTCAGCGAGACGATCTGCTCGTAGAGTTGTTGTTTTTCATTATTGGAATTCGCGGTGGCGGGTCGGATGCGGCGGAGTTCGCTGAGGATCCTGCGTGCGGCGATTTCCTGTTTCCCCTGGCTCACCAGCAACGCCAACGTCTGCTGTTTCACCCCTTGGCGCGGCGGGGTTCGACCATAGAACGCGCTCATCCCGGTCATCACCACGGGTGCCGCCGTGTAGCGGCTGCTTTCCTCGTCAAGCCCGAGTTTGACCAAACCTTCGGCGAGTTGGCGCTTCGTGCTTTCCTCGCGGGCCAGCGGCTTGCGCAGGCGCAGGGCCGCACGGCGGGCCGCGTCGAGGTCCACCTCCGCGACCGGCTTGGCGGCTAGCAGGAGGCCTGTCTGATAGATATGCCAATCCAGCGCATCGCGTTCGGCGGCGGTGGTGGCCGCCTGGCCGGCCGCGGCGAGGAGTTGATAGGCCTTGGCGGGATCCTTGTTGACCGACAAGTGATAGGCCGCGACCACCCGCAGGGCTTTGGAATCCCCGGCGCAGGATTTTTCCAGGGCCTCGATTTCGCGGGCGAGCACGTTGGTTTTGCCCAGGCTGTGGGCGAGGTAGATGCGCAGATAAGGATCGTTGAGTTTCGGCAGCATGGCGGCGAGCGCCTCGCGGTCGATGGGTTTTCCGGAACCCGACCGTTCCCGGGCGGGTTCGGGTTTCTCGCCTAGCAGATCGAGGAGTTTTTGCTGGGCCGGTTTGATGGCCGGCACGGGCCGATCCTCCCTGACGGTGAATTCCGACATCATCTGATAGGGCACCAATGATGACAACACCTCGGGAAGGGTGAGGGTACCTTGGCGCATCCCGTAGATATAGGGTCGCGATGGATACGCCATCGCTGACGGGTTGTTGCGGGTGGGTGGTGGGCCGGCTTGATAGAGATCGTTGAACCAGGCCACGGCCTCGTCGAAGCGACCGGTGCGCAGCCACAGGATGGGCAGCGCCTGGTAGTAGGGCGCAGTGGGGCCTTGCGCCTTGACATCGGCGATCAGGATGGCTTCGGCCCGGTCGCGCAACTCTTTGGGTAACGTGTTTTCCGTATCGAATGCCAGTCGTCCCAACGGTTCAAGGAAGCCGGCACGCTTATCCACGCCGAGCGCGGCGATGAGATCGAGCATTTGGCGGATGCCCTCGACACCGAGTCCGTCATCGCCCGCGAAGAGCAGGCGAGTCATCAGCATGAGCGCCAGATCGGGGTCGGTCTTGAGACAACAATCGACACCCTTGCGCAGCACCTTGAGATCCGGACCCGTATCCTGCCGAATGGGCGAGAAATCATAGCTGCCGGCATCGGCATACCAGCGGAACAGGAGTGGATCCGCATCGCCGGCTAACAATTTTGCGCGCAGTTCATCGGGTTTGAGGGCAACCACGGATTTGATGAAATCCAGGTGTGGGATGGCCGTGGAGTGCAAGGTGGCCAGCATGGCGGTTCGGTGTTCCGGGGATATGTCTGCCAGAGCCAGCGCCTGGCAGAACGCCATCCACCGCACATCGGCTGCGGTGCCGGGCATCGCCACCGCAGGTTGCCCCGAGCCATAGCCGCGATTGCTGCGGCCATTCGGCAACGCCTTCGTCATCATCCGGTAATAGGCAAAGCGCTGGAAGTCCGAGATCATCGCGCCCGGGCGTGATTGCATTTGATTCGCGGGGTAGAGCGGCGTCACGCCTGTTAAATCGCTCTTGGCATCTAGCAGCGCGGCAAACGCGGCAAAGGATGCGTCGGGTTTACCGGCTTCGCGCAAGGTGACTGCATGCAGATAGGCCAGGCGCCAGTCGTCGGGGTGCTGCGGGACGGCGGCGGCCAGGATGCGCAGCGCGCTTTGGCAGTCTTTGCGTTCCACCATGGGCAGCACCAGTTTTTCGGTGTCACGCGGCATGGCACCGCCCTGGGTGGCTAACAACTCGGCAAGTCCGCGTTCGGTGTCGCCGTTGCGGATCCACAAGGCGGAAAGGCGGCGGCGGTTGTCGGGCGAGTCCTGGAGGAGCAGCGCTTTTTTCAACAGGACCTCGGCTTTTTCGATAGAGCCGCCCTGCTCTTCAAGGTCGGCGAGGCGCTGCAGCAGCGTGACATCCTCGGGTTTGCGGCGCAACGCCTCGGCGACGACCTGGGATTCCTCGTCCGGGCGCAACCACGAGCGGTACATTTCCGCGAGGGCTAACAGCGGCACCGGCGACGATGGGTTGTCGCGCGCGCGGCGCTTGAAATCCTTGACCAGGTCATCCTCCCGGCCTTCGCGAACGGCCAGATTGGCGAGCAGGCCTGCCCACTTCAGTTTGGCTGCGGGCGATTCCGCCTCGTCATAGAGTCCGTAATACGCGCGCCACGCTTCGGCGAACATGCCCGCGTCGGACATGGCCGCAGCGAGTTTTGTGCGCATCTCCTCGTCGTTGCCAAACCTGGCGAGCGCGCGGCGCAATTCCGCCACGGCTTGCTGCGGTTTGCCATCAGTTAGGAAAAGTTCCGCGCGTTTGGCGGACGCGAGTTTGTCGCCGGGTGCGAGGCGTTGCCAGTTTTCGGTTTCCTTGAGTGCGGCCGCGTAATCACCTGAGCGTTCCAACAGATTGACCAGGCGCTTGAGTTGTTCGGTTTTGAGGCCGCCGGGCAGGGTGAGCCAATCGCGGGTCGCGCCAATGGCCGCAGTGAGATCGCCGCGCAACTCGCACAAGCGCACGCGCTGGGCTGCCGCCAACAACGGCTCGCCACCCTGCTGCGCCATTTTCAAATCCCGGTCGGCCGCGATGCTATCACCAAATGTTTCGTGAAGTTCGGCAAGCAGGCATAACTCCTGGGTGCACGGGTTCGCTTTGGCTGTTAGTTCGTCGAGCCATTTCCGTGGTTCCTTGT
>Ga0209697_10008960_pt1 | contig 11224 bp, 6 predicted proteins | sample AliMusrvi5mmetaG_FD_184115 | JGI IMG/M metagenome (GOLD analysis project Ga0209697, IMG submission 184115) | Freshwater lake bacterial and archeal communities from Alinen Mustajarvi, Finland, to study Microbial Dark Matter (Phase II) - Alinen... | ecosystem: Environmental > Aquatic > Freshwater... | reverse complement strand
GGAAGACCTGCCACGGTATTGAAAATAGCCTCTCCATTTTTCTTGTTCCATGCACCCAGTTCCTTTAAAACATTGATTTGTTGCTCCGGAATGGTTCCATCCTCTTTGGGACCCATATCAAGCAATAAATTTCCGCCATTGGATACTGCATCAACAAAAATGGTGATTACCTCATAAGGTGTTTTCCAGTTGTCGTCGTGGTGAAAGCCCCAGTTGTCGTTGGTCGTCATGCACAATTCCCACCAGTTGAATTTTGGTTTTTCAACAGGGAAATTCTGCTCCGGTGTTTCATAATCGCCGTAACCCTGCAAACGACCGTTGATAATCGCCTTCGGGTTACCGGTAAGAATCAGCTGGCGGACTTTCTGTGATTCCCACTCTTCGGCACTGTGTTCCCAATCCCCGTCAAACCACCATAAATCCGGTTTGAACATCGCATTGATCTCCTTGATTTGCCCCTGGAAGAAAGATCTGTAACGATTCCACCGATCATAGTCATTGGCAATTTTGTACCTGGAGCTGTCTTTTAAAAAACCCGGATAATTGTTGTCACTCCAGTCAATCAATGAAAAATAGGCTCCGCATTTGAGGTTGCGTTTCCTCAATTCTTTAAAAAATGGTTGAATCAGGTCTCGTTTGGCGGGAGCGGACTTTAGGATATTTCTATCATTCATTCTGGTATCATACATGGCCACTCCATCGTGGTGCTTGGTGGTGATGACCGCATACCGTGCTCCACTTTCCTGAATCAGACCGGCCCAGGCGGCAGGATCGTAATTTCTTAAGGTGAAGCCATTTAGCTGCTTCATGTAATCCTGATGGCTGATCTTTTTATTGTAAAAACTCCAGGATTCATCGATCCCGTTCACGGAATAAATACCCGCATGGATAAAGATTCCCAGTTTGGCATCTGCAAACCACTGCATTTTATCCCTGATGGTCTTGGAATCAATTTTTGACTGTGACTTTCCTGGCAAAATAATAGCCAGGAAAATTATCAGCAGGAAGATTATGCGGAAATTTTTCATTTTGTAGCAATCAGAACCTATAGCAATGAATAATCAAAAAGATTGAGATCGTATTTCAATCCGAACAAAAAAACGGCCAGAAGCAGGATGAAGACAATGGTCAGAATGAAAAACAGGATCCTGTACAAAATTTTCAACCTATCTTTTTCCCGCTTGCCGAATGCCTTCCTGAAAAGTACCGGAATGGCAATGACCGTGATCAGGCAAAAAGGAATAATGCCATAACGCAGAAACCAGATCAGCAGGTTGATCCAGCCATAAGACTTGTACACCCAGATACACTGATCCTGAATCGTTTTATCCCCTATCTTGCCAACCGCCTTGATCCTGTTGTTGCCTGAGGCCAGTTTTACTTCTTTCCAGATAAATATCTTATCGGGCGATTTCAGAATACCCAAAGAATGATCATTGACAAACAGTTCCACTGCATCAAGATTGGAATAGACCTTCACCCCAACTTTTTCTGCTTCACGGTGGATGAATCGCTGGTCATTGATGTGCACCATGGGCTCCTCATTCCAGTTGACTTTGTAAAGGTAAAAGGCATCTTTTTTCGTTTTGCGGTCGTACGTAACCAGACCTTTGTCATTCATTCCGGGGGTATCCCCTTCAATTCGGAAATCAACGCTGAAATCAAACATATTCCAAACATAACATCCCCAGATGTATGGTCGTTCACTGATGGCTTTCCAACTTCGTTCGTGATAGTATGCCTGGTATTCCTCGGGATGCCATGGATGGTTCAAAGGGAATGGGCGCCTCATCTTTTCCTCGTGCTGCGTGATGCCGGCGCCGGCACCATATTCGCTGATGGCCAGGCGAAGTTGCGGATACTTCTTGTGCAACTGATCTGCCCAAGTTCCCAATTTATCCGGGGCACCGTAATACCACCCAAAATATTTGTTCCAGGCGACAACCTCCGTGATGAAATTCAGTTCGTCTCCATCGGGCAACAGACTGGCAGAGGTGATCAAACGTCCCGGATCCTCTGCTTTGGCAAGAGCAGTCAATTCTTTTACAAACGAGGTGGGGCTATCTTTTTTTGGATTACTGAGTTCATTGTAAACGCCCCAGAAACAGATGGAGGGATGATTGTAATTTTGACGGATCAGCTCCCTTAACTGTTGCTTCCCGTTTTCGCGAAACTCCGGACTATTTGTATAACCACCGAGCATGCTTCCGACAAACGGAATCTCGGCCCAAACCACCATTCCCGCAGTATCACAAAGTGAATAGAAGTACCCGGATTGCTGATAGTGTGCAAGGCGCAGTGAATTGACCCCCATTTCCCTGATCAGTTGCATATCTGTCCTGTGATCTTCTTCCGTGAGCGCCGACCCTTTGTCCTTTTTATCCTGGTGCCTGCTGACACCCTGCAATTTCAGATGATTGTTGTTCAGGAAAAACCCTTTCTCAGGATCTACATAAAAACTGCGCAACCCGAGAGGTTGGACCACTTCGTCAAGCAGTGAAGAGCCAGACAATAACTGAACTTTCACCGAGTACAGGCTGGGAGATTTTCGGCCATTCCACAACTTCGGGTTACTGATGTTCATAGACTGCCTTGCCTCTGAGGCCTTGCCTGCAGCGATCACCACATTTGAACTCTGGCTGGCTACCGAAAGGCCGCTCCCATCAAAAACCGAAGTCTGGATGGTTATTGTTTTCTCTGTGCTTGCACCATTGCTCACGATGCTTAAGACCTCTATCTCAGCCTCCTTTTCAGTTACTTTCTTTTGTTTGATGTACACTCCGGGAGAGGAATAATCCAGTGGGGAGACGCATACCTGATCAGTAATCAGCAGGCTGACAGGTCGGTAAATTCCACCATACTGATTAAAGTCCCCTCCAAGCGGAAGGATATCCTCATGTTTCAAATTGTCAACCCTAACCACCAGAAAATTATTCCCACCAACCCTGGCTTGACCTGTAATTTCGTAAACGAAGGCAGAATAGCCACCCCTATGCTGACCCAGGTGAATTCCATTGAGATACACATCTGCCACTGTGTGCACTCCCTCAAATTTCAAGAAAAGGCGTTTCCCTGAGTATTTGCCATCAATCAACAGGTTCTTGGAATAGACCCCGGTTCCCCGGTAGTATTCGATTCCTGCCTGAGCATCCTTTGCATTCCAGGTATGTGGCAGATTAACGGTTTCACGGATAGAATCTCCGTGTATCGAACTCCCTTTAAAAAGCCAGTCATCGTTGATAGGAACAATACACCGAGTTTGACCAGCAAGGCGCAGTCCGACTGTTATCAGCATCAACCCCAGAAGCAGTTTATTCGTAAATTCTTTCATTTCTTTTCATTTTAGTATGGCAACAGTAATTTCTAAGTTAATCCGACAATCGTTTCAAAGCCTCACAAGGAATGACCTAGTTGTTCTTTCCTCTTTTGGCCTGGTGGCAGGTTATTTATCTCAATCAGTTGGCGTGTTTGTAGGAGATCCCGAAGTGGTCAATCATAAAGGATCGCTCATTGGGAGCCTATTTGTTTAGTCTGGAAACTTTAATGGTCCAGACGTATTTGCAGGGCAGCTGTTTCCGGAGGCTTTCAGGGATGGACACTTCGAATCCGTCTCCCACTTTCTTCCACCTGAGATTCATCCTACTGCCCAGAAGCGTCACCCGGGCCTCCTTTTCAGGCTGAAGTGAGATTATCCTGACAGTTGCCGGAAGCGCCGTTTCTCCTTCGGTGGCCAGATATAGGAAGAATACGTTGCCATTTGCCTGTTGGGTCATGCAAATATTATTCTCCCTGAAAGGTGCAATTGCTTTGCTGTTGTAGATTGCTTCACCATTTACCTTCAGCCAGGATCCGTATTCCTTTAGCAGGTCATAAGCTCCCTGCTGCCAGGTACCATCCGGTCCGGGTGCGATGTTCAGCAATAGGTTGCCCCCTTTTGCCACGATGTTGACAAGGGTCTGAATTCCTTCGCGGCCACTCAGGTAATTTGCATTGGGGGTGAAAGACCAGCCTCCACCGGAGATGATGCACGATTCCCAGGGATAGGGAAGCGTCTTGTCCGGGATCCGGTTTTCGGGAGTCAGGTAGTTCTGGTTCTTGCCGTGGACTGCCCTGTCCACCACGATGAGTCCGGGCTGTTTGGTCCGTACTTTGGCGGCCAGTTCATCCATCCGGATATCCTGGTTGACGATCTTGTGTTTCAGAAATCCTCCCTCCGTACTTTCGACCTGTCGTTTGTACCAGTTGGTGATGGTCTCCTTCGAACTCTTTTCCACCCAGCCGCCATCCAGCCACAGGATATCCATTTTGCCGTAGTCCGACATCAGCTCCATGATCTGGTTGTGGGTAAATTCCACATATTTGTTCCATTTTTCGGGATAGGCGGCCGGATCATAATTCACATTCCTGTCAAGCGGCGGGAAATTGGGATCCCAGTAATCCGGGCAGTGCCAGTCGGGTTTGGAGAAGTAGGCTCCCGTCCAGAGTCCCTCGGCCCGGAAGGCGGCAAAGAGCTCTTTGGCAATGTTGGCTTTGGGATTGGTATGAAAAGGACTTTTTACGGAAGTGACCTTGTAATCTGTGTACTTGCTGTCGAACATGCAAAAACCATCGTGGTGCTTGGTGGTGAAGACCACATATTTCATTCCTGCCTCTTTGGCTGCCCTGGCCCATTTGGCAGGGTCGAAAGCAGTTGGGTTGAAGGTTGTTTGCAAGTCTTCGTACTCTTTTTTGTAGGAAAAATAATCTTTGGGATTGGCTCCCTTTTCCCGTTTGCACCAGCCTTCATCTTCGGGGCACAACGACCAGGACTCGACGATTCCCCATTGGCTGTAGGTTCCCCAATGCATCAGCAGTCCGAATTTGAAGTTTTGCCACTCCGCCAGTTTTTTCAACACCAGCGGATCGGTTTCCGGAACATATCTTTCGTCTTCATAGGTGGCCTGACCGAAAACCACAGCGCCCATCGCCAACACAAAAAAAAGTAACATTGCTATCTTTCTCATCGGATCAATCCCCAAATTAATTTGAAACTTTTCCTGGTTCTCTCCGGTTCTTACCAGGATGGCCCGTCAGATCATCGCCCAGGTCTTCCCGGGCTTCATCCGCAATTTTTTTAAGTTCAGCCACGATCTCCGGATAGAAGACTTTCACATCGTATTGTTCTCCCGGATCGCGGCGAAGATCATAGAGTCCTTCTTCAAAATTGAAATTTTCATTCGTGGCTCCCGGGAAACCGTCCTTACCTGGCTCAAAGCCATGATAGGTACGGCCCGGATGGGCAAAAACCAGTTTCCAGTTACCTTTCCTGACTCCCTCCAGGTTATTCTTTCGATAATAGTAAAGGAAATACTCGCGCGGATTGGCATTTGGAATGCCCAGCAACAAGGGAAGAATGCTGACCCCGTCAATTTTTTTCTTTGGAAGATCCGAATTTGTGATTTCTGCAAAAGTAGGGAGCAGGTCAATGGTAGAGGCCAGTTTGTTGCAGATGGTCCCTTCGGCAATGTGTCCGGGCCATTTCATGATACAAGGCTCCCGTTGACCACCTTCATAACTGTTGCCCTTTCCTTCACGCAAACCTCCGGCTGATCCGGCATGGTTTCCAAAGTTGAGCCAGGGACCATTGTCTGAAGTAAAAATGACCAGTGTATTTTTTGTCAGTCCATTTTCTTCCAATGCCTTCAGCACTTCTCCTACCGACCAATCGATCTCCTCGATGACATCCCCAAACAATCCTTGCGGACTCTTGCCTTTGAACTTTCCGGATACGGCCAGCGGAACGTGACACATGGAGTGGGCAAGGTAGAGAAAGAATGGATTTTTTTTATTTTCACCAATAAACTTAACTGCTCTTTCCGTGTAAAGCGTCGTTAGTTCCGCCTGGTCCTCCAGTGTATTGATCTCCCTGATTTTTTCATTCCCTTCTATCAATGGCAGGGGTGGGTATCCATATTTTCTGCCCTTGCTCTCTTTCGTAATGGGTGTTCCATCGTAGTTGACAGGCCACATATCATTGGAATAGGGAAGTCCCAGGTATTCGTCAAAACCCTGTTGCAGCGGCAGAAATTCCCTTAGACACCCGAGGTGCCATTTGCCGATGGCGATGCTTTTGTAATGCTGCGGTTTGAGTATTTCAGGGATGGTTTCCTCATCGAGGTTCAATCCGATTTTGCTATCGGGATTCAGGGCACCTGAGATGCCAACCCTGTTTGGGTAACAGCCTGTCAGGATTCCGGCACGCGAGGCACTGCAGACAGCCTGGGCTGAAACGAAATTGGTAAACCGGATTCCCTGGGAGGCCATCCTGTCGAGGTTTGGGGTGGTATAACCCGTGGCACCGTAGCATCCCAGATCACCATATCCCATGTCGTCGATGAAAACCACGATGATGTTGGGCAGTTTGGGCTTGGCTGCACCGGATGCGGGAAAGCATGCAGCTGTAGCTGCCAGCAGGGCTGGGTAATGCAATAGAGGATGCATAGGAAGTGGAAGTTGGTTGTTTTGGTAAAGCTATTTAAATCCATGAATCTTGCCAAACTTCCGTGAATCAAAAAAGGCATCAAAAACACAGAGATTGATAAAATTAATTACACAGAGGATATAAATTTATTAATCAAATGATTAGTGGCATTTAAATTTGCGCCTTTATGAATTTTCATTAGAGAAACCCCGGAGTTACACAGAGTGGGAAAATCGCAAGCGATTTTCTCTTTCCCGAAGAATCGGGACAAGTTGTGCAATTCGTTTTTTTTTCAGGCAAATTTTGCAACGAGAAACAATCTCCAATCTTTTTTAATCTCTTAACGGGGGTAAAAGTTCTCTGTGTAGAAATTATAAACAGCTTCTTGGTAAAAGGAAAGTTTGCTTTCCCCAAAAAGCTATTCTCCATGAACAGGAAAACTTGATTTGTTAAGTGCAATCAGAAATATTCGCGCTAATTTTTAGGTTATATATGAAATATTCGCGCTAATTTTTCGATTATATTCGAAAAATTAGCGTTTTTATATATTAATGATTACTTTCGCATCCGGCAAATATGGTAATTTATGATAGAAAGAACCTTGGAACAACCCATCCTGAAAGCGCTCACGGAAAGCAGGAAGGTGATCATTCTGTTCGGAGCCAGACAGGTAGGCAAAACGACCTTGTCAAATAAACTTTTGTCGGAGATAAAAGGCAGACAACTGATCGTGAACGGAGATGAAATCAGGTATACAGAACTCTTATCTTCCCGGGATTTCCAGAAGATGAAACTCCTTCTGGATGGTTACGACCTGCTTTTCATTGATGAGGCACAACGGATTCCGGAAATTGGCATCAATTTGAAAATCATTGCTGACAACATGCCGGAACTAAAAATCCTGGTTACCGGATCTTCTTCGTTCGATCTGGCAAACAAGGTAAAGGAACCGCTTACCGGGCGTTCCTCCACATTTCGCTTGTACCCATTTTCCTTGGAGGAACTCCGGCCATCGACGAATGTTTTTGAACTTCAGCAACGCCTGGAAGAGTTTATGATTTACGGGCTTTACCCCGAAATAGCACAATATGCCAACATTGCCGATAAAGAGAAATATTTGGTGGAGCTTACAAGTTCCTATTTGTACAAAGATGTGCTTGAATTGTCAAGTATCCGGAATTCTGCCAAAATTCATCAATTGCTCAGATTGATCGCGTTCCAGATTGGATCAGAGGTATCGCTGAATGAAATTGCCAACGCCATTGGAATGAGTCAGGAAACCGTGGCTCATTATATAGATCTGCTCGAGAAGTCATTTGTTTTGTTTCGACTCGGAGGATTCAGCAGAAATCTGAGGAAAGAAGTCAGCAAGCGGGATAAAATATATTTCTGGGATTTAGGTGTTCGCAACTGTCTGATCCAGAATTTCGCCCCTCTGAGCCTTCGTACTGACATGGGTCCGTTATGGGAAAATTTCTTAATCGCTGAACGGCTAAAATTTCTGGGAAATCATGGAATAACGGCATCTTCCTATTTCTGGCGCACCTATACCGGCGCCGAAATTGATTACATCGAGGAGAGAAAAGGCCAACTTTATGCCTTTGAAATTAAATATTCCAAGGCACGCAAAAAGGCTCCCCAAGCCTGGCTCGATAACTATGGTCCGAATTTCAGCTACATTACCCGGGATAATTTTTGGGAGTTCCTGATGGAGTAGATACAATCCGGAGTATCCCGGCAGCATTGAACGATTTCCGACAGGGGTGAGGTCGGATTTGAAAATCAGTGCCTGCGGGGGGCCATAAAAAAAGCCACCCGAATTTTCCGGATGGCTTTTTCAAAATATGATCAGTTTGTTTGCTTATCCAATAACCTCTACAGGAATGTCCTTGTTAACATTCTTGCTACCGATCAAGGCATAGAACAACAAGTATCCGATGCAAATAAAGATCACCCAATAGCTGGTCGCATAAGAAGTAAGGTCGGCAATTTTACCCTGAAGAAGAGGTAAGATTCCTCCACCGCAAACCATCACCATAAAGATACCTGAAGCAGCTTCGGTATATTTACCCAAACCTTCGACGGCCAGGTTAAAGATACCACCCCACATCACGGATGTGCACAAACCGCAAATGATCAGGAACATGATGCCAATTGGCACTTGAGCAAGACCGAAGGAGATATTTGACTGAAATACTGGCATACTGACTGTGGTTGAAACAGGCAAGAAGATGGCCAGGGTAACAAATACCAAACCGAGTAAAGACACCGCTGATAGCATTGCCTTACTTGTAAATCTTGCAGCAAAGGAGGCTCCCAGGATTCGGCCGATCATCATCAGGAACCAATAAGTTCCGACAACTGAACCGGCTACCGTAGCATTAATTGCCAGACCGCCCTTGGCGATATCGGAAGTCATGAAAAGATTGGCAGTACTGGGTATCCCGATTTCGATTCCCACATAAACGAAGATGGCAATTGCCCCAAAAATGAAATGGCGAAAGGAAAGCGGACTGTGTTCGTGTTTCACTTTCGATTTGCCGATCAAACGAGGTTCAGGAATTTCCATGATGTAAAGCACAACGAATACGATGGCAAAGATTCCCATGGCCATGAAAAGGGCAGGATTTGCCTTGTCGATGGTGCGCTCAGCCGCGTTGGCACCCATCAGGTAACCAACGAGGACTGGAACGATGGTTGCCGCCACGGAGTTCAAAGATCCTCCGGTTTGGATAAGCTGATTACCTTTTTTGCCACCGCCTCCGAGTGTGTTCAACATCGGATTGACAACCGTATTTAACATACACATGGAGAAACCTGAAATGAAAGCTCCTGTAAGATAAATGACGAAGCTCCCGACCTGGCCTGAAAGGTATTGAACCGCAACTCCAGAGAAGCCAACAACAACGGCAATCAAAGCGGTCTTCTTATAACCAATCCGTTCGAGTAGGATTCCAGCAGGAATACCCATGAATGCATAGGCAATGAAATTGGCAAAGAAGCCTAACTGAGACAAGAAGTTTGATGCTCCGAATTGTTTTGCGACAATTACCCCCATTGGACTTGGTAGCCCGGTCACGAAGGCAATCATAAAGAACAGGGCAAACATCATTGCTATAGGCAATGCATAACTTTTGTTTTTTGTCATAATTGTTTAATTTGTTTGGATAATTACTTCAGTTATTTTTACTTCGGATTTATAGTTGAAAAGTAACAAGATTTTTAGAATAATTTTTTGCCTCCGTCGCCAATTTCGGCCACATAAAATACCGGCGTCAATCCTGTTCTTTCCTGGTAGTTTTTACCCACCTGATCAATAAATTTTGGAACTGCGGCATCCTTCACCAGGCTTACCGTACATCCTCCAAAACCGCCTCCGGTCATACGGGAGCCAATCACACCCTCAATTTTACGGCCTTCCTCCACCATGGTATCCAATTCCGGACCCGTTACTTCGTAATCATCACGGAGTGAATCGTGGGAGCCATTCATCAATTGGCCGAAGCTGGTGAGATCGCCAGCCTTCAAGGCCCTGACCGCATCTTCCGTCCTTTTTATTTCGCTTACAACGTGGCGGGCCCTGTTGCGGACGGTTACGTTTTCGATCTTTTCTTCCACTTTAAGGAAATCTTCCCAGGAGAGTTCTCCCAGTGCCGCTATGTTGTTGAATGGTTGAATTGCCTTGACGGCAGCCTGGCATTCGGCTACTCTTTCGTTGTATTTCCCCGAATCCAGTTTGTGCGGACTGTTGGTGTTGCTGATGACGATCTTGACCCCTTCCAGTTTGACCGGTACCAATTCGTAGGAGAGGGTATCGCAATTAAGAAAGACGGCATAATCCTTTTTCCCCATGGCGGATACGAACTGATCCATGATACCGCAATTCACAAGGGCGAATTCGTGCTCCGCCTTCTGTCCCATCAGGGCCAGTTCAACCTTGTCCAATCCAAACCCATACTGATCGTTGATCATTACACCCGTAACCACTTCCAGGGCAGCAGAGGAGGAAAGGCCAGCACCCGTAGGAACATCCCCGTAGAAAAGCAGGTCTGCACCCTCTTCAAAAGTTATTCCTTTTTTCATGAACTGGGCGAAAACGCCGATGGGATAGTTCACCCATTCCTTGCCGATGGCCTTGTTCAGATCTTCCACTTTCACCTCAGCCTCAAAAGGCATGTCCATGGAGGCGAACCGTACGGTTTTGCGTTTGGTTTTTCTTACCAGAAGATAAATACCAAAGCTAAGTGCGCAGGGAAATACGAAACCACCGTTATAGTCGGTATGTTCACCAATAAGATTCACACGTCCGGGGGAGAAATAGCCATTCATTTCACCGGCTCCAAATTTTTCGATAAACTTTGCCTTAAGCTGTTCGATTGTCATATTTTTATTCAATGAATTTGATTTTTGTCGATTTGGAAAAGCAAATATAAAATAATAAAAGGATATAGGATAAAGGATAAAGGATAAAGTGCGGTACAATTCGGATTAAAAGGCAAAAGTAAAAAGGCAAAAGGCAAAAGTATTGGACTCTCTTGTTTGGTGTAGGGTTATCTTCTCATGTTGATCGCTGCGCACTTTTGCCTTTTGCCTTTTTGGACACAAGAAAGCCCCGGCTCAAATACATGAACCGGGGCTTGGTTTAAGTTGGCGGCGACCTACTCTCCCACTTTCGCAGTACCATTGGCGCTGACGGGCTTAACTTCTCTGTTCGGAATGGGAAGAGGTGGAACCCCGTCGCTATAGCCACCTAAATCTCTCTAG
>Ga0209697_10008958_pt1 | contig 11227 bp, 11 predicted proteins | sample AliMusrvi5mmetaG_FD_184115 | JGI IMG/M metagenome (GOLD analysis project Ga0209697, IMG submission 184115) | Freshwater lake bacterial and archeal communities from Alinen Mustajarvi, Finland, to study Microbial Dark Matter (Phase II) - Alinen... | ecosystem: Environmental > Aquatic > Freshwater... | reverse complement strand
TTTCATATTGCCTCCGTTTTTCACCCTTTGGGTGATGTAAAATTATGTTTTCGCAAACACATTTTACGACGGAGGCTTCTTCTTTTGTCCTCTTTTTTTATCTTTCTAATTCGGTGTTAGGGAAGGAGATTGCTTTATTAAAGGTACAATTGATTTGTTAACCGCATAACTCTAATCAGGTTGACAATGGCTACTTTGGTAATTATTATATGAATCTTATGAAAACAATATATTTAGACTATGCTTCAACAACACCAACTGATCCTTTGGTACTCGAGGCCATGAGGCCTTTTTATTTTGAACAATTTGGCAACGCTTCCAGTCCTCATAGTTTTGGGCGAAGAGCGCGCAAGGCCATCGAAGATAGCCGAGCCCTTTTAGCCAAATTTATCGGGGCTAAACCGTCTGAGATCATTTTTACAAGCGGGGCCACAGAATCCAACAACCATGTTATTTTTACCTCCGCTTTAAGTCTTTTTACCAAGGGCCGTCATGTCATCGTCTCTGCCATTGAGCACCATAGTGTCATTGAAAGTGCCCACAGGCTTGAAAAGTTAGGTTTTCAAGTCAGTTTTGTCAAACCCAATGCCCAAGGTATTATTGAAACCGAGGCTGTTGCTCAACTGATAAAGCCAGAAACCATTCTCATAGCCGTCCATCATGCTAATAATGAAATAGGGACCCTACAACCAGTGTCTCAAATTGGCGCCTTGGCCCGTCAAAAAGGAATTTATTTCTTAGTTGATGCGGCACAAAGCTTAGGGCATATCCCCGTCAATGTGAACCAAATTTCGTGTGATTTCCTGTCTTTATCGGCGCATAAATTTTATGGGCCGCAAGGTGTGGGAGCTTTGTATGTGCGTGATGGTATCAATATTGAACCAAGAGAGCATGGCGGTGACCAAGAAAGCGGCCGTCGGGCAGGGACGCATAATGTGCCAGGAATTGTTGGTTTGGCTAAAGCGATTGAATTAGGCCAAGAGCGGATGACCCAAGAAGCAAAGGAGCAATCCGCGTTGAGGGATCATATTATCAAGGATGCTTTGTCTAATATCGAGGGGGCTACATTAAATGGCTACCCCAAAGAACGTTTGCCTAACAATATCCATTTTTCTTTTGAAAATATTAAAGGCGAAGATTTGGTTGCGGCTTTAGATATGGAGGGCATTGCCCTTTCCATGGGATCAGCGTGTAAGTCTGGCAGCTTGAAGCCTTCACATGTGCTTAAGGCTATAGGGTTATCTGATGCTTTGGCTTTGGGAAGCTTGAGGATTAGCCTGGGTCGCTGGACAACATCCCAAGAGGTGGGATATTTTTTAAAGCAGTTGAAGGAAAAGATAGAAAAGCTAAGAATTAAATAAGAACTCCTCATGCAAAAGCGTATCATTCAATTCTTAAAGCAAACAGAAGGCTATGTTTCCGGCGAGGAAATGAGCCAGAATTTAAACATATCCCGCGCGGCTATTTGGAAGTATATGCAGGAGCTTCGCGCGCTTGGGTATGATATTGCCGCGGTTCCGCATTTGGGGTATCAACTGGTGGCCTCTCCTGATAAGCTTTTCCCCCACGAGATACAGTTTGGTTTACAAACCAAAATCATAGGGCAAAAGGTCCTGACCTTTGAATCTATTTCTTCGACCATGGATGAGGCTTTTCGTTTAGGCATGGAAGGCGCGCCGGAGGGGACGGTTGTTTGCGCAGAGGGGCAAACCAAGGGCCGCGGTCGTTTGGGGCGCGTTTGGGTGTCCCCTAAGGGCAAGGGGATATACTGTTCTTTAATTTTAAAGCCGAAATTACCCCCCACACAAATGCCGCAGATTACTCTTATGATAGCGGTCGCCTTGGCAGAGGCCATACGTCAAACGACGTTGATACAGCCTATGATTAAGTGGCCCAACGATCTTTTGATAGGTTCCAAGAAATTGGCGGGTATTTTGACGGAACTGCGCGCCGAGGTTGATCAAGTTCAATTTGTCATAGTTGGGATTGGGTTAAATGTGAATGCCACATCCTCCCAAATTCTTGATACAGCCACGTCTTTAAAGATTGAAACCAAAGGGAACATGAATCGAGTTGAGATTTTTCAAGAGATCTTAAGAAGCATAGAACTCTGGTATGAGAAATTGCTTAAAGGACATTTCGATGAAATTTTAGATTATTGCCGTCAACATTCCGCTACTCTAAAGAAAAGAGTGCGTATTCATGACTCAACAGGAAACATCGAAGGGGAAGCTGTTGGTCTCGATAACGACGGAGGGATTCTAATCCGTCAAGATAAAGGAACTATCATCAAAAAAATGGCAGGAGATATCATTCAGTTAAGATAAATACCTTTATGAATATTTCTTTTTTAGAAAAAGATTTAGAAGAATTAAAAGCCAGCGGGCTTTATCGCTCCTTGAAAGAAGTAGGTTCAAGTCAGTCGAGAGAAATTATCCTCAATGGCAAGAGAGTTTTAAATTTTTGTTCCAATAATTATTTAGGTCTAGCGGATGATGAGCGCATTAAGCAGGCGGCTATAAAGAGCATTCAAGAAGATGGATTTGGTTCAGGAGCTTCAAGATTGGTGTGCGGTACGATGAGAGCGCATACGAAGCTCGAGGAGAAACTGGCGCATTTTAAGAAAACACAAGCGGCTCTTTTATTTTCAAGCGGCTATATGGCCAACACGGGAATTATTTCAGCCTTAGTTGGAAGAGAAGATGTCGTCTTTAGCGATAAACTTAATCACGCCTCCATTGTCGATGGAATTATCTTAAGTCGGGCCAAGTTTTTTCGATACGCGCATAATGATATGCAGTCTTTAGAAAGAGCGCTCAAAGGTGCTGGGAATTTCAAGAAAAGGCTTATTGTCACCGATACGGTTTTTAGCATGGATGGGGACAGAGCGAATCTTCCAGAGATTGTACACCTAGCTCGTCGCTATGAAGCTATGGTTATGGTGGATGAAGCCCACGCCTTTGGTGTTTTAGGAGAGAATGGTTCAGGTTTGGTTGAGCAGGAAGGTTTAGGGGGAAAAATCGATGTTCAAATGGGCACTTTTTCAAAAGCCGCGGGATGTTTTGGCGCGTATGTCTGTGGCTCCAAGATTCTTTGTGAGTATTTGATTAATCATAGCCGCAGTTTTATCTATACAACAGCCCTTCCACCTTCCTTGGCAAGCGCGGCTTCTGTGGCCATCGATATTATTGAACAGGACAAATTAAGACGACAAAAAGTCTTAGACAACGCTCAATATCTAAGGGACGGTCTTAAAAGAAAAGGCTTTGATACCTTAGAGTCAACGACGCCTATTATTCCCATTGTGTTCAAGACCCCTCAAAAGGCCTTGGAGGCTTCTCAATATTTATTTCAGCAGGGGATTTTTGTCCAGGCCATACGCCCACCGACGGTGCCGGTTAATACGGCCCGTTTACGTGTGACCGTCATGGCAACCCACACCAGAGAAGACCTGGATTTATTTTTGGATAGGATATGCCGCATATAACCACCGCTCATAACATCCAATGGCATTATGAACATTCGGGCTCTGGCGAGGCGATTGTTTTTATCCATGGTTTTGGGGGAAGCTCTCGTTGGTGGTGGCAGCAGAAAGAGTTTTTTGAAAAAGCGCATCATGTGATTACCCTAGACCTGCCCGGCCATGGAGAGAGCACTTGGCAGCAGATAAGCCTCCATGAAATGGCCATGGACATACGACATATTTTGGAAGCTTTAAATCTTTCCCAGATTAATTTGGTGGCTAGCTCCTTTGGGGGGCTTCTGGCCATGGAATTGTATCGTCTGATTCCGGAACATATTTCCAGAATAAGTTTTGTTGGGGCCATTCCTAAATTTGCTCGAAGCAGTTCCTATCCGGCGGGATTGGATATTGAAAAGATTCACACTTTAAGTCAGCAGTTTGAAGGTAATTATGCTTCTATCCTAGATATTTTTTTCCGCTCGTTGTTGACGATGAAGGAGAGAGAATCGCCGGCGTTTAAGAGTATCAAAGAACTGCGTCAGGCTGAAAATCTACCTCAACGGCCAGCGCTTAAGGCTTTTTTGGAAATATTAGAGAAAGCAGATTTGCGGGACCGTTTATCATCCATGATTTGTCCGGTTCAGTTTATAACCGGCAGTGACGATTATATTTGTCCCAAAGCTGTTATGGAATGGATTCAAGAACATATGCCCAATGCCCGTCTTGATTTTATAGAAGGCGCTGGACATTTACCTTTTTTAACAAAATCGGAACAGTACAATGAACTCGTACAAAATTTCTTCATCAACTGATAGGGTCCATCGTGCCTTTAGTGAGGCGGCAGACCAATACGATGTTTTAACCGGCTTGCATCGGGAGATTGCTCGAGAGCTTATGAAACGATATGCAACCTTGGAGGCGCGCCGAGTGATTGATGTGGGCTGCGGCACAGGGTATCTTAGTTGCATGGCCCGACGTTTTTTTTCAAATGCTTCTGTGATGGGTATCGATACGGCCCAAGGGATGTTAGAGAAGGCCCGTTGTCAGGATGAAGGCGGGGATATTGTATGGATTAACGCCGATGCCCAGGCCCTGCCTTTAAAAGATTCCAGTGTTGATTTAGTCATGACCAATTTAGCTTTTCAATGGCTGAAAGATATCCTGGAGGGGTTTAAAGAAGCCCATCGGGTGCTAAACCCTAAAGGCACTTTTGCGGCCACCTTGTTTGGTTATCCTACCTGTCAGGAAGTATTTGAATCCTTAGATGCCTGTGGGTTTAAGTTTAAGGGAAAAATTCAGCGTTTAATGGGGGTAGAAGAGGTTAAGTCAAATTTGGCTAAAGCAGGGTTTAGTCAAATCAAGTTGGATTACGAAAGGATGAACATTCAGTTTAAGGATTTATGGGAGCTTTTAGGCTGGCTTAAGGCTATTGGAGCTAATCATCTGCCTAGGGATGGGTATATAGGTAAGAACCTGCTGCTTAAAGCGGCTGACTACTATCAGGAGCGCTTTCCCAATATTAATGATGGTATAAGAGCGACTTTTGAGATTATTTGGATTGACGCACAACGGTAGTTTCTTGGCGGGGCATTGATTTTGTTTTATAGTTTTCGATGTTGTTTATTCACAGTATTTTACGTAGTAAATGGGCTTTTTAAATTAGATTTTAAGCACCATTTTAAGCATTCTAAACGGGATTCTGAACGGTTCAGAACCTTGCTAGATAATGAACGGTATTCTGAACTAGATTCTGAACATTCTGAACAGGATTCTGAACTAGATTCTGAACATTCTGAACGGGATTCTGAACGGTTCAGAACCTTGCTAGATAATGAACGGGATTCTGAATTAGATTCTGAACATTCTGAACAGGATTCTGAACAGTCATATCAAGGGCCTTTTAATAGATTATCAAATCGATTATGAAAAGAATATTTATAACCGCAACTGATACCGGAGTGGGTAAGACAGTCGTCACCTTTGTTTTGGGGGCCTTACTGAAGGCCAAAGGCTATAAGGTGGGAGTGCTAAAACCGGTACAATGTGCAGGAAACGATGCCCAGTGGCTTAAACGTAAACTTGAGCTGGAAGATGATATCAGGGGCATTAATCCCTTTTGGGCACCAGAACCTTTGTCTCCACATCTGGCTTTAAAACGGGCCAAGATGAAATTCAGCCTTCGACCTGTGAAAGCCGCTCTTAAAAAATTGGAAGCCAAGTACGATACTATCCTTATTGAAGGGGCTGGTGGGCTTATGGTTCCGCTTAAGGATGGTTATTATAATGCTGATTTAATCCGGGATCTTAAAACTGAGGTCATTATTGTCTCCCGTTTAGGATTGGGAACCATTAATCATACCCTGTTAACTATTAATCAGGCCAAGGCGTATGGCTTAAAAATGAAGGGCATAATCTTTTCTGATGGCAAGGCAGGCAAAAAGACCTTACCCGAACGCTCCAATCCACAGGAAATAGAAAGATTAACGAAAATAAAAGTATTAGGTACAATTCCTTATCTTAAAACGTTTACTTACAAGGATGTATTACGACAATGCAAAAGTCTCGCTCTAAAATTCTAAAATATTACGATAAACAATACCTCTGGCATCCTTTTACTCAGATGAAGGATTGGCTGGCCGATGAGGATCAGCCGTTAATCATTGATAAGGCCCAAGGGGTTTATTTGATTGATACCGAAGGGAAGAAATATATCGACGGAGTTTCTTCCCTTTGGGTCAATGTGCATGGCCACAGACACCTTAAGATTGATGCGGCCATCAAGGCTCAGGTTGACAAGCTATCCCACTCTACACTACTAGGCCTGGCCAACACGCCTTCGGTTGAGTTATCCCGAGAACTTATTAAAATTGCACCTAAGGGCTTAAGCAAGGTTTTTTATTCGGACAATGGCTCAACCTCGGTTGAAATCGCTCTAAAGATGGCGTATCAATATTGGCAAAATAAAGGGGAAAAAAGCAAACGTACCCTGGTGCATTTGGCGAACTCCTATCATGGAGACACCCTAGGCTCTGTCAGTGTGGGGGGCATTGATCTTTTTCACAAGGTGTATCGGGATTTGATTTTGAAGACACGGGCTCTTAAGCGTCCTTGTTGGGATGCTCCTTGGGATTTTGAAATGCTCCTCAAAAAAGACTCTTCAAAGATTGCTGCCTTGATTGTTGAACCTTTGGTTCAGGGGGCTGCGGGAATGATTCTTTGGCCGAAAGGGATTTTAAAAGAGTTTAGGCGGCTATGTACCAAATTTGATGTGCTTTTAATTGTGGATGAGGTAGCCACCGGCTTTGGCCGTACGGGAAAAATGTTTGCCTGCCAGCATGAAGGAGTCAGTCCTGATTTTTTATGTTTAGCGAAAGGGATCACAGGAGGATACTTACCTCTGGCCGCTACCTTAACGACGAAGAAGGTTTACGATGGTTTTGTTTTCAAGTATGAAGATCAAAAGACCTTCTTCCATGGGCATACCTATACCGGTAATCCTTTGGCTTGCGCGGCAGCCTTGGCCAATCTGGAGGTTTTTAAGCAAGAGCGCACATTAGAAAATCTTAAAGACAAAATAAAATTTCTGGCTAAGACTTTAAAGATGTTCTATAATCTGCCCTCCGTCGTCGATATTCGTCAGTGCGGATTTATGGTTGGAATTGAGCTAAAAGGGCAAGAGCGTTTAGGCGCGCGCGTCTGTCAGAAGATACGTCAATATGGCGTTATCTTAAGACCGCTAGGCAATGTGATTGTGATCATGCCGCCTTTGGCGATTTCCCTAAAAGAGTTAGAATATTTATTGGCCTCGACGTACAAGGCTATTGAAGAAACAATAAAAGATGATCAAAGCGCAAAACACAAAACCAAATAAAGACACAACTGTTTTCGTCGCCATGAGCGGCGGGGTCGACTCTTCGGTGGTGGCGGGTCTGATTAAAGAAGCCGGCTATAATACCGTTGGGGTGACCATGTGTTTTAATATCACCCATCCTAACAGCACGAAACCTTCTTGTTGCGGGATTGAAGGCATTGGCGATGCCAAACGCGCGGCGGAAATCTTAGGTATTCCGCATTATGTTTTTAATTTTGCCGCGGATATTAATGACTACATCATCGAGGATTTTACGCGAGAATATTTAAACGGGCGGACCCCCAATCCTTGCGTGCGTTGCAACCAGCATTTAAAATTCGGCACACTTTATGATAAGGTCAAGACCTTAGGCGCTGATTATATCGCCACAGGTCATTACGGGAAAATTGAATTTAATAATAAAGAAGAACTTTTTGAACTTAAGAAGGCTGTGGATGAGCGTAAAGATCAATCCTATTTTCTTTATAGCATGAAGAAAGAAACCTTGCCCTCGGTGCTTTTTCCTTTGGGAGGTTTGACCAAGGGGGAGGTTCGCGACTTAGCACGTAAATATAATCTTAATACAGCTGAGAAACCTGAGAGTCAGGATATATGTTTTGTGCCGCAGGAAGGATATAAGAAATTCTTAGAGGATCGGGTGGGCAAAGAAACAATGATTCCCGGTGATTTTATGGATGAACAGGGTAAGGTTGTGGGACGACATAAAGGAATTGCCTACTATACCATCGGTCAAAGAGATAAATTAGGGATAGCCTTGGGGTATCCGGTTTATGTTTATCGTATTGAACCTAAAACGAATACTGTTTATGTAGGCAATTTAGAAAAACTTTATTCTAAAGGACTTGTTGCGGGTCAGACCAATTGGGTAAGTATGGAAATTCCCAAAGAAACCATAGAAGTTATGGTTAGAATTCGTTATAATTCTCCTGAAGTAAAAGCGCTGTTAAAGGTTCTGGATAAAAACACTGTTCAAATTGAATTTATCCAGCCCCAAAAATCCGTAACGCCGGGACAGTCGGTGGTTTTTTATAAGGATGATGTGGTTTTAGGCGGGGCAATTATCGATGGCGCTATTTAAATTTCTAATCTCTCAAGGGAGAAATTTATGTTAAGAATATTTTTAGGTCTTATGATTATCGCTTTGACAACGATTCCTATTTTTGCTCAGTCAGTTAATCCTGCCAGGCAGTATGAACAATCAAGAAACACTCAACCTCCTGCTGACGGAGTCTGGCATGTGTATGACCGCAATGGGACTCTGTTAAAGGAAGAGAATTATAAATCGTATCGTTTGGATGGCATCACAACGACATTTTATCCTACTGGAAGTGTAAGGGCGACCACTCCTTATATAGATGGCCAACGACAGGGGGTAGAGAAAACGTATTATCCTTCTGGGGCGCTGCAAGGTGAAAATCTTTATCTGAACAATGATTTAAATGGCGTCAGTCGAGAATATTATGAAACCGGCGAGTTGAAACGCACCTCAATTTATAGGAATGGTCAGCTGGATGATATAACCAAGATTTATTATAAAGAGGGAGAGTTGAAACAACAGTGGACGTATAAACAAGGTATTATTAACGGAACGCAGCTGACCTACTCGGAAGATGGCCAAATTAAAACAGAAGATGATTATCAAAACGGATCTTTGGTTGCCCACAAGGATTTTACCAATGATGTAGCGGCCATGGTTTCTCCTGAAAACTCTAAACCTACTTTAAGAAAGAATAATTTTAAACCTTCGACAACATCCGTTCAACCTCCAGCAGACGCAAAGAAAATTCAATGATCACTTTTAATACCGACCACCTCAAAGGCTTCGTCAATGACGAAGACATCAAGAATGTTTTTCCAGCCCTAAAAGAAGCGCATGAAGATTTGCATGCTCAAAAGGGAAAGGGAGCTGAGTTTACAGGATGGCTTAATCTCCCGTCGCAAATTCGAGAGAATTTCTTAAATGACCTTCAATCTTTAGCTTCCCAAGTGCAAAGTGATTGTGATTGTTTGGTTTCCATTGGTATTGGCGGATCTTATTTGGGTATTCGTGCGGCCGTGGAATTTCTAGGAGGGGTGACGAAAATCCCGTTGTATTATGCTGGACAGAACATTAGCAGTGATTATTTGAACGGGCTTTTAGAGTCTCTTAAAGGTAAAAGAGTGGGAGTCGTGGTTATTTCTAAATCAGGAACGACTACCGAGCCGGCCATTGCCTTTCGCTTGATCAAGAAATTGTTGGAAAGTAAATATAGCGCAGAAGATTTAAAGAAGCGCATTATTTGTGTTACCGACGAGAAGAAAGGTGCCTTGCGGCAGATTGCCACAAAGAATGGGTATCGTTCTTTTATTATTCCTGACGATGTGGGGGGGCGGTTTTCAATTTTGACTCCGGTGGGTCTTGTGCCGCTGGCCTTGGCGGGGATTGATGTGAAATCCTTAGTGGAAGGTGCCAGAAAAGCCCAGGAAGAATATAAGGATCTAGACTTACAAAAGAATAATTGTTACCGTTATGCCGCGATTCGTAACATTCTTTATCGTAGGGGGAAGAAGATTGAAGTGGTGTCCTCTTTTTATCCTCAAGTTTATTTTGTAGCTGAATGGTTTAAACAACTTTTTGGCGAAAGTGAGGGAAAAAACGGTAAGGGTATTTTTCCGGCGTCTATGATTTTTTCAACCGATTTGCATTCTATGGGTCAGCAAATGCAAGATGGCGAGAGAAATATTTTTGAAACTTTTATTTCTATTGATAAACCAGAACACGATTTGACAATTCCCTATGACGACGATAATTTAGATGGTTTTAATTATGTGGCTGGAAAAAGTTTTGATTTTGTAAACAAGAAAGCCTATGAGGCAACCTCCGCAGCGCATTTTGAAGGAGGCGTGCCTAATATGACGTTATCTTTGTGTAAAGCCGATGCCTTTCATCTGGGGCATTTATTTTATTTCTTCGAGAAGGCAGTGGCCATTTCTGGTTATATGCTAGGAGTCAATCCTTTTGACCAGCCAGGTGTAGAGGCCTATAAAGCTAAGATGTTCGCCCTGCTTAAGGCTTGATAACATTCTATGTCTTCGGTCATTAGAGTACGATCCCTTAAAAAAACTTTCCATGCGCCATCAGAAATTATCCATGCCCTCAACGGGATTGATTTAGACGTTGAGCAAGGAGAAATTTTGGGGATTTTAGGCCCCAATGGAGCAGGCAAGACGACGTTCTTAAACACCCTATCGACCTTGCTTCTGCCGGACAGTGGACAAATTGAGATTTTAGGAATTGAATCTAAGCCTGAGAATTTTTCTACCATCTGCCGTTTAATTAACATGTCCTCGGGTTATCCTAATTACGCGTTTAGCTTGACTGTTAAAGAAAATTTGGAATTTTATGGCAGGCTTTATGGTTTATCAGGTCTTGGTTTAAGAAAGAAAGTAGATGAAGTAACCCAACTTTTCGCTCTCCAAGATTTTAGTCACCGGCGTTTTGATGAATTGTCCTCGGGAACAAAACAACGTCTTTCTTTGGCAAAATCTTTACTCAACGATCCTAAGGTCCTTTTTTTGGATGAACCAACCGTTGGTCTTGACCCTGATGTGGCGATCAAGACCCGTCAGGTGGTGAAGGATGTCCTCAAAGAACGCAAGGTCACGGTGCTTTTTACTAGCCATAATATGATTGAGGTTGAAGAAATGTGCCAGAGGGTGGCGTTTATTCAAAAAGGAAATATGGTAAAGTTGGCCTCTATCCAGGAGTTAAAGAATTTTCATAAGACGGATGATTTAGAACAGATTTTTATCCGTTTGATCCATGAAAAGCATCCTCAGTTAGAAAAATCAGCGCCGATGGCGGTCTTTACAACCATGCCTTCTATATATCGCGCAGATATTAAAGGATGGTT
>Ga0209697_10008957_pt1 | contig 11227 bp, 9 predicted proteins | sample AliMusrvi5mmetaG_FD_184115 | JGI IMG/M metagenome (GOLD analysis project Ga0209697, IMG submission 184115) | Freshwater lake bacterial and archeal communities from Alinen Mustajarvi, Finland, to study Microbial Dark Matter (Phase II) - Alinen... | ecosystem: Environmental > Aquatic > Freshwater... | reverse complement strand
CTATACGAGCCAACAACCTTTTTGCCTGAGATCGAGATACAAGTTTCTCATTTTCGTATTGCGCTAACCGAACAGGAATAACTGTTTTGTTAAACTGAAATTCATCCGGCCCAGCATAATCATCAAAAACCGTCTGGATTTCACGCGAAGAATCTCTCTTAAGAAGCATATATACCGCAGTACCAGCTTCGTTTTCAGAAAATTCGGACTCCAGAATAACATCAAATTCAAACTGATCATCATGACGAAACCTCACGCCTTTTGAATCAATTTCAAACTCATCAAATACTCTTGAAGTAAAGAATATTCCTTCCCCTGTATGATTATCCGGATCTGTAGTCAATTTCCCTTTCGATAGCTCAAAGAGTGCCTGACGCTCATCATCCAGATTACACAACCGCCTGATCTTCTTGAAAATGCCCTCCCCATCGTCAATCACGGAGATAATAATTTTTTCATTATCTCTTACAGCAGAGATAGAAACATGTTTTCCGCCAGAATGATCAAGTACGTTATTTACCATTTCGGTAAAACCGTAGTGACATATATCGATAATATGTTCAGGCAAATCTTCGAATACAAATGAATATTCATTCCTCCAAACACCATCTTCAGTTAAGTCATCTGTGAGGATAAAGTGCGACTTATGCTCCCTTAAGTCTCCTAAATAATATTTTTTCCCCTTTCCACTGCCTGTGGATGTTAATCGCCCTTCTTTTTCAAGGCGCTGCATATGGCTATATACTGCCTGAGGGGTTATAGAGAATATTCTGGCAATATGCTTTGAAATATCAGCAGAATGCTGCTTGACATCACTGACGATTTGGCGCCGTATTTCCTCGCCCCTTTCTTTATTATTCATTGCTTATCCTTTAAGAAACTTTATTTCTTAAAGGATATCTATTTTTTTCTTAATGGACAAAATATATTTCGTAAAGGATGGAATACAATTCCGCATCTAAAACCGGCTTTGAAGTGAACTACCCGACGCACTTTGTCGGCAAAATTTGTTCCACCATTGTTCCTTTTGCGCTTTTTGTAATTTCTATATTGTTATAATATAATGATCTAAGTTTCAACGCTGAAGTCATGGGGAAGGCGCGGCAGCTTTATACCAGCAGTACCGGGTAGTCTATCTCGTTGATCAGCTCGTGCACCTCCTCCCTGGAAATCTTCATCCGATCACTCAGCACGAGCAGGCCCGAATCCACCATCCGGATGTAGCGCATAAGTGTTTTTCCACTGGTCAGAGGGAGGTGGTGGTACTCAACAGTACTTCCCAGCAACGCTATTATTTCTGAAAGCGCTCGCTCCATCTCTACACTCTCTTCATGGGTTTCACCAAGAATCAGCACATTGAGGGTAATATCGGGGGTTATAATGTTGAGAGCAGCGGCGAGAGCCTGCCGGGAACCCTCCGACCCATCATAGAGTACTAACACCGGCCACTCTTTTGCCGAGAATCCCGGACGAATAAAAAGTATGGGTCTTTTACCCTCTTCAAGAGCTTTTCTTGCTGTTGAACCGAGTCCTTTGCGGCAGGTAGGGGATCTCCCGCTTCGACCGAGAACAAGAAGATCCGCATCACCAGCTGCAGCAATGACCTCTTCCGGCACAACTCCCCGCGATACCCTGAACGACTGTCTGATCATCAAATTTTCTGCAATACGCAGCAAAGATTCCCTTGCAGCTTTTGCCTGTACTTTAAGAGAGCGCTCAAGGGTAGAAGCATCAAACGTTTCAGATTCCGAAGTGTACATGTGGATTTCATGGCAAAAAGGAAGATCCGCCATCCGGATAACATTGATGTCTTCAACATAAATACCGGTAAGCTCAGCATTCAACAGCCTGGCAAGTTCTGCTGCAGCTCCAAGAGATGCTATACTGTGTGGAGAACAGTCGAGAGCGACAGCTATATGACGTATAAGAGTGCTTTTGTGTCGTTCCGGCATAACAAAACTCATTTATATGTTTCTGATGCCCGGTTATTGATTGTCATCATCCGAAGATGAAGTGAATTTTTTCAGTTTTTCAGCCATTTCGTTCAGTCGGGCAACCGCCATGCCGTTGATAGTGTCGGGAGGGTATTTCCCTGTTGTATCCAATTCCCCAGCTGGTATGCCGGTCAGAATTTCAATGCCTTCATCAACATCTGATACAGGGATGATAGAGAAAAGTCCCTGTCTGACAGCTTCAACAACGTCGTTGCGGAGCATGAGATTGTGAACATTAGAGACGGGTATGAGAACACCTTGTTTTCCGGTCAATTCTCTTGCTTTGCAAAGATCAAAAAAGCCCTCGATTTTTTCGTTGACCCCTCCTATTGCCTGGACCTGTCCAAACTGGTTTACCGAACCGGTCACGGCAAAGTACTGCCGGATAGGGGCGCCTGAGATGGCCGAGAGCAGTGCGTACAATTCAGCGGAAGAGGCACTGTCTCCTTCTACACCGCTGTAAGACTGTTCGAATACCAGCGAGGCTGAGAGCGAAAGTGGCTGATCAATGGCAAATCGGGCGCCAAGAAATCCAGAGAGAATCATGACACCTTTTGAGTGGATCGGTCCGCCCATTTCAACTTCGCGCTCAATGTCAATTACTTCTCCTTTTCCAAGTCTCACTCTTGCCGTTATTCTGCCGGGATGTCCAAAGCTCTGTCCGCCTGGGGAGTAGATGGCAAGTCCATTGATCTGACCAATTTTTTCCGAGTCAGTCTCAATGAGGATGGAGTCTTTCAGGGTCGCTTCCCTGATTTTTTCCCTGATTCTTGATGAACGGAAGATTTTAGCATCAATGGCTTGCTGCACATCTTCGGCCTGCACAAATGTTTTTTTTGCTGATGCTGCATAGTAATCGGATTCATGAACGAGATCGCAGATACTTTGAATGTGTGCACTCAGTTTTGATGAATCTTCTGCAAGCCGGCTTCCATGTTCAACAATTCTTGCTACTGCAGTTCTGTCAAAATGATGCAGCTTGTCTTTATGAACGATTGAGCTGATAATACTTGCATAGGCAAGTTTTCCGTCAATGTCGCCTGGGAGTTCGTCTTCAAAATCTGCGGCAACCTTGAATAGCTCGCTGAAGTCAGGGTCATAGACACTAAGGATATTGTAAAGACTGCGTTCTCCGAGCAGAATAACCTTGATGTCGAGCGGAATCGGTTCGGGTTCAAGCGATACCGTGCTGACAAGGCTATAGAGTTGGGCAAGTGATTCAATGCGGATTTGCCTGGTTCTCAATGCTTTTTTCAGCGCTTCGTAGGCAAATGGCTCGAACAGCAGTCTTCTGGCGTCAATGAGCAGATATCCTCCGTTTGCTCGGTGCAGTGCACCCTGCTTAATCAGGGTGAAATCTGTGACGAGTGTCCCCATGTGGGAGATGTGTTCAATGTCACCCACAAGATTCTGGCATGCGGGTTTATCTTCGTAGACAACAGGAGCGCCCTCAGTAATGCTGTTGTCGACAATGACGTTGATCTGGTAACGGATAAACGATGCCCTTTTCTGTGAGAATTTGCCGGAATAGACTCCCATGAGCGATTCTCTTGGATCAGCTTCTTTTTCAAGGAACTGGTCGAAGTTTTCTATAATGTCAGCTTCTAATGTTTCAAGGTATCCGGTGACTTCTTGAATTGCTTCATAGCTGTTTCTGATTTCGGCAATCAAAGGTTTTACAGTAAAACTGGCTATGTTACGGTTCAGATCCTTGATTTTTTCAAGGGTTTCTCTTTGCCATTTGGGTATTTGGGCCATAATAGACTGCATCGCTGTTTTCAGAGCGATGATTTTCTCTTCAATTGAGTCCCGTTCTTCTTTTTTCAGCATCATGAACTCTTCCGGCTTGAGGACTTCACCCTCTTTTTCCGGAGCAAAGGCAAACCCGGCTGGTGTTCTTATGAGCGCGATGTGCTCTTCAGCACCTTTTTTTTCCAATTCACCTATCGCATCGGCCTGTTGTTCCTGAAATTTTTCGTGGATATTTTTTTCCTGGGCCTGGTACTCTTCGCTGCTGAATGCTGCAGGTATAACGGTAAACAGTGCTTCAACAAGGTGCTCCATATCACGCGCAAGTGATCCTGCTTTTCCTGCGGGGAGCTTTAATGCCTTTGGGTGACGTGGTTTTTGAAAGTTATTGACATAGCACCAGTCGGAAGGGACTTCTGCCTCAGGGGCGGTTGTACCAAGAAAGTGCATGATAGCGGTCTGTTTTCCGGTACCGTTTGGCCCGAGGGCAAAAAGGTTGAATCCATCATGTTTTATTCCCATACTGAAAGTTATGGCATCGAACGCCCTTTTCTGGCCGGTTGCTTTAACGGGGCAGTCAAGGTCTGCTGTAGTATTGAAGCCGAAATCAAGCGGGTTACAGGTTCTGTAGAGTTCTTCAGGGGTAAGCTTTGAAGGTAGTGTCATAACCAGTGTTTCTTATATGGATGTGATTTCAGGTTGACTTAACCAAGCATTAAATGTACAAAAACGATGCAACTCACTGATCATTTTGCAGTGGTTCAGACGCTGTCTTCGTCAACAGGCAGCGGGTTATGAAGATGCAGCGGGTTACCTGTTTTTGCACGGAGACGGATATTCAGCACTTCAACAGATACAGAAAATGCCATGGCAAAATAGATGTACCCCCTTGGGATTTCATAGCCGGCACTTTCGGCAAGCAGGGTGACCCCGACCAGAATAAGAAAACTCAAGGCAAGCATTTTTATGGTCGGGTGCTTCTCAACAAAATCACTGATGGTTTTGGCGGCAAGCATCATGATGCCGATCGCAATCATAATGGCGATGATCATTACTTCCACTTTTTTTGCAAGTCCGACAGCTGTGATGACTGAGTCAAGTGAAAAAACGATATCGAGAACGGCAATCTGCAGCATGGTTAAGGCAAAACTGCCGGCTGAAACGCTTTTTATTGTCTGTTCTGTTCCTTCAAGACTCTGATGAATTTCCTGAGTGCTTTTTGCAATCAAAAAAAGTCCCCCTGAAATCAGGATCAGATCACGTCCTGAAATATGGTGATTCAGCACCGTCAATAGAGTCATTGTCAGCCCCATCACCCAGGTTATCGAAAGTAAGAGAGCGATTCTGGTCATCATGGCAAGTCCCAAACCGATAATCCGTCCCTTCTGTTGCTGTTTTTTTGGCAGCCGTCCTACAATAATCGAAAGAAAAATAATGTTGTCGATGCCGAGAACAATTTCAAGCGCCGTTAACGTTGCAAGTGCGATCCAGGTTTCCGGCTGCATGACCCATTCCATTTGTCGGGGGATAAGGTTTAAAAAGGTTTTATTATGGGGTAATGTACTGAACAGATCATGTCTGGCAAAAAGCAGGTGCTGAAAGGCAGGCTGTTCAGCTGGACGAGGTTTTTCGTTACATTGCAGGAGGTAATCATTCCGGATATTTCATCACATCCTCTTATGCAGAAAGATCAGGACTTTCCTGAGTTGGCGGACTTGCGGAAGACGTTTGAGCGAGGAATAACTCGCGATTTTTCATGGAGGCGTTCGCAACTGCTTGCACTTGAAGCATTTCTCATCGAGCGAGAGCAGGATATTGCTCAGGCATTGCATGATGATTTCAGGAAGTCTCCGGCAGAGACTTTTTTAACTGAAACAGGATATCTTCGAGGAGAGATCCGTTTCGTGCTGAAACATCTTAAATCATGGATGAAACCACATCGGGTTTCCATTCCATTGATCTACCAGCCTGGAAAAGGCTTTTACATTTCTGAACCTTATGGTGTTGTGCTCATAATAGGCGCGTGGAACTACCCCCTGAACCTTTGTCTTGCACCCCTTATCAGCGCAATCGCCGCAGGCAACTGTGCAGTCGTCAAACCCTCTGAACATGCACAACACACTTCGAAAATAATTGCCGAAGGGATATGTCACTATCTTGACCGAAACACGATGTGTGTGTTTGAGGGAGGTGTGGATGCAACCAAATCACTCCTGGAAGAGCATTTTGACTATCTTTTTTTTACCGGAAGCCAATCGATCGGCCGTGAGGTCATGCATGCAGCAGCAAAACATCTGACACCATTAACTCTCGAGCTTGGCGGAAAATGTCCCTGTATCGTTGAGGAGAATGTTAATCTCAGAGTGGCAGCGCGCCGGATTGTATGGGCCAAGTTTTTAAATGCAGGGCAAACCTGCATATCTCCCGATTATGTTCTGGTGCACGAGAACGTTGAGGAGGAACTGCTCCGTTATATGAGTGATGCTATCACCGATTATTATGGTGATGATCCTAGGTTGAGTCCGGATTATCCCCGCATAGTCAATGAGAATAATTTTCACAGGCTTGAAAAACTTCTTTCCCTTTCTTCACCGTCCAGAGAATGTTCTACCGGCGCACATGACTATTACGTCGCGCCGACAATTCTTCAAGGAGTGACTCTGGAAGCAGAGGTTATGCATTCGGAGATTTTCGGTCCCCTGCTGCCGGTCATTTCCTATAGAGATCTTGGTGAAGCCCTTAAGATTATCGGTACAGGCAGGAATCCGCTTGCGCTCTATCTTTTTTCTTCGGATCCGAAAGTTCAGGAGAGGGTAGTTCATCAATCCCGTTCAGGTGGAGTGTGTATCAACGACCTGCTTTTCCAGGCATCCATTCACAGGCTTCCTTTTGGTGGAATCGGGAGCAGCGGATTCGGCGCTTATCATGGCAGGGCCGGTTTTGATACTTTTTCCTTTCAGAGGAGCGTTTTGAAACGATCGCTTTATCCTGATCCTGATCTGCGTTATCCACCTTACGGCACCAGAAAGTTTGGCTTTCTCAAGCGCCTCGTCACCTTTTTCCATTAATCGGTTATACCCATCTGTATGAAAAAAACAGGTCTTGCGTTTGGGGGTGGAGCAGTTCTTGGTGCAGCCCATGTAGGAGTGATCAGGGCATTGAGTGAATTGCATATATCAGTCTCAATGGTCAGTGGCACCAGTATTGGTGCGTTTATTGCCGCACTTTACGCCTTTGGTAAAAACTGGCAGGAGATACGGGATATTGCTTTCGATCTCGACTGGCTTGATTTGTCAGGCCTTGTGCTTTCTGAGTATGGTCTTTTGTCCAATAAAAAATTTGGAGGTATTGTTACCGAACTGCTGGGGCATAAAAATATCGAAGATGCATTGATACCTCTTTCAATAGTTGCTACAGATATCGGGACGGGAAAAAAAGTGGTTTTCAGCGAAGGTGATGTTGCCTTAGCCGTCATGGCAAGCAGCTGCATTCCCGGTATTTTCCGGCCTGTGGACTACTTTGGGGCACTGCTTGTTGATGGTGTGCTTATGGAAAACGTTCCTGTCTCCCCACTAATCGAGAGCGGTGCCGAATCGATAATTTGTGTTGATCTTCTTGCTCACCATGCTTACAAAAAACCTGAAAATATTATCGGACTTCTGTTGAACGCCTTCTACAGTACCATAACCAATACGACAGCTATCCAGATAGCGTCAGTGGATTTATGTATTTCGCCTGATCTCTCTCAATTTAATCTCATCGATTTTAACCAGGTACCTGATATTTTGGATGCAGGGTATGACGCAGCTCTGCCTGCGCTTACATCATGGTTAGAAAGGGAAGGGTAGATATTTAACCAGAAAGGCATTGGCTATTGGTTTGGGAATTTGTAATTTAACGTATTAAAGAGAAGGTTTTATTGTGAGTTTCTGATAGCGCAGTTCTGGCCGGTCCAGGCATTTTTCTTTTTCGAAGATCATGCATTTTGTAATGAAATGGTTTAAATAACGGGAGGTTGCAATGCCTATTCGTCGATTAAGGGAGTTTCTTGACAGCCATGCAGTCAGGTATTTTATTGTCAGTCATTCTGCTGCCTATACAGCACAGGAAATAGCTGCCGCTGCCCATGTTCCCGGCAAAGAGCTTGCCAAAACGGTTATGGTCAATATTGCCGGAAAAATGGCTATGGTGATCCTGCCTGCATCCCGTCAACTTGATTTTGAGCTTTTACGTGAATTGACTAAAACCAGAGAGGTTGAACTTGCCGGGGAGAAAGAATTTGCAGGATTGTTCCCTGAATGTGAGATTGGCGCCATGCCACCATTTGGTAATCTTTTTGGTATGGATGTCTATGTATCGGAAGAACTCGAAGCTGATGATGAAATAGCATTCAATGCCGGAGCGCATACTGAACTGCTTCGTCTTTCCTACGATGATTATAAAAAACTGGTTCATCCGAAAGTTGCAAAGCTCTCATTGGAATTGAAGTGATAACGGCAGTCATAATGGATTTTTAAGAGGAAATGTTACCTTCTGTTCATGATTGCTTATGGTTCATTACATGCATTTCATGAGATCGGTACCATGGATACTCAATCGATTATTTGGATATTGTTCCTCTTTTTATGAAGATTGCCTTATATACCGGGACTTATGTCAAAGACAAGGACGGTGCGGTAAAATCCATCACACAGCTGGTTTCTACATGCAGGAATAACGGTCATAAGGTAACTGTATGGTCTCCTGATGTTTCATCTCAGGATAATCACAACGGTTTAACGGTTCACACCATGCCCGCGGTGCCGATACCGCAGTATCCTGACTACAAACTCGGTTTTTTCAGACCTGAAACAAGGCGGCAGCTTGATGCATTTGCTCCCGATATCGTGCATATTTCAACACCTGATATTGTCGGAAAAGAATTTCTCCACTATGCAAAAAAAAAGGCTCTTCCTCTGGCTTCAGCTTTTCACACAGATTTTCCCTCCTATCTTAAATATTATCGGCTGAAGTTTGCTGAGAGGCCTTTGTGGAAATATCTGACATGGTTTTATAACTGCTGCGATATCGTTTTTGCCCCGAATGAGAGTGTTCGTCTGAAACTTGAAGATCAGAACATAAGAAACGTTGAGATCTGGTCGAGAGGGGTAGACAAGGAGCTTTTTGATCCTTCTCGGCGCTCACAGGAACTTCGTACAACATGGAATGCGGATGGCAGGACAATTTTTATTTATACCGGACGGTTTGTGCTTTACAAGGATATTGAAGTTGTCATGAAGGTTTACGAGCGTTTTCTGGAGGCTGGCTATGCTGACAGAGTAAGATTTGTTATGATCGGTTCCGGGCCCAGGGAGTCTGAAATGAAGCGAAGAATGCCGGAGGCGGTATTTCCCGGTTATCTTACCGGAGTTGAATTGGCAGAAGCTTATGCGAGTGGAGACATTTTTCTTTTTCCATCCGTAACAGAGGCATTTTGCAATGTTGTGCTTGAAGCTCTTGCATCAGGACTTCCGGCTGTGGTTTCGGATGAAGGAGGCTGTCGCGACATTGTCGAAAAATCGGGAGGTGGACTTGTTGCCCGGTCAGGAGATGTTGATGATTTTTTTGGCAAATGCCTTGAATTATCTGTAAATGCTGTAAGGTGCCGGGAACTTAAAGCTCATGGGCTCGCTTTTGCAGAGACGAAGTCATGGTCGGTTATCAACAGTGTCGTCATTGAGCGATACCAGAATATGGTTAATATTGCAAGTGGTTGTTTTGCATGACGTAGAAAGAGAGATGATGATCGGTTTTTGTCAATGATACTGATAGTACCATTATGAAGATAGGTTTTGTAGGTCTCGGGAAAATGGGGTTCAATATGGCTCAGCATCTTCTTGAATGCGGCCATGATCTGGTTGTCTTCGATCTTTCTGAGAATGCCGTTGCTTCTCTTACCGAAAAAGGGTGCATTGCTTCAGGCTCTCTCGAGGAACTTGCCCACACCCTGCCTTATCCACGCCTTATATGGCTGATGGTACCTGCAGGTGCTCCGGTTGACACAACGCTGGATACACTTATTCCGTTGCTGAAGCAAGGGGATATCATTATCGATGGAGGAAATTCACACTATACCGATTCAGAAAAAAGGGCGTCACGGCTCAGTGACAAGGGGATCTATTTTCTTGATGCAGGTACAAGCGGAGGGCTTGAAGGAGCCAGAAACGGCGCTTGCATGATGGTTGGCGGTGATAAAAGTGCTTATGAAGTCATCGAACCGTTGCTCAAAGATCTGTGTGTGGAAAACGGGTATGGTTATATGGGAAGGTCAGGTTCCGGCCACTTTGCAAAAATGGTTCATAACGGAGTGGAGTACGGTATGATGCAGGCAATGGGTGAGGGATTTGATCTGCTTGCATCAAGTGGTTATAAGTTTAACCTTGAAGAGGTCTCTCGGGTTTGGGCTCATGGTTCAGTTATCCGGGGCTGGTTGATGGATCTTGTGGTTCGTGCATTTCACAAAGATCCACAGCTTGAGTACCTCAGCGGACGTATTGCCGATTCAGGAGAAGGTCGCTGGACGGTTGAGGCAGCTCTTGAACATGAGGTTTCAATTCCTGTCATTGCAGCCTCTCTTTTCAGTCGGTATCGTTCACGTTCCGAAGACAATTTATCTGATAAGGTTGTTGCTGCTTTGCGTTATGAGTTCGGGGGACATCCATTCACCGAAAAACAATAATCGGACAGAAAAATGCCGGAAAAACAGGTTAATTTCACCGTCGTCATTTTTGGAGCAAACAGCGATCTGGCTGCACGTAAGCTCTATCCCTCACTTTATGAGCTAGCCCAATGGGGGCATTTGCCTGATCAATACCGGATTATCGGTGCCGGACGGGCCGTTCATACCCATGAGGAGTTCCGTGCTCAGGTGTTTGAAAAACTCTTGACACTCTCGACGGATACCATTTTCGATGAAGCGCGTTTTAAACTGTTCTGCTCGGGTCTTTACTATGTAAGCCTCGATTTTACAGAGAGTGCAGGTTATAAAAATCTTTATAAAGAAGTTATGAATGTTTCGTCTGAGACGGGACTTTGCGATCATCTTCTTTTTTATCTTGCAACCCCGCCGGATCTTGCACCGGTGATTGTCAGAAACCTCAATCAAGCAGGGCTTGGAGGGAAAAAAAAGTCCTGCGATGGATGGCGGAAAATCATTGTTGAAAAACCTTATGGCAGAAACCTGCAGACAGCTCGTGAACTCAATGCAGTCATCGGAGAGGTTTTCAGAGAAGATCAGATTTTTCGTATTGATCACTATCTCGGCAAGGAGCCGGTACAGAATATAATGGTCTTCCGTTTTTCCAACGGTATTGTTGAGCCGTTATGGACCCGGAATTATATTGCCAATGTTGAAATTACCATAGCGGAGGATTTTGGCATCCGTGACCGTGGCGCTTTCTATGAAGAGGCAGGGCTTCTTCGCGATATTCTGCAGAATCATGCCC
>Ga0209697_10008940_pt1 | contig 11248 bp, 3 predicted proteins | sample AliMusrvi5mmetaG_FD_184115 | JGI IMG/M metagenome (GOLD analysis project Ga0209697, IMG submission 184115) | Freshwater lake bacterial and archeal communities from Alinen Mustajarvi, Finland, to study Microbial Dark Matter (Phase II) - Alinen... | ecosystem: Environmental > Aquatic > Freshwater... | reverse complement strand
GTACCAACTACGAAAGACTCCAGTGATGCTACTTTTACCATACAAAAAAATGTGGATATAATGTTAACAGCTCCCAACGGCGGAGAAAGCTGGCAGGTACCTACCGTACATAATATTATATGGGTCAGTGAGCCTACTTCAACACAATTCGTTGTCACTTATTCCAATAATAATGGCACTTCGTGGAACTCTATTACCAGTTCAACATATGCTACTACTTATGCGTGGACTATGCCAAACGATCCGACAACACAAGCGCTGGTAAAAGTTCAGGATTACAATAATTCGTGTATTTATGATATCAGCGGAGCCGTATTCACTATAATGCCCCCTGCACATGTCATTACTGTTACCAATCCCAATACAGCTACAACACGTTATATAGGGGTTACAGGCAATATTACATGGACCAGCGCTTACCTTACATCAAGTTTTGTAGTTATAGAATACACTCATAATAATGGGGTATCATGGGATACCATTTCACATATAGCCCCTAACAGTGGCACTTACTCATGGACAACCCCTAACACGCCATCAGCACAGTGTAAGGTAAGGATAAGTGAGTACAATAATCCTGGTGTTTATGATCAAAGTGATGTTAACTTTACAATTGCCACGCCAACAATTACAGTTACCGCTCCCAATGGTACAGAGATCTACGCCAAATGTTCCACACAGACTATTACATGGAGTTCTGCAGGCACCTCAGGTACTTTCGGCATTTCTTATTCCACAGATAATGGCGCTACATGGAATTTAATATCCACTTCGACCTCTACTTCATACAGTTGGAGCCTTACAAGCATTACGCCATCTACCACCTGCCTGATAAAAGTAGCTGACTATAACAATGCTGCCATTTATGATAACAGCAACGCCGTTTTCACTGTTACTCCCAATAATGATATAATTCTTAACACGCCTAATGGCGGAGAACAATGGCAGGCAGGCTCTACACAGACTATCAGTTGGGTGGCGGCCTCTACATCTACACGTTTTTCCGTTTATTATTCTATTGATAATGGCAGTACCTGGACAACAATTAATTCCAGTACTTATTTAACAACACAATCATGGACAATACCTAACAGCCCGGCAACGACCTGCCTTGTAAAAGTAGTTGACTATAATAACTCTTGTATTTACGATCAGAGCAATGCCACATTCAGCATCACACCGGGTACGCCACAGCTGCTGACACCCAATGGCGGGCAAACATGGTATTATGCTTCTACATACAGCATCACCTGGACCAGTCAATATTTCAATGGTAATTTTGTAACGCTCACCTATTCTACCGACAGTGGTGCTACATGGCAACCGATAGCCACAGCAACCAACAACACAGGGAGTTATTCATGGACGATTCCTGCTACTTATTCAACAAAATGCCTTGTTAAAGTCAATGAGTATAACAACCCTACAGTATTTGATAAAAGCGATGCCATATTTAACATTGCTCCGGCCTTAACGATTACAACACCCAATGGTAATAACTTATTTGAAGATTGGCGTGTATGTACAGCGACATCTATTCAGTGGACATCTGGAGGCACTTCAGGTACTTACAAGATAGAATATTCTACCGATGCAGGCACTACCTGGAATACCATTATAAGCAGCCTTAGTGACGCAGGCACCACACATTCGTATAACTGGACAATGCCTAATACGCCATCCACCCAGTGCAAAGTAAGGGTAACTGACACCGGTAACTCACTTAAAACAGACATTAGCGATGCTGTCTTTACCATTAAACCTTGTTTGATAATCACATCTCCTAATGGCGGTCAAAGCTTTTCCCAAGGCAGCACTCAAGCTATCACCTGGACTTCCGACGGGGCTTCTAATTACTACGATATAGATTATTCATCAAACGGAGGCTCTACCTGGACAAACATCATTTACAACCAGAATATAACATCCAATACGTACAACTGGACAATACCAGCAATAACGTCGACCAATTGTCTGGTTCGTATCACTGACCACATCAACACATGTAAAACAGATATGAGTGATAATACATTCTCTATTGGCATGTCGGCACCTGTAATTACTGTTACATCGCCTAATGGCGGAGGCACACTCACAGGATGCAACACCACCAATATAACCTGGACAGCAACGAGCACTTCAAATGTGTACACCATCGAATACTCGAGTAACAACGGGGGCTCATGGAATACAATTGTAAGCAACTTAAGCAACACCAGCGGCATCTATGCATGGACTATTCCCAACATAGCCTCAGCACAATGTCTGGTAAGAATCAAAGATTATAACAATCCATCTATAAGTGATATAAGCAATACTGTATTCACCATTGCACAGTCTGTAACAGCCACAATTAATGCCGGGGGTCCGACAAGTTTCTGCTCAGGAGGTTCTGTTGTGCTTACGTCAAGCAGTGCCACAGGTAATGTATGGTATCCTGGCGGTCAGACCACTCAAGCAATAACAGTAACATCATCAGGCGCTTATTATGTAGTGGCAACCGTTAACAGCTGCTCTGCCACATCTAACATTATCAATGTGTCATCTAATCCTATCCCTGCTGCACCAGTGGCATCAAGCAATTCACCTGTGGCATTACACAGCGCACTGAATCTTTATGCAAGTACTATTCCTAATGCTACTTATGCATGGACAGGGCCTAATGGCTATACAGCATCTATACAGAACCCGATAAGACCTAATGCCCTAACTGCTTACAGCGGAACTTACAGCGTTACAGCTACTGTTAATGGTTGTGCGGGTCTGGCAGGAACAACAGTGGTTACTGTTACTTCAACACCTGCCAATGTTCAGATTTCAGGAAATATCCTTACCGAAACAGGACAGCTAATAAGCGGTGTTAAAGTGAAACTGACAGGTGCGGCCACAGATTCTGTTGTTACAGGCACATCGGGAGCTTATTTATTTAATGTAGCGCAAGGATCAAGCTATGTGATCACCCCTTCGAAAAACAACGATATCACAGTCTGCAACGGCATTTCAACGTTAGACATTGTACTGATGCAACGCCATATACTTAATGTACAACACCTTAACTCACCTTATAAAGTTATTGCTGCCGATGTTGATGGCTCTCAGAGTGTCAGTAACATGGATATTATCCTGACAAGGGCTCTTATTCTGCGTAATATAACACAATATCCGGGAAATAATTTATGGAAATTCGTCAATTCAGATTTCACCGGTGCCGATCCCATGAATCCTTTCCCATTTGAAGCATCACGGTCGTACAGCAGCGCCAGTAACGCCATTGATCAGCATTTTATAGGTGTTAAATTAGGCGATGTAAATAACAGCTGGGATCCTAATATAGCCAAGGTGTTGAGCACTAATAGCATTTCTTTTACCATGGGACAACATCAGGCTTCACAGGGTCAACTCATAACAATACCTGTTAAAGTAAGCGATTTCAACAATATAAGTGGCTTACAGTTTACAATTGGGTGGGATGCTTCCATCCTGAACTTTGTTACTGCTAACAATGGACTTCTGGATATGAGCTATGGCAACAGTCAAACTCAGACAGGTAAACTGGCTGCACTCTGGAGCACTGAAGATCTTAATGGCATAACTTTATCTGATGGCAGCATTATCTTTAATATGGTTTTTGAAGTTATTGGTCAGCAGGGCAGTTCATCACCACTCACCTTTAATTCAGCTGTAACATCTCTGGAAGCATATGACAATACCTTAGCAGAGCTTACAGTTAATCCGCAAAACGGAAAAGTAGTTATTGATAATTTAACCAATATTGCAGGAAATAATGACAACAGTATTTATAATGTAACAGCACACCCTAACCCATTTGCAAACAGTACCAATATCATTTTCAACTTACCAAAACAGGAAAATATAATCCTAGAGATTTATGATATTTATGGTCAGAAGGTAAGCGATTTCTCACAGGTTTACGAAAGCGGCGCACACATTATCAACTGGGAAGGTATGGACAACAACGGACAAAAGCTAAGTAATGGCACTTATTTCTTCAGCATCAGGAGCAAGTATTTCAGCAAAGTACTGAAGTTAATACTTTTGAAATAAAGGTCTAAAATTGAATTTACGGGGTTACAAAATCCCGGAGAGATTTAACCTGCCTGCCGGCAGGCAGGTATCAATAGCCATAGGTGCAACCTATGGTATAAAAATATATAATAAACTACAACCCTGAAGGGGTTGAATAAAATAAATAATGTCAACATATACACAAATATTATATCAGATTATTTTTTCACCTAAAAACCAATTACCTGTTCTAAAGGAAAATGGCCGTGGTGAGCTATTCAAATATCTTTGGGGGATTTTGAAGAATAAAAATTGTCATGGATATATAATTAATGGTGTAGAAGATCATATTCATATTGTTACCCATATTCATCCTACAGTTGCCTTGGCAAGCTTAGTAAAAGACTTAAAAACAGCAAGTACACAATGGATAAAAGAAAACAATATTTTTAAAGATTTTACTGGATGGCAAGACGGGTATGGAGCATTTACTTATTCTGCAAAAGACAAGGACAGGTTAATAGAATATGTAAAAAATCAGGAAGAACATCATGAAAAAATAAGTTTTAGAGAAGAATATATTGAATTATTGAAAGAACAAGGAATAAGTTTCGATGAAAAATATTTATTGTAGTATTATTCAACCCCTTCAGGGTTGCATTTCATGTTTGCATACTAAACCCCGCATTGCATGCGGGGCTATTAATATTTTTCCCCTTCGGGGAAAGAGCAGAACGGTCAATGAATTTGCTACTAATAATGCCAATCCATTTGAATCTTATTTACAATATTTCTTATTAAAATTCAGAAGGGATGTAATAACATTTACTAAAGGCTCTCCTAGCTCTTTTCAGCAAAGCACTAAAATTGACTTTTTTGAAACGAAGCTATTAAAGTTAGGCTATAGAACTGTAAAATTCAAAAGGGATTTAATAACATTAACCACAAAAGGACCTTCTAGTTACCTGAAAAAAGCAGAAGTTTTTACTTTTAAATTTAAAACACTGAAACTATATTATAGAATTGCAAAATCTCAAAGAAACTTAATTACATTAATCAAAGGTGCTGTCTGTAATTTCATTCAAAAAACAAAAATTAAATCTTTTGAAATTAATCCTTTTAAGTTAAACATAAGAATTGCAAAATCCCGAAGGGATTTAATAACAATAGCCATAGGTGCAACCTATGGTATAAATAAAATATAATAAACTACAACCCTGAAGGGGTTGAATAACAAATATAAAATGAAAAAAATTCGTTTATTTTTAACAATTGCTTTTTTTGTCCTGCTTCACTACACACGGGCAAATGTCTGGCTGATAATGGATAACCAACAGGCGGCGCAGGGTTCCCAGATAACAGTACCTATAAAGGTTAAAGATTTCATTAATATCATATCTGTTCAGGGGACCATTCAATTCAACCCGCTTCTGCTGTCGTATGTTTCAGTACAGAATTTCGGATTGCCTGATATGAATTTCAACAGCTTTGGAACCACCCAAAGCGCCAGTGGAAAAATAACTTTCTCATGGTATGAGACTCAGCTTATAGGTCAGAATCTGCCTGATTCAGCTGTTATCTTCTCCTTCAAATTTAATGTTATAGGTAATTCAGGACAGACGTCTCCGCTTACTTTCAGCAATACGCCTACAGCTCTGGAAATTATTAATGCTGCCTTTGTAACACAGAATGTAAGTGCTTCCAATGGCAGCGTGTTAATACAAAGCCAAAGCAGTCAGCAGGCGGTAACACTATTCATGGATACCATCACGGCCCCGGCAAATTCACAAGTAATAGTTTCTGCAAGGGTAAAGGATTTCATTAACATAAACGCCCTGCAAGGCACTTTACAATTTAATCCTGCTATAGTAACTTTTGAGAATTTTACCGGTTTTGGCTTACCGAACCTGAGCGCCGGCAATTTTGGCACATCACTCATCAGTAGTGGCAAAATAACGTTTTCGTGGAACGATTCAAGCTTTTCGGGTATCAACAAACCTGATTCAACGGCTATTTTCTCCATGATTTTTCATCTTATCGGTAACCCCGGCCAGCAGTCACCACTAGATTTCGTCAGCATCCCTACAGCACTTGAAATTGCTGATTCTCTAAACAATGTCCTTAATTATAACCTTCATAATGGGTTCATTAAAATCTCAGGACATCCCTCATCTAATGAGCTTATTATAAAGATGGATACTGCTATAGGACCTCAGGGCTCTATGGTTGATATAGCCGTCAGAAGCTGGAATTTCGACAACATAGTATCCATGCAGGGAACGATTGGATTTAACAAGACTATAGCCGCTTATGATACCATCAGCATGTATGGGCTTACAGGCATGAGCATTGCAGGTTTTGGCACTACTCAGATAAATAACGGCAAATTGATGTTTTCGTGGTCAGACCCTTCAATGACAGGCGTAACGCTTGCCGATTCATCAGTACTTTTCAAAGTCCGTTTTCATCTGGTAGGTACTGCAGGGTCTTTTACCATGCTCGATTTCATTAACTCACCAACACCCCTGGAATTTTCAGATAATACATATACACCCATTACGGCACAATATATATCAGGCAAAGCCATAGTATCCGGCGATGCAGGTTTGGTGCTCAATGAGCCATCTCAACTTTCATATTGTGTGGGAAACACAATTAATGTAAGCTACACAGCAACAGGCATATTTATTCAAGGTAATCTTTTTATTCTGCAACTATCAGACGCAAGTGGCAATTTTGCAAGCCCTATCAATATAGACACTGTTGCATCCATAACATCAGGTACTTTCAGTGGCTTGATACCCCTTTATATCACTACAGGAACCGGATACCATTTAAGGGCAATTTCAACAAACCCAGGCGTAATGAGCAATGAGACAACAAATAACATAAGTATTTACCAGTTACCCGCTGCACCTGCAAAACCTGTCGGGATTGCTTCGTTGTGTGCCAATCCATCAAACACTACTTATACAACGCATCATGTAGCCAATGCGGTTTCATACAACTGGGTACTGCATCCTGCCAATGCAGGAGTTCTCACTGCAACGGACACATCAGCTGTTGTTAACTGGAATAATACATATACAGGAAATGCATATATAAAAGTTTCAGCCTCAAATAGTTCATGTACAGGCCCCTATTCTGACAGTTTGTTAGTCGTTATTTTACCATACCCTGCTACTCCAAATAAGCCTCTTGGAGATACTTTATTGTGTCTTAATCCATCTAACAGTACTTACACCATAAGTGCCGTTACCAATGCCACATCTTATGCGTGGATACTTAATCCTTCAACGGCAGGAACAGTAGCGCCCAATGGAACGAGTGCCGTTGTCAACTGGAATAATACCTTTACTGGTGTTGCTTACATTAAAGTGAGCGCCAGCAATGGTTCTTGTCAGGGAAGTTATTCTGACAGTTTAAAAGTTAAGATTTTAACTTACCCCGGCGTGCCCAATGTGCCTCAGGGAGACACTTTGCTTTGTATCAATCCACCCAACAGCACTTATGCGACAAATACAGTGGCAGGGGCCACAGGTTATATCTGGAAGCTGACACCAACAAGTGCAGGAACTGTAACACCTTCAGGACAAACAGCCGTGGTGAACTGGAATAACACTTTCTTTGGTACAGTAACTATAAAAGTAAAAGCCACCAACCAGATTTGTGAGAGTTCATATTCACCGGTATTGCATATTACCATTAACAATCCTTTTCCGGCACCCGTTAAACCACAGGGAGATACTTCGTTTTGTGAAAACCCACCTAACGCTACTTATTATACACATCACATTACGGGGGCTACTAGTTATATCTGGACTATTAATCCATCATATGCCGGTACTATCTCAGGTACTGACACAGTGCTTACAGTTGACTGGGACAATTCTTTTGCAGGGGCAGTTCATATCTTTGTATCGGCTACCAATGGTATTTGTAATGGTTTGGTTTCAGACAGCTTAACGGTTAACATTTATCCTTATCCATCAGCGCCAGTGGCTACCAATGTTAATGTATGCCTTGGTTCACCGGTACCTGCTTTGACTGCCAGTGGCACCGGAACCATACAATGGTATAGTGATACTGCTTTAACAACCCTTGTTTATACCGGAGCTTCTTTTAGTACCGGTCATACAGCTATTGGCACATATACTTATTATGTTATTCAGACTATTCATGGGTGTCAAAGCCCTACAACAACTGTAATTCTCACCATTCATCCTGTTTCTGCTGCTCCAGTTTCCGGTGGTAATCAACACGTTTGCTTTGGCTCTCCTGTTCCTGATTTAACAGCTACCGGTACTGATACAATAAAATGGTACAGCAATTCGGCTCTTACTACACTTGTACATACCGGAAGTCCTTTCCCAACCGGACTAACTGTTCCAGGCACCTATTCGTATTATGCAGCTCAGATAAACAGTAACAACTGTCAAAGTCCTTCTGTGACTGTAACACTTACTATAAATGTATTACCATCTGCACCGGCAGCAAGTAATGTATTTGCTTGCTCAGGCACGCCTGTACCAGACTTAACTGCCACTGGAACAGCTATACAATGGTATAGTGACACAACGCTTACTAATCTTTTACATACAGGAAATACTTTTACAACAGGGCAAACGGCCAATGGCATATATACTTATTATGTCACTCAAACTGTAAACAATTGTGAAAGCCCTGCAACCACTGTCACTTTGACTATAAGCACCGCTCCAGCTTCACCAATAGCCAATAATGCTGCTTCTTGTTTTGGAAATCTTGTTCCTGATCTAACAGCAACTGGTACAGGTGTTATTAAATGGTACAGCGATATTGCACTGACTCAATTGATTTATACTGGAGCTACTTTTACAACAGCTCACACAGCAATTGGCATTTATACTTACTATGTTACACAGACTATTAGTACATGCCAAAGTACTGCTACACCAGTAACCCTCACCATTTATGCTTTACCTTCTGCTCCAGTTTCGGGAGGCAATCAGCAGGTCTGTTTTGGTTCTCCTGTGCCTGATCTAACAGCTACAGGAACGGATACCATTAAGTGGTACAGCAATTCTTCACTCACGACACTTGTTCATACAGGAAGCTCTTTTGCAACAGGACAAACAGCAGTGGGTAACAATACTTATTATGTGACGCAAATAAACGGGAACAATTGCCAAAGTTCATCTATAATTATAACACTTTCTATTCATAGCATACCTTCTGCGCCTGCTGCCAATAACGTTGATGCCTGTTTTGGATCATCTATTCCTAATCTGACTGCTACAGGCACATCAATTCATTGGTATAGCGATGCAGGATTGACAAACCTTGTACATACAGGTAACTCTTTCGCTACAGGACAGACTGCAACAGGTAGTTATATTTATTATGTTACCCAGACTGTAAGCGGTTGCGAAAGCCCTGCTACTACTGTTGTTTTAGTTATACATGATACACCTGTTGCACCAACTGCAAGCAATGTAGATGTGTGTTTTGGCTCACCTGTTCCGGGCCTTACAGCTAGTGGTACGGGTACTATCAAATGGTACAGCAACTCAGCGTTAACAAATCTCGTTTTTTCAGGAACACCTTTCATTACAGGACAAATAGCAGCAGGATCTTATACCTATTATGTAACACAAACAATAAGTAACTGCCAAAGCGCGGCTGCTGTTGTAACTCTCACCATTCATTCTTTACCTTCTGCGCCTCTATCTGTCAATCAACAAGCCTGTTTTGGGTCTGCCATTCCTGATTTAACAGCTTCTGGCACAGACACTATAAAATGGTATAGTAATCCTTCTCTCACAACACTTGTTCACACAGGAATCCCCTTTGCAACAGGTCAGACAGCTATAGGTACTCATACATATTATGTAACACAAACAAATAGCAACAATTGTGTAAGTCCTGCTACAACGGTTTCTTTGACAATAAATGCCATTCCTGCTGCACCCACAGCTTCAGACAAATCAAGTTGTTTTGGTTCGCCAGTTCCCAACTTAACAGCAACTGGTACGGGTGTTATTAAATGGTATAGCGATATTTCACTGACTCAATTGGTTTATACTGGAGCTTCTTTTGCAACAGCTCAGTCAGCAATTGGCATTTATACTTACTATGTTACACAAACTATTAGCACGTGCCAAAGTAATGCTACACCAGTAGTCCTTACTATTTATGCTTCACCTTCTGCTCCCAACAAGCCATCAGGCGACACACTAATATGTCAGAACACCACTAGCACTACTTATATTTCATCAGGTGTGGCAGGGGCCACAGGTTACATCTGGAAACTCAATCCTTCAGGAGCTGGAGTTGTTAGCGCTTCTGACACTTCTTCTACAATCTATTGGACTTCAGGATTCAGCGGAAATGCTCACCTTTCTTTATATGCCACTAATGGAACATGTAACAGCTCGTATTCAGACAGTCTTTTGATACATATCCAGCCCTTGCCGCTAAAACCTCATAAACCCATAGGTGATTCTGTTATTTGTCAGGGAACTATATCAACAAGCTTTTCGTCAACAGCACAAAATGCAATCACATATCAGTGGGTGCTTATACCCTCTTCTGCAGGTTCAGTATCAGGAAACAGCTCATCTATATACATTAACTGGACATCAGGATTCAGCGGAACTGTAAAGCTTTATGTGTCTGGAGCCAATCTATGTGGAAATGGTGTAAATTCTGATACTCTTATTATAAATATATCTCCGACACCATCACAACCCGTTATTTCAGTTAATGGTCTGGTCCTTACCTCCAGCTATCCTAACAGCAATCAATGGTATTATAATGGGAACATTATTCCAAATGCAACGGGAAACACATATACAACCACTCAGAATGGCTATTATTATGTGGTTTATACCAGCAGTAACGGCTGTATTTCTGCATCAGATTCTATTCATATAATTACCGTTTCTATTGCTCCTGATGAGACATCAGAAATCTTTAAGCTATATCCCAATCCAACATCAGGCATATTTTATATAGATGCTTCCATAAAACCTGTTGAGAAGATAGTAATTCAGGATATTCTGGGTCGTGAAATTTATGTCTTTTCAAATCTGAAAACTGTTACCACTGTTGATTTGAGCAGTGAAACAACTGGTGTGTACCTTGTAAAGATTTATTACAGCGGCTTAATAATGACCAGAAAAATAGTAAAACTATAAAATTAATTTTATTTAAAATTTCAGCATATTGCCCCCTATTTGAT
>Ga0209697_10008937_pt1 | contig 11254 bp, 11 predicted proteins | sample AliMusrvi5mmetaG_FD_184115 | JGI IMG/M metagenome (GOLD analysis project Ga0209697, IMG submission 184115) | Freshwater lake bacterial and archeal communities from Alinen Mustajarvi, Finland, to study Microbial Dark Matter (Phase II) - Alinen... | ecosystem: Environmental > Aquatic > Freshwater... | reverse complement strand
AGGTCGTTGCCACTGCCGCCGTAGTAGTTGGCGACAAACTGATAGGTCGTGCCGTTGTAATTGAGGCCCACGGCCTGTCCCTGCGCCAGGTTGCTGAATGTTCCCTGAATGAATGCCGGTCCCGTGTTATTGACCACGGTGAGATTGGTGCCAGTGGCGGGCGCGAAGCCCAGAGACAGGCTCACGTCATTGCCGGTGGCGGTGTAACTGGCAGCCGTCACCGGGGTCGTGGTGGCCGAGGTGAATGTGGCTGGCACGGTGCCGCCGTGGGCGGTCAGGACAAGTGCCAATAGGGTGAAAAGACGAGTGATTGAGGGGTTCATGATTGTTTGTTATTAGGATGCATGGTAAAGAAGCGAATATGTAAACTGAAACCGGCTGCTGGAATCCAGGGCGAAGACCTGGATTTAAGATTCACGACTCAATCACGCGCACTCTGGCAAAACGCGGGGATGTGGTCACACTATCGGTTACCGTCACGCGTTCAAAGCTTGCATCAATGCTCGTTGCGCTTTCGGTGGCTGCGCCATTGACGGCCCAGGAGCCGGAGGAAAGGTTGTTGGAGAATTCGACCGCATAGGTGATGCCTGGCGTGGCGGAGGATTTGCGCCGGATATAGGTCAGTGTGAGTTTGCCGCTGTTCGTGCCCTGTCTGGGAAGTCCGGCCGTGCCCGATACGCCGACGATCTGATCATTCGGAGTGGACAATGCGGAAGCCTGGCCGGTGCCGGTGCCGACCATATTGAAGGCATACTTCAGCAGGTTGCGTACACCGTCATTCGCGGGAAGGGACAGGTCCTGTGAGCCATCGGAAGCCAGACCGTTCGTGCCGCGGAAGTTGGCCAGAAGAGAGGCGTAGGTGACCGCAAAGCTTTGTGTCGCGCTGGCAGCGGACGCATAGACGCCAGTTCCGGGCTGGCTCGCCTTGACGGTGACAGTCCCCACGCCCACGAGGGTGACGTTGCTGCCCGAGACCGTCGCCGGTCCCGAGACCACGGTGTAACTGACAGGCAGTCCGGATGATGCGGTGGCGCCGGGCGAAAACGCCGCGCTTGGATATTGCTTGGCTGCTATCGTCCCGAAGGTGAGCGTCTGGGGTTTGAGCGCGACCGCCTGAAACTCGGTTTCCGTCTGGAAGGCGGCGATTTCATAAATATTGGTCGGATGATTAACTGTCGGGGCGGAGATATAGTTTATGTTTCCCACATAGGTGTAGCTGGCAGTCATCGAGAACTTCAAAATGGTCATCGTCGTAACCGGTGTGGTGGAGGACCCAGCCACGCCCAGTTCCAAATCGATGTTGTTGAAGTTATTGTCATTGTAATTTTCGAAAAACACTCCCTCATGACCTTTGGTGGAGAAGTTGGCCACGGTGACCGGCGTCCATGTGATCGTATTGTCAATCGTGGGATCGAGCGCCAGCTCGCCTATGGCATCCCAGACCGGAGTTCCACCGTTCACTGTCAGGACTTGCGTCGCGGCCGGATAGGCGTCTCCCGTCAAAGCGAGAGCTATGCTTCCGGGGAAGGTATAAGTGCCGTCCGGATAAGCGGAATTGAGCGAGGCCAAGCTGGTCAGCGGACTGCTCAGAAAGCGATATTCGCTGTTGCTACCGTCCGCCTGGTAGCCTAGGGAAAGGGTGGCGGGCCCCATCACCGATCCGGTGGCCGCGCTTTGCACGGTCAGGGAATAGGGTGCCGGATCGGAATAAGGCATGGTATTCAGGCAATCCACCGGGGGGCTGTTGGATGTTTGCAACAGGGTGTGATTCTTGACAAGAAGATACATGGATGGGAGTGAGGAGGCGGTTGCCGTGCCGGTCAGAATATTGAATTGGACCTGCGTCTGATAGGCCGGGGTACCGTTGGTGGTAACTCCCGGAATGGATGAAGCCGTGCCAATATTGCCGAGCTGGATTGAGGCTTGATAGGCCGTGTTGTTCTGCAGGGAATTGCCGGGAATGGTAAAACTGGTTGTGATTGTGATGTTGTCCGAATAGATGCCCGTGTTATTGACTTGGAAATGGCAGCCGGCTGATGACGGATTGTACCAGGCGATGGTAACATCCTTCGTGTAATCGGTTACTTTTAGGGCTCCTCCGGTCCACGTCGCGTTGGTCACGCCGGTGATTTGGGGAATGGCGGGATAGTTGTCGGCACCAAGGGTGAGCTGCCCATTGTAGGTGTTGGGCGTGGAGGTTTGTATCGTCAGGGAATAGGTGCCTGCGGTGTAGGCGGCGTCCAGCAATGCTTTCGTCGTGAAATTTTGCTGCAATTGCAATCCGTTGGACCCGCACTGGTAAGTCGCCGCTCCCGTGCTGCCGGCGGCTGGCGTCAGGGTGGAACTGGATAGGAGGGACCCCATCGTGCCTGTTTGTACGTAACTGGTGAACATGTACGGCATCTCCGGATCGAGGGTGGGGGCCGATGAGCTCGTTTGGTCGTAGGTGATCTGCTTTTGGATGCCAAAGCCTGAAATTTCAATCTCCGGTGAGGCGACGAGGCTCAGGTCATGGTTGGCGGAGGAACCGCTCCCCATCGCGGCAATAGTCGCTGAATTCAGGTTGGGTGTGTTGGGAGACACCGGCACGAGACTATTGGACGTGCCGCCGTTGCCGAGCTGTCCGCTGGAGTTCAATCCCCATGATACCATGGTTCCATACAGACCAAGGGCCACGCTGTGGCTGGCGCCCGCGGACACGGCGACCACGGTTTTGCCGGAGAGAACGCCTGTGGTATCCACCGCCACCGGCACCGTGCTTTGTGTGGTGTTGCCGTTGCCGAGTTGCCCGCTGGAGTTCAATCCCCATGCCGTCGCAGTCCCGTCAGAACAAACGGCCAGGCTGTGGCTGCCACCGGCTGACACGCCGACGACCGTCTTGCCGGAGAGGACTCCCGAGGTGTTCACCGCTACAGGGATCTTGCTTAGAGTGGTGCTGTTGTTGCCGAGTTGCCCGTTTGTGTTCAGCCCCCATGTGACCACGGTTCCATCCGAACAAAGAGCCATGCTGTGACTGCCTCCGGCCGATATGGCAAGGACTATCCGGGTGGCAGGCACTCCCGTGATCGTCACCGCCACCGGCACCGTGCTTTGCGTGGTGCTGTTGTTGCCGAGTTGGCCGTTTGTGTTCAATCCCCAGGCGACCACGGTTCCATCCGAACAAAGGGCCATGCAGTGACTGCTCCCGGCCGATATGGCAAGGACTATCCGGGTGGCAGGCACTCCCGAAATCGTCACCGCCACCGGCACCGTGCTTTGCGTGGTGCTGCCGTTGCCGAGCTGCCCGTTTGTGTTCAGCCCCCATGACGCCACGGTTCCATCCGAACAAAGGGCCAGGCTGTGACTGAGACCCGCTGACACGGCGACCACGGTTTTGCCTAGCAGCGCACCTGACGAGGTGGTTACCGCTACCGGCACCGTGCTTTGCGTGGTGCTGTTGTTGCCGAGTTGGCCGTTTGTGTTCAATCCCCATGCCGCCACAGTCCCGTCCGAGGCCAGACCCAGGCTGTGACTTCCCCCTGCCGCTCCTATGACCGGATACTTGCCCCAGAGAACTCCGGCCGCATTCACGGCCACTGGCACGGAACTGTTCGTCGTGCTGCTGTTGCCTAGCTGTCCGTTCGTGTCGGCACCCCATGCCATGGGACTCATATTGGCCCACAGCAAAACCAGATCGCGGCCTTGGTTGCCGTAATAATTGGCGATGAAATAGTAGTTCTGCCCCCCGTAGCCCATCACCACCATCTGTCCCTGTGCCAGATTGCTGAAAGTCCCCTGAATGAATGCCGGCCCCGTGTTGCGGATCACCGTCAGGCCCGTGCCGTTGGAAGGGGTGAAGTTCAGCGTGAAGTTGATTGTGTTCCCGGTCGCGGTATAAGAAGTACTCGTGCTGATGATGGAATCGTACCAGTTGTTAAACGTCGCATTTACCGTGTCCGCTTCCAGCGCACTGGAAAATCCCCACACCAGCAGGCAGGCGAAACAGATGAGCGACTTCCACCATCCGGCATTTGGGGAAACGTTATTCGGGCATTGCGAGGCCGCTGCTTTTTGGGTGATGTTCATAGGATTGAAGTTCTGTTTTCTTAACCGGATAAATCATAATAGGCGCTTGTCCCCAGGAACGGGAACGGGTGTCCCAGCACGGTATTTCCGGGTCGCGCCTAACGCGGCCGGACAAGCGTGCGACATCGCGTCATGGCGGGTGTCTTGCATGGGCATGACAACATGCGTTTCCGTCTGATGATGCCGTTGTGGAACGGAAACCTGACCCAACAAATATTCCTGATAGAACGAGCCGAAGAAATATTGCCTTAATTACTGAGCTGGCGCTACGCACGCGGGAGCATTAGCTCCGCATATATTGCTATTCAATGCAACGCGAACCTATCGAGTATGGTATTGAACTCGGTGAAAATGATCAGCTGTTCAACTTCGCGCCACTTGCCATTGTCGCGAAGCAAGCGGTCAAGCAAGACAATGGTTTCAGCTAATTTCCTGCCCTATAGCGGATTGATTGGTACCGCCGGAGTTTCAAATGCACGTCCGACACCTTGATTTTGGAGGACTTGATCAATATCCGCAATCTCGTCTTGGTTAAATTCCCGCAAGTTCAGCTGCCACACTCCGATGGCCGGATGCCTCACCCCTCGAATCCTCGTTTTTAGGACAAACCCTTATAGGAGTACGACTGGCCGCCAACATGAAAACTGCAAAGTTCGTGACCGTAAAGCACGGGCATTCATGTTGGGAAACGTGCCCCACACAGGCCTATCTGTTGAGATCAGGACCGCTGCCTCGGGACTTTTGGCTGGTTGGGCAATACAGTCGGGAGGTGTGGTGTGGCATCAAGGCTCCTGCGATGCGATCACATGGTCGTAACGATGAGTTGGATTGGGTCGTCCCGGACTCAGACAACGCCATGCCAGCGGAATTGCCGTAATACACCCCTGGCTTGCCGCGGCTAGCACCTCGCGCACGATTCCCTCCAGGGTCCCCGGCTCCATCTGGACGCGAGCGTTGAGGGTCAACCGGGCTGTGGCACTGGTTCCTGCCAAACCACGAATGCTGAGCGTGTCACCTTTGCCGGTCAGGTTGCCTATAAGAAAACCATCGCCCGATTCGATCATGAGTTTGACGTGACCGACCGATGCGCCCATGTCGTCAAAACGTTGGCCCAACCCCATCAAGAGCCTTTCGGCAAAAAGGTTCCATTCCGTCTGTTCCCCACGCAGCATGAAGGTGGCATTCAGCCACCCAAGGACGGCCTCGCCTTCCGCGTAAATATCGTAATCCACATCGGCAATGCGCCGTCCGGGTTCGGATTGCGTGGTGACCGCATCCAACCACGCATCCAGCCCGTCGCCGGTCTTGGCGCTGATGGTGGTGGTCTCCACACCGGGAAAGGCCTGAGCCAGCCGGGTCTTGAGCGACTCAAGTTCGGAAGGGGTCAGAAGATCCGACTTGCTAATGACAACGAGGTCGGCTTCTTCCATCTGTTTGCGCAGGATGTATGCGGCGCTGGGATGCAATCCAGAGGTGCCGCCATCCAGGATGTCGGCGAGTCGCAAGGGGTCAACCATGACCGACAGCGGGGAGACCACAAGATCACGCCTGAACTGATCCTTCAGGGGTTGCACAATGGTTGCTGACAGGTCCGTGCAACTGCCAACCGGTTCCGCAATCAGCACATCGGCTTCCGCTTCCGCACGGACTTTGGACATGGCGTCAAGCAAGCCTTGGAAATTACAGCAAAAGCAACTGCCGTTGACTTCTGCCACCTTGACGCCACCGCGTGCAAGGAACGCGGTATCGACAAGCTCGGGTGCCTGGTCATTCGTGATCAGGCCGACCCGCAGGCCACGGCTTGCCAGCCTCTGGGCTGCCTCCCAAAGCAAGGTCGTTTTCCCGGCACCAAGGAAGCCGCCCACAAGGATCAATCGTGTTTTCATAGGGTGTCTTGTTTGGTTGAACCGGGTTGGTCGGGTTGGCATTCGCAGCGGTTGGCCGGATGTTTCATCGCCGGTTCCAACACTCGAACGAAAAAGAGCGAGGCCGATACCCCGCCGACCAAAGGAGCAAACACATAAACATGCAGAAACCCACCGACCCGATCTGGAAACGCCGCGTCACCCCATCCCGTTAGCCAGGCCACCAAGCGGGGGCCTAGATCGCGTGCCGGGTTCAGTCCGGCCTGGGTCAATGGCGCGATGAGGCAGATGATCGAAGTCACGGTCAAACCAATGAACACGGGTGCCAAAGCATCATTCGGGCGACCGACATTGCACCCCTCCGTCAGCGCGAAAATCATCAGGACTAACAGGAAAGTTCCAAACGCTTCAACACTGATTGCCAGTGGCAGGGAAACCACGGCCTTGGACCCTGGATTCGGATAGAACTCCCCGAACATCATGGAGGTCTTGATGGATGCCGACGTGCCACGAACGATTCCGTGAGCATTTTCGTATGCGGCAATGGAAGGCGCAAATAGCGCATACAAGGTCAACCCGGCAAGGATGGCCCCGGCAAGCTGGGCACCAAGATACACCGGCAGCCTCCTTGCTGACATGCGTCCGCTGACGACCATCGCCAAACTGACCGCAGGGTTGAGGTGGGCGCATGACAAATGGCGGGTGAGATAAATCGCCAGCATCACCCCGACTCCCCAGGCCATGGCCACCTGCATCAGACCTTGATGCGCATGAAAAAGGACGGAGACCGCGACCGATCCACACCCGAACAGCACCAGCACATACGTGCCCAATGCTTCGCCAATAAATTCCCGATTGGATCTCATCTTGCCGGAAAACCTACGTTATGGGCACCGAATTCATGGAACACCTGCGCAAACGTGCATACGTATAGCCTTGCATGCAAGAGATTTTTCGTCCCGTCCCCACAACGCTACTTCGGAAACTTGTCAAAGCGGAACGTGCAGCAGCCCAATTCGAGAACGTTTCCGTTGGCAGCCAGTTTGTCCTTCAAGTGGGTAACGACTCCATAAAGGCGTTGTTTGCCAGCTTTCTGCATTTCCAGCAGGCCGGCCTCCTTGAGAATGCGCAGATGTTTGGATACGTTGTATTCCGTGAGCCCCAGACGCCCTGCAATCGTGTTGACGTCAAGCTCACGACTCATCAACAGGCGCATGATGCGCAGGCGATTCATTTCACCCAGCGCTTTCAACACCAACATGCAGTCTACGGCTTTCATGAGGCCAAGGCTACCCTACCTACCCACTGTCCGGCAAGTGTCGTGTCCGTTCGGTTGTTGACCATACCGGTTCCTCAAACCCAGGCGGGTGTTTTTCATGCAAGACTTTCGGGAAGGACTCCACCAGACGGTTTGTCTTGCCCGGATACCCGTAAGGTTCGGGTATTCATGTCATGAAAGGTGCTCGAAACAGGCCTTTCCGGGGAAACCTGGTTCAGCAGCCTCAAGGCGATTGGCTGACTATCGCCGGAAATCTCCAGCACACAGGGTTCAGCATGTAAGTTACGCGGTTTCATCCTCGGCACCTTCCCCAGGGATGCCGCGTGAGTCCCAGCCCGCTGACACTTCCGGCGAGTTTTCGAGCCCAACCTCGGTGACCGCTCCTGTCTCCAACCCTCTTCTATCCATCCCAAGCGGTGCGAAGGGATTTGTTACTGTTTCGGCTCCGAACACAATCTGCCCATCTGGTGCGGCGTAAGGGCAAATCTTGTCCATCCATGTGGATTGACGCATTGTTTTGATTGATGTGAACCTCGTGCGGCCCGCGGCACGCGGGGCAATAATTGCAAAAGCTCATGAACACATCCAACAACCATTTCCCCTCGCTCTCTACGACCGCCTCATTTCCCTTCACAAGTTTTTCTAAGAAAGGGCTGCTGTTCCGCGTTCAACTCATGAACTCCATGCAACACCATTCTTTTCCGGCAAGTCGTCGAGGACTCCTGCTGACCTCGCTGATATTCTCTTCACCCCTCCTGCCCGGCGCTGAATCCGCCGACAAGCCTGACGCCATTGCGGCGGGTGAGAACCACCTCACCCCACTCGTCGTAACGGCATCGCGCTTGGAGCAAGAAGCCAGCCATGCTCCTTACACGACGGCAATCATCGACTCTGACTTCATCTGGGATAATGCCCGCCGCACCCTGCCCGAGGCCTTGCAGTACTCCCCTGGAGTCATGGTGCAGGAAACCGCCTACGGCCACGGTTCGCCGATCATCCGCGGTTTCACCGGGCGGCAAAACCTGCTGCTGATGGATGGCGTGCGGATCAACAATTCCACCTTCCGCGGCGGACCTGGCAGATACCAAGGCACGGGGATCGGTGGACGCCGAACCAGAAAAATACCTGACCTATGAAATTGGCGTCCACCAGGAATCCGCGGCATTCACCAGCAACGCCGCGATTTTCTACACCGACATCACGGATGGTCTGACGAGCGTGAAAGACGGCACCCGAAGCATCACCACCAATGCAGCCGAAGGATACGTCTATGGGGCCGAACTCGAGGGGGCCTGGCGCATCAACCCGCAGTGGATGCTCTCTGGCTATGTCGCATGGATGGACGGTCGTACCGAAGCCCCGGAAGTCGTCGGCGGGCCGGTCATCAACAAACCCATGTCCAAGCAAATGCCACTCACCGGATCTGTCGCCCTCCGCTGGACCGATGCTTCCCAAAAATTCTGGATTGAAGGGCGCATTCTCGCTGCAAATAACGAAGATCGCATCACCGCCGCCGACCAAGCCGCGGACTATCAGCGCATTCCCACTAACGGCACTCCCGGCTATATCGTTGCCTCCGTGCATGCCGGATGGGACGTTAACGAGCATCTCGCCCTCAACTGTGGCATTGAGAATCTAACCGACGAGGACTACCGCAATCACGGCTCCGGTCAGAACGACCCGGGTATCAACGGAATTGTCGGTGCCAGAATCAGGTGGTGATGGCGGGGCTGCCCCAATTATTGATCCATGCTTGCCAGTCGCTCTCATTTCATCAAACTAGCCGTTCATGCGAAATCACGTCAATCTCCCATCCCTGGCAGGCATTTCCAGGATTATGCTTGCTGCTGCCCTGGTCATCGTGCTGGCCGCTTGTAACCGGGGCAAAGATCCTGGCACCAAGGGTGCGGCCGCGACGGTGCCGGCGGCAAAATCCGAGGACCATCCGGCACCGCCGCCCTTGCCGGTTCCGGATTCCGTGGCAGTGAAAGAAGCGATTCCTTACGCCGAAGGTCCGGGTGCCGATCCCGCACGGAATCTCCTCGACCTCTATCTACCGAAACAAACGGCGGGATTTCCGACGGTGGTTTTCATTCATGGTGGCGGATACCAGCGGGGCGACCGGACGTTGGGCCACAATCTCGGAGTCGTCCTGGCCAACCACGGTGTGGCGGTGGCGTCAATCAGTTACCGCCTCTTTCCGCAGGCGAAGCACCCCGCTCAGATCTAGGATGTCGCCAAGGCTTTTGCCTGGATCAAGGCTCATATCGCAGATTATGATGGCAACCCGTCACGGGTTCATGTCAGCGGTCACTCCGCGGGTGGGCATCTCGCCGCCTTGCTCGGAACCGACGGATCGTACCTGGCCGCCGAACATCTCAAGCCCGCTGACATAGCCAGCGTGCTGGCGATCAGCGGTGGCTATCGAATCAACCCAATCCGCAAGGACGTTTTCGGCGATGACGCGGCAATGGCGAACGCTTCGCCGTTCGCCCACATCTCCGGCAATCACCCGCCGTTCGTGCTGTTCTATGGCAGTCTGGAAAAATCAGACCGTCATGAACTGTCACGGGAATTCCGCGATGCCTTGCTCGCGGCTCATGGCCAGGCGGCTTGCGTCATGATTCCAGACCGGGATCACCAGGGATTGTTGGATCGCGTCGCCGAGGACGATCCTACAGTTCTGGCTCTCCTGCATGCGGTGAAAAATGACAGCCGTTGACCTTGAATCCATTTCGCCCGCCAAGGGCGGCTAGCTCTTGAGGAAGCTCTTCAACATCCAGATGGTTTTTTGGTGGAGGGTGATTCGCCCGATCATTAGATCCTGACTTTCCGGATCGTTCGTTTCACCTGCCACATCACGCGCTTGCGCGGCGTCTGCCACGAGCTTCTCGTTGGCAGCGATGAGCGCCCCGACATAATCGGTCTGCAGCAGCGGGGCGGCGAATTCCTTCATCTGCGCCGTTTGGGCCAACTTACCGAGGCCACCGATGGCGTAGTCATCCAATGAGCGCACGCGTTCGGCGATCTCGTCGATGGCAACGAAGAGTTCTTCGTATTGCGCTTGAAAGGCGGTGTGCAGGGCGAAGAAACCCGGCCCCTCGACATTCCAGTGCGCCAAATGTGTCAGGGCCATCAGGGCATAGGAATCGGCAAGCACTTGGTTGAGGTGTTCGCTGAGAGAAGGGGTGGGCTTGGTGGCGGAGGATTTCAATGGATTCATACGCGGTAATTTTCCTTGTCGGGACAGGGGTGTCAATATTTTCTCTGGCAATCCGTAGACTGTCAGATCTTACGAGATACAGTTCACAATCCCATGATCTTCCCAAAATTTGTTCGGAGTACGGGACCGGGATCAAACACTACTATAAACCACCGCCAGACTGGGAATCCAATACTAACTTGTTTTCGGGCTAATGGGTGACGCCGGTGACTTCGGTTGCCCCTTGTGGAAGCTCAGGCGGACGAACGCGCAGCCTCGCAGCCGTGTGTGCTTCGAGAAGCGCCTTCAGGTCAGCGATATCCCGCCGGTTCCTGCGGGCTGATAAAACCACAACCATCCTGGCGTATTGGAAGGCTAATGTCTGCCATGAACCGTTCACTCGTTTGCCTTTTCCTCTCGATTTTCACTCTCTCAGCCTCCGTTAGTGCAGCAGAGGCTCCCGCCAAGCACGTCTTTATCATCAGCTTTGATCAAGGGGCGCCGGCCGGCATCGCCAAGGCGGACATGCCGCTGTTCAAGAAGCTGGCTGCACAAGGAGCCCACACCTGGGAAGCCTACACGATTGTTCCGAGCCTGACCCTGCCATCCCATACCTCGATGCTCACCGGCGTGGGCATCCAGAAACATCAGATCGACTGGAACGACTATCAGCCCAACAAAGGCAAGGTGCAGGTCCCGACCATCTTCAGTCTGGCGAAGGAAAAGGGGTTCACCACCGCCATGTTCGTGGCGAAGGAGAAGTTCCAACACCTCAATCTGCCCGGCAGTGTTGACAAGTTTATCTATCCGAAGAATGACGAATCGTGTGGCAGCGTCGCCCGC
>Ga0209697_10008929_pt1 | contig 11261 bp, 10 predicted proteins | sample AliMusrvi5mmetaG_FD_184115 | JGI IMG/M metagenome (GOLD analysis project Ga0209697, IMG submission 184115) | Freshwater lake bacterial and archeal communities from Alinen Mustajarvi, Finland, to study Microbial Dark Matter (Phase II) - Alinen... | ecosystem: Environmental > Aquatic > Freshwater... | reverse complement strand
TCAAGACACCTTCTTGGCCGCTCGAACCAGTGAGGGGTACGGAACGGCAGCGGAGATCATGTGGCGCAATGCCGTGGCGGCCTCATTCAAGGTGGCCGTGTTGGCCGCCCTGTTTGGAAGCATGGCGCTGTGGCTCGCTTCGCGTCTGCGTCACGGGAGACCTTCACCTCCCTGGATGTTTCTTGGCTTAGTTGCCATTTTGGGGCTTGGCGACCTGATGGCGACGAACCGGAATTATTCCATGCCGCACAAATACCGGCAATACCTGACGCCCAATCCGTTAACCGACTACTTGGATGCCCACAGGACAGAGGGACGATTGAAACTCCTTCCACCCCAACACCCGCTCCTGAACAACCTGCGACTGTCACTCCTCCAAATCAAGGGTTACGACCTCTTCGAGCCCATCAGTGTGTCCCGAATGCCGACCGACTATGCGGCGCTCTTTAAAGCACTTGAGGCCAACCCAGTCAGATTATGGGAGCTGGGGGCCGTCCGGTATTTCCTTTCCCTTCCGGGAACTGCGCAACAACTCAATCAGATGGACGGCAATCGCGGTCGATTTGTGGAGCGACTCACGATGGGTGTGGGTGTCGTCAACGAATCCTACGTGCCGATTGCCGGTGCCCCACCCGACCAACAATACCTGCGGCTAGTGGAATTCACCGGTGCCCTTCCCATCTATCGACTGGTCTCAAAGGTAACTTGCCTGCCGAAGACTGCCGCCGGGGATGAAGAAGCACTCCGAAGCCTCTCGTTGCCCAGCTTCGACATAGCACGGGACGCGGTAATCCAGTCCGATAAGCCCATTGAGTTGCCGCTTGCCACAAACGAACCGGCCATCACTATTCTTCGCCATGAGGCAGTTGAGTCCGATATCAAAGTGGCAATGAATTCACCCGGGCTACTGGTGAGGTCGGTCAAATATGATCCTGACTGGCAAGTCAAGGTAGATGACCGCTCCGCTACGCTTCTCAAAACGGATTATCTATTCCAAGGTGTGGTCGTCCCCGCAGGACAACACACGGTTACCTTCGCTTATGACCCATCATTATCAGACCTTTATTTTGCCCTTGCCGCTAGATCGTTGCTGCTCGCCATCATCGGAGCTTGGTTGCTTCAATCCTGCAGGCACGCTCCATGCCATAATACGAATACACCTTAGAAATTACCCCGTTTAGCCCCACTCAGGAGAACATGGCTCGCCCATCATATCTTCCCCCGCCGAAACGCCATTGGTCTCATGGAGGTCACACTCATGATTGAGTTGACTGTCGGTATTCCAGTTTTCAACGGGGAACACTACATTGAAGAAGCGTTGCATTCCATAGCCAACCAAACACGACGACCTGATAGGGTAGTTGTATTTGACAATTGCTCCACCGACAGAACGAGAGCACTTGTGCGCACTTTTCCCGGACTCCCTATTGAACTAATCTGCAACCAGCGAAACATTGGCCTTTTCGGGAATCACAATCGATGCCTGGCGCTTGCACCGGAAACAGAGTACCTGCACATTATGCATGCTGACGACAAGTTACTGCCTCCTTTTTACGACCGGATGATTCATTCACTGCGTAATTACCCCCCGATTTCCCTGGCATGGGCCCAGGCACAGTGGATCGGGGCCAAGGGGGAATCGCTACGGCCTATTGTGCCCGTGCACGGAAGAGGCGCTCATCACATTTTGCTAAATGACTTTCTCAAGCAGCGTGCCAGACTCCGAGCAGACATCTACATAAGCGGAGCCCTAATCCGCACTGGCAGACAACCCATGAACTGCCATTTTCCGGAAGATTATCAGATGACCGGTGATCACATCTTCTGGGCTTTGCTTGCGACCCAATGTAGGCAATTGGTGTCGGTATCTGAAATACAGTTGTGTTATCGTAGGCATGCGCAGGGCGGGACATGCCGGAACTATCAGTCCAGCGAGACCTTCCTAGTAGAAGATTTGAGGGCGATTCAAACCATCGAGAACATACTAAACATAACCCCGGTCGAACGATGGGTTCGGCAAAATCTGGCTCTTTGTTTCTTTGCCGCACTTGTGTGGGTGAAACGCGATATCGTACAAGAGACGGACCCAGTAATCGCCGACCGCGTCTTGAAAGACGGACGCAGACTAGTGCCCTTGTTACATTGGATGACGGGCAGTCTCGCGTTCTTTCTCCGCAAGATACGCAGGTCCTTCAGCAACAAGGACGGACCGCGAAAATGACCAATTCACCGCCCGAAGCAGCGCTCCACATTGTTGTTCTTTCGTGCACAAGCGAACGCGACGGCGTTGCCGAATACACGCGCCAACTTTTCCGGAAGCAGTTCTATCAATCAGTCAGGGCAAGTATTACCATTGTCGGCATCTCGCCTTGGCACATGCTCACTGCACCATTCCGTCACGCCCAAGTGATACATATTCAGCATGAATTCTTCACATTTGATCGCTTCGCCGGCGTGACGGCTCCAGTGTATTATATTTGGCTCTGGTTTTGGTCCCGGTGGCTTCATTATCGCATCGTGAGTACCATCCATTCCGCCTATGACGTACGTCATTTAGACTGCTCACTACCTCATCTTAAACGTTTCGCGGCGCTATTCCCGTTGCTCAGTTTGTATCTACGCCTGCACCTATGGCTTGTGGTCGCGTGTTCAGATCGAGTGATCTTATTAACCCGGGCGGGTCTGCAAAACCTGGCCAGCGCGATTCCTGCCGATGTCATGCAGTGCAAGGCACGTCATATTCATCTTGGCAATTACGAATCGCACATCCGCATGCAACCACACGGTCTCCTTCGGACACGTATCGGGCTGGCCGCAAACGAGAACCTTTTCACGCTCTTTGGTTTTGCGTTTCCGCCGAAAGGATATGAGTTCGCTATTCAAGCCGTTAATGTGCTTGTGAACCGATGGGGCCGAACGGATATACGTTTAGTCATCGTGAGCGGGGAAACTCACAAGGGGGGGCTGGGCATGAGTTACATTGACTATCTGAAGCAGTTAGCAACTAAGTACCAGGTCAGTTCGCACGTGGTTTTTACTGGTTATCTAGCGAACGACGATCCGCTCCTCGAAGATATCTTCCACGGAACATTCTGCTTTCTCTTCCCTTACAAAAACCGCCCTTTTGCATCGGCCGCTCTTGCCACCACACTAACGACTTATAAACCAATTCTCGTTTCTGACATACCTTGTTTTCATGAGTATGATGGGCTTCTCACTTTCCCCGAGGCAGATTTCCTGGCGTTGGCTCGCAGAATGCAAGACCTTATTGATGACCCCAATCTGGCACGAAATGCTGGCATAGTATCGCAAGACAACGCCACACGATTCAACATGAAAAATGTATTCGACCAACACATGACACTCTATCGAGAAGTTGCTGGCCTACAGCCGCAATCTTCGATTGCGGGGGGCGTTGATAGTTGTGTCAATCCGCCGCCCCCAACGGTTACGAATGACCGGCCACTTTCTCCGAAATGAGCAGATCTTGACAGCTTGATTCGAATTTGGCAGAACTCCGCTATGCGATTCGGTAATTCTCGTTGGTCTTCTCGTGGTGTGTGCCCACATCTTTCCCCAAAGACTGTTTTGAAGCCATCCGTTCTTGGGCCATGGAGATGGATTGACACCAATAGAGCCGGATGCGCTGCTGCCTTGTTCTCCGTCTCCAAGATGACATTGATCCCGTTATCTCTATACTTTGTGGTCTTTTGTATTCTTACATTCCCCTTGATCTGTCGATTTTCCAGTCATTTCTTCTGCGACATGGGAGATGGACTGCAAAATGTCTGGAACATGTGGTGGGTTAATAAGGCTGTGACACAACTGCACACTTCTCCTTGGTACACGACATATCTGCACTATCCTTATGGCACATCTTTGCAGGGGCAAACCCTCAATGTCTTCAACGGGTTCATGGGGATAGTTCTATTGAAGTTCATGTCTCTTGTTCAGGCTCATAATTTCATCGTAATCTTTTCTTTTGTAATGGGCGGATTGACGGCGTTCTTTCTGGCTCACTACCTGACGGAGAGTTACTGGGGGAGCATCACCGCTGGGTGCGTTTTCACATTCTCCAACTACCATTTTGCACACGCCGAGGGCCACCTGCAATTAGTCTCTCTGGAATGGTTGCCGCTCTTTATGCTCTGTGTTTTCATCCTGATTAACCGACCGTCTATTATCATGGCCGCGGCATCTGCAGCCGCGCTGTTCGCTGTCATTTTGTGCGATTATTACTACTTTCTATTTTGTCTCATTTCGACGCTGCTGATACTTATTTGGCGCGTAATGCAACCTGGCGGCCTAGCGGAAATTGTGAAACGAAGTTCACTGGTCCCACTTGTTGTTTTCGCAGTTGCCGTTATTTCGTCATCAGGCGTGATCGTTTTTGCTCTGCTGTCCTTGAATGAGTACGATCCTCTTCTGGGCGCTCACAATCCCGAGGAGTTTTCTTCCGACCTGCTGGCTCCATTTATCCCCGGGGGTCACTGGCGATTCGCCGAATTGACAAAGGCCTATTGGTCCAAGTTGCCCGGAAATATCCACGAAAGCAGCGTATTCGTTGGCCTGGCGGTCATATCCTTGCTTGTTTGGACATGGGTAAGAAGGAACGAATCTCGCGTCAAGAATGTGAACCTGTGGTATTCGCTGCTCTTAATTTTCTTCGTCTTGAGCTTGGGGCCTGTGCTGCATATTTGGGGTGTGGCTTTTCCGAGAATAATAATGCCGTACAGCCTGTGCGAAACGCTGCTCCCGTTTCTTAGGTTGTCCGGCTGCCCTGTGAGAATGATGGTGATGGTTACGCTTTTCTCGGCAGTCATTTGTGCAGCCGGTTTCAAAACGTTCTTTGAAGGAAGACCCGGTGTGAGGATGGTTCTGATCTCATGGCTGTTAGTATTGGTCCTGGAGTATGTTCCGAAGCCTATCCCATCATCACAGGTACAGGTCCCGAAATACGTTGAGGTGCTGAAGGGATTGCCAGATGCCCGAGGTGTAATCGACTTGGCAGCTTCCGAGAGTCTGGGGTTGTACTACCAGACCGTCCACGAAAGACCCATGGCGTTTGGTTACACGTCTCGAACGCCGACAAGCGTCCGGCAACGCGATCTGGAGATCATGGCCTTATTGAAGTTAAGGGAGATTGGGAGACTGAGAAGAGAGTATAAATTCGACTATTTGATCTGTGTGCCGCCGAACGAAACAAGCGAGATGATCTACAGGTTGCCCTAACCTGTAGACGCCGGCGCTCCACCCCTGAAGATGGGCGGGGTGATGCGCTCGTTTGGTCAGGGCGTGTGGCGGGAGTTCCTGGCGAAGCGTGACGGGATGAGGCGAAATGCTCCCTGCTGGCAGGGGACCGTTAACGTGTCGGCGTCAACCCGGGCCGGTTCCGGTACTCACTTATACCTGAAACGTTGCCGACCGCGTAAATACCCGGTCATGACCGCACACGCCAGGACTGCGAATTGAAGCAGGTTTGCGAACGGTATCAACAACACGCGCATGTCCTTCTGCAAGAACGCCCGCCACGAGTAAGCTAGCGAGAGGACAGCGAGAAGAAACAACGCCCCCCACCGCGCCACCGGCACCAGAAGTCCCGCGAAAAGGACCATCTTGGTCCCCTGAGCGATGACCAAGTCGACGTAGATGCGATTGCAGCCATGTGTTCTCAATAAGGCACCAAGTCCTTCTCCCAACTGCCCCTGTTTGCGAAGTAACGACACGAAGGAACGACGGGGTGGATGCTGGTGGTCGTGGGTCACCTTCACTCCGGTCTTGGCCAGTTTCCCTACAGCGCCGAGACGGATCACCATATCGTAGTCCTCGCCGGCGCTAAAGAAATGCATCTCGTCAAATCCGCCTATCTTCTGGAGTGCCTCCTTTCGGATCGCATCGAACTTCCCGCCAAACCCGTGGCTCTCCAAGCCCAGATAACGGGCATTGCTGACGCGATCCCAAAAACTCATCCGTTCCCACAAGTCGGATGGCACCGTTACGATTGACATGGCCCCCACGACCGAGGAATCGGCAAAACATAACACCATGTCAGCGGCGGCCGTCGGCGAAGTCACATAGCAGTCGCCATGCATGAGGATCAGCAAGGGAAAGCGCGATTCGGTGCATCCTATATTGTAGGCTGCCGCCAAGCCAGCTCGCGGATTCCGCACAATCCGAATACGTTGTTGGCAGAAGAGATCGTGACCCCGCACGACATCAAGCGTCCCGTCGACGCATCCGTCGTCCACAACAATGATCTCCCAGTCCGCCGGAAAGCGCTGAATCCCAAGCGAATCGAGAGTCAACGCGATGGTCGTGGCGTTGTTCTTCGTGGGAATGACGACGGATATGTCGCTTTGCATCATAGGATACCTGTTTCGGCTGCCGGAAAGAAACTCACCTGACCAGTCAACGGTTGCACAACTTCGCCCAACTCGGAGGCATGTTCTTGTACACCTCAATGTTCTGGAACGTCTTCGGCGGGGGAAGAGAGAGGCCCTTGGCCCATTGCGCCATGCGCTCGATTCCGGCTTCGAGCGACCATTGCGCCGTGACGCCAAAGACACGTTGCACCTTGTCGTGACTGGAGAAGGCGTGCTTGACCTCTTTGCGCTCGGGGAGATGCTTGAGTTGAACGGACTTGCCGAAACCTGCCGCCACCAGGCGCGCCAGTTCTCCAACGCTCCGCGGCTCTGACGCCCCGATGTTATACACAGTATTGTACGCCTTCAGATGCCACGCCGAGTCGGCAATGGCCGGCGCCACGTCCGCGATGTAGGTGAAGGCCCGTGTCTGACTGCCGTCGCCGAAAACGGTCATCTCCTCGCCGAGCATGACTTGCCGCATAAAGATGCCCAGCACGTTCCGGTACGGGTCGGCCAGATTCTGTCGCTCGCCATAAACGTTGTGCGGCCGAAAGACAACGTAGTTCAGGCCGAACATCCGGTGAGCCGCCTCGAGATCGAGTTCCACGGCGTACTTCGCGATCCCGTAGGGATCCTCGGGCATGGGGACGGTCTCCTCCGTCATCGGCAACTGGTTTGCCCCGTAAACGGCAATGGACGAGGTGAAGACGAAACACTTGCACTCGGCCTTGACGGCCTCGTTAATCAGGTTGATGGACCCGACCAGATTGTTCACGTAGTTATAGCGGCGGATGAAATGACTGAGCCCTTCCGCCGCATAGGCCGCGAGATGAAATACATAGTCAAACTTGTGTGCGCCGAAGAGCCTGCCCACCAGCGTCGCGTCGGTGATGGACCCTTGAATGAACGCGGCCCCCTGAGGCACGTTCGACCGGTACCCTCCGCTTAAGTCATCCAAAACAACGACATCATACCCCTGTGCCACCAGGCACTCGGCAACATGTGAACCGATGAAACCTGCTCCGCCAGTGACCAGACACTTGGATCCTAAACCCATAAGTATAACTCTCTCTTGCAGTTCCTATGCGGCGTACATATTCGGCAGTCTCAAATACGATACCGCGTACCTTTTGTGACTCAATGCTTCAACGACTGCCTGCAAATCTGCTCCCGCCACCAGTCAATCACACGGTGCATTGCCGCATCGACGTCTTCAGCCTGCTGGAAGCCCACTTCCTCGCGCAACTTGGCAATGTTGGCGACAATCTTGGCCGGATCGCAATGGTTATCGGGACGCGTCCCGAACCTCAACAATCCCTCCTTGCCCATGCAGGACGCAATCGACTCCGCCAACTGCCGCACGGTCGTTGCCACACCGGAGCCCACATTCACGACGCCGCAAACGCGCTTTTCATAAATGTCCGCAAGCGCTCTCGCGGTGTCGCCGATATACATAAAGTCGCGCGCCTGCTTTCCCTCCGTGAGCGCCACGGGCTGATCCAGCAGCAACTTATTTATGATATCAGGCACCAGTCTGTTCGGCGCTTCTTCTTCGCCGAAGAGATAAAAAAGTCGAGCCCAGGCAAAGTTTCTCTGATATTTGGGGAGGTACTGACTGCCTACAACAAAGGCAGAAGCCTTACATGCCGCATACAGTGATTCGGGTGTCAACGGCGTGCTTTCCGACAGATACCCCTGCCGCGCGTCATACTCAAAACACGTTCCGATCCCCAGCAACCTGTTGCACGACGTCGATGGCATGGCGCGATACAGATCAAGCGTTGCCTCCAACCAGTCTACGTTCTCTGGCGTAGAGAGGTACTTTCCGGGCGTGGCTACCCAGGCGCAATGAATACAGCCATCCACCCCTTCAAGCAAACTCGTCCAACCTTCCACCCCCGCCTGCAGCAGATCAACAGACACAAAATCAATGTCCTTCAACATCGACCGTATGCGCCGCCTATCCGCAGCCGGATGATCTACGCCACGCACCTCGTGCCCGCGGCTCAGCAATTCCCTTGCCAGACGCGCTCCAACGAAGCCGCCCACTCCTGTAATCGTGACTTTCACATGCTCTTTCCAAGGAAGTTCATCAACTCACTTCTCATGATCAGTGTCATTAGGTCATTGGAAAGGAGTACGGAACTCCTGAAATGAGACGAATCCCGCATCCCGAGGCGAAATAGTGGGCGACTCAACCGGCCACTTTATGCCGGCTGAATTCCACAATATACCGGCATCGCAGGTTGCGTCATATTCGGCCGTCACAAGATAGAGAACGGTCGCTCCCCGCGACAACGCAAGAAAGCCGTGGGCGAAACCTGCGGCGACAATTACCCCGTTACCCTTATGCGCGGACAATTCCACCGAATGGTATCGTCCATATGTTTTGGAACTCTTTCGTATGTCGAGCACGACGTCCCAAACGGCACCATGGACGCAGTATACGATCTTCGAACAAGCCGCGGGAGGTATCTGGAAGTGCAATCCCCTCAATACGTCCTTTCTTGATACCGTGTAATAACTCTCACTGAAACAGCAATCCATGCCCGTTGACTGCAACTCGCTCTTCTGAAACACCTTCACGAAACGGCCTCTGCGATCTTCATGGATAGCGGGTAATAGCTCAAAACAGTCTATCAGAGATGTTCCCACGATTCTCATAAAGTCCTCTTCAGCAGTCGGCAATTGGAAGCATTTTGTGCGGGTGTTACAAACCCGAATGATGCCTTGACCGCGCGGTCTTCCATTGCAGCAAGCAGAATCAATACTGACAACGCCCGATTCGATACTCAGCCTGTGCGACGCCAGTAGACGCCGCTGCCCGTTATGCATAAAGTCAATTCGGGCACACGGTCATATTGATGTATGATGCTAACCTCGGAGCCGTCCCTATTACATAGCCGGCATTCACCGTTAATGTGCAAATCGGTTTCGCCGCCAAATGTTACGATGGGGCCCTCCCAATTCTTCGCAATCATCACGGGACTGACCTGTGCGTCTCGAATGACGATATTGTGAGCGCCTTGGTCAACACCGTCGAACAAAACAAAGAAACGCGAACGCAAAAGCATTGCTATCATGGACCTCAGATAACCGTCCCCATGACCACGTTCATGATGGGATTCCAGGAAACCGCAACGCCCAACTATTACCTATGATCATCTTCATCCCGATTTTTGTTTGCTGTCTACGACTGTTGGGTTGCAGTCACACAAACTACTCTTGAATACTCCTGATCAAGGAACTTGTGGAGGTCGCCACCTCAAAAGGAATGAATTCTATTCTTCCCCCGTAACGAGCCACTGTCGCGGCCTCAGGAATAGGCTTCCCGTTCGGCGGCCTGTAATCGGCGCCCTTGCAATGGACGTCCGGCTTCAACTCCCCGAGCGCACGTTCCGGCGTCAGTTCATCAAAAACCGCCACCGCATCCACACACTCCAATGAGGCTAGAATCTCCATCCGCTCGGCCGCTGTCACCACTGGCCGCGACGGTCCCTTGAGTTGTCGCACCGACGCATCACTATTCACTCCCACCACAAGGACATCCCCAAATCGCCTGCTCGCGTTCAGGCTGCGGATGTGTCCTACGTGAAGAATGTCGAAGCAACCGTTTGTCCACACGACCACCTTGCCGGCGCATTGCCACTCTTCCCGCCGTCTCAGCAACGACGGCCAGTCCAGGATCTTCTCAACACCCATAAGCCTCCCCTTGGCAGCACAGAAATTTCTATGTCTTTTTACGCCTCAGACGGCCATGATGTCAACAGCGGCCGCAAGAACCATGTCGGGCGTGAGGTCCTTGAGACACTGCAGGAACACTGGATTCGTGCAACGGATCCCGAACCGCGAATAGCCGTAGCACGGACTGCAGGAAATACCGGTCCGCACAATGCGGTACGGCACGCCATACGGATAGATCGATTGCGGCGGCGTGGGTCCCAGGATTTCGATTGTCGGCACCCCGCTGGCCGCGGCAATGTGAGTCAACAGGGTGTCGCAACACACAAAACACCGCATTCGGCCGATAAGGGCGGCGGCGTCGCGGAGTCCCCCGGCGTCTACACTGACAAGTCGTTTGCCGTCCAATCCTGACAGTGCCTGAATCTCCGTTCTAAGATCCTTCTCCGCCGCGGCGCCAAACATGAAGAGGGTTGCCGTTGGGTACTGGGTCGCGAGCCCCTGCGCGAGTTGCGCCCATTTTTCCGGTGCCCAGCGCCGCAACGCCAGATTCTTTGTCGTCCCCGAGCCAGGGTGCAAGCCGATCGCAGGCCCGTTATCCAAGCCCAGGCGAGCCATGAACTCATCGGCGAAGCGATGGTTGTCGGCAGACAGCGCAAGTCCCAAACGATGCGTCGTTTCCCGCAACGGCCGTTCAAAGACTTCCGGGAGTATCCTGAGGTTGTTCTCCACGACATGAATATCCGTCCGCTCCGCAAGCCGATCGGTGAGAAGCCAGCGACCCAGCGCGCCGCACGGGATGGCGTAATCGAATCCGATCCGGGTCCGGGCGCCCACAAGGAACGTGATCAGGTTGTACGCCAAGCGGTTGAGCGGGAATGCCGTGATGGAGCAATCGTAACGCCGGCGGCGCAATTCCAGACAGAAACGCAGGGACCGCCAGAACGGTTCGCGCATAAAGTTGTGCAGCACGACGTTATTGACATTCGGGTTTCCGGACAGCACGTCACGCGCGGGTTCGCCCTGCATGACGAGCACGTCGATAACAGCGGCGGGGAAGGCCGCCCGCAATTCCTTAAGCAGCGGCGTCGTCATCAGCACGTCCCCGACCCCGGCCAGGGCGAGCACGAGCATGGCTCGCGGGGCGGGCCCGGGATGCGCCATCGATGGATGGGGCGAATGGAGAGTCTCAGGCATACAGGTTATGAGTATGAG
>Ga0209697_10008921_pt1 | contig 11267 bp, 6 predicted proteins | sample AliMusrvi5mmetaG_FD_184115 | JGI IMG/M metagenome (GOLD analysis project Ga0209697, IMG submission 184115) | Freshwater lake bacterial and archeal communities from Alinen Mustajarvi, Finland, to study Microbial Dark Matter (Phase II) - Alinen... | ecosystem: Environmental > Aquatic > Freshwater... | reverse complement strand
TTGCCCAAATGCGATAGTTCCCGCCAATAAAATGCAGGAGAATACCAATGATGTAAATTTGATCATAATGATGTCATTAAAATTCAACAAACTCCTTCTTTTTATCTGTCACGCATCACCTGTCACATGTCACCCGTCACCCGTCACGCTTCTCACAAAGAATTGTAAAATTATGACTTTTCATTATACCTTTGACAAAAATATCCACATGAGATGCTTCCGGCATAGCCTGAACAAACTGCCATTTTTAATATTTCTTCTCATTTATCCGGTTTTGGCCTTTTCATTAAAAGTTAACGACACGACCCCAGCTGAAATTAACGGAATTCTTACGATTGAAACAGATTCCTGCAAAATAAAACTTGACAGGAAAACAGAAAAATTCTATGAGGAAGGAATAGATTACCTGAAAAAGGGCAGTTACAGCCTGGCGGGTCAGCAAATGAGAAATGTGATTAAAAGCGAACCTGGTTGCGTTGATGCCTATTTTGTAATGGGGCTGATCGACTTTAAAAAACCCGACAACAATTTCAAGGAGGCTGCAAAAAACTTTCAAAAGGTTGTTGAATTGTGTCCCGGATATGATGTATATGCTTACTACTACCTCGGTGAGATCTTTTATGGACAGGAAAAATTTGAACTTGCTGCCCAAAACCTGACGGAATTTCTAAAGGATGTTGGAAAGATCAAAAAGGATGAAGATTACAACCGGGCGGAAGAACTTCTGAAATATTCAAAATTTTATTTGGAGATGATCAAATCGCCGGTACCTTTTGAACCGAAAGTCGTGGAGGGCATCTCGACCCCGGGGAATGAATACCTGCCAATTCTTTCGCCCGACAACCAAATGGCATTGTTTACCAGGGAAATAAAAATTGACCCCGACAAAAACAGCCTGGTGCAGGAAGTGAAGATGAAGGAAAAATTCCTTTTCAGCATGCGGAAGGAGAATGGCCAGTTTGACGAGGGGCAGGAGATGCCGGAACCCTTCAACATCAACGACAATGAAGGAGGTGCCACCTTAACCGCAGATAACAACACCCTGTGTTACACGGTATGCAAGTACGACCAGGTGAAAAAATACCTCAACTGTGACATCTTTGTGTCAGAAAACGTGGGAGGAGAGTGGAGTCCGATACGGAGCATCAGTGATAAAATTAACCTGCCCGGTTCATGGGAGTCACAGCCATCAATCTCTGCTGATGGACGCACACTCTATTTCGTCAGCGACCGAACCGGGGGATTTGGCGGATATGACATTTACCGGTCTATTAAGAATGATGCAGGTGTATGGGGAACTCCAATTAACCTTGGCCCGATGATAAATTCAAAGGGGAACGAAAAGTCCCCGTTCATCCACCCCGATGGAAAAACACTCTATTTCTCATCGGATGGCTTAATGGGAATGGGTGGGTATGATATATTTTATGCCAAACTTGAAGACAACGGAGCTTGGTCAAAACCCAAAAATATCGGTTACCCGATAAATTCGCCTGAAGATGAAGTAGGCTTGTTTGTGAGTACCGATGGCAAACAAGGATTTTTTGCCTCCAATAAATTAAAAGGGAAAGGAGGATGGGACCTCTATTCATTTGATCTCTATAATGCTGCCCGACCGGAGCGTGTGCTCTTTATCAAGGGAAACGTGAAATCGGAATCCTCTGAAGAACCCCTCAAGGCACGCATCGAATTGAAGAATGTTGAAACAAAACTGATTTCCTCGATTCCAATGGACACATTAACGGGTAATTATGTAGCGGTTGCCCCGTTTAACAGCGATTATATCATGACCGTAAAGCAGGCAGACCATGTATATGAATCAAAGTACATTTCCAAAGTGGACAGTGTGTTTAAAATACCGGCCAAGGTTGATATGGACCTGAAGCCTATAGAACTTAATAAATCTTACAGGATCAATGACATATACTTTCCGTTTAACTCTTTTGACCTAACCCGCGAATCAAAAGTTGTAATCGATCAGCTGATTGATTTCCTGAACGAAAACAATACCATCAGTATCCAGGTACAGGGGTATACCGACAATATCGGGACTGATGCCAGCAACCTTAAATTATCTGAAAGTCGTGCCCAATCTGTGTATAACTATTTGATCGAACAGGGAATTGTTGAAGCCCGGCTGACTTACAAGGGTTTCGGTAAGTCGATGCCGGTGGCTGTCAACGACACCGAAGAAGGGAGGGCAAAGAACCGGAGAACCGTCTTTGTGATCACCAGGAAGTAATGTCACCACACATCACGTGTCACCTGTCACGTGTCACGGATCACTTTTACATTTCCTTCATCAGGTTTGCCATCTCAATGGCCGCAAGTGCAGCATCAAATCCCTTGTTCCCGCTTTTGGTTCCGGCTCGTTCAATAGCCTGTTCGATATTGTCGGTGGTGAGGACGCCGAAAATCACCGGGACCCCGGTTTCCAGACCTACATGGGCAACCCCTTTCGAAACTTCCGCGGCAACATAATCGAAATGAGGGGTCGATCCACGGATGACAGCGCCAAGGCAGATCACCGCATCATATTTTTTACTTGCGGCCATTTTTCTAGCCAGGAGTGGTATTTCAAATGCTCCGGGCGACCAAACTACTTCAAGATTATCATCATCGGCACCATGGCGCCTGAGTCCATCGATGCAGCCGGTCAACAGTTTACCGCTGATGAATTCATTAAACCGGGCAATCACAATCCCGAATTTCAGTCCTTTGGCATCAAGTTTACCTTCAATTGTTTTCATAGATATCATTTATAGATTAAAGCTACACAATGCTTCAGCGTAATTCTTAATTTTTAATTTTTAATTCATTTGCTTCATCTGCTTCTCCGAAGTTCAGGATGTGCCCCATTTTTTCTTTTTTGGTTTTCATGTACCGGATATTTTTCGAATTGCAGACCGTCTCTATGGGAATGCGTTCAATGAGTTCCAGTCCGAACCCTTCGATCCCGGAAATTTTCTGCGGATTATTGGTCAGCAACCTTAATTTTTTAATTCCAAGGTCTACCAGGATTTCAGCGCCGGTACCATAATCTCTTAAATCAGCATCGAACCCGAGCGCAGTGTTGGCTTCCACGGTGTCCATGCCCTGGTCCTGCAGGGAGTAGGCCCTCATTTTGTTGTTCAACCCAATGCCCCTTCCTTCCTGTCGCATATAGAGCAGCACCCCGCGGCCTTCGCTGGCTATCCTTTTCATTGCAATCTCCAGCTGGTCGCCGCAATCACATCGAAGTGAGCCAAAAACGTCACCGGTAAGGCATTCGGAATGAACACGTACCAGGACCGGCTCACCATCCTGAACGTCACCCTTCACAAGGGCAAGGTGGTTTTCCTTACTGATTTTACTCACATAACTATAAACTTTGAACTCCCCGTATTTGGTAGGCAGATCAACCACCGCTGCACGCTCGATCAGGGTTTCTGATTTACGCCGGTAATCAATCAAGGCAGCAATCGTTACAATCTTCAGGTTATGTTTTTTAACGTAAACCATCAGTTCAGGAATGCGGGCCATTGAACCGTCTTCGTTCATGATTTCGCAGATCACACCGGCAGGGTATAAGCCTGCCATTGTTGCCAGGTCAACGGATGCCTCCGTATGCCCTGCCCTGACCAGAACGCCTCCTTCCCGGTATTCAATGGGAAAGATGTGTCCGGGCCGTGTGAAGTCCCTGGCTTTGGTTTGGTTATCAATCAGTCTTTTTATGGTCAGCGAACGTTCCTGAGCGGATATCCCGGTTGAACATTCAATGGCATCAACGGAAACAGTAAATGCAGTCCGGTTCGGGTCGGTATTCTTGACAACCATGCGCTCAATGTTGAGTTCCTCCAGCCGGTCCCGGACAATAGGCATGCAAATCAGCCCGCCTCCATGTTTGGCCATAAAATTGATGACGGATGGAGTGACTTTTTCCGCCGCAATAACCAGGTCGCCTTCATTTTCACGGTCTTCATCATCAACGACCACAATCATTTTTCCCCGGCGGATATCATCAAGCGCTTCTGCAATGGTGTTGAAATTATATTTTGTCATATTCAATAACTTAAATTCAATTGCTGTTTACCCGGAAATATTTTAACTACGCAGTCAAATGTTATAAAAAATCATTCCGGGCAAGAAAGTCCATGTCAATTTTCGGGCCGGTTGAACTATGTTGTTGCAGTTTTTCAATGTATTTGGCAATGATGTCACACTCTATGTTCAGAAGGTCCCCGTTTTTTTTGTGCAACAGGGTCGTTACATCCTGCGTATGCGGGATTACCGAAACACTGAAAGAACCGGCATCGGTTGAGGCAACGGTAAGACTAATGCCATCAAGGGCAACCGATCCTTTTTCAACGACATACCGAAGGATCGTTTCGGCAGCGGAAATTTTGAACCATACTGCGTTGTCATCTTCCCAACGGCGAACAATTTTTCCCGTTCCATCGATATGACCGCTTACCAGATGGCCGCCAAGACGATCCATGAGCCGTACAGCCCGTTCAAGGTTGACCGCAGTTCCCGGTTTAAGCAGGTTGAAACCTGTACTCCGGATGGTTTCCGGCATCACGTCCACCTGGAAATAATCAGCTCCGAAAGCAGTTACTGTAAGGCACACACCATTGGTACAGAGGCTGTCGCCCACTTTTACATCCTCAACCACCCGTTTTGCCCTGACCGTTATTTGCGACGATCTTGCTCCGTGTTTGATAGCCTGGATAATACCTGTTTCTTCAATAATTCCTGTAAACATATTTAATGGCAGCTAACCCTAATTTCATTATTCGGTATTCAATATTCGATATTCGATATTCTTTTATTCTATCCACCCTGTCACCATAACATCCTCGCCAACCTTCCTCATCCTGAGATTTTTCAGACTGATTGCATCTTCCATTTTTTCAATGCCTGTGCCGCCAACGGCAGTCGGGGCAGTGGCTCCTCCAAGAATTTTCGGGGCGATGAAACAAATTACTTTATCCACAATCCTTTCGTGTAATGCGGAAAAGGCCAGCGTACTGCCGCCTTCGATCATGATGCTGTCGATGCCGATGCACCCGAGTGAATGCATGACAAAGCCAAGATCAACCTTGTTCTTTTTTAACGGACAAATCAACACCTGGGCTCCCATCCGTTCGATTTGTTTTATTTTCTGCTGATCAGCAAGTTCGGTAGTGGCGATAATGGTCAGTTGAGGGTCGTTGATGAGCACCCTTGCTTCGGGAGAAATGCGGCAGTGGGTATCGGCGATCACTTTCAGCGGGTTCTTCCAGATCCCTTTCATCCTGATGTTCAGCAGCGGATCGTCAAAGATAACAGTATTGACCCCTATCATCACTGCACTGAGATTTTGACGCATCAGGTGAACCATCTTACGGGAGGATTCCCCTGTGATCCAGCGTGAGGCATTCGTGACCGTTGCGATTTTCCCATCCAGGGTCATGGCCGATTTCAATAATACAAATGGCTGTTTCGTTACAATATATTTGATAAACACTTCATTCAGTTGCCTGACTTCCGGTTCCAGTAAGCCGACTTCGACCCGAATGCCGGCGGATTGAAGCAAAGCAATCCCCTGCCCGTTTACCAGCGGGTTCGGGTCAGCCATTCCGACAACGACCCGGGCTATTTTTTTTGCAGCAAGCAACTTCACACACGGGGGTGTTTTTCCTTCATGAGCGCAAGGTTCGAGGGTTACATAGAGGGTTGATCCTTCCGACAACTCCGTCGGCACTCCATGAAGTGCATTCACCTCGGCATGATTTCCTCCGAAAAATTCATGAAAACCTTCCCCTGCAACATGGCCATCTTTTACCAGGACAGCACCTACCATTGGGTTTGGATTTACCCAGCCCGCCCCTCGTTTGGCCAGACTGATTGCCCGCCTCATGTATTTCAGATCATCCTTCATTTGTCAATCGTCAATCGTCAATCGTCAATCGTAAATCGTAAATCGTAAATCCCCATATCAGCCATTCCCTGAAAACTTCTCCATATAAAAAAGCCCCGTCACTTGATGGCAACAGGGCGTAATCCTATTTAAAATGATAAATCGGTCAGATTAAATACGATTCTTCTTCCATCCAGACTTTACTGTCGGTGCCGTAATTGCAACGGCTCGGTTCCCTTGGAATGATGCCACCTGGTGGACACTCATTTTAAGGGAGTCGCGGACTTTACCGCCGGTCGGGAATTTCACCCTGCCCTGAAGAACCAAATTTTATGTGTAGGAACTTTTTGAATCAATCGTTGTAAATGCAAAGATATGAAAATAAAAACATTGTTAAGAAATTAACAATGTTTTTATTTTCACCTGTTTTACTGAACGACCATTTTTTCAGTGACCACCTTTTTACCGGCCATTAACTGTACAAAATAGATTCCCTTGGTATAACCGGAAAGATCTATTTTTCTGAGAACGGGAGCAGATGTTCCATCAATTGCTTCCGAGAAGAGTTTTTTTCCATCCATCGATGTGATGGTAAGAACTGCCGTGCCGGCGGTGATGCCCCTGATGCCGATTGTCACCGTTTCCCTTGCTGGGTTTGGCTGTATCAGAAGGCCAGGTTCTGAATTGTTGGTTCCTGTGATACCTGTACAAACATCAAAAGTCACATGCCGGGTGCTCGTTATGTTCTGAACGCAAGGCGGGGTGGGGCCTCCGACAAAATTCAGATCCACCGATCCGGCTTGCTTATCAGCAAGGGTTGGAAGGTAGGTAGTTGCAAACGTTGTCGGACTTGTGAATGTTCCGGTCCCGGAGGTGGTCCAGGTAATGGTGTTTACATTCACCGCTGTTCCGGTAATATTGATGGCGGTGACATACCAGCAGACGGTTGTATCAGCCCCGGCTGATACGACGGGAATAGGCATTACGTCCACAGGGATGGTATCGGTGCGGGTGTTTGTGCCATCACTGGTGACGACAACATACTTGGTAGGAACAAATGTGGGCACTTTAGGATTCTGAAGGGTGGAGGAGAATCCGGCAGGTACCGAACTCCAGACATAGGTGTAGTTGCCCGGTGCGCCACAGTTTGCGAGGTCAAAAAGTTGTGTTGAATCACCGGCACAAACCAGTTGAGGGGTTGCAGTGAGTTTGGTGGAGAAGAAGGAGAATGAGGCAACACGCGTTTTCCAGTTGGATTGGGAACTCGTAGCATAATATTCCTGCGTGTACCAGAATTTCCTTGGTTGCGAAGGATCGCAACTCATGCTGCTGTAGTCGCCCCAGCGGCTCATACTACCGGTGGCTGATTGATAACCGGTACCATTAATGATGCCCTTTTCGGCAAGGGTCATCGTACCCAGTGTATCGCAATGCATCCTGCCGGTATAGCGGATGGAAGGGTACATGGTGGTTCCGGAGATCGAGAAACCAAGTGCGATGTTTTCGGCAGAATCCATCGCGATGCTTCCCATCCATCGTGAAAGGTTGTCTGCCGGGGCATAGGTTGACTGCTGGTAAACGGTCCATGGAGTCGCAATTGAATCGCGAAGCTCATACCAGCGGATGCCGGCAATTCCCGAACCTGCGTTTACAACATGGTTCAACACCATGGCATTGTATCCGTTGAAAGTTCTGAACTGTACGCGATACATCAGCCGGTCTGTGATAGCTGGTACTTTTACGGAGGTTCCCTTTTGACTGATTCCTCCGGAAAGTGATGAACTGAATGAGGCTACCGGAACATTGATGTTGTTGCCAAAAGTTGAATTTGCCGGGGTCACCCAATCGGTATGGAATTCATATATGCCAAGGTGCTGTGAACCGCTGGTGCGGATATAGGTAAAATATTCAGGAGTTCCGACCGGGGGAAAGGGACCGTCACAATCAGCCGGAAGGGCGGTAAATGCTTCGTTCGAAGCCGGGAGGGTGAATGAAACCCTTGCAGCGTTAGGATCTCCTGCAAGCATGGCGGTGCGATCGTACGCGTCTGCGCCGACACCTGCAAAGGATGAACCGTTGGAGAACCTGTTGGAACTCATGTAATACCCGTCTGGCCATATCCCGAATTTTGGGTAATCGGGCATTGCCGTAAATGAAAACTGGTAACGGTACCATGTACCTGTCGGATCAGGTGTTGTTGAAATGGCAATCATCTGGTAATAGGGACCACTTGGATAGTTAGGCAGGGAAAACTGGGAGAAGAGCCAGCGGTCGGCAATCTCATCATAGAGAACCACTGCATCGCCGTCATTGCTATTGTTCGGTAATCCGTTCCATACAGTACTGTTGCTGGCAGGACCGAGGAGTTTAGACCCTGTTTTGTTGTAAATGGCATAGGAACAGTTTACAACCTGGAAATAGAAATTTAGTCCGACATCCCCATCGGTATCCGGTGGATTGTATCCTCCGATATTGCTGACCCCATCGAAACTCTGGATGGTTGTATCTGTTGCTGAAGTGCCATAATGTTCCTGTACAACAGGGTTCAAGAAATTAGGTATTCCTGATTTCAGCTCCGGATTTTCCTTGGTATTGAAAATGTTTTTAACGATGCCATCCTTCCATGATCTGTCAGCTCTGGCCGGGGCATTTTTAATCATATCCCTGAGGGGCGGGGAGATGTCGAAATATACGGCATGGGCCACAGTTGGTTTCAATGCTACATTCTGCGCGAATGAGAAATTCATGCCAAGAAACAGAAGCAATGCGAGGATAAAAGTTTTTTTCATGATCTGTTGTTTGTTTTTACTGAATGGTTCATTTGTTAGGTTAGCGGCTGCAAAGTTACAGAAAGTTGTCTAATTAGAACAACCTGGAAATTATTGTTTTTGGATAGAAGAGAAGGTACCCGTTTTTTGGACGGCTGGAAATTATTGGACGACCATCTTTTCGGTAATCAGCTTTTTCCCGGTCTTCAGTTGGATAAAATAAATCCCTTTGGCGTAACCGGAAAGGTCCAGTTTCCGGAGAACCGGTGCGGATGTTGATTCAATCGTTTCCGAGAATAGTATATTTCCGTTTATGGATGAAATTGAAAGTAGAGCCGAACCGGAGGTGACGCCCCTGATGCCAATGGTTACCGATTCATGCGCAGGGTTTGGCTGGATCAGCAGTCCCGGTTCCGTATTGCCTGGTCCGGCAATACCGGTGCAGACGTCAAAAGTCACATGTCTTGTGCTGGAGACACTTCCTGTGCATGGAGCTTTCGAGGTAGCCACCAGTTTCAGGTCAACCGAACCAGAAAGTTTATCGTCCAGGCTGGGAAGATAGGTTGTTTCAAAGAGCGTGGAGTTTGTAAAAGTTCCCGAACCTGAAGTACTCCATCCAAACTGTTTGTAATTTGAAGCAGATCCGCTGACGGGGATAGACGTAACATACCAGCATACAGTTGTATCGGCACCTGCTGAAACAACCGGCTTGTAGCTGATCGCAACCTGGACGGTATCTTTGCGGGTTAACGTTCCGTCGTTTGTCGTGGCGATATATTTTGTGGCGATTAACGGGGCCGCTTTGGGATTCTGCAGCGTGGATGTAAACCCGGCGGGAATTGAACTCCATGAATAGGTATAGTTTCCTGACCCGCCGTTGGGTGCAACATTCAACTGGGTGGAATCACCTGAACATACAGGGTTCGGGAATGCGGTCGTTACCGTTGAAAACAGATTGGTAAAGGTGAAAGAGCCAATTCTTGTTTTCCAGCTCGCACTGGAGGTTGCTGCATAATATTCCTGCGTATACCAGAATTTCCCGGGAATGGACGGGTCTACAACCATTGCGCTGTAATCTCCCCAGCGTCCGCTGGCATCGGTTTGGCAACCCCCGCCATTGAACATGCTCTTTTCAGAAACTGTCATCGTTCCCAAAGGATCACCGCTGAGCCTTCCGGTGTAATGGATGGAGGGAAACATCGATGCACTTGAAATTGAAAATCCAAGGGCAATGCTTCCGTTAGCATCCATGGCAATACTGCCCATCCAGCGCCATTTTCCATCGGCAGGGGCATAGGTTCCTTCCTGGTACAAACTCCAGGTTCCACCGACATTCCTCAGTTCCATCCAACGAATACCCGCGGAACCGCTTGCATTCACGGTGGTGTTCAGCAGCATGGAAGAGTAGGTGCTGAAAACACGGTAGGGCATGCGGAACATGATCCTTTTTCCCGACATGGCGTCAAGTTTTGCCGTTGTTCCTTGTTGCGGAACACTATTTCCGTTCAAAGCCGAAAACATTGAAATAGGAATAGTATAGTTCTGGAGAAAAGTAGAATTGCCCAGGGTGGCCCAGTCAACATGGAAATCATATAATTTTACCGAGGATGTCGTCAGGTAACCAACAGGACAAGGTGTCCCTGCAGGTGGAAATTGAGTGTCACAGTCTGCTGCCTGCGTTCCTTCCGCAGAAGATGGCATGTTGAACATGACCATTTCGGCGGTGGGATCACCTGCAAGCATTTTCGCCCTGTTCATTGCAATTGCCGAAGGGCTTATAAAATAATAAGGTGAAACATGCGAAAAACGACGGATCGTCATGTAGTAACCATCACTCCAAACGGCAAGTTTAGGATAATCAGGCATGTCGACAAACATAAACTGGTACCTGTACCAGGTGCCGGTCGGGTCGTTCGTCTGCGAAATAGCCACATTTTCATAAAATGGTCCCGTGTTGCCGTTGGGAAGCGAAAACTGGCTGAATAACCATCGGTCTGCATTTTCATCATAGAGCACTACAGCATCGCCATCGTTGGAGTTATTTGGCAGTCCGTTGAAGATTACGCTGTTATTGGTGGGCCCCAGTATTTTATTCCCGTTTTTATCGTAAATGGCATACTTGGTATTCACGACCTGGAAATAGTTGACCGGGCTGACATCCCCGTCAGTGTCAGGGGGCAGGCCGCCATTCATAACAATGCCGTCAAAATTCTGTATGGTGGTATCTGAGGTCATGGCATCTCCGAACGATGTCTGGCGAACCGGGTCGATAAACTGATTATCAGCAACGCTGTGGTCGTTCGAAATAACATTTTGTTTATTTTTAATGATCAACTCCTTCCAGGACTGGTCGGTGATCGCATCAGACTTTTGCACCATATCCCGCAGGGGAGGGGAGACATCAAAATAAACAGTTTTAATCACGGTAGGCTTCTGATTTTCCATCTGTGCGAACGAAAAATTCATCCCGAGGAACAGAACCAATGCGAGGGTAAGAAGTTTTTTCATGACTTTTTTGTGTTTTGAAGGATTATTTTGATTGTTATGATTCAATTTACAAAGTTACGCAAAGTTGATTGAATTTGAAGAATTTGATCATGTAATAAAATATTTAGTTC
>Ga0209697_10008920_pt1 | contig 11267 bp, 9 predicted proteins | sample AliMusrvi5mmetaG_FD_184115 | JGI IMG/M metagenome (GOLD analysis project Ga0209697, IMG submission 184115) | Freshwater lake bacterial and archeal communities from Alinen Mustajarvi, Finland, to study Microbial Dark Matter (Phase II) - Alinen... | ecosystem: Environmental > Aquatic > Freshwater... | reverse complement strand
GTTGTAACAGGGTTTCGAGGATGAAGGACATTTTTATTTGCTTGCCGATGTATTACGCGCATTCAAAGGTGGGAAAGTTACTGGCTTATTTCCTTCGCCAATATCTTCGTAATCAACATAGCAAAAAGCTCCTCTGTATTCAGGCTTTAGACTTTTGCACCAAACCGTTGCTGACGTACCAAATGCAATTCCCATAACCATATTGCCCATGTGAGCCATACACTCAATAGTTACTTCATTAAGTAATCGTATTCGTAATTTTTCATAAGAAGATAAAAACATCCAACTCTGCATAGTAACCATTGCACTATAGCCTTGGTAGTGAAGTAGATCAAAACCACGCTCTATAAACATGGCAAATAAATCCGACTTACTATCAGGATAATTATCTTTTACCCAAGCACCCATGCGCCCGTTCATGCCTTTGCCCCCCATATACGGAGGGTTGGCAATCACTACCTGATATTTTGGGCTGAGAAAATCAGCCTGATTTAATACCTGCAAAACTTTCTCATGAGTGAGGCTGTAAAATAGATGGCTGGAAACATCTTTTGCATTCAGAATCTCTAACATGCCTTGCACGTCGGTGACTTCAGGGCGAATCAAGGAACCAAAATTATCGGCTTCTTCAAATTGGCTCAGGGTAGCTTTTAAGCCTAGCGTAAAAATATCCTGTCCCACAAAATCCATGTATTCATTGATTTCTGTTTCGTCGAAATGGATAGCCTGTAGCACACAGATGTTGGGTTGAACCGGCTTTTTAAAGAAGCGACGTTGTTTGGCTCTGGCCTTCATGGTTAAGGCAAACGCCGCCAGCTCACCGGCACGCTCATCGATTTCGATTCCGTACAGGTTATGCGTCAGAATCTTTTCGGGAATTTCGGACGGATCAACGCCTTCTTCTTCATAAATGGCGTATAGCAGATCAAAAGCATACACCAGCATGTGCCCGGAACCACAAGCGGGATCAACGATTTTAAGCTCTTCAGCCTTATTAATGCGCAGAAAGTCGGTCTCGATATCTTCAGGATGGATGTAATACTCCATCTTCTCAAACAACGTTGAGTTAGGACGATTGAGCATCCATAGGCGGCCTAAAGAATTTTCGACCAAATAACGCACAATCCAATGCGGCGTAAACAGTTGGGTAGCAGCCGGGATGTTTTCTGGCGTGATCTTTTTGTTTTTCTTCAGGTCGTCGAAAACCTTGTCTTTTTTCTCGGAAATATAAAATTGATACAACCAGCCAATCACTTCCACATCCTGGCACATATCAGGCGTCATTGCCTCGCGGGTGTAAGCTAAAATGGAGTTACCAGAAAGCAAGTCATCAGGCATTAAGAGTTCGGTGTAATCCGCGATACGCTCAAACAGATAAGGCATAGCTTTATGATAATCATTACAGGCCGCGACTAACAACAATCGGTAGGCCTCGGCTTGCGGATCTTGGCTTGGTGCGGTACCGCCAAGTAAGGCAAAAATCTGTTGGCGTATTTTTTCGGATACTGACTCTTCGTCGATATGCCCCATCTTGGCCTCAGCCAGAATTTCCGGCTGAAACTGCCCTTCCACGGGTGATACCAAACCAATACGGGTATAACGGTTTACGTCCATAAACCGTAAGGCGCAAAACCGGTTAAACCAGATATAAGCAATCTTTTCGATCACCTGATCTTTGCCATGCTCGCTAATCTGTTCTTCAAGCTTGTTGATAGCCGCCGAGTTCTCACGCCGCGCTGCACTATCGTCTGCAAGCACCAACACCAGCTTGCTTGAAATCTGATCAATCAGACTGCGGCGGGCATATTGGGCAAATTTTTTTAGTTTTGCGGTATCCATTAGATGCTTCCTTTGTTTGTGCTATTAATCATTCGCGTTATTTTTAAGCAACAGCCCTTTTGGGGTTAGCCGATACTGTTGTTTTTTACTTCGTGGTGTTTCAGGCAGTGTTCGTTCCAAAAATCTAGCGTCAAGAAGGTGCTCAAGCGCCTTTTTAAAATTGCCTGTACGCGTTTTATAGCCAAGTTTCTGCAAAATATCTTGTGTGTTTTTTGGACATTCCAAACAAGCCTGTAAAATCTTTCGTTCAACTTCTGTTAACGCCTCATGGGCTTCATCATGGGCCTCTTGATGGGCCTTAACGGATTTGGCGTTATCTGATTGTATTGAGGCTTGCGTGTAATCAGGATATTTAATAATGATTTTAAAGATATCACCCTCAATTAGCTCCGGATCAGCACCGCCATAAATCTTGCCATATTTCATCAATTTGCGCATACCGGATCCCAACTCTTCGGCGCGACCGATTTGACGAAAGAATTTTGCGATGACCGGATTCTTGGGAAAGGGCGTAAACGTTGCCGGATTAAGCAATCCGAAGCCGTGCGGTTTATTACTATTTTCGGTGCGCACTTGATCCCGTTCAATAATTAACTTGGCCGGAAAAGCATTCATATATTCGCGATGAATCAGAATATTGGAAGCCAATTCACGAAACATGGCATCACGTATACTAATACGGGTATCGCCTTCCAGATAGAAGGGATCAGGCAAATGTTTAGCAACAAAAGCCATGATCCGTTCATAACTTTCAATCAAATTAGTATCGACAAAATCCCTGTCATCATAACGATCAAGATCGACCTTGCGTAAAATCAAATCGGTTCGATGATGAGGTACCGCAGTTAAAATCAACTGGTCATTTCCGAGAAGCAAAATGCCAGCCAGCGTAAGGCCACTTTTTCCTGTTTCTGGATCGGTCTGAAAAAGCTGGGCACTCTTCAATAATTCCAGGTCATCCATATCACCCCAAGGATGATCTTTTTGCCGAAGTGTCGCAATTTTTCGACATCTGGCAATCAAATCTATACGTAAATCTGATAAACCTGCATGGGGATATAACTTGTTTTCCGAGTAGGTTGCTGTCTTACGATGGTATAAATCCGCAACTTGCCGAGTATGGTCGGTAATATCAAAGTCACCGTCTTCATTGCGATCATAGATACGACCATTACACCGATGGACCTGCGAACTCTCGGGCACATAAATACGAAGAATTATTTTTTCGTCAATCTCAACGTCTTCCACGCTCAGATAAGCCGGTGGATTTATTTTTTGTGCATTATTAATGGCCGTGACAAAATCTTTCTTAATCTGCGCTATAGCATCCGGATCTATTCCCATAACGTCACCATTATCATTTACACCCAGCAATAAAGTGCCGCCATGCCGATTTAAAAAGGCGCACACTGTCTCATAGACATCCTTGTTAAGTTGGTTGCGACATTTTTTGAACTCCATCATCAGGCCTTCGCCTTGATGAATCAGTTCAATCAACTGACTTTGATTTATATTCATACGTAAGCCTATATTTGAATTCGCTTACCTTTACTGATTTCCACCAACAAAACTACACGCATGGCATTCAGATAACTATCTACATCGGCCGCATCAGCAAGCCAGGCTTTATCAAAATTAACACGAACGGATCGACTAGGAATATATTCAATTCGAGGTTCTAATTTAATCTCGGTTTTTTGGGTGCCAGCAGCAGGCTCTTTGATTTTACTATCGTCGTTTTGATCGTTTGGCTGAGTAGGTAGGGGCTGTGCCCAGGACGTCATTTTTGATAGTAAACGTTGATAATCCGTTTCCTCGAAGCGTCTCAAGGTATCACGTATAACGGCTATCAGTTTTTGCCGCTCTACCGTTTGGGTAAACTCATTAAACGGCTGTGAAATTTGCTCTTGTTGCTCCGCTGATAATGCTGTGTACTCTGCCATACCGCATAAGCGTTCTTGTAGTGAAAAAGCTGCGGCTTTGGCTAGATTTATTTCTGCGTCTATCTGCAAAGTAACCTTGACTTGTAACGTATCAACCAGCAGTTTGACTTGTTGCATCCGGTTATTCTTGAAACACTCTGGGTCTGCCAGTACCTCAATTATTTGAGGGGAATCATCACTTTCTAAATAAGAAAAGTTGGCGTCTTGGGCCAAAACAAATTGCCTGGCACTGTCAAATATACCTTTCTGGGGGCCATTCATAAACTTGCGTACAGGATCAATGATATTTTCTTTAAAATCCAGTAACTCGTCTTTCAAGCGTAAAAAGTCGGTTAAGTACCAAGCATAAGGTTTACCACTTAGAGCGGTTAACTTCTCTATGACAGGGGTTAAGGCTTTTAAAAAAGGGTAAAGCGCTGCTTGAGACGCTAAGGGGCTAATTTGATTGATCAGTAATTGTAGTGCTTCGCCGGCTTCTTTCCCCAATGCCTTTGCTTCATTAGCGCGTGGCTGTGAGTCGAAGAAGTCTTCATAAAACTCTTTGAGATTACGCACTTGTGAACCAGTAAAATCAACCTGTGGTTCTAGTACGATATTGCTTTGTTCTCGAGTGTTACGTAGTGTTCGCTCTAACTCATCTTCTTCAAGAATATTGCCGTCGGTTCTTACCTCTACCTTACCTCTTGCACATAAGTTAGCAAGAATGCAAAGCACGGCAGCATAATACCAACCATAAGGCTTACTCTCGAATTTCTCCAGCAAACCTTTTAAAGTAGTGCGAATACCACTTCGATTATTACTTTGTATAAACGCCAGTAATTCCTGTTCTGATTCTGCTAATGGAGTGGCTTCGTTACCAAATAAACTATCTTGCGAATGCTTGAGGCACTTGGCAACATCATTTTCTGTATAAGTAATTCCGCGTAACATCCGTAAATTGGGATAAGCTCGTGTAATAAGCTCATGAAATCCGCGATTGATTCGGGTTTGTGGATCGTCACCACCAACTTCTATTTCACTGCCTGCCACATAAAGCCTGGCTTTGCCTAACAAGGTTTGTGTGCGTTGCTGTAGCTCGGCATAACGTTCTCTATTTTGAAAACCCTTATCGGCAAGAATGCGTTTAATAGCTTCTTGTTGTGTTATTTGAATGTTTTGACGAATGTATTTTTCGGTGCGTTTATACATCAAAATATCACGCACCAGACGCTCATCTTGAGTCATAACCACCAATAATTCATCCCGACCAAAAGAATGCATAAGCAGCGAACTTTGGTTATCAGAAAATTCATGAAAAGGGCTAATCACATGAATGGTTAATTCATAGTCACGTCCCTGTAAGCGCTCATCCAGTTTTCTTGAAAAGGCATAATCCTGTCCATTATCATCGTATCGAATTTTTTTATTCTTGATGACATGCTCAAAAACAATTTTTTCTAGTTCAGCGGCAACTTCAATTGATTCTACCTCAGTATTTTTAATTTCTTCCTCAACATCTTTTTCTTCATCGGTTAGGTAATCATAAAAATCACCATTACGCTGAATATAGGTCTGTTGTTCCAACAAATTAAGCGCCTCTTCGACGTTCTTGCGCAATTGTGGTAGATCTTGACTAAAACCATCCAACATCAATACGCAGAGATTACGTAAAGTCGGTTTAAATTCCTTAACGTATTTGATTAAAAAAAGTGTTTTTAGCAATCGAATGGCAAAAGGACTGTCTAGGTGTTTCTCAGATTGTAAAATAGCCCTCTGGATGTTGGTTTTTAAGGCCGTGCGTATACCTTCAAACATCAAATCAAAGGTTGCAAGTTGGCCAATCTCATGACTACCAATTTGGATAGCTACTTGTTGAAAAACCCCCAGCATTGACCTCTCACCTACCGAACTATTTTTACCTTCAAATGCATTATGTTGCGACAGATTAGCAATAGCCGCCTGAAATAAGGCAAACTGATACGGAATAAAAGGATAGCTGTGCACAAAATGCTCGCGATCCTGAAAGTTACGATAGGTTTGGGAGCCGTCAGCAAAATCAAACAATGTTTTAAAATTGTTAACTTCATTATGATAAACATCACTTAGTAACAGTACACCCTCATCATTTTTCAACAGCAATCGTTTTTGTATGACTTCAGCTACATCAGAGCTGGTCAATTTCATACGATTTTTGAATCGATCCTGGATCTTGGTAAAATCGTTACCCTGTTGGTGACTCATTTCACCGACTATGGTATTCATATCTTCTTGCGCCGTAACAATAACCCAAGCTCGCCCGTTGCATTTGGTGGCAAGACTTTCAGCAATTGTTTGCAAGTTAGTCATTAATTTTACGTTTTCTGCTATGTACTGCCCGACCTCATCAACAAAGAAGTTCAATCTAAAATCAGGGGCTTGTCGGTCAATATAAGCTTTAACTTGATCTGCAAAATCTTCAATTGAAACTTTGTATTGGTTTCTGTATTTGTCGAGTATGCCTAAGGCTGTTGTTTCTGGATCACCAGTTACATTGGAATAGGCTTTTGCAATACTGGGGCCCTCTAGAAGCGCTTGTTCGCGTCCTTTATACCAGTCTTTTCCTGCCAAAGATTGGTAAGCCACTTTAAAAGGTTCATATAAGCTTCGACTATCTAAGTCCCGTTCAAATTGGGCAATATGACCCTGTTTGCCATAATAACCGCAGCGCTCATCAAATACTTTTACAAAAACAGCCAATAGTGCATCAATTTGGGTTTTACTGATCACGTCCGCTTTTTGATCAATGTTAAACAGAATACTATTTGAAGGTAAGGCGACGGCTCGCTTAAGATCGCCTCTAAGAATTTCATTATCAACACATTTAGGCAGGAATAAATCGATAGCAATCACGCCATCAATTTCGCGATTTTCTAGCAACAGAGCCAACATCTTCAAAAGATGTGATTTACCCGAACCAAAGAAACCGGAAATCCAAACACCATTAGCGCCTTCATAATTATTGTAAGCATCCAAAAATGATTCCAGACGTTGCTCAACCTCATTGGTCAATACGTATTCTTCAATTTCAATACGAAGACTAGCTTCATCATCGGCCTTAATAACCCCTTCAATCGGGCGATCAACTGGTTTTTTAAAAATGCTCTTAAGTGTTATCACGTAATCCTCGTTTAGGCTTCGCAGTGAAAAATGTTGAACGCTCGGTAATATTTGTCATCATGTAATCTCTTAAAAAGATCAAGTGATGCACCTGTCGCTAGTGTATGTGTATAAGTACCTGGGAAAAACATGAGCGTAGGCTTTTCTTTAGCGGTACTTTGTAAGTTATTGAGCACATGATGCGAACGTATAATAGGGAAAATCTCACCCACACCAGTCAAAAACAGCATTTCAAATTCGTTGTTTTTGAGCTTGTCAGCTATCGCAGGCACTAAGTTAGCTTCAGGATCCAGTACCCCTTGCAGCAATTCTTTAAGCTCATCTTTTGAGACAGTTGGTTCTATTTCAAGAATTTGCTCCCAAATACCTCGTTCTTTAAGTATTTCAATGGAGAGGTCATATAAATTGATTTCCAGCACTCTAATGCCAGATTGTTCAAGTCGATTAACCAGTTGTTTTTCAAGTCTGACGACTTCAACCGAAATGCTGGCGTCAAATGGGCAGATAAAAAAAGGAACCTCGTTACCCAAGCCTTCTTTTTGCAGAAATCTTTGTCCGGAAAGTACATTCAATAAATGATTGAAGCTGGTTTGTATGTTGCTGGACGTTATACTCGAAGTCACGCGATAAATCCTTGCAAATCAGATTCAAACATAGGGAAAAATAAAAGATCTTGACGCTGATGTTTTACTATCACCTGCACAAGTCGTGAACTCAATAAGGCAGCATTGATAATGTTATTAACTGTTAATAACTCGGCTTCCCGTAACATTTTAAACAAAACCTGACGCAATTTACTTCTGGTTGAAGGCTGTATGGAATCAATTTCTGAATGCGATTCTGATTTTTTATGAATAAAGGCTTCAAAGTCTTCGTTGTTTAGATCCACTTTAAGACTTATAAAACGCTCTCGAATAACTTCAACTGCAAAATCACCGATAAACGTGTAACGGCGACATATAGCCACCCACAAAAGATAAGCTTGTTCTTGAGATGTACCATTAACTAATAACTCAAGCTCTTGAACCGATAACGTTTTTAGTCGTGAAATAATCTCACTACAGAAGCGTTTCGACGTGTTTTGAGTTCTCGCTTGTAACAAGTTGTCTGCAATCACAGTATTTCTTACTGCATTCCAATCTTTAATATCAACAAACAGCGCTGCAAGCATTACCGATTCACGGCAAAATAGAGTTCCTGTCGTAAATGACATGCTGTACCTATCATTTTTCATGAATATTTTTATCCTGTTCGATGGATCAGCAGCACCAGCAATGATTTATAAAAAATGTCATTACTAACCACCAAGGTATACACATATTTCATTAATAGGTAACCACCGACCTCCCATTTCAGGCATTGTTTAAATTCCTGAAATTTAGATTGGTAATTATACTTATAACGTCACATTACATTAAAAATGGAACATAGGGTGATTTCTTTCATATTCGCACATTAGAAGAGAATATCCATCAAGTAAGTTGATCATTACCTATTACAGGGATTATACAGGAAAGGTAGATTTAACTAAGCAGCGGCACTCCTTAGGTTCATGTGCAATGTATCTGTTAAAAGATCAAGTTACTAAGTTAGCTTTTAACTGGTGAGTCGCTTGATAGCTGATGATTTCTGAAAATGCAGCATGAGGGTATGATTGTGTTATATAGCAAAAGGTTTATTTTGATTGTTAAATAGTATCATTCAGTCTAAACCAGTTAATTTTGAATCATTATTCCAAGCCATAAAAGCTATGACAGTACCGCGAACTCCGGCGTGGGTCTGGTTAATTACTGCTGGCTATCGATTGCCGGCTAAATATGTAATCCATACTGTCGGCCCTGTCTGGGATGGTGGAGATTATGGCGAGCCAATGTTACTTAAGAGTTGTTATGAGAAGTCATTTAATCTGATGCTGCAATATAAATGTAAAACTATTGCGTTTCCATCTATAAGTACCGGAGTGTATGGTTATCCAATTGAAGAAGCTGCGTCAATTGCTGTGGCTACTGTTACTGCCAGACTAAAAGATACTCCTGAAATAGAGCAAGTTATCTTTTGCTGCTTTTCTGATTACGACTTGGATATTTACAATGAAATATTGAATGGGTCGAGTTTGCTTATTTAACATCAAAGAATACAGGCATTAGAAAAATAGGTCATTCTCGAGTGATATGAGGTGGAATGGCCTAGAGGTGTTTTGGTTAAATGACTTACAACAAAAAATCTTAAGCGTTTTTGTGCGATGCTTTTTGATGTTTACTAGCAGACGTTTCGTTACGCATGGCGACTAGACCTTTTAATATAACAGGTTCGCGATCAGGAAACTGTGCCACTAAGCGTAACTCGCCACCCATGGCTTTAATGTAACTGCCTAGGGTTGAGATTAATAAATCACTTCTTTTTTCAAGTCGAGAGATGCTTTCTTGTCCGACACCTAGGGTTTCGGCCATGCGCTCTTGGGTCAGTGATAAGGCTAGTCTTAAGTCACGCAGTGTTTTTTCTTCGGCAATTAATTCGGCTGTCATCAGCGCTATTTGTTGCTGTCTTTCTGGTGATAATCCCGCCATTTTTTCTTTTAATGCAATAGCCATTGTTTATTTCCTTGCCTGTTTAAGACTTAAAATATGTTCATCAAATCGATCATCTGCTTTTTGGATGAGTTGCCGATAAAATCGTTTTTCGCCACCGCCAGATTTGTCGCCACCGACTAAGATAATGGCTTCTCGGTTTGGGTCAAATGCGAATGCAAACCGCCATACACCGTTATCCGCATCAAACCGGATTTCTTTCATGTTGGTATGTCGTGAGCCTTTTAATGTATCGACTCTTGGGCGACCTAAACTGGAACCAAATTGTTCTAATAGACCGGCATGTGCCAATAAACCGTTTTGTACGGCTTCGGGTAGTTGGTCAAATTCGCCGCTAAAGGCATCGTGAAAAGTATAGTCCAAGTCATGTGTGGATTATGACCTTCTAGTCATATGTCGTCAAGTGCATATTATATGGGTCGGAATTTAAGGATAGTTAAGAGAGTTATTACCTAATGTTTATTTAAATAGGCATCGCAATAATAGGTGGCAACTATCCAATTTAAGAGCACAGATCAAAACTTTAACATCTTCATACGACAAATTATGACTTATTGAAAAAACTAAGGCTTGGGACTAGTTACTACCTAATTAATCAATTACAGTATTTTAAAAACTTGTAAAAAATGGCTATGAAGTCAAATCGTCACAAAAAGGTACTCTAGAAAACTTAGAGCGACAACGAGATTTTAGTTTAATCAAGCACATGACGTTGACCATCAAGTAACGACAAACTGTGAAATTGACGCCCAATATGCCCATCAGAAGTATGCACTTTGCTCAACAAGTAAACTATCTGGTATTTTTATATCAAGAGGTAATGCTTTTATTTGATTCCAACATTCTTCTTGCTTATGCCATGCACCTCGAGTGAAATATCCTTCTTTAGGCAAAAGTAGAAATTGTTGAATTTCTCTAGCAGTAATATTAATAATCTCCTCCAATTCATTTGGGGCAGATTGGCTATTCCATATTTGATCAAAATCTAATGATTTACGCGTCTTACTGACTAAATAAGATACATAAGCGATGGTGTAAGCAAGTGTATGATTTATGCTATGTCCTATGTACCACTCGTTTTTTAATATGATGTCTTCTACATATTTACGTAATATGAGTTTTGCTACCGCTCTTTTAAAATAAACTTCGTTTATTGCTAATTTATTTTTTTCCAATGCATCAGCAAGGTAATGAGCAAAAACACTTTTGCCCAATATTGAATAATCAATTGCGATAAAGGGTTCTTGTAACCAGGCTAGTTCATTTCGAGCCAAATCAGAAGTATTAAACATTTGCTCTTTTGGGTTTTCTACATCAAATTGACGCTGTTCTGCGACCGTTAAATTAACGCGCGAAGCAAGATATTCACCCATAACACTTTCATAAAACCAATAGCTTGGCGTTTGTGAATTTTCAACTAGAGGCGTGCTTAGTGTGGATGAATATTTTTTGAAGTCTTCTTGAAATGTACTGTTTAAATAGAATTCTGATGCTTTAGTGTAATCTGCTACACCACTATACTCAGCACGTATTTTTACAGACTCTTCAAATTTATTATTTTTTATGTTGACGATAGTGACCTGTTTACCGGTTTTCTTTGCATGTTTAATAGTAGAAAGCGTTCCATAGGATTCGCCATTCCAAAATGCAACAACGGCGTAAGCGCCTAACCAAGCCACATTCAAATTAGCCATTCAATCTGGCATCCTTTAGTTTTTTAAAGGAGAACATAAATGGCTTCAGAGTCTTATTGGCAAGAATT
>Ga0209697_10008916_pt1 | contig 11271 bp, 11 predicted proteins | sample AliMusrvi5mmetaG_FD_184115 | JGI IMG/M metagenome (GOLD analysis project Ga0209697, IMG submission 184115) | Freshwater lake bacterial and archeal communities from Alinen Mustajarvi, Finland, to study Microbial Dark Matter (Phase II) - Alinen... | ecosystem: Environmental > Aquatic > Freshwater... | reverse complement strand
CCCCGAGGCCAGAGCTAGAGAAGTATAAGGGTAAAGTCGAGGGTTATAGCTTGCCTAAGCGGCGTCTTCAGCGTCCGCCGCTCGCCGCCGGCAGCGTGACGACGACGGCCAGCCCTCCGGCGGGGCTGTCCTCGAGCGCCAGCGTGCCGCCGGACGCCCTGGCGAGCGCGCTCGCGATCGGCAGGCCGAGGCCGGATCCGGGGTCGGAGCGGTCAAAGCGCCAGAACCGCTCGAGCGCCCGCGCCTTGAGGGCGTCGCTGAGGCCGGGCCCCTCGTCGGCGATCACCAGATGGTGCTTCTCGCGGCCGCGCCGGACGCTCACCGTGACGCGTGTGCGCGCCGGGGCCGCGGTGATGGCGTTGTCGATGAGGTTGTCGAGGATCTGCTCGACGCCGCCGGGGACCGCCAAGGCCTGCGCCGGGCCGTCGGGGGAGGCGAACTCCAGCGTCACGTCCGCGGCGTCGGCGAGCGCCGACCAGGTGTCCACGCGGTCGGCGGCGAGCTGCACGAGCTCCACGACCTTCGGCGCGGGGCTCTCCTCGGCGCGTGCGAACATGAGGAGGTCGCCGACGAGACCGGCGAGGCGATTGGTCTCGTCGATGGCGGCGCCGAGGTCGTCACTCTCATCCGACGATCCCGAGGCGCTCTGCAGGTTCTCGAGGCGGAGCCTGAGAGCGGTGAGCGGCGTGCGCAGCTGGTGCGAGGCGTCGGCGACGAACTCCCGCTGCTCGGCGAGCAGCTGGTCGAGGCGCTGGGCCATCGTGTTCATGGTCGCGCCCAGCGCCGCGATCTCGGGCGGTGCGCCGGGGTCGGGCTCGGTGGTCGTGAGGTCTCCTGTCGCGAACCGAGCCGCAGCGCCGGTGAGGTCCCGCAGCGGCCGGGTCATGGAGCGGGCGATCGCCCAGCCTATGCCGGCCATGGCGACGAGGACCACGACGGCGACCCCGACGAGGCCGAGCCAGTACTGGTGGACGACGGCATCGACCTCGGGCGTTTCCAGCGTCAGGCGCACGGCGCCGAAGACCTTCCCTCCGGAGGTCACCGGCACCGCTACGTACATCAGGCCGGTGTTGAGCGTGTTGGAGTGGCGCGTACCCTCCGCGCGGATACCGGCCAGCGCGCTGCGGAACTCCGGCCGGGTGGCGAAATCGCGCCCCGGGCGTCCGGCGGTGTCGATAACCGACGTCCCGGCCTTGTCGACGACGACGACGCGCACGCCGGTCCGCTTGGCGTAGGCGGCCGCGGCCGCCTGGTCGAGCGGCCCCCCGGCCTCGAGCAGGTCCTCGTACTGGGTGGCGAGGACCGTGGCGTCGCGCTCGACGCCGAGCTTGAGCCTGTCGATCTCGCGCTGCTTGTAGAAGATGGCGAGCGGGATCTCCAGGACGAGCAGCACCACGAGGGTCGTGGTCAGATAGCCGAACAGCAGCCGCCGCGTCACGGCAAAGTGGCGACGTCGACGAAACGGAAGCCCACGCCGCGCACCGTCTCGATGGTCTCGGGCGCGAGCTTCTTGCGCAGCGAAGCGACGTGGACGTCGAGCGTCTTCGTCGAGCCCCACCAGTTGTCGTCCCACACGTTCTCGATGATCTGCTCGCGCGTGTGGACAACGTCCGGGTCGCGCGCGAGGTAGACGAGGAGGTCGTGTTCCTTGGGCGTCAGCGCGACCGGCCGCCCGTCGTAGGTCACGTTGCGGGTGCGCGTGTCGATCTGCAGGAGCCCCGCGTCGATGCGCGCGTCGGTCTGCGCCGTGGGCGGGCCGCCGCTGGTCCGCCGCAGGACCGCGCGGATGCGTGCCAGGAGCTCGCGGAACCCGAAGGGCTTGACCACGTAGTCGTCGGCGCCGAGCTCCAGGAGGATCACGCGGTCGATCTCGTCGCCGCGCGCGGTGACCACGATGATCGGGATGCCCGACCGCGCGCGAAGCTGGCGGCAGACGTCGCGCCCGTCGATGTCCGGCAGGCCGAGGTCGAGCAGCACGAGGTCGCACTCGCCGGCGGCCAATGCGTCGGCGCCGGTCCCGGCGAGGTCCACGTCGAAGCCTTCGCGCATCAGGCCGCGCCGCAGAGGCTCGGCGATGGTGGGGTCGTCTTCTACTACCAGTAGCCGCATGGCCCCATGTTCGCACGTAACCGGCGGGTGGTGTCAAAAGCCAACACGGTCTGGCTTTTCCTTAACTTTCCCTTGGCCGGGTCTTGGGGAGCCGCCCTGTATCTTCGTCGTCGACAAGCCCGTGGGCTCGCCGCTCAGAAAGGGAATCGCATGAAACATCGCACCGCACTGATCACCGCCGGCTCGATCGCCGCCGTGGTGTTCGCAGGAGCCATCGCCATCGGCACCAACCTCGGGATCCTCACGGTCTCGGATTCCAAGCCGGTCGGGCAGCTGACCGCGGCCACCATGGTCCAGACCGCACCGGCGGCTCCGGTCCAGGAGACGGCGGTCGTCAACAAGCCGCAGACCACGCAGGCGTACCTCATCAAGAAGGCCGGCACCGTCAAGGTCGCGTTAGGCAAGACGAGCGTGAGGCTCGCGGACGTGACCCCGAAGTCGCACTGGACGTGGCAGCTGTCGCAGAGCAGCGACAAGAAGCTCACGGTGACGTTCACGCACGGGTCGGACACCTACACGTTCGTCGCCGTCGTGGGTGGTCACGGCAAGCTCACCGCCCGGGTCGATCACCCGGTCACCAGGACGGCGCCGGCCGCCGCGTCGTCGGGCAGCTCGTGGGTCGTGAGCGCGGCCCCGAGCACGACACCGACGCACGCTTCCGGCGGCGGCGAACCAAACAACGGCGGAGGAGCCGATGACTGACCAGACGCAACGGCCCGCCACGGGCCCGCAGAAGAGACCGATGACCATCTACCGCTCGGAGCAGTTCCAGGACGCGGCCGAGACGCGAGCGGCGGCGGATCGGGATGCGAGACGCACAGACCGGGGCGCGAAGCGTGTGGCTTCGGCCCCGCCCCTCGCAGCTCCAGCTCCGCCGCGCGCGCCGCGCAAGCGCTCCGGGAACGGCGGGCGGATCGCCGCCGCAGGCATCGGCATCGCCGCGATGGCCGGCCTCGTGGCCAACATGGAGGTCTCGGCCGGGCGCGCTCAGGCCGCGACCAAAGTCTCGACCGCGAGCCTCGTGACCCAGCACACCGCCAAGAACCCGCACCAGGCAGCCGTCCTCGGCAATCTCGCCGTGGCTGCGGCGAACAAGCCGATCGTCCTGACCCCGCACGCCGTGGTGAACACGGTCAGCGCTCCCGCGAGCAGCGGAGGGTCCTACTCGGGAGCGTCGTACTCCGCCGCGCCGGCCGCGTCGGCTCCGGTGGCGAGCTCCGGTGGCAGCAAGCCCTGACATGAAGTTCAGGGTCATGGGCACAGAGGCACACGTGATCCTCGTCGATCCTGCGGAGGGCGCCGAAGCCTACGCCAAGAGCCGGCTCCAGGAGCTGGAGCGTCGCTGGAGCCGCTTCCTGCCGGCCAGCGACGTCTCTCGCCTCAACGGCGCGCCGGGCGCGTTCGTGATCGTCTCGGCGGACACGCTGTTTCTGCTTGCGACCATGAAGCAGGCCTGGCGCGTCACCGGCGGCCGCTACGACCCGACGCTCCTTGCGGCGATCAACGCGGCCGGCTACTCGGCGAGCTACGACGGCTCCGGCCGCGCCAGCAGTACTTCCGCCGCGGCGACGAGTGACTGCACCATCGATGACGTCACGCTCGACCCTGCGACCTCGTCGGTGATCGTCCCCGCGCGCCTCGGCATCGACCCCGGCGGCATCGGCAAGGGCCTCGCCGCCGACATGGTCGTCACCGAGTTGCTCCAGGGCGGAAGCGGCGGCGCGCTGGTCAGCGTCGGCGGCGACCTGGCCGCGGCGGGCACCGCGCCCTCGGCGGAGGGGTGGCACGTCGCCATCGAAGACCCGTTCGACGCGTCGCGCGAGCACCTGAGGCTGGCGCTCGAGGCCGGCGGGATCGCCACCTCGAGCACGCTCACCCGCACGTGGACGAGCGACGGCAGCAGGCGTCACCACGTCATCGACCCTGCCACTCAGGCGTGCGCCACGACCGACCTCGCCGCCGTGACCGTCGTCGCGCGCGCCGGATGGGAGGCGGAAGCCCACGCCACCGCCGCCCTCCTCAGCGGCTCGGAGAGAGCCATCGACTACCTCGAGAGGCACGAGCTCGACGGCATCGCGACGACTCTCGACGGCATCACCCGCATGACCCCGGCGCTCGAACTTGCCGGCATCACGGAAGGAAGCACCGTATGAACGATCCGCACATCTGGTGGTATCTGTCGCGCGCCGCGGGCATCGTGGCGTGGCTGATGCTCACCGCCTCCGTGCTCTGGGGCATCGTGCTCGCGACCGACCTGTTCCCCAAGTGGCGACACGCGCCCACGCTCCTCGCCATGCACCGCTGGCTGGCCGGCCTGACGTTCTTCTTCATCGCCGGCCACCTGGTGACGCTGCTCTTCGACAGCTACGCGAAGTTCAGCGTCGCCGATCTGCTCGTCCCGTTCTCCAGCACCTGGAAGCCGACGGCGATCGCCGTCGGGATCGTGGCGCTCTACATCCTCATCGCCGTGGAGCTCACCGCCCTGGCGATGAAGAGACTCTCCAGGAAGTGGTGGCGCGACGTGCACATCGCCAGCTACTTCGTCTTCTGGTCGGTGAGCATCCACGGCGCCCTCACCGGCACCGACACGGCCAAGACGCTCTACGTCGCGACGGCCATCGTGGCTCTTGCGGCCGTCGTCTTCGCCGCGTCATACCGTGCCCTCTCGCACGACCTGCCCAAGCGCAAGCCTGCGCGGGCGGGGAAGCGGCCGGCTCCGCTGCGCCCGGCCGCCGACGGAGACTCCGCCGCTTAGGCGGCGGTAGCGGCCGGCGCCCGGGCTCGTCCCGGCGCCGGCCGCGTCCATCCTGAAGTCGCGCGCCTGGCCCGCTCTGCGCCCGCCGGCTCGGTCCGTTGCGCGGCCGCCGGCCGCTCCATCTTTCTCGCTCCGCGTCCGATACTTGCCCAGACGACGAGATGAGGAGCGATGTCGTGATGATACGCAGCAGCGGCCGCGCGCCGGCCGCCGGCCGGGAGAGTCGTGGCGGGGCCGCGCGGCCGCAGGCGCTCGCGGTGCTGCTCTTGACGCTGTGGCTGACGGTGTCGGCGGCTGCGGTCTCCGGCTGCGGGCACACCGCCGCCGCACCTCACGTCCCCGCGAAGCGCATCCTGTTCATCGGGAACAGCTTCACGTACTACAACGGCGGCATCGACGCGCAGCTCAAAGGTCTGGCGCCGACGGCGACGACCGGCGCGGTGACGGCCGGCGGCGCCACCCTCCAGCAGCACTGGAACGCCGGCACCGCCGTCGGGGATATCCGCTCCGGCCACTGGGACTACGTCGTGCTTCAGGAGCAGAGCCAGACGCCGGTGATCGCCGCCCCGCTGTTCGCCAGGTACGCGGGCGCGTTCGATACGGAGATCCGGGCTGCCGGCGGCAAGACGGTGCTGCTCATGACCTGGCAGCGCCCGGACAGCGTGCAGTACAAGGTGACCACGGCGTACCTCGCTGCCGTCTACACGCAGACCGGCGCCGCTATCGGCGCCGCCGTCGCTCCCGCCGGTCTCGCCTTCGCGACGGCCTTGAGGGAACGGCCGGATCTTGTGCTGAACAACGCGGACGGGCATCCGACGCCCGCGGGCACGTACCTGGCCGCGTGCGTCCTCTACGGCACGATCTACGGCCGCAGCCCTGTGGGGAACCCGTTCGGGCCTGCCTCCTCCGGGGACCGGACCTTCCTCCAGGAGGTCGCGGCGCGCACGCTCGGCCTCTGAGCGATCCGGCCCGCGTCGCCGCCTACGCCTGCGGCCAGGCGGCGGCGAACTCGCGCACGGCCGACTCGGTGAGCGGGTGCGCCGGCAGGCCATGGAGCACGTCGAGCGGCGCCGTGACGTCGTGCGCGCCGTGCAGGATCGAGTCCGACACCTGTGTGGAACTCTTGAGGCTGGCGGCGAGGATGCGCGTGCCGCTCTGCAGCCGCGTCAGCATCGCCGCCAGCGAGTCGACCACGGTGAGGCCGCCGTCGGAGTGGCGGGCGGCCCGGTCCACGTACGGGATGATCCAGACGCAGCCGGTCTCGTGCGCGAGCAGCGCCTGGGCCGGCGAGTAGACGGCGGTGAGGGCGCAGCGCACGCCCTCGCCCTTGAGCATGCCGGCGAGCCTGACGCCCTCGAGCGTCGCCGGTAGTTTGGCGACGACGCGGTCCGGCGCGAGCGAAGTCGCGGCGCGCACCTCGTCCTGCATCGCTTCGAACGACGAGCGCGTGGGCTGGTAGCAGACCGGACCTTCAGGGAAGGCGGCGAGCAGGCGCTCCAGGTGAGCGAGCGGCTCCGTGGTCTCCCGGGCCATGAGCGCGGGGTTCGTCGTGATGCCGCGCACGAAGCCGAGCCCGGCCGCCGCGACGGCGTCTTCAACGGATGCTGAATCGAGCAAGATCGTCATGAGGCCTCTCCGGCTGCCGTGTTGCGGGGCGGGCCAAGATTCGCATCATGAGCGCCGGGCTTCAAGTCGGCGGCTCCGGGCGCGGCCGCCGATCCGCCGCCGCGCCACCCTCAAGCACGCCGCCCCTTGCGACCTGTCATGCCGGGGGGCCGCTGGCGAGCGTGATAGCGGCGCTGTGCGCCTGCCCCGACGGGTCCACCCACTGGACCTGGACCGAGTCGCCCGGATGATAGGCGCCCAGCACCTCGGGGAGGCCCGGCGCCGACGTGACGGCGCGGCCGTTCACCGCCGTGATCACGTCGCCCTGTGCGAGACCCGCCTTCTGCGCGGGGTAGCCGGCGATCGTGCCGCCGAGCACGGCCCCGCTCACCCCGAGGGCGCCCGGCCCGCTGAGCCCGGCACCCTGCTGCCCTTGCGGGATGAGTTCCACGCCGAGGAACGCGGTCGGGCCGCTGTGCACGGTCGCGGTCGTCACTCCCCGCTCGATCGTCTGCACGGTGGCCAGTGCCTGGTCGATGGGGATGGCGTAGGCCTGGTGCGCCGCCGGCTGCGAGGCGAAGCTGGCGGAGGTGGCGGCGTTCATGCCCACGACCTCGCCGGCGTCGTTGACGAGGGGGCCGCCGGAATCGCCGGGGCGTACATCCGCGTCGATCTCGATGAGCCCGCTCAGCCTCTGGGCGTTGCTGCCCGACGAGTCGCTGGCGGTGATCGTCTGCCCGAGCGCGGTGATGAGGCCGGCCGAAGCCTTGGGTGTCCCGCCGGCCCCGCCGGCGTTGCCGATCGCCGTGACGCTCATGCCCGGCGTCAGCTTCGAGGAGGCGCCGAGGGTCACGGTCCGGAGCCCGCTTGCGCCCTCGAGCTGCAGCACGGCGACGTCGTGGGTGCGGTCGTAGCCGGCGACGTGTGCCCGATAGGTGCGTCCGTTGCCGACGTCGGTCACGCTGATGCTCGTCGCGCCGTGCACCACGTGGTCGTTGGTGAGCACCTCGCCGGACGGCGTCAGCACCATGCCCGTGGCAGACCCTCGCTCGCCCGGGTAGCCGAGGACGACGTTGATGTCGACGAGGCCCGGGTCCACCCGCGCTGCGACGCCGGACACCGCCTTCGTCCCAAGGGGAGTGGCATGCGGCCACGGAGAGACGAAGCTGTCCGCGCCGTGACCGCCGGGCAGCGACAGCGTCGTGACGAGCAGGTCGTGCAGTCCGATGCCGGCGACGACGATCGCCGCCGCGAGCACGAGGGTCACGAATATCGCCAGGAGCCGCGCCGGCCGGCGCGCGCCCGGGCCCGGGGGCGCCGCCGCGGCGCGGCCCAAGCGAGGATCACGATCGCGGTCGTGTCTGGAAGGCGAGAGGTCGATCCTGACCATGTCGTCCCATCGGAGCCGTTGGCAACGTTCCGGAAGCGATGGCGCTTCCGCTCGGGATTGTCCCCGCTACGCCGCCGGCTGACTCCTGCCGGGCTTCGGGCTCGCGGTTCAATGGCGTCTCCGACGGGATGCGGTAGGCTTGTCGCGGCGCCCGCCTTGGAATCCAGCCTGCGCCCCCACCCGAGGGACTCACATGAACGGCATCATCCAAGTCATCTACCTCGCCCTGACGATCTACGCCTGGCTGATCGTCGCCCGCATGCTGCTGTCCTGGGTACAGCTGCGTCCTGGAGGCGCTGCGTACAAGGTCAACAAGGTCCTGGTCGACGCCACCGAGCCCTACCTGGCGCCGTTCCGGCGCCTGATCCCGATGGTCCGCATGGGCGCCACGGGCATGGACTTCAGCCCGGTCGTGGCGCTCCTCGTGCTGTTCGTCGCCATGCAGGTGCTGGCGCGCCTCTAGCGCCGCCCTGTGCGCCGTGGACCCCGGCGGTCCCGTGTCGCATCCGGACGCGGGACCGGTGCCAGGGCTTGACCGCCGCTCCGCGCCCCGCGATCCGTTTGCCTAGGGACGTGGGCCTTGAGGGTTCCGCGCGAGCGTGTCGAAGGAAACGGAGAGCGTCATGCGACTCCGGACATCCACATTCGCCTGGCGACGCGCGCGCTTCGTCGCCGGCCTCATCCTCCCCTGCGCCGTCGTGCTCGGCGCGGCGCTGGCACTGCCGCGCACAAGCCCGGCCGCTGCCGGCCGGCCGGCCGCGCCACAGGTCCGTATCGAGCAACTGAAGGTGCTTGGCGGGCTTGCGGTGACGCCGCTGCGCCGGGCCGCCTCGTCGGCGCCGACCATCGCGGCGAGCGTGTCATCCGCTGCGCCCGTGACGCTGGACGCCGGCACGCGCTTCTCCATGGCCGGCGTCGTCTGCGACACGCCGCGGGACGCCGGCGCCGTACTCGTGAGACTTCGCACCAGCCTCGACGGGATGTCTTGGGGCGCGTGGCGCGAAGCCGCGCTCCAGCAGAGCGACCAAGCCTCCGGCGCCGGCGAGTCCTACATCGACCCTGTGTGGGTACGCGCGGCCCGCTACGTGCAGGTGAGTGCGCGCGCCGCCGCGACACGGGCCCCGGTCGAGCTCGCCAACGTGCGTGTCGCGGCGATCGAGAGCGTGCCGGATGCGGCTGAGACCGCCGCTGCCGCCACCGGCGCGGCGGTTCTCCAGGCAGCCACCGGCGCTGCGCGTCGGGCTGCCGCCGGGCCCACGGCGACCGCTGCCGTCAGCCCCGCCGAGCCGGCGATCGTCACGCGCGCGCAGTGGGGCGCCGACGAATCGCTGCGCCACGGCACTCCGAGCTACGCCACGGTCAAGATGGCCTTCGTCCATCACACCGACACCGGCAACGACTACACGCCGGCCGACGCGCCGGCCATCGTGCGCGCCATCTACGCTTACCACACGCGGACGCTGGGCTGGAGCGACATCGGCTACGACTTCCTCATCGATCGCTACGGCACGATCTACGAGGGCCGCTACGGCGGCGCCGCGCGCGGCGTCGTGGGCGCGCAGGTGCTCGGCTTCAACACCCACAGTACGGGCGTCTCGATCATCGGCACGTACACCGCCGAAGCGCCTCCGGCAGCGGCGATGACCTCCCTGGAGGACCTTCTCGCCTGGAAGCTCTCGCTCGGAGGCCTCGATCCGCAGGGGACGGCGACGATGACATGCGGCTCTACGGAGAAGTTCAAGGCCGGCGCGACGGTCAAGCTCCCCGTGATCGCCGGCCACCGTGACGCCAACTACACGGAATGTCCGGGCGACGCGCTGTACGCGCTGCTGCCGGCCGTGCGCTCCGCGGTGTGGACGCTCATGAACCCCGCGCCGTGGGCGGTGACCTTGCAGGTGTCGGCGACCTCGATCCCCGTGGACGCCACGGTGACCTACGCGGGCTCGGTGGCCGACTCATCGGGCGCGCCGGGCGCCGGCGTCGTGACGGTTCGCCGCCGGCCCGTTGCGGGCGGTGACTGGACAGCATGGCGGACGGCCAGGCTCGCCGCCGACGGCACCTACTCGTTCATGGTCAAGATGACGAACGCCAACGACTGGCAGTTCCGGGCGCAGATGCCGGCCGCCGGCGGGATGCTCGCCGGCAACAGCGCCGCGCAGGTCCTCTCCGTGAAGAAGGTCGCCCTCCCCGGCTGGCGGGTCTCACTCGGGGTCTCGAAGAAGCTCGTGGCCGCGGGCGCGTTCGTGAGGTACAGCGGTACCGTCATGACGGCCGCCGGACGCGCGGGCAGCGGCGGCGTCGTGATCCAGCGGCGGCCGTCCTCCGGAGGGGCATGGCACACGTGGAGGACTGCCCTTCTGGGTTCGTCGGGCGGCTATGCGCTGACCGTACGGATGAGCGCACGCGCCTCGTGGCAGTTCCGCTCGCGGATGGCCCCGACCCGAAGCGTGCCCGTCGGGTTCAGCCCGGTCAAGGGCCTGAGAGTCTCTTAGGTGAGCCACGCCGGGGCTGCTTCGGCCCGCCGCGCTCGCCCAGCCTCACGGGCGGCGGGATGCGGGTCCGTGATAGCGTCGCCCACGTGAAGATCGCTCTCCTGCAGATAGACCCCACGGTCGGCGACCTCGAAGGGAACGCGGGCCTGCTCGCCGAGGCGGCCGGCGAGGCCGCGCGGGCCGGCGCAGAGCTGGCGGTCGCCTCGGAGCTCTGCCTGCTCGGCTATCCGCCGCGCGACCTCCTCCTCAGCCGCGCCTTCGTGGGCCGTAGCTGGGAGGTCTGCGCCCGGCTTGCCGAGGAGCTGCGCGACGGGCCGGCCCTGCTCGTCGGCCTCGCGGAGGCCAACGAGGGTTCGGCCGGCCGGCCCTTGTACAACGCCGCCGCGCTGCTCGCCGGCGGCGCGATCACGCAGGTCTTCCGCAAGACGCTGCTGCCCACCTACGACGTCTTCGACGAGGATCGCTACTTCGAACCTGCCGATGGCCCGCAGCTCATGGACTGGCACGGCCTCCGTCTCGGCATCTCCGTCTGCGAGGACGTCTGGAACGATCACGACTTCTGGCAGCGGCGGCGCTATCACAGCGACCCGGTCGAGGGCCTGGTCGCCGCCGGCGCCGCCGGCATCGTCAACATGTCGGCGTCGCCGTTCGCGATCGGCAAGCAGCCGCACCGCGAGGCGATGCTCGGCGCCATCGCCCGCCGGCACGGCGTGCCGGTGCTCTACGTCAACCAGGTCGGCGGCGCCGACGAGCTCGTCTTCGACGGCCGCAGCGGCGCCTTCGCCGCCGACGGCACTCTGGTGGCGCGCGCCGCCGCGTTCGCGCCGGACGTGCTCGTCGTCGACACCGGCGACCTTGGCGGGGTGAAGGGCGGCCGCGCCGCTGTGGGAGCGGCCGCCCTTCACCCCGCCAAGGTCGCC